>Ga0209705_10000693_pt1 | contig 17582 bp, 9 predicted proteins | sample PPLLaktember2015_5_FD_187262 | JGI IMG/M metagenome (GOLD analysis project Ga0209705, IMG submission 187262) | Freshwater sediment microbial communities from Prairie Pothole Lake near Jamestown, North Dakota, USA - PPLs Lake P8 Core (1) Depth... | ecosystem: Environmental > Aquatic > Freshwater... | reverse complement strand
AAGTCCATCGCCCGGGCCCTCGGCCGGAAGTTCGTCCGCATCTCGCTCGGCGGCGTCCACGACGAGGCCGAGATCCGGGGCCATCGCCGGACGTATGTCGGGGCCATGCCGGGGCGCATCATCCAGAGCCTCCGCCGGGCCGGCACGGAGAACCCCGTGTTCATGATGGACGAGGTCGACAAGATCGGCGCCGATTTCCGGGGCGACCCGTCTTCGGCCCTGCTCGAGGTCCTCGACCCCGAGCAGAACAACCAGTTCCGCGACCACTACCTCGGCGTCCCGTACGACCTGTCGAAAGTGATGTTCATCACCACCGCCAACCTGCTCGACCCCATCCAGCCGGCCTTCCGCGACCGGATGGAAGTGCTCGAGCTCCCGGGCTACACCGAGGAGGAAAAGCTTCAGATCGCCGTCCGCCACCTCATCCCCAAGCAGGTCGCCGAGAACGCCCTGACGCCCAAGCTCATCGACTTCACCGGCGGCGCGGTCAAGAAGATCATCTCGCTCTACACCCGGGAGGCGGGCGTCCGCAATCTCGAGCGCGAGATCGCCTCGGTCTGCCGCAAGGCGGCCCGCAAGGTCGCCGAGGGCAAGAAGACCCAGACCGTGATCACGGCCCAGTCGATCGAACGCCTCCTCGGCCCGCCGAAGGTCTTCAAGGACCAGCTCCTCAAGAAGGACCAGGTCGGGATCGCGACCGGCGTCGCCTGGACGGCCGTTGGCGGCGAGATCCTCTTCGTCGAGGCGACGAAGATGCCGGGCAAGGGGCAGCTGCAGCTCACGGGCTCCCTCGGCGACGTCATGAAGGAGTCCGCGCAGGCGGCCCTGAGCTATTCCCGGGCCCACGCCGGGGAGTTCGGCATCGACAGCGCCATCTTCTCCAAGAACGACTTCCACGTCCATTTCCCCGAGGGGGCCATCCCTAAGGACGGGCCCTCGGCCGGCGTCACGATCGCCACCGCCTTCCTCTCGGTCTGCACGAACGTCAAGGTCAAGTGGGACGTGGCCATGACCGGAGAGATCACCCTGCGCGGCAACGTGCTTCCGGTCGGCGGCATCAAGGAAAAGGTCCTGGCCGCACAGCGCGCCGGGGTCAGGAAGATGATCATGCCGGCGGCGAACAAGAAGGACCTCTACGAGATCCCGAAGAAGGTCATCCGCGACATCGAGTTCATCTTCGTCGAGGACGTCAAGGACGTCTTCAAGGAAGCCATGGCCGGGCCCCTGGGGCCGGCGCCCGCCAAGACCGGCGCGAGAGAAAAGGCCGGGAAGCGGCCGGTCAAGAAGAAGATCAAGAAGGCCTGACCGATGCGGCTCAAGCATCTCGGGGAACGCCGTGTCGTCTCGCGGATCCGGCGCGCGTTCGGCGCGAAGCGGGCCGGCGTCCTCATCGGCATCGGCGATGACGCCGCCCTCGTCCGGGGGCCGGCGCGGCTCCTGCTGACGACCGACATCCTCGTCGAGGACGAGGATTTCCGCCGGGACGATCATCCGCCGCGGCTCCTTGGCCGCAAGGCCCTCAACGTCAACCTCAGCGATATCGCGGCCATGGGCGGACGGCCCCTTCACGCCCTTGTCGGCTTGGCCTTGCCGGGGGACATCGAAGAGACCTGGCTGCGGCGGTTCATGGCCGGGCTCGGGAGCGCCGCCCGCGAGGCGGGAGTGTCCCTGGTCGGGGGGGATCTCTCCCAGGCGGACAAGATCATGATCGCCGTCACGGTGACCGGGGAGGCGAAAGCCCTGGTGAAGAGGACGGGAGCCCGTCCCGGCGACGCGGTCTACGTCTCGGGAACGTTGGGGGACGCCGCCGGCGGCCTGCGGCTGCTCGAGAAAGGCGCGATCAAGGGCGTGGCCAAGCCGGTCCGGCCGCTTGTCGCGGCTTTCCTCGACCCGGCGCCGCGCTTGAAGCTGGGCGCGCTGCTGGCCGGAAGGAACCTCGCTTCGGCCATGATCGACCTCTCCGACGGCCTATCGGTCGACCTGGCCCACATCTGCGAAGAAAGCCGGGTCGGGGCCGAGGTCGAGGCCGCGCGGATCCCGATCTCGGCGGCGCTGGCCCACTTCGCCCGCAACCCCCTGGAAATGGCCCTCAACGGGGGGGAGGATTACGAGCTGCTGTTCACGGTCCGGCCCTCGAAGGCCGCCGCCGTCGAGGCCCTGGCTCCGGAATACCGCCTGACCCGGATCGGCCGGATCAGGCCGGGCCGGACGGTCTATCTGATCGCGGCCGGCGGGGAAAAAAAGAAGCCCCTGCAGGCCAGGGGCTTTGAGCATTTCATGACCTGAGCCGGGCGGCGACGGCCGCTCAGCCTTCTCAACGGACCTTGACCGAGACGATGAAGTCCTGGGTCCTTCCCTCGGCCTCCTGGCGGACGAGCAGGATGACCTCGTCGCCTTTGGCCGTTCTCTTCAGGATGTCCTCGAAATCGCGGACCGAGGCCATCTTCTTGCGGTTGACCTCGAGGATGATCATGCCGGCCGAGAGCTGTTCGCGGTCGGCTTCGCTGCTCGGGCGCACCTCGGTGATGAGCAGGCCCTCGGTCGTCCGCAGGCCGTAGCGCCTGGCCGTCGCCGGCGTCAGGGCGACGACGGAGACGCCGATGTCCTTATCGGCGCTGGCGATCTCGCCCTTTTCCTGTTCGGGCTCGAGCTCATCGACGATCGCCGTGGCCTTCATGTCCTTGCCGTCCCGGATGAGGCCCAGGGTGATCCTGGTCCCGGGCTGGATGTCGGCGATCTTGAATCGCAGCTCTTCGCCGTTCTTGACCGGCTCGCCGTTGATCTGGAGGATGACGTCGTACTGCTTGATCTGGGCCTTCTCGGCCGGTGAATCGGGCTCGACCGAATTGACGAGGGCGCCGGCCTTGGATTTGAGGCCCAGCTGCTTGGCCATGCCTTCCGTGAGGTCCCGGATCTGGACGCCGAGACGGCCGCGGACCACCCGGCCCTTGTCCTTGAGCTGGACGACGACCTTCTTGGCGATGTCGGAGGGGATGGCGAAGCCGATGCCGATGTTCCCGGCGAAGCCCGAGGTCAGGATGTTGGAATTGATGCCGATGACCTCGCCCTTCATATTGATCAGCGGGCCGCCGCTGTTGCCGCGGTTGATGGCCGCGTCCGTCTGGATGAAGTCCTGGTAGCTCTGGGTGTCGATCGACCGGCCCTTGTAGCTGACGATGCCGGCCGTGACCGTGTGCTCCATGCCGAGCGGATTGCCGATGGCCAGAACCCACTCGCCGACCTTGACCAGGGCGGAATCCCCGAGCTCGGCGAACGGCTGGGCCTTGGCCTCGACCTTGAGCAGGGCCAAGTCGGTCCGGGGGTCCGTGCCGATGATCTTGGCGTCGTATTCTTTGCCGCCGAGGGTGGTTATCGTGACCCGCGTCGTCTTGTCCTTTTCGACGAGGTGGTTGTTGGTCAGGATGTAGCCGTCGGCGCTGATGAAGAAGCCGGTCCCCCCGACCTGCACGGTGTTCGATTCGGGCTGGCTGCGGCGGGGCTGGCCGAAGAACCGTTCGAAGAAGTCTTCGCCGAAGGGCCATTCCTCACCGAAGCCCTGGGACCGCCCGGTCTCCCGGCGGTCGGCCTCGATGCGGACGACGGCCGGGCCGATCTTCTCGGCGATGGTGACGAAATCGAGGGTGGCCTTTTCCTGCGGCGGGTCCGAGGCAAAGAGGCTCGAGGACACGGCCGGCGCGGACTTGGCTTCCCGGGCGAACACGTCCGGCGTCGCCGCGCTCTTCTCGGGAAGATAGAGAAAAACATAGCCCGCGAGGAGCAGGCCAAGGCAAAAGCTGGAGACAGCGATCCAAACGTACTTTTTCATGGGAATCCTCCGCAAACGACACTCTAAAAATACCATATCAGGCCCTAAAATTCAATCGCCTCAGCCCTTTCCAAACGCCGTCCCCTCCGGGAACGTTGCATCCCCAGAAGGGGTCAAACCTACTTATCGTCACTTTCTGAGGAACGTTTCGGGATTGAATCCGGAGCTCAACCGGGCTAAGATGGACCCCGCATGCCAGCCAAGCGCCGCCGCGGCCTCCTCATCGTCTTCGAAGGGATCGACGGGTCGGGCAAGACGACCCAGGCCAGGTCCCTCGTCCGCCGCCTCCGCCGGCGCGGCCGCAAGGCCGTCTTCTTTCGCGAGCCGACGCGCGGGAAATGGGGGCGGGCGATCAAAAGGATGGCCGTCCGGGCCGATTCCCTGACCCCCAATGAGGAGCTCGATCTCTTCGTCAAGGACCGGCGCGAGAACGTCGAGAAGAACCTCGGGCCCGCCCTCGCGGCCGGCAAAACCGTCGTCCTCGACCGCTATTACCTTTTCGACCATCGCCTACCAGGCGCCAAGGGCATCGACCCGGGCCGGATCCGGCGGCTGAACGAGAGCTTCGCCGTCCCACCCGACCTCGTGATCTTCCTCGACGTGGACGCCTCGGCCGGCCTCGGCCGGATCGGCGGCCGCAAGACCCGCGACGAGCTCTTCGAGCGCGAAGACTACCTGGTCCGGGTCGCCCGCATCTTCCGCGGCCTCGAAGGCCCGCGCTTCGTCCATATCGACGGCCGCGGCGACAAGCGTGCCATCGGCAAGGCCGTCTGGGCCGAAGTCGAACCCCTCCTCTGAGCCGCCAGACCTCGTCCTTTGTCAATCTGGGGCGGTTTTGCTATGATGGCGTATTGACGCCATGAAGATCCCGAGTTTCAAGATCAAGGTCAAGAAATTCCGGAAGGGCACGGTCCTCCGCGCCCTGCTCATCCTCGTCCTGGCCGGCCTGGCCGTCGGCCTGGGCGCGCTCGCCGGCGCCTACGTCGCCATCAAGAACAACCTCCCCGACGTCTCGGATATCGACACCTTCCGCCCCAAGCTCATCACGACGGTCTATGCCGCCGACGGCAAGCCGATCAAGGAGTTCGCCGAGGAGAGGCGCGTCGAGGTCACCTACGACAAGCTCCCCAAGTCCCTCGTCGATGCCATCGTCGCCACCGAGGACCCGAGCTTCTTCAGCCATGGCGGGGTCGACCTCCGCGGCATCCTGCGCGCCGTTTGGGCCGATGTGTTCAAGGTCCTGGGCGGCAAGCGGCCCGAGGGCGGCAGCACGATCACGCAGCAGCTGGCCCGATCGCTCTTCCTCCACCGGGAGGTCAGCCTCCGCCGGAAGCTCAAGGAGCTGTATCTCTCGCGCGAGATCGAGAAGCTCTACTCCAAAGAGAAGATCCTCGAGCTCTACTGCAACCACTTCTTCCTCGGCCACGGCGCCTTCGGCGTCCAGGCCGCGTCGAACCTCTTTTTCGGCAAGGACGTGTCCGCCCTCACCCTCGAGGAGGCGGCCGTCATCGCCGGGATCTTCCGCGGGCCGTCCCTCTATTCCCCGTACTCGAACAAGACGGGAACCTTCAACCGGCGCAATCATGTCCTCAACCGGATGGTCGCCGAGGGCTACCTGACCCGGGCGGAGGGCGACGCCTTCAAAGAGAAGCCGATGACCGTCCTGCCCCTGAGGCGGACGAGCGCGGAATTCGGCGCCTACTTCTTCGAGGAGGTCCGGCGCTATCTCGAGAAGACCTATGGCTACGACGGCCTCTACCGGGCGGGGTTGCGGGTGTTCACCACCCTCGACCCCGTCCTCCAGCGATACGCCGAGCGCGCCCTGCAGGCGGGCCTGCGCTCGACCGAGAACCTCCTGAAAGGCTGGCGGGCCGACAAGCCGAACATCCCGGCCGCCACCCCCGAAGCTCTGAAGGCGCTCGTCGCCGCCCCCCAAGCCCCGCTCGAGGAACATTGGCTCCTGAGCTGGGAGAACCAGTCGATCGAGCCGTCCGAGGTCTATGATGCCATCGTCCTCGCCGTTTCCCGCAACGACGCCACCGTCCGTCTCAAGAACGCCCTGGGCCGGATGACCGGCAAGGACATCGGCTGGACCAAGGCCCGCGGCCTCGACGCCATCCTCAAGAGGGGAGATGTCATCCAGGTCCGGGTGGTCACTCTTGACGCGTCGGCCAACCAAGCCGAGGTCCAGCTCACCCAAAAACCCCTCCGCAACGGCGCCATGGTCGTCATCGATCCGGCGACGGGTCAGGTCCGGGCCCTGGTCGGCGGCTATGCCTTCCGCGACAGCCAGTTCAACCGGGCCGTCCAGGCGCCGCGGCAGACGGGCTCGTCCATCAAGCCTTTCCTCTACACCGCGGCCCTGGAGCACGGCTTCACGCCGGCCAGCATCATCGCCGACGAGCCCGTGACCTTCATCGACCGCTGGGACAACGAGCCCTGGTCGCCCAAAAATTATGATCGGAAATACAAGGGCGCCGTCACCGTCCGGGCGGGCCTCGAGCAGTCCCGAAATGTCGTCACCGCGAAGCTCCTGGATTTCATTTCCCCCCAGGTCGGCGTCGACTACTGCCGCCGTTTCGGCATCACTTCGCCGCTCTACCCGTACCTTTCATTGAGCCTGGGGACCTTCGAGGTCACCCTCCTCGAGATGGTCTCCGCATTCTCGGTCTTTCCCGACAAGGGCCTCCGGTTCCGGCCCTACTTCATCACCCGGATCGAGGACAAGGACGGCAACGTGCTCGAAGAGGCCCGGGTCGAATCCGAGGAGGTCCTCTCGCCCCAGACGGCCTACATGATGACCTACCTGATGCGCGGCGTGGTCGAAGGGGAGGGGGGGACGGCGGGGGCCGCGTCGGTCCTCGGCTGGCCGCTGGCCGGAAAGACGGGGACAACCGACGACTACTCGGACGCCTGGTTCATCGGCTTCTCTCCGGACCTTTGCGCGGGCGTCTGGGTCGGCCACGACCTGCCGGTCCCGCTCGGAGCGCGGCAGACCGGAGCGGCCGCGGCCCTGCCCGTCTGGATCGATTTCTTCGGCCGGGTCATCGGGGATGCGCGGGACAAGGCCAAAGCCGAAGGCGTCGTCGACTTCAAGCCCCCGGATTTCGAGGTGCCGCCGAATCTCTCCTTTGTCGAGATCGACCGCAAGACGGGCCTGCTGGCGACGCCGGCCTGCCTCTACCCGTTCCTCGAGGTCTTCGTTCCGGGGACCGAGCCGTCACGGTACTGCACCCTCGCCGACCACCTTCGCGTCCTCGATTATTATTCGGCCGACAAGGCCACCGAAGAACACTAAGCCACGGGGAGCTTCGAGGCGATATCCCTCGCCGCCTCGCGAGGGAGTTCCGAATTGGAGCCGGATAAAAAAAGGGCGTCCCTCCCCAACGGTCAAAAAGAGGGGAGAGACGCCCCCGGTGGAAAGGGGTTGCTACTTTCTGCGGGCGCCTCCGCCCGAGGTGCCGCGGGAGCCCGAAGAGGAGCTCCGGGATCCGGAACTCGATCCCCGGGAGGAACTGCCGCTCGATGAGCTGCCTCGCGAAACGCTGCCGCTCGATTTCCCCGAGGACGATGAGCCCGAACGCGATCCGCCCGACTTGACGGTGGATCCGCTCGAGCGGCCCGAGGAGGAGGGCCTGGCGACCGAGCCGGAGGACGGCCGGGATAAGGGGCCGGAGTACGTCCGGGCCCGGCCGCTGCCTCCGTCACCGTAAGATGCGGGCCGCTGGATGCGCGGCGACGAGGGATAGCCGTTGACCGTGCGTGGCTGGCCCACGCGCGAACCCGTCCCGGCGACCGACGGATCGCTCTGGTACCCGGACAGCGCCGATGCCGCCGGCTCGCCGTCCTTCTTGCGGATATTGCGCCCGCTCGAGCCCGCCGTTTTGGACGTGCCGGAAGACTTCTCTCCCTTGGACGGGCTCTTGACGCTCGCGGGCTTGGCCGCCGTGCCGCGGGATGCGCTCTGGGTCTTACCGGGATCGTCCGGCTTGCGAATAGCCCGAGGGGCGGCCGCGGAGCCTTGTCCTGCCCCGGCCTGCCGCACGGACCGCGCGTCCCGCGTGAGATTCGAGGCCGAGTCGTTCCGCAGCATGACCCGGTTGCCGTCCAGAGGCTGGACGGAGATCTTCGTCCCCGCCGGCTTGAGCGCGAGGCTCTGGTTGGTCAGGCTGATCCGGTTCAGGCCCTTGAGCGCGTCCCCGCGCAGCGCGTTGGCGGCGATATGCGGGTCCTTGAGGTGATCGCGGCGCACGACGGTGAGGGCGCCCGATTCATAAGGGTAATACGGTCCGTAATAGTGCCCGTAGTACATGCCGCCCATGTAGACGCCGGGGTAGCCCCAGTAGGAGAGCGGCGCCCAGCCGAAATAGAAGTCGTCCCACCACCAGTTGACCCAGCCCGGGCCCCAGAGGTTCATGGGGATCCAGTACCAGCCGAAATCGTTGCCCCAGTGCCAGCGGCCGTAATGGAACGTCGACCAGCCCCACGGCTCGTAGGGCCACCAGGTCCAACCGGAGAGGGGCAGCCAGGACCAGCGGCCGTTGTAGTACGGGCGCCAATCGTCGTCGATGTCGTTCGGGATCCAGACGTTGCCGTAGGGGGCGAGGTAAGTCCACTCGCCGTATTCCTCGAGCTCGCCCTCGAAATCGGACAGCTCTTCGGGCAGCCGGCCCTGGGCGAACTCGCGGCCCGTGACAGAGGTGCGGGATTCGTTGAACCGGTCAAAGGAGTCATCGGCCACGGCGATGAAGCTCGTGGGCTTCGCGGCGAAGCGGCCCTCGGCGATCTCGAGCTTCTGGGAGGCCTTGAGCAAGGTCGATCCCTCCTCGCCGGCGGCCTCGATGAGGCCCTCGTAGACCTGGATCTCGGTGTCGCTGTTCTCGCGGACATTCACCCTGAAGACGCCGCGGTCGAGGACGTAGAACGAGGAGTCGGCCGTGTGGAGCTCGATCCCCTTCTCCTTCTTCAGCGTGCCGACGACCAGGAAGACGTTTCCGGACCACACGCGGAGGCGGGCCACGTCGTCGTCCTTCTTGGGGAGGTTCAGGACATCGACCTTGGTGTCGTTGTCGAGGCGGATGTAGTTGCCCTTCCCGAAATGGACCTCGACGCGGCCTTCGGACGTGCCGATGCGATCGCCTTCTGTTATGGGCATATTGAGGGCGCCCTCTTCGTAGCCGAGGTCGGAGGCCCTTTGGACGAACGCCTTGCCCTCGACGAAGCTCAGGCGGGCGATCGTGTCGTTCGTGTATTTTGCGTCTTTGACCTCGCCCGCGGTCTGAGGGGCCGGCGTCTGGGGGGTCTGAACGTCCTGCGCACAAATCCCAGCCGCAACCAAGAGGATTGCGGAAGCGATGATGAAAGCCTTCTTCATTGTCCTTCTCCTATCCGACCCTTCATTGTGCAAGAACTATGCCAAGATCTCTGCCTGATAATATGGGGGGAAAGCGCAATTTTGTCCTAAAAAGGGGACGGCCTTTTCAGGGGGAGGACACCCAGGGATCCGGGATATCCCATTTCCTGCGGAACATCCGGAGCGGTTCTTCGAGCTCGACCCGAAGCGACGGCGAAAAGGGACTGGCCTCTCCCGGATCTTCTGAGGGACGGGGACTGCCCGAATGGGGACTGCTCCCTCCTGACGAAGGGAGATTGTCACTCTTGGCCAGGGCCCTGAGAACCTCCCCGACCCCGTCCCTCAGGGCCGGGAGATCATAGCCGCCCTCGAGGACCACGGCGAGCCGTCCGGCGGCGGTCTGCCCGGCCATGGCCATCAGCGACTCCGTCAGCAGGCCGAAGCCCCCGGGGGTCAGAGCCATCCCGCCGAGAGGGTCACCGGCGGCGATATCGAAGCCGGCGCTGACGAGGATGAACTCCGGCGCGAACTCCGCCACGACCGGAGCCAGGACCTTCTCGAAGATCCGGAGGTAGTCGGCGTCGGTCTTCCCGGCGAAGAGGGGGATGTTCAGGTTATAGCCGAAGCCCTCGCCGTGTCCGAAGAAGCGGACCGCCCCGGTGCCGGGATAGAGGGGCGACTGATGGGTCGAGAAGTACAGCACGTCGCGCCGCTCGTAGAACGCCTGCTCCGTGCCGTTGCCGTGGTGGAGGTCCCAATCGACGACGAGGATGCGGCCGAGGCCGTGCCGGCGGATGAGATGTTCCGCCCCGATCGCCGCGTTGTTGAAAAAGCAGAAGCCCATCGCCCGGGCAGCCTCGGCGTGATGGCCGGGGGGACGGACGAGCGCGATCGCGTTCGGGGCCGCTCCGTCCATGATCCGGTCGAGCGATTCGAGCCAGCCGCCCGCGGCGAGAAGCGCGGTCTCCCAAGTTTTCGGCCCGGCGGCCGTATCGCCGTCCATCGGCACAGTCTTGCCGGCCGTGGACCTGATGAGGTCGATGTAGCCGCGCTCGTGGACCCAGGCGAGCTCTTCGTCGGTGGCCGGCCGGGGCGGGATCGGCAGATAGGGGACAGGCGGGGCCTCCTCGAGCATCCGCTCGAGGACCGCGATGCGGGCCGGCGATTCGATGTGCCACGCCCCCATGTCGTGGTCCCGGTACCGCCTGTCGATGACCACGCCTGGCTTCATCCGGCCTCCGTTACTTTTCGGCTTTCTTCGGGAAGAACCTCTCCAGCTCTTCCGGTTGGGGCTTCGGCGTCATCAGGCTGACGATGATGAGCGCGCCGAGCGAGGCGATGAGCGAGGGGTAGATGATCGGGATGCCCCAGGGGTCGCCGTCGGGCGCCGGGATGCCGGGGATCTTGGAAAGGGCGAAGAAGACGAGGCAGACGACCGTGCCGGCGACGATCGAGGCCAGCCCGCCGGCCTTGGTCACCCGCTTCCAGGCGAGCGCGGCGATGAGGGCCGGGGTGATGGCGACCCCGTAGATCGTGTAGGCGAAGAAGCTCATCTCGAGGACGGACTTGAGCTGGGTGGCCAGCAGGAAGGCCGCGACGCCGATCGCGACGATGAGGACCTTCTGCAGGGCGACCATGTTCTTGGGGTTGGCGTTCTTATTCAGGAAGCGCTGGTAGATGTCGCGCATGATGGTCGTCGAAGGGGAGAGGAGGTAATTCATGCCCGTCGAGATGACGACGGCGCAGGCCGCGCCGAGCAGCAGCACGCCGACGGGGAAGGGCACCATCTGTTTCGCCGCCATCAGGACGACCTTGCCGCCCGCCTTGGGGATGCTCAGGTCGATCTGCCCCTGGAGCTTGCTGAAGGCGAAGACGGCGATGACGACGACGATCGTCTCGACGAAGATCGTTCCGACCGTCCACCAGGCCACGGCCTTCTTGGCGTCCTTGCCGGACTTGGCGCTGTAGAACTTCTGATACATGCTCTGGACGCCGAGCAGGAGGAACAGCGTCGACAGGAAGTAGCCGATGGCCTTGAGCCAGGGATGGACGCCGAACTGGCTGTTGACGACCGCGAAGTAGCCCGGCTCGAGCGCCGCCTTGGCCGTGGGCAGGCCGCCCGCCGCCGTGACGACGAAAGGCACCGCGAGGAGGCAAGCCAGGACGATGATGATGCCGTTCGGAAGGTCCGTGTAGGCGATGGCGACCATGCCTCCGAGGGCCGTGAAGAGGATGACGAACGCGGCGGCGATCAGGGTCCCCGTCGCCTCCGAGATCTTGCCATCGGTGATGACGTTGAGGATGAAGCCGCCGGCGACGAACTGGTACGACACGATCGAGACGAACGACAGGATGAGGGCGATGGCCCCGAAGAGGCGCGCGGCCGGGCCGTACCGGACCTCGAGAACGTCGCCCACGGTGTACTGGCCGAAGGTGTGGATCTTCGCGGCCAGGAAGTAGATCAGGATGATCCCGACCCAGGCGCCCGCGGCCAGCCACAGGGCCGAGAAACCCGCCTTCGAGGCGAACTCGGCGCCGCTGATGAAGGTCCCCGAGCCGATCCAGGTGCAGATCAGGGTGAAGACCATGACCTGCCACTTGAGGCTCCGCCCGGCCACCATGAACTGCTCCTGGCTCTTGATCTTTCTCGAGCGGATGAAGTTCAGGACCGTCAGGGCGATGAGATAAGCGAGGATGATGATGAGGTACGTCGACATGCCGCCCTCCTTCGGCCGGGGTGACCGGCGCTAGACTTCGAGATCGGGCGGCAGCTCGCCGCCCTTTCGTTCGAGCTTCACCGACAGCAGACGGGTCATGTTCGGCTCCGACATCGTCGTGCCGTAGATGTAATCGGCCACTTCCATCGTCTTGTAGTTGTGGGTGATGAGGATGAACTGGGTCTGATGCTTGATCGTCTTCAGGAGGTCGAGGAACCGGGCCAGGTTGACGTCGTCGAGGGCCGCGTCGACCTCGTCCAGGAAGCAGAACGGTGAGGGCCGGTAGCGGAACAGGGCGAACAGGAAGGCCAGGCTGGTCAGCGACTTTTCGCCGCCCGAGAGCAGCGAGAGGTTCTGGACGCGCTTGCCCGGCGGCTGGGCCACGATCTCGACGCCGCTTTCGAGGGGATTGTCCGGCTCGAGGAGCTTGACCTCGGCGTTGCCGCCCTTGAAGAGCGCCGTGAACAGGTCGGCGAAATTCTTGTTGACCTGCTCAAGGGCCTTGAGGAACTGGTCCTTGCTCTCTTCGTCGATCTTGCGGATAGCCTCGACGGTCGAGGTGATGGAGTCGCGGAGGTCCTGCCGCTGCTGGGTCAGGAACTCGAACCGCTTCTTCTGCTCGACGAACTCCTCTTCGGCCATCAGGTTGACGGCCTTGAAGCGGCTGAACGCCTCGCGCGATTCCTCGAGCTCCCTCTCGACGTCGTCGTCGGTCATCTCGGCCAGGGGCCGCCATTTCTTCATGATCCGCCGGGGCTTGACGGCTTCGCCGGCTTCAGGCGCCGCGCCGGCCTCCCCCGCGGAGCCGGTCGTTTCCCCCCCGGCTTCACTCGCGGCCTGAGGCTCTGTCTCGCCTCCGTTCTCATCGGTCTCGTCCTCGGCCAGCTCTTCCGTCTCGGGCTCCGCAGCGGCAGGGGAGGGGAATCCTCCTTGGGCTTCGGCGTCCCGGGACTCCGCCCTGAGCTCGGTCAGGGTCTTCTTCAGCTCCTGCCAGCACATCTCGTCGAGGTTGACCAGATCGCGCTCGACCTCGGCCTTCCGGATCTCGTGGCGGACCCGCTCGTTCTTGGCGGCCTCCTCCTCCTCCCGGCTCTTCTGAACGATCGTCTCGAAGCCTTCGAGGGTCTTGCGGACTTTCTCGAGCTCGGCTTCCGTCCCCTCGAGCCCGGTTTCGGCGGCGGCGCGCTCTTCGCCGACGGCCGCGGCGCTTTCCCGGAGCGCCGCGATCTCCTCGCGCAGGCGGGTCTGGTCCTCGCCGCTCTTGAGAATATCGGCCTCGAGCAGCTGGATCTTGGCCGTGGCCGCTTCCTTGCGCTTCTCGGAGGCCCGGATCTGATCGCCGAGGCTGTTCATCTTTTCCTGGACGAGATCGAGGCCGGCCTTTGTTTCGAAGAAGCGCCGTTCGCGGGCGGCTTCCCCGGCGGCCAGGTCGGCGAGGGCTCGCTCCTCGCTCTCGATCCTTTCCCTGAGGGCCCGGGCCGCGGATTCCCGGAGGGAGAGGGCCTCGCCGCCGGCCATGAGGGCCTCCTGGAGCCGGACCTTCTCGCCGTGCATGACCTCGATCTCGCGGCCGAGGATCGACTGCGTCGTGCGGATCTTTTCGCCGTCCCCGAGCCCGTAGCGCTGCTCGCGCTCCCGGTCCTGGAGAACGCGTTCGGCCCGGTCGAGATCCTCCCGCACCGCCGCGAGATCGGCCTCGATGGCCTCGAAGGCCTTTGTCCTCTCTTCGATTTCGGCGACGACCGGGGCCGAGTCGGCTTCGAACCGGCCGATCTCCGCCTCGAGCCTCCGTATCTCGGACGCCAAGGCGACTGCGCCATCGGCCTTCTGGCCGAGCTTGAGCTGGCCGGAGGAGAGCAGCAGGTCCCCGGAAGGCGTCAGGAAGTTGAGCTCCGGGTGCTCGAGCCAGGCGCGGACGGCTTCACCGGCATCCTTGACGATGACCGCATCCTCGAGCCCGGACAGCCGGTCCTTGAGCCGCTCGTCGGCTTCGACGAGGCTCTTGAGCAGGCCGATGACGCCGGGCCGGTCGAGGACCTCAGCGGGAATGGCCGGACGAGCCGCGACCGGGACGAGCAGGTAGTTGCCGCGAAGGCCCTCCGGCAGGCCGCCCACGAATTCCTCGGCCGGGACGACCCGGGACCGGGCGCCCTCGCGCCAGAATGTGTCGAAGAGGACCGCGTTCTCCGCGCTCGTCCGGATGAGGTCGGCCAGGATGCCGAGGCCTCCCGGCACATCGTCAGGGCGGCTTTCCTCCCGGGCCTTATCGTCGATCTTGAGCAGGGCCTGGAGATGATAGGACGCCTCGTCGCGCCGCGACTTCAGGGCGTCGAGGCGGCCCCAAGCCTCCTCGACGGCCGCGCGGACCGCGCCGCGCGAAGCCTTGATGTCTTCGGCCCGGCTGACGGACGCCTGGCGTGCGGCGCGCGCCTCCGCGATGTCCCGATCGAGGGCGGCGGTCCGTTCCGCGTTCTCGAGAAGGAACGCGGCTTGTTCGCCCAGCTGGGCGGCGAGCTTCTCTTCCTGACGGATGATGAGCTCGAGCTCCTTGTCGGTCTTGACGCTCTCGTTCTTGGACTCGGTCAGGGCCTGGAGGGCCTGGAGATATTCTCCCCGCAGACGATCGATCCCCCGTCCGGCGGCCAGTCGCGACTCCCGGGCGCCGGCGAGGTCCGTCTCGGAACCTGCGAACTGGGCCCGGTTCGTCTCGAGCGAACCCTCGAGCTCCCCCAGCCGGGCCTTGAGCTCCTCGATCTCCCGCGTCAGGTAGAGGACGTCCTCGAGCAGCTCGTTGCGGTCGGCTTCGGCCCGCTTCTTCTTCTCCTCGAAGAACTCGACCCGCTTCGTCTCGCGCTCGATGTCGCTTTCGATCCGGGCGGCCCGAGATTTCAGCCCGTAAAGGTTTTCCTGGCCGTCCTTGAGGACCTTTTCGAAGTCCCAGAGGTCCTTGCGCCGGCCCGCCGCGTCCTTTTCCTCGTTCCGGAGCCGGGCCGTCGTTTCGTTTTCACGGAGAAGACCGGCCTCATAGAGGGCTGAGGCCTCCTGCTGCGCCTTTTCGAGAACAACGAGCTTCCTCCGGTAGTGGTGGGCGGTCAGCTCCCGGACCCGCTCCCGCAGGCGCCGGTAGCGGTTGGCGGCCTGGCCCTGGCGCTGGAGCGAGTTCTTGGCCTTTTCGACCTCGATGATGATGTCCTCGAGGCGGATGAGGTTCTGCTCGGTGCTGTCGAGCTTCGACTGGGCCTGGCGCTTCTTGTCCTTGTAATAGGCCGTCCCGGCGGCCTCCTCGATGAACAGCCGCTTCTCGTTCGGCTTGGACGTGACGAAATTGCCGATCGAGCCCTGCTCGATGACGAAATACTCCTTCTCGCCGATGGCGTGCCGCCAGAGCTCGTCCTGGATGTCCTTGAGCCGGACGGTCTTGCCGTTCATCCGGTACTCGTTCTCGCCGGAGCGGAAGGCGCGGTGGGAGACGATGAGCTCCTGGTCGTCGCCGGCGAGGGACAGCACGGCGTCGGCCATGCTGAGGGCGGGCCGCTTGGCGTTGCCCGAGAAGATGACCTCATCGGTCCGGTCGCCGCGGACGTTCTTCTGGCGGTGCCCGCCGAGAGACCAGAGCATGGCGTCGACGAGGTTGCTTTTGCCCGTGCCGTTCGGTCCGACGATGGCCGTGATGCCGGGGTGGAAGACGATCTTGGTCCGCTCGGCGAAGGATTTGAATCCCTGCAATTCGAGCTTCTTGATGATCATGCTCATGGTGTCGAGGCGCTTTCGGTCGATTGGCCAGGCTCCGGGGCCGGGCGAGAGGGGTATTGTATGCGAATCGCCCCCTTTTTGAAAGGGGACATGTCCCTCGGGTAGGTGTCCCCCTTCTTTCCGGAATATCAACCTTGGTCGATTGTATCAAGAGTGGAAGCGAAAGCTCCCGGAAATCAGCCGCAAGGAGGCGACGATGTTCCAAGACGCATTGTTTCTGCCGGAAAGAAATTGGCGTTCGAGGGCGGCGGCGTTGCCGCTGGCGGCCCTGGTCCATGCGGTCGCGTTGACGCTCCTGGTGGCAGCGCCGCTTTTGCGGGTCGGTGACCTGCCGAAAGTCGACATTTCGAATGTGATTGTCGTCCCGGCGCTTCCGGCGACGCCTCTGCCGCCGCCCAAGGCCAGGGCAGGGAATCCTGCGGGGCGCGTCAAAACCCGACCTGTGATGGCCAATTCGGCCGAAGCGTGGCGTTTTTCCCCCGTAGCCATTCCGGAAGGCATCGTCGAAGAGGGCTTCGGTGAACCCGGTGTCGACGGGGGAATCCCGGGCGGTGTCGATTACGGGTCAGGCGACGGGATGCCCGTCAATCTCCTCGGCGAGTCACTTTATGAACTGGTCGGCAAACCTGCCGAACCCGCGGTCCTCGCCGTCGGTGACGTCAAGCCGCCTCGGCTCGTCCGGAGGATCGAACCGGTCTATCCGGAACTCGCACGGCAGGCCCGCGCGGATGGCGTGGTCATTCTCGAGGCGACCACGGACATCTACGGACGGGTCATCGCCGTGCGCGTCCTGCGCTCGCAGCCGCTCCTCGACGAGGCGGCCGTTGAGGCGGTCCGTCAGTGGGTCTATGAGCCGCTCCTGGTCAACGGCCGCCCCCGCCCGGTGACCTTCACCGTCACCGTCCGCTTTGTCCTGAAAAATGGGGGATAAGGGGACGGGTTGATCGCCCGGATCGCCCGGGGACACATACCATTGGTACGCGTCCCCCTTTTCTCTTCCTGGCGCGTTCCCTCTGATTTGACAGGGACGCCGGTTTCGTTTAACTTAATCGAGCCTCCCAAGCCAGCGTAGCTCAGTCGGTAGAGCAGCTGATTCGTAATCAGCAGGTCGGAGGTTCGATCCCTCTCGCTGGCTCCAGCGATTTCTCACCATATAAGGCACCAAAATCAGAGAGTTAGACCTCGGGCCGGAGGTCTGTCTATTTTGCCTGCGCTTGCCCTGAATTGCATGGAACTAGTCCCTAATGTGGCACAACCATGGACCAAGATTCGGGGAGCAGATCAATTCCTCCCATATGCTGCAGCGGATCCAATAACTTACAGGGCCGAATCGTCACGGCCCCGCCGAGCTCCTATTCGACGATCTTGTAGTACTTGAAGATGGGATAGACCACGCTGCGCTTATCGACGCCCGCTGACTTCAAATATCCGTCGAGCAGGCTCCATGCCGCGAAACCATCGGCCGCCTGCGGCTCCAGGCAGTAGAACGCCATGTTCGCCAGCGGCTGGGCCAGGTCCACGAGGAAGGTTCCGGCAGGAAATTCCTTGGCCTGGATGCGGGCGAATCCGCCCTCGAGCGAGGTCATGGAGAATCCCCCGCGCCTCGCCTTGACCAGGCTGCTGACGACGAATTCCTCGCCCGCCGCCTTGAGCGGCTTGTTCAGCACTTCGACCTTGAGGTTATGGGTTCGGAGCTTGTCGGCAAGCGCATTCAGCTCGGCCGGAATCAAATAGCCGCGCGGGACCGCCGCCTCGGCCGTGCCGACCGGCTTCGTCAGGTCCTTGAGGCCCCGGACGAGCTCGGGCTGTCCGAGCAGGGAGGACGGGATGCGGGCGCGGACGCTCGTCCCCGGGATATAGTCGGGCTCGTTTCTCTCCCGGTAGGCCAGGACATCGACGGTGCCGCGGGATTCGTAGCGGCCGGCCGTGAAAT
>Ga0209705_10000687_pt1 | contig 17618 bp, 12 predicted proteins | sample PPLLaktember2015_5_FD_187262 | JGI IMG/M metagenome (GOLD analysis project Ga0209705, IMG submission 187262) | Freshwater sediment microbial communities from Prairie Pothole Lake near Jamestown, North Dakota, USA - PPLs Lake P8 Core (1) Depth... | ecosystem: Environmental > Aquatic > Freshwater... | reverse complement strand
CCATCACCGGCAGGTTCAGCGTGGCACAGCTGTCCATGAAGCACGCCGCCAGCCGCCCCAGGCCGCCATTGCCCAGCCCGGCGTCGGTTTCCTGCTCGGCGACGGCTTCCAGCGACTGGCCAAAGCCGTGCAGGGTTTCGCGCGTCGCCTCGTCGAGCCCCAGGTTGAGCACATGATTGGCCAGCGCACGCCCGATCAGGAACTCCAGCGACAGGTAATAGCCGCGCCGCTTGCCCGGCTGGTCGCGCACCCTGTAGGTGTTCATCCAGTCCGACATCAGGCGGTCGCGCAGCGTCCAGGCCAGCGCCTGATAGGTGTAGACCGGCGGGCTGCCCTGAAGCCGGCCCAGGTGATAGAGCTGGTAACGCTCGAAGTCCCGGGCGAACGCCTCGCTGCTGCTTGGCAACGGCTTGAGGGCGATGCAACTGGGGGAATCGGTTTGATCGTCTGGCATGGTGGCTCCCGCTGAGGTCTGGGTGAATGCTGTGGTCATAGGGAATAGAGCGCGAGGTAATGGCCGGCACTGTCCGACCAGTCGAACGACTGGCGCATGCCGTTCTGCTGCAGGCGCCGCCACTGCGTGGGCTGGTGATAGAGGTCGAGCGCGCGGTGGATGGCTTCCAGGAAGGCGGCCACACCGGGCGTATCGAACACGAATCCGGTGGCGCTGGCGTCATCCAGCGTGGCCGTGTTCGCATCGACCACGGTGTCGGCCAGTCCGCCGGTCTTGTACACGACGGGCGGCGTGCCGTAGCGCAGGCTGTACATCTGGTTCAGCCCGCACGGCTCGAAGCGCGAGGGCATCAGGAACAGGTCCGATCCGGCTTCAATCTGGTGCGCCAGCGGCTCGTCATAACCGATCTCCACAAACAGCCGATCCGGATGCTGCTGGGCCAGTCGCGTCAGTTTCTGTTCATACATCGCCTGCCCGCTCCCCAGCAGCACAATGCGGACGTCGGTCTCGGCGAGCAGCACCGGCATCGCCGCAAGCACCCAGTCGACGCCCTTCTGCTCGACCAGCCGCCCGACCAGCCCCAGCAGCGGCGCCTGCATCGCCGCATCGTCGGCGTGCGGCAGGAAACGCTCGAGCAGGGCCTGCTTGTTGCGCCGCTTGCCGGGCTGGATGCGGCCCATCGAATAATGCGCGGGCAAATGCGGGTCGGTGGACGGATTCCAGATCGTGGTATCGATGCCGTTGAGAATGCCGTGCAGCTTGTTTTGCCGGGAAAGCAGCAGGCCATCGAGTCCGTAGCCGAATTCGGGGGTGCAGATTTCGGCGGCGTAGGTGGGGCTCACCGTGGTGACGGCGTCGGCATAAACAATGCCCGCCTTCAGCATGGAAAAGCCACCGTGAAATTCCACCCCTTCGGGCGACCACCAATGGCTGGGCAACTGCAGGCGCACGAAATCGCTGTGCGAAAAATGGCCGCCATAGGCGAGGTTGTGAATGGTGAAAACGGTTTTCGGGCGCAGCGGCTGGTCGGCCAGAAAGGCGGCGACCAGCCCGCTCTGCCAGTCGTGGGTGTGCACCACCGCCGGCTGCCAGCCCAGGTCCAGCGCGTCCTGCGCCAGCAGCGCCGCTACCCGGGCAAACACCGCGAAGCGCTCGGCATTGTCCGGCCAGTCCTGTCCGTTGGCACTGACATAGGGGTTGCCTGCGCGGTCGAACAGCGGCGGACAGTCGACCACCCACAACGGAAAAGCAAAATCGGGATGGCGCGTTTCCAGAATCCGCGCGCTGACGATGCCTTCGGCGCCGCGCACGTCGAGCCAGCCGAGAATCCGCACCTGATCAAGCTGGCGCAGCAGCGCGCGATAACCCGGCAGCACCAGGCGGATGTCGGCCCCGCGCGCATGCAGGGCGTGCGGCAGGCTGTAAAGCACGTCGCCCAGCCCGCCGGTTTTCACCAGGGGATAGGCTTCGCTGGCCACAAACAGGACTTTGAGTGCTCCGCGTTTCATTATTCTTTTCCGTCGTTTTTTTATTGATCAGATCAACTGCAGGGCTTGAGGAAGATGGCGCCGAGCGGCGGCAGCGTCACCTCCACGGAATGCGTGTATCCCATCCACGGCAGGTTTTGCGGGCGCAGCGGCTGACCGTTGCCGAGGTTGCTGCCGCCGTAATACGTCGAGTCCGTGTTCAGCACTTCGCACCACGCCGCACCCGACGGCACGCCAATGCGGTAGCCGCGGCGCGGCACCGGAGTGAAGTTGAACAGCGCCACCATCTGCGCCGATTCGTCCTGCCCCTGGCGCACGAAGCTCAGCACCGACTGGTCGGCATCGTGACAGTCGATCCAGCGGAATCCGCGCGGGTCGAAGTCGAAATCATGCAGCGCCGACTCGTTGCGATACAGGTGATTGAGGTCGCGCAGCAGCGTGCGGATGCCGTCATGCGCGGGGAACCCGAGCAGCATCCAGTCGAGCTGGCCGGATTCCTTCCACTCGTTCCACTGGCCGAACTCGCTGCCCATGAACAGGAGCTTCTTGCCCGGATGCGCGTAGTGCCACGCATAGAACAGGCGCAGGTTGGCGAAGCGCTGCCAGACGTCGCCCGGCATCTTGTCGAGCAGGCTTTTCTTCATGTGCACCACTTCGTCGTGCGACAGCGGCAGCACGAAGTTTTCGGTCCACGCATACATCTGGCTGAAGGTCAGCTGGTTGTGCTGGTACTTGCGGTAGATCGGTTCCTTTTCGATGTAGTCGAGACTGTCGTTCATCCAGCCCATGTTCCACTTCATCGAAAAACCCAGCCCGCCGAGTTCGACCGGACGCGACACCGCCGGCCACGCAGTGGATTCCTCGGCGATGGTCAGCACGCCGGGGAAGCGACCGTGCACTTCGGTGTTCATCTCGCGCAGGAAATGAACCGCCTCGATGTTCTCGCGCCCGCCGTACTGGTTCGGCAGCCATTCGCCCGGCTTGCGCGAGTAGTCGAGATAGAGCATCGAGGCGACGGCGTCGACGCGCAGGCCGTCGATGTGGAACTCGTCCAGCCAGTACAGCGCGTTGGCAACCAGGAAGTTGCGCACTTCGTTGCGGCCGAAATCGAAGACCAGCGTGCCCCATTCCTGATGCTCGCCGCGGCGCGGGTCGGCGTGCTCGTACACCGGCTCGCCGGTGAAGCGCGCCAGCGCCCAGTCGTCCTTGGGGAAATGCGCCGGCACCCAGTCGAGCAGCACGCCGATGCTGGCCTGGTGGCAGACATCGACAAAAGCGCGGAAGTCGTCCGGCGAGCCGAAGCGCGCGGTCGGCGCGTAATAGCCCGACACCTGATAGCCCCACGAGGCGTCGAGCGGATGTTCGGCCACCGGCATCAGCTCGATATGGGTGTAGCCGAGATCCTGCACGTAGGGAATCAGTTCGGCGGCAAGTTCGTCCCAGCTGTAAAAACTCCCGTCGTCGTGGCGCCGCCACGATCCAGGGTGCAGCTCGTAGATGCTGACCGGACGATGCTGCCAGTCGAAACGGGCGCGGGCAGCCATCCAGTCGCCGTCTTCCCAGGCATGCACCGTTTCTTCGGGCACGCGGCTGGTGGTCTCGGGCCGCATGAACATCTGTCGCGCATACGGATCGGTCTTTCTCACCAGCTGGCCGTGCTGGCCGAGAATTTCGTATTTGTAGGCAGGTCCGGCGGCAAGGCCCGGGATGAACAATTCCCAGATGCCCGAAGTGCCACGGCAACGCATCGGATAGCGGCGGCCGTCCCAGTCGTTGAAGTCGCCGACCACGCTGACGCGCTGTACCGCCGGCGCCCACACGGCAAACAGGCAGCCTTCCACGCCGTCGATGGTTTTCAGGCGCGCGCCGAGCACTTTCCAGGCTTCGAAATGGCGCCCCTCGCCGAGCAGGTAGAGGTCCATCTCGCCCAGTTGCGGCCCGAAGCTGTAAGGGCTTTGCGAGGTGTGCCAGTCGCCCGCGCCCTTGTCCTGCCAGCGCATGACCGGATGCTGTTCCACCTTGCTGCCCGCCGGCAGGATGCGCTCGAAACAATCGGTTCCGGTCACCCGGGTCATGCGGCCGCCTGCCACCTCGACGGCTTCGGCGGCAGGCAAAAAGGCCCGGATCAGGGTGCTGCCGTCGGGCTGGGGATGCACGCCCAGCACCTCGAACGGATCGTGATGCGTGCCGGTCTGCACGCGCAGGATCGGTGGGCTGATCGCAGGCAGGCTGGCACCCAGCGGAGCGGGTTGGGGGGTATTTTGGGACGGCGCTTTCATGGACGGGGCAGGTTCTCGCATCGGTTGGCTTTCTGGTTTTTTTGTAGCAAACGGGATGCCAGGCCGGGCGGCATTGCATCCCATTCAAAGCGCCAGGCCCAGTTGCCACTGTCTGTGCCCGGCGTGTTCATGCGTGCCTCGCTGCCAAGATGGAGCACATCCTGCAGCGGCAGCACGGCCAGCGCGGCGCGGCTTTGCAGCACGGTGTCGATCATCACATCCGGCACCGCGTCTGGATCATGGGCGCCCAGCTGCCGCATCACCTGCTGACGCACTTCGTTGGGCAACGTGCGCCACCAGCCCAGCGTGGTGTCGTTGTCGTGGGTGCCGGTGTAATAGACCGTGTCGGGCTGCACATTTTCGGGCTTGTGCGGGTTGTCGGCATGCTGGTCGAATGCGAATTGCAACACAGCCATGCCGGGTAAGCCAAACTGGTGACGCAGCGCGGTGACGTCGGGCGTGATGATGCCGAGGTCCTCGGCCACCAGGGGCAGCTCGCCCATCTCGTCTGCAATCGCCTGCAGCAGCGCCGCGCCGGGCGCTTTCACCCACTCGCCGTGGATGGCGGTGGGTACGCTGGCGGGGATCACCCAGGCCGCGGCCAGGCCGCGGAAGTGATCGATGCGCACCAGGTCGAACCACTCGAAATGCGCGGTGAGCCGCGCCCGCCACCAGGCGAAACCGTCGGCCTGCATCGCCGCCCAGTTGTAGTGCGGGTTGCCCCAGCGCTGCCCGGTTTCTGAAAAATAATCCGGCGGCACCCCCGTCACCACCGTGGGATGCCCCTCGGCATCCAGCAGGAACAGATCGCGCTGCGCCCACACGTCGGCACTGTCGTGGGCAACAAAAATCGGCATGTCGCCAAACAGCTGAATGCCGCGCGCCGCCGCCTGAGCGCGAATGCGCTGCCAGTGCAGGGCCGCGCGATACTGCTCGACCATCACCGCGTTCAGTTTGTCGGCGTGTCGGGTATCGAACGCTGCCAGCGCCAGCGCGTCGCGGTCGCGCAGCGCAACCGGCCAGTCGGTCCAGGAGGCGTCGTTCAGCTCCGCCTTGATCACCATGAAGCGCGCAAAGTCCACCAGCCAATGCGCCTGCTGGCGGCGCCAGTCGTCAAAACCATGCAGATCAACCGGTGCAGCGGGAAACAGCCCGGGATTGACCGCGAAGGCCGACGCGCACTGATAAGGCGACAGGCCGGTGAGTGGGATACCCAGCGGCAGCATCTGCCACACGCTGAACCCTGCCGCCTGCAGGAAATCCAGCCAGCGTCCGGCATCGGCCAGGGTGCCGGAGGGCAGCGAGGTCGGGTGCAGCAGCAGGCCGGCGCGATGGGTATCGAAATTCATCAGGCGTTCCGACGCATGGTGCCGGCGTTTTCAACCCAGCCGCCGCCGCTCGACAGCGGTACGTCGAGCAAGGCCGGCGGCGCCACGCCGAGCAATCGGTATAGCTCGCGCAACTGGGTGCGATACAACTGCTCGAAGTCGCTGACGCTGCCCGACGGGTTGTAGTCCCCGAACCACCAGAACCAGTCGGAGCCTTCGCACACGGCAAGCTGGCGGGTGGCCAGCGCCTGCTGGTCGGCGTTCAGCCTGCCTGCGGCCATCACGCTGTCGTAAGTCTGTTTGGCGGCGACCAGATAGTCCCAGCCGCGATTCTTGTCGGCCGACCCGATCCAGGTCGAGAAGCTGCCATAGACCCAGCTGCCGGCCGCCAGCCGCTTCATCGGAATGGCTGGCGCGTGCGCGGCCTGCTCGGCAAAGGTGCTGACCTTGAGCGCGGGGTGACTGGACAGCGTCGCATAGAGCGCATCCAGAAAATAATGGCCGTTGTCGGGGTAATACTCCCAGGCGTTTTCGCCGTCGAGAATGACCGAGACCACATGGTGGCTGGCATCCTTGCCGAAAAAGCTGGCGATGTTTTCCAGATGCCGGACGAAATCGGCCACCGCGTCTCTGGAGTGCCAGTCGCTGTACTTGAAGCCGATCAGGTCCGACAGGCCATCGTCGCGGAAAAACACCCGCGCCTTGAAGTCGTCGATGCGCGCTGGGGAGAACAGCGCGTGCCGGCTTTGCACCTCTTCATCCGCACAGCCCGACTTGGCGCAGCTGTTGCGCCACACGCCCTCGCCCGAGGCGGTCCATGAAAATTCCATTTCGTCGAGCTGGGCCAGTGCATCCTCGCTCACCCCGCCTTCGGACAGCCAGACGCCTGCCGGCTTCCTGCCGAAGTAGCGTTCGAACACTGTGACGCCGTGTTGCAGATGCCAGCGCGCGCGCGCCGAACCTCCCGGATAATCCGGGGCTTCGGGAACGGGAACGTCGGGCAGCGCGTCGCGCAGGTTGGAGAAATCGTTCAGCAGCGGCACGATGGGATGGCCGTAAGGCGTCATCGACAACTCGATCTGGCCGCGATCGGCGAGCGCGCGGTAGCGCGGAATCAGCCCGGCCATGCAGTGCTGCATCAGGTGCAGCAGCTCATGGCGGTCGGCCGCGGAAAAGCCATTTTCCTGCGCCATCAGCCGCTGCACCAGCGGCAACTGGCGCAGCGAGTTCCCCAGCCAGGCGAGGTGATACCAGGTCAGCAGATCGAGAAAATACTGTTCGGACAGATAGCCCAGGTGAGATTGCATATCGGCGCTGCCGGCCTCGGCAGCGGCGGTCATGCGCACCAGACGATGGAACGCGGGATACGGATGAATCATGCGCGGCGCGTGGCAGCGCTGGCAATCCTGGATGATGCGCTGGCGGCTGGCAGCATCCGACGGAATGCGCTCGATCCCGGACAGCAGATTCAGCATGTGGTCCTGGGTGGGCTTGCCGTGCCGCAACAGCACGTCAAGCTGCTGCGCGTAATCGTCCAGCTGCTCCAGCAGCACCGGCGCGAAATTCACCACCGCGTGCATCGCCGGATGCCGCTCCAGATGCGCGGCCATGTCGCTGTAATCCTTGATGCCGTGCAGGTACACCCAGGGCAGGTGATACGCGCCCTTCAGCCCTTCGCGGTAATACGGCTGATGCATGTGCCAGCACAGCACCACATTGAGCGGTTTAGCCGTCATAGTCGTTTTGCAGCCTCGCGTACAGGTTCTGGCCGAGCATGGCCGGGGTCACCAGCACGATGCCCTCCTTGGTCACGTGAAAGCGCCTGGCATCCTCGACCGGATCCTCGCCGATCACCGTGCCATCTTCGATCACGCAGCCCTTGTCGATGATGGCACGGGAGATGCGGCAATGGCTGCCGATGCTGACCTTGGGCAGGATCACGCTGTCCTTGATCAGGCTGTAGTTTTCCACCGTGGTGGCAAAGAACAGCACCGAACGCTTGACCCGCGCACCCGACAGGATGCAGCCGCCGGCGATCAGCGAATCGATCGCCTCGCCGCGCCGCCCTTCGTCGTCGAGAATGAACTTGGCGGGCGGATATTGCGGCTGGTAGGTCCAGATCGGCCAGTCGCGGTTGTACAGGTTGAGTTCGGGTTCCACCGAACACAGTTCCATATTGGTCTGCCAGTAGGAATGCAGCGTGCCGACGTCGCGCCAGTAGGCTGGCAGGCCCTTGTCGTTGCGGAAGGGGTAGGCCATGGCGCGCGCACCCTGCACGCTGGCGGGGATGATGTCCTTGCCGAAATCGTGCGAGGAGTGATCCGACTGCGCATCTTCCACCAGCATGCGGTAGAGGTACTCGGTGGAAAATATGTAGATCCCCATCGAGGCCAGCGCCACCCCGGGCTTGCCGGGAATGCAGTCTGGCTGGGCCGGCTTTTCGGTGAAGCGGGTGATGCGCATGTTCTCGTCGACCGACATCACGCCGAACCCGGTGGCCTCGGCCGCCGGCACCTCGATGCTCCCCACCGTGACATCGGCGCCGGTCCGCACGTGGTGCAGCAGCATCTCCGAATAGTCCATGGTGTAGACGTGATCGCCGCCCAGCACCAGCACATACTCGGGATGGTGACGCTGGACGATGTCGATATTCTGGAACAGCGCATCGGCGGTGCCTTGGTACCACTCCTTCTTGTGGGTGCGCTGCTGCGCCGGCAGGATCTCCACGAACTCGCCGATCTCGGCGCGCATGAATCCCCATGCGCGCTGCAGGTGGCGAATCAGCGAATGCGACTTGTACTGGGTCAGCACGCCGATGCGACGGATGCCCGAGTTGACGCAGTTGGACAGAGGGAAATCGATGATCCGGTACTTGCCACCGATCGGTACTGCGGGCTTGGCGCGCCACGCCGTCAGGTCCATCAGCCGCGAGCCTTCGCCGCCCGCCAGGATCAGCGCCAGGGTCCGCCGCGTCAGCTCGGTCACCATTTTCGGCTCGGTGTAATAACGGTAGAGCCGCGCCTGTTCTTCCTTTGAAATCGTCATGTCCCGCTCCAGTTTGCTGCTGGTTTGTAATAAAGGTGCTTCGAGTGTTCGTTCAGTGCGGGGCGAATGCGGTCGCAATCGCGCCCAGCACACCCAGCCGCCTGTTGATGACCAGGAAAACCGGGATGCGCTCGACCACGCTGCGCATCCGTCCCTTGTCGGTGGCCACCGCCATGAAGCGCGGCGACTGCATGCGCGCCTGCAGATGGGCGGCTATGCCACCGGCAATATAGAGCCCGCCGCGCGGCTGGATCAACAGCGCCACATTGCCGACCCAGGCCGCGTACAAATCGATGAACAGATCGAGCGCAGCCCCGGCAGCCGGATCGCCGGATTCGGCGCGCGCGGCCAGGTCAGCGCCGTCGACCGGCTGCTCGGGCAGCGCGGTGTTCAGCCCGATACAACAAAAACGGTAAAGATCGTTCATCGCCAGACCCGATACCACACGTTCCCACGATACATGACCATGCTCGGCGCGCAACCGCTCCAGCAGCCGCATTTGCACGGCATTGGCCGGCGCGAAATCGATGTGGCCGCCTTCGCTGGCGTAATGACGATAGCGGCCGCCCTCGTCCGGCGCCATGAAAGCCAGCCCCAGCCCGGTGCCCGCGCCGGTGACGGCACGCACGCCTCCCGGCTCGGCCGGCTGCGGGTTGAGCTCGACGACATCGGCCGCCGTCAGCGTCGCCACGCCGGCGGCGGCGGCCTGGAAATCGTTGATGAACCGAACCTCAGCGAGGCCGAGACTGACACGCATGTCGGCCGCATCGAGCACCCAGTCCAGATTGGTCAGCGCGGCATGCTGCGCGTGCAAGGGCCCCGGTAACGCCAGCAACAGGGAATCCGGGGGAAACGGCAGTTCTGAATCGGCAATGAACTGGCGTATCAGGTCATCCGCCGTTGCAAAGCCAGCACTCGGATATTCGCACTCGAAACGCAACTGTCGGGAACGGTCTGTCTCGCCCGCAACCCATGCCAGACGGCACTTTGTTCCACCGATATCGCCTGCAATCAACTCCATTTTTTAACTATAGGTCAGTTGTACGATGGCTCATGCGCCGGTAGTGATTGATAAGCGCATTGGTCGAGGCGTCATGGCCGCCCACGGTCGTGTCGGCATGCAGTTCGGGCAGGATGCGGCTGGCGAGTTGCTTGCCGAGTTCTACGCCCCACTGGTCGTAGGAGTTCAGGTTCCAGATCACGCCCTGCACAAAAATCTTGTGTTCATACAGCGCGATCAGCATGCCGAGCGCGTGCGGCGTGAGTTTCTGCAGCAGGATCGCATTGCTCGGATGGTTGCCGTCGAACACCTTGTGCGAGACGAACTGGCCGGACCGCGCCGAGCCCCCTTCAAGCGAGCCCATTTCACGCTGCGTCTCCTCGCGGGTGCGGCCGCGCATCAGCGCCTCGGTCTGTGCCAAGAAGTTGGCAACGAGAATGTCATGATGCGCCTGCAGCTCGGTGTGCGGCTCGACCGAGACGATGAAGTCGGCCGGGATCATCCTGGTGCCCTGATGCAGCAGCTGATAGAAAGCGTGCTGGCCGTTGATGCCGGTGGCGCCCCAGACGATGGCGCCGGTGGCATAGTCGACCACCTTGCCGTCGCGGTCCACCGACTTGCCGTTCGATTCCATGTCGGCCTGTTCCAGGTAGGCGGGCAGGCTGCGCAAGTAGTGGTCGTAGGGCAGGATGGCGTGCGACTCGGCGCCGAAGAAGTTGTTGTACCAGACCCCCAGCAGGGCAAGGATCACCGGCATGTTCTGCGCCAGCGGTGCGTGACGGAAATGGTCGTCCATTTCCTGCGCACCTTCCAGCAATTCGACGAAGCGCTCCACCCCCACTGCCAGCACGATCGACAGGCCGATCGCCGACCACAGCGAATAGCGTCCCCCCACCCAGTCCCAGAATTCGAACATGTTGGCCGGATCGATGCCGAAGGCGGCAACCGCTACGCGATTGGTCGACACGGCCACGAAATGCTGCGCGATATGCTTTTCAGCCTGCGACTGCGCCAGAAACCACGCGCGCGCAGTGTGCGCATTGGTCATCGTTTCCTGCGTGGTAAAGGTCTTGGACGACACGATGAACAGCGTCGTTTCCGGATTCAGCGCTTCCAGTGCCTCCTTCACGTGAGCACCGTCGATGTTGGAAATGAAATGCACCTTCAGGCGCGGGTGGCGATACGGCTTCAGCGCCTGGACCACCATCTGCGGCCCGAGGTCGGACCCGCCGATGCCGATGTTCACCACGTCGGTGATTCGCTCCCCGCTATAGCCGCGCCACTCGCCGCTGCGCACCTTTTCCGCAAAGACCCCCATGCGCTCGATCACCGCATTCACCTTCGGCATCACGTCCTCGCCATCGACGATGACCGGGTGATTGCTGCGGTTGCGCAGGGCCACGTGAAGCACCGCACGGTTTTCCGTATTGTTGATCTTCTCGCCGCTGAACATGCGCTCGCGCCAGCCTGCCACGTCGGCTTCTTCGCCCAGCCGCACCAGCAGGCTCACGGTTTCGTCGGTGATGCGGTTTTTCGAGTAATCCAGCAGCAGATCGCCCGCCTGCAGCGAAAAACGCTCGAATCGTTGCAGATCAGACGCAAACAGGTCGCGCATATGAATCGCCGCCATCGCGGCCTGATGCGCCTTCAGTTGCCGACATACCGGGCGATGCAAGGGAGCCGGCGGGTCATTTTGTTTCTCCTGCGCAAAGACCGATGAAACCATGCCGTGTTTCTCCTGATTATCCGGAAAGTGCTGCGCCACCCAAGCCAGCGCGGAATTCGGGTCCACTCGCTGTTCTTATAGCAATGGTTATGCCATTGACGAAAAAACGCGCCATCCCTTCGTTAACAATAGGGAAAAATGGTGATGGGTTAATGACAGGTCCGAACGACGCCCCAAAATCGTCCCCGTTGATCCGGAGAACGAAAAAACAGGGGCAGCAGCGCACCCAAATGGTGCTTTTTGCATGCGGCCATCATACATCCCGAATTGGTACGCAATTTGCAGCCACTCTGACAGGAAGGATCAACACCGCCTTCCCTTCCAGAAAGGACAAAGCAACTCGTTGTTTTTACTGGAACTTGAATTTGGGCCTCGCTGCCTGCCTGTTAAACGTTCGGCAGTGGCTGGCGAAAACTCGTAGAGGGAGCACGATATGCATGTCTTGATCACGGGCGGCGCAGGGTTCATCGGATCGCATCTGGCTGAACGCCATCTGGCGAGCGGCGACCAGGTTTACGTGGTGGACAACCTGAGCACCGGCTCGCTCTCGAACATCGACGCCTTTCGCGGCCATCCCGCCTTCCGCTTTGCCGAGGCCGACATCCTGCATTGGAACGGCCTCGACAAGGCCGTTGCCTGGGCCGACCGCATCTACCACATGGCCGCCGTCGTCGGCGTGAAGAAGGTGCTGGAAGACCCGGTGGCGGTGATGGCGACCAACATGACCGGCACCGAACGGATCCTGCGCGCCATTCACCAGGGCGGATGGAATCCGCAGGTGATCATCGCCTCGACCTCGGAGGTGTACGGAATCAACCCAAAAGACAGCTTCGCCGAGACCGACCACATCGTGTTGCCATCCGCCGGCCGCCTGCGCTGGGTCAATGCGGTGGCCAAGCTGGCGGACGAGTTCCTCGCCTTGTCCTATGCGCGCGAATATGGCCTCAACATCGTCGTGGCGCGTTTGTTCAACACCATCGGTCCGAACCAGGTCGGGCACTACGGGATGGTGGTGCCGAGCTTCGTCAGCCAGGCGGTACATAACGAGCCACTCACCGTCTACGGCGAAGGTCAGCAGACGCGCTCCTTCTGCGATGTGCGCGACACCGTGCTGGCGCTGGATCTGCTCGCCGCCTGTCCGGAAGCCCGGGGCGAGGTCGTGAACGTCGGCAACGACCAGGAAATCTCGATTCGCGACTTGGCCGCGCTGATCGTGAACCGCACCCATAGCCGCTCGCCCTTGCAATTCATCTCCATCAAGGATGCCTGCGGCGAGGAATACGACACCGCCGCTCACCGGCGTCCCGAACTCAACAAGTTACGCGCCCTGACCGGCTTTGCGCCGAAGTGGCTTCTGAGCGAAACACTGGATGACCTGGTCGACAGGGCACGTGCGAAGAACCTGCGTGTCGCCTGAGCATCCTTTGCAAGGCTACAGCAGCCTGTTTCTTTATTAGGGCACCATCGGCAGGCGCCCATGCACAAGCCCGGTTTCGTCAAGGTAGCGAAACCGGTCACAGCGGCCATCAAAAACCGGCGCGTAGGCTTGCCTTAAACTGGTGCCGGGAGGGGGACTCGAACCCCCACACTGTTACCAGCGGCGGATTTTGAATCCGCTGCGTCTACCGATTCCGCCATCCCGGCAGGGAAGCCGGACACGAACGTGTCAGGCGACAGAAGCCGCGCATTATCGCCGAATCGGGCGAGCCGCCGCAAGGCGGAAGCTATAATCGCGCCCCATGCGTGTTGCCGATTTCGATTTCGACCTCCCCGACGAACTGATCGCCCAGTTTCCGCCCGCGGTGCGCGGCGGCAGCCGGCTGCTGCACGTCGAGGCGGACGGCACCCTGCACGACCGGGACTTTCGCGACCTGCCGACGCTGCTGCGCCCGGATGACCTGCTGGTGATGAACGACACGCGGGTGATCAAGGCGCGCCTGTTCGGCATCAAGGATTCCGGTGGCAAGGTCGAGCTGATGGTGGAGCGGGTCACCGGAGAATTCGAGGCGCTGGCCTTCATCCGCGCGAGCCATGCGCCCAAGCCGGGTTCGCGCATTCATCTGTCTGACGATGTGACGGTGGACGTGCTGGCACGGCAGGATGACCTGACGGAACTGCGCTTCCCGCGCCCGGTGATGGACGTGCTGGACCGGCTCGGCCAACTGCCGCTGCCGCCCTACATTGCGCACACGCCGACGGCGGACGACGAGGCACGCTACCAGACGGTGTATGCCAATGAACCCGGCGCGGTGGCGGCGCCGACCGCCGGCCTGCATTTCGACGAGGCGATGCTCCATGTGCTGCGCGAGCAAGGGATCCGCACGGCACAGGTGACGCTGCACGTCGGCGCCGGCACCTTCCAGCCGGTGCGGGTGGAAACGATCGCCGAACACAGGATGCACAGCGAGCGCTACACGATTCCGCAGGCGACCGTCGACGCGATCGATGAAACCCGCGCCCGCGGCGGCCGCGTGGTGGCGGTGGGCACCACCAGCCTCCGGGCATTAGAGGCGGCGGCACAGTCTGGAGAACTGCACGCAGGCTCCGGCGAGACCGACATCTTCATCACGCCCGGCTATCGCTTCCATGTGGTCGACGCCCTCATCACCAACTTTCACCTGCCCAGGTCCACGCTGCTGATGCTGGTCTCAGCGTTTGCCGGCACGGACACCATCCGCGCCGCCTACGCCCACGCCATTGCCGAGCGCTATCGCTTCTTCAGCTATGGCGATGCGATGCTTCTAGAGAAATGCCCAACCGCATGAAATTCGACCTCCTCACCACCGATGGCGGCGCGCGGCGCGGCCAGCTCCACCTCGCGCACGGCACCGTGCAGACGCCGGTTTTCATGCCGGTCGGCACCTACGGCACGGTGAAGGCGATGGCGCCCTACGAACTCATCGAAACCGGCTTCGAGATGGTGCTGTCCAATACCTTCCACCTGTGGCTGCGCCCGGGGCTGGAGGTGATTGAAAAATTTGGCGGCCTGCACCGCTTCATGGGCTGGGACAGGCCCATCCTCACCGATTCGGGCGGCTTCCAGGTGTTCAGCCTGGGCAAGCTCAGGAAGATAACCGAGGAAGGCGTGAAGTTCGCCTCGCCGATCAACGGCGACAAGCTGTTTCTCACCCCCGAAATCTCGATGCAGATCCAGCACACGCTGAATTCCGACATCGTGATGATTTTCGACGAGTGCACGCCCTACCCGGCCACCGAGCGCGAAGCCGCCGATTCGATGCGGATGAGCCTGCGCTGGGCCGAGCGCTCGAAGGCGGCGCATGCCGGCAATCCCAACGCGCTGTATGGCATCGTGCAGGGCGGCATGTTCGAGACGCTGCGCGACGAATCGGCGCGCGATCTGATCGCCATGGATTTCGACGGCTACGCCATCGGTGGGTTGAGCGTGGGCGAGCCGAAGGAGGACATGAAGCGCATCCTCGCCCACACCGCGCCGCAGCTGCCGGCCGACAAGCCGCGCTATCTGATGGGCGTCGGCACGCCGTCCGACCTGGTCGCGGCTGTCGCCCAGGGCATCGACCAGTTCGACTGCGTGCTGCCGACGCGCAACGCGCGCCACGGCATCCTGTTTACCCGGCGCGGCGAGATGCGCATCCGCAACGCGCGCTGGAAAACCGACACTGCGCCGATCGACGACGAATGCACCTGCCATACCTGCACCCATTTCAGCCGCGCCTACGTGCACCATCTGATCCGCGCCAACGAGATATTGGGCGCGCGGCTCGCCACCCTCCACAACCTGCATTACTACCACCGCCTGATGGCCGGCATGCGCGCCGCCATCGAGGCGCACCGCTTTGCCGACTTTGCTGCCGGGTTTCATGAGATGCAAACGCTCGGATGGTAGAATCGCGGGGTTTAATTGATCAAGTCTGATTCGGAGCCCTACCCATGATTTCTCTTGCCCACGCGCAATCCGCCGCAGCAGCCACCCCCGGCATTACCGATTTTCTCCCGCTGATCATCATTTTCATCCTGTTCTGGTTCATGCTCATCCGCCCGCAGATGAAGCGCGCCAAGGAGCAGAAGCGGATGCTGTCCGAACTGGCCAAAGGCGACGAGGTCGTCACCGCCAGCGGCCAGGCCGGCAAGATCGCCAAAATCGGCGAGCAGTTCGTGTCGCTGGAAATCGCCGACGGCGTGATCACCCACGTACAAAAGCAGTCGATTCAGACCCTGCTGCCCAAGGGCACGATCAAGGGCCTGTAAGACACTCGGGTAAGCGACCTGCCTCTCGCTGCCACCTCCCTTTTTCACCCATCGCTCACGGCTAACCCATGAACCGCTTCCCGCTCTGGAAATACATCCTCATCGGCTTCACGCTGGTGGTCGCCTTCCTCTACACCCTGCCCAACTTTTTCGGCGAAGTGCCTGCGGTGCAGGTGTCGCCGGTACGCACCAGCGAAAAAGTCGACACTGCTCTGTTGGGGAAGGTGGAATCGCTGCTGAAAGCGTCCAACGTCCCCACCAGCGGGGTGGAACTGGCAGGCAACAGCATCAAGACACGCTTTGCCAGCACCGACCTGCAGATCAAGGCCAAGGACGTGCTGCAGAACGGGCTGGGCGTGCGCTACACCGTGGCGCTGAACCTGGTGTCGGCCTCGCCGTCCTGGCTGTCCTCCATCAGCGCACTGCCGATGTACCTCGGCCTGGACTTGCGCGGCGGCGTGCACTTCCTGCTCGAAGTCGACATGAAAGCCGCACTGGAAAAGGCAGCCATCCGTTACCAGAATGATTTCCGCACCGAGTTGCGAAATGACAAGATCCGCTACGGCCGCATCAGCCGCGAAGGCAACGTGGTCACTGTGCATTTCGCCACCCGCGACCAGCGCGATGCCGCCATCAACAAGCTGGGCACGACATTCACCGAACTGGCGCTCACCCCCGAAGATCTGGCCGAAGGCTTTACCCTGACCGCACGCCTCAAGCCGCAAACCGAAACCAAGGTGCAGGAATTTGCCCTTCAGCAGAACATCACCACCTTGCGCAACCGCGTCAACGAACTCGGCGTAGCCGAACCGGTGATCCAGCAGCAGGGTGCCAACCGCGTCGTGGTGCAGTTGCCCGGCGTACAGGACACAGCCAAGGCCAAGGACATTCTCGGCCGCACCGCCACTCTGGAAATCCGCATGGTCGATGAACAAGCGGACCCGATTCAGGTAAGTCAGGGACAGGCACCGTTCGGCGACGAAATCGTGTCCAGCCGTGAGGGCGGCAACATCGCGGTGAAAAAGGATGTGGTGCTGACAGGAGACTCGATCACCGATGCCTCGCCGGGCTTCGACAACACCAGCGGCCAGGCCGCGGTCCACATCAACCTGGACGGCAAGGGTGCCCGCATTTTCAGGGACGTGACGCGCGAGAACGTCAACAAGCGCATGGCCATCCTGCTGATCGAAAAGGGCGTGGCCGAGGCCATCACCGCACCGGTGATCCGCGAGGAAATCGGTGGCGGCCGGGTGCAGATCACCGGCATGGAAACCGCACAGGAAGCCTCCGACGTCGCCCTGCTGCTGCGCGCCGGTGCGCTTGCCGCGCCGATGCAGATTGTCGAGGAACGTACCGTCGGTCCCAGCATGGGTGCCGAGAACATCGAAAAGGGCTTCCACTCGAACCTCTGGGGCTTCTTCGCGGTGGTTGCCTTCATGGTCATCTACTACCGCATTTTTGGTCTGTTCTCGTCGATCGCGCTCGCCATCAACGGCTTTTTCCTGATTGCGCTGCTTTCCATGATGCAGGCCACGCTCACCCTGCCCGGCATGGCGGCGATCGCGCTCACGCTCGGCATGGCGATCGACGCCAACGTGCTGATCAACGAGCGCATTCGTGAAGAAATCCGCGCCGGCTCTACCCCGCAGGCGGCCATCCACGCCGGCTACGACCGCGCCTGGGGCACCATTCTGGACTCCAACCTCACCACCCTGATTGCAGGCATCGCCCTGTTCTGGCTCGGCTCCGGCCCGGTACGCGGCTTTGCGGTGGTGCTGTGTCTGGGCATCCTCACCTCCATGTTCAGCGCCGTTACCGTGTCGCGCGCCATGGTCAACCTCACCTACGGCCGCCAGGCGCGTCTGGCCAAAGTCTCGATCTAAGGGCACGTCATGCTGGAATTTTTCCCCTTCAAAAGAACCATCCCCTTCATGAGCTGGGGGAAGGTGACGACCGCGATTTCGCTGCTCACCTTCCTGTTCTCGGTGTGGGCGCTGTGGGACAAGGGCCTGAACCTGGGCGTCGATTTCACCGGCGGCACCCTGATCGAGGTGCGCACCAGCCAGCCAGCC
>Ga0209705_10000685_pt1 | contig 17666 bp, 21 predicted proteins | sample PPLLaktember2015_5_FD_187262 | JGI IMG/M metagenome (GOLD analysis project Ga0209705, IMG submission 187262) | Freshwater sediment microbial communities from Prairie Pothole Lake near Jamestown, North Dakota, USA - PPLs Lake P8 Core (1) Depth... | ecosystem: Environmental > Aquatic > Freshwater... | reverse complement strand
TCATCGGAGTTCTCCTTTTCCGTTCTCGGGGATTTTACGATTTCCGGCCGGGATAATCAACGGGTGTCGACCCGTCCCGTCCGGGGCTTGACGGCCCTGAGCACGACGAAGCCGCCCTGGCCGAAGCCGGGCCGGGGGCGCTCCGCGCGCGCGAGGTCGGGCGGCGGGCCGAACAGGGCCTGCCAGGACCCATTGAGCTCGAAGCCGGCGTGCTCCAAGATGCCGATGAGCTCCCGCGGAGCGGGAGGATGGAAGAAGCGCCGCGCCTTCGAGCTGGAATGGAAATGGCGGCCCCAGGCGCTGTCCTTGTCGATGAGGCCTGTGACGAGCGTCCCGCCGCTCCTGAGGACCCTGGCCGCTTCCTTCAGGAATCCCTCGAGGTCGTCGACGAACTCGAGGACGAACACGATCAGGACGAGGTCAAAGCTCGCGGCCTTGAAAGGCAGGGCTTCGCCGAAACCCCGGACGACATGGATCCCCCTGCTCTTGGCCAGGCCGAGCATGCCCGGGGAAGGATCGAGCCCGAAGCGAACACCGAGTGGCTCGGCGAACCTCCCCGTTCCAACGCCGATCTCGAGCCCCCTCCCCCGCCGGGTCACGGCCGTTTTCAAGGCGGCCAGCTCGGTCCGGTAGAGGGCCGGATGGGCGTCGTACCAGGCGTCGTAATCCTTCCAGGTCTTCTGGAAGTGTCCGGCGATCTCCCCGGAAGTCACCAGCGGCGCCAGGGGCAGTAATAGCCGCGTCCCATTCCGGGACCGTAGCCGCGGCCGTAACGAGGGTATCTGCCGTAGCCCCTAATTCCCCGCCCTGCACCGGGTGCCCAACCGTATCCCCTGCCGCGGCCCGCGCCCGACCCCAGGCCCAAGCGCGGCGCGGCGCCATAGCCCGCTCCGGGCCCCGAACCCAGCCCAAGCCCGCCGAAGCGGTCGAAAAGGACCTTCTGGTCGTCGGTCAGGACGGACCGGACCTGGTTCTGATGCGCTTCCCACATCTTGTCCATCTCGCGCTCGAGCGCGTCGAGCTCCTTGAGCTTGGCGTCCAGGTCCTGCCCTTTCCGGGACATCGCTTCGAGCTCGAGATCGAGCTTGCTCCACTTGGTCTCGAGAGACAGGATGTCGCTTTGGAAGGCCAGGCGCAGGTCCTCGATCCGGTCGAGCTGTTCGTCGGTCAGGTTCATGGCCCCGGCATAGGCCCTGTAGGGGCGTCTGACCTGGGCGTCGGCCGGCGCCACGCAGACGGCAGCCAGGAATACGAGAGCCGAAAACCCGAACATGACTTGCCTTGATATCTTCATGGATCCCTCCTCTCGGGCTTTTTATGGCTTTCGATAGACCTTCTTCCAAGGCGAGCTCTTATTGGCCAAATGGTCTGCCAGGGCCCTCCGGAGCGTTTCGGCGGCGAGCTCGGCGCAGTGGACATCCCCTTCGGGAAGGCCTCCGAGAAGCTCGAGGATGCCGCGGGTGCTCACCGCGCCCAGGGCTTCGATGAACGTCCGGTTCATGGCCAGCCATGTGGCCGCGCTCCCGCAGACCGTCGTCGTGCCGCAGCCGTCCGTCTGGAAGCCGCAGGCCACGACCATATCCCCGTCCAGGCGAACGGACATCTCCATCGTGTCTCCGCAAGTCCCGGTTAGTCGGGCGTAGCCGTCAGGGTCCTCGAGGAGCCCAAGGTTCCGGGGATGCTTCCAGTGGTCGAGAACGGTAGGTCCGTAGGCCCTCAGGATGTCCCGTTCCATCTCCTCCTGCAGTCTGCGGGCTGCCTCCGCCAGCCTGTCGTCACGCTCCTCTCCGCCCGCACCGGACGCTCCGGCGCCTGCCGGATCTTCGGGTGCCGGAGATCGATCAGAGCCAGCACGCTTGGAAGTCAGTTGTAGGCCTCCATGATGGCCCGGTCCTCGTTCATCAGCTCGCCGGCGAGTTCCGCCATCTTCATATTATCCCAGAAAGGCAGCCGGCGATGGACCTCCAGGTACTTCAGCGGGATGGGATGCGTGCCGACGACGACGGGCAGGCCGTAGCGAGTCTCGATGAACTGCTTGAACTGGCGGATGCGCGGGCAGGGCGGGTAGCCGACGACGAGACCGGTGGCCAAATGGATGACCTCGGCCCCGTTCTTCTTCATTTCCTCGGGAACGTATTCGATGTTCCCCCCGGGACAGCCGCCGCAATAGGAGAATCCAACGACCTCGAGGGGCTCGTCCTTGGAGTAGCGGGCGAATCCGCCGACGCGTTCCCGGACCGACCTGAGGCACTTGCCGCCGCCGCAGGACTGGTACCGGCCGCAGATGATGATGCCGATCTTTTTCATGCGCGTCTCCTCGTTTCCTGGCCAGGATGTCTCATGGCGAGGGCCTTGTCCGGGGCCCTGCGGCATTCTTCACACAATCCGAAGTACTCGATGTTGTGGCCGTGGACGCAGAAGTCGTATTTCTCGGTCAGCGCGTCTTGGGTCTTTTTCACCAGCTCAAGTTCTTCCCGGACGAAATCGCGATAATCGATGATCTTGCCGCAGCGGGTACAGATGAGGTGATGGTGGTGGTCGTTCTGGTCGTCGCCGCGAAGCTCGTACCGGCTCTGGCCGTCCCCGGATGTGATCGTCTGGACGATCCCCAGGCGGCGCAGGAGCTCCAGGGTGCGGTAAACGGTCGTCAGCCCCAGGCCGGGAACCGCGGCGCAAAGCGACGAATAGACATCCTTGGCGCTCAAGTGGCCCGAGGTCCGGCTCAGGAGGTCCAGGATGCACTCCCGGGATGCCGTCCATCGCCAACCGCGCTCGCGGAACCGATGCCGCCAGTTATGTGCGCCCGGCATCAGACCTGCCTGGAACTGTTAATGAATATCATTATCATTTGAGAATATAGGGCGCCCGACCCGGCATGTCAAGCTATTTTGTACTGCCGGCCCGGATCTTGGCCGTGACCGGGGCAGGGACCGTGCGGGACCCGAGGAAGGCCAGTCGTTGCCTCCCCGTGACTGGATCTTCCTCGACGAGAACGACGCGCGAAGAGTCCCAGAGGGCCCCGGCCACAAGCGCCCCGGAGGCGACATATTTCCCAAGCGTCTCGCCGCTCGGGAGGTCGAGGAGCAGGAGATCCGGGCCGGCTGACGAGATGAGAATGACGGAACCGGCGCTGCAGAGGCCGTAGACGATCCTGGAAGCGACCGCCTGCCAGGAGAGGATCGAGCCGCCGCGCGCCGCGAGCACGTAGACGACGCTGTTCGACGCCGGGACGGCGAGCTTTCCACGGCTGATGAGGGCGGGGCCGAGCGGGGCTCCTTGGAGCCGCCGGGACCAGATCTTCCTGCCGTTCGAGGCTTTCAGACGATAGAAGACGCGGTCCTCGGTGCCGAAGAAGATCCGGCCGCGGTCGAAGGCGGGATCGGCCCGGATCGCTCCCTCGACCTGGCGCTGCCAAACGAGCTCGCCCGATGGCCCAAAAGCCAGGAGCTTGCCGTCGGACCGCCCGAAAAGGACGAGGTCGCCGGCAAAGACAGGGCCGGCCGTCACGGCGGCATCGGAGGACGGGTCCCGGAAATCCCAGGCCGGGGTCCGACCCGAGGCTATGTCGAGGGTCGCGATTGCTCCATCGGCGGTCCCGAAATAGACCCTGCCCTCTTTTTCCCTGACGGCTGTCGTCACCTTCCCTTCGATCTGCTTCGTGAGAACGGGGACGCCGTCGCGGCCGAGGACGTACAAGGCGCCGGAGTCGTCGAGAAGGACGACTCGGCCTTCGCCGAGTTCGGGACCGCGGGATAGGGTGTGGCCGGCCCTGAACCGCCAGAGGACGCTCTGGGACCGGACGACGACCGCGGTGAGAGACCCGTCCCTCGTGGCGTGATAAACGATCCCATCCCGCGCCGCGGGCCGGCCGGCGACCTGGCCGTCGATCTCGAAAGATCCGGCCTCGACGAGCGGCAGGGCGAGCCTGAACGGGTCGACGAGCGGCCTATCGGCCGTCGCCGAACAGGCCGTAACCGCCAAGACGGCTGCGGCAAGGACTGCGACTCTCCGGGACCTGTCCATCGTGCGGTCGCTATTATATACCAAGAACGGGGACACGTACCCGAGGGACATGTCCCCTCCTGCACATGCGTGCCAGAGGAATAAGCCTCCGTTTTGCGCCGAGGCGCATAAACTGGTATTATCTCCGCCTGAAGGCCGGGCATGGTCAACTACATCCTGCTGTACAAGATCCGCCGCATCGTCAAGAAGATCCTCAAGGACAAGATCGCCGACGACGAGATCGCCACGACGCCGAAATCGTGCATCGGCTGCCTGGCCGACGACATCAGCTGGGAAGTCTATTATCTGCTGAAGGAAAAAGAGGACAAAGAAGCGCCGCCCCCCGCCGAGGGCAGAGCCTAGGGTTTCTCCTCGCCCCCGCCTTCACCCGCGCTTCCGTCCGGCTTGTCCGCCGTCTTCCCCTCCCGGATGCGTGCTTTGAGCGCCTCCCACCAGTCGATCCGCTTGCGGATCTCCCTTTCGAAACCGAGGTTGCCCGGCTCGTAGTATCGCCGGCCTCTGAGACGCTCAGGCATGGTCTCCATGTCCGTCGTCTCGACGGCGCTGTCGTGGGCGTACTGGTAGGACTGGCCGTAGCCGATCTCTTTCATGAGCGCGGTCACGGCGTTGCGGATCTGGAGCGGGACCGGCTCGTGGGGGCTCCGCTCGACTTCCTTCTGGATGGCGCCGTAAGCGGCGTAGATCCGGTTGCTCTTGGGCGCGGCGGCGAGGTAGACGACGGCCTCGGCCAGGGCCAGCTCCCCTTCAGGCGAGCCGAGGAAGTCGTACGCCTCCTTGGCGTGCAGGGTGATGGCCAGAGCTTGGGGGTCAGCCAGGCCGATGTCCTCGGAGGCGAAGCGGACCATGCGCCGGGCGACATAGAGCGGGTCCTCGCCGGAGGCGAGCATGCGGACGAGCCAGTAGAGCGAGGCATCGACGTCGCTGTTGCGGAGGCTCTTGTGGAGGGCCGAGATGAGGTTGAAGTGCTCCTCGCCCGACTTGTCGTAGAGCAGGGTCCGCTGCTGCAGGGCCTCCTGGACGTTCTCGACGGTGATGACCTTCCCGCGGGCCAGGCCGGCCGCGATCTCCAGCGTGTTCAGGGCCCGGCGGGCGTCGCCGTTGGCGTAGTCGATGAGCATGTCCCGGGCGCTCGGGTCGACGGCCAGGCCGTCCGCGCCGAGACCGCGCTCCGTGTCCTCGAGGGCGTCCTGGATGATGCGGCCGAGCGCTTCGTGGTCGAGCTCCTTCAGGACGAGGACCCGGGTGCGGGACAGGAGCGGGGCGATGACCTCGAAGGACGGGTTTTCGGTCGTCGACCCGAAGAGGATGATGTCCCCTTTCTCGACGTAGGGCAGGAAGGCCGCCTGCTGGGCCTTGTTGAAGCGGTGGATCTCGTCGATGAACAGGATCATGGGCTTGCCGAAGAGCTTCCTCTGCTGTTCGGCCCGGGCCATGAACTCCTTGACCTCCTTGATCCCGGACAGGACGGCGCTGAAGAACTCGAAAGGCAGATCGAAGTGGCGGGCCAGCATCGTGCCCAGGGTCGTCTTGCCGGACCCCGGCGGCCCCCAGAAGATGATCGAGACGAGCCGGCCCGAATCGATGAGCTCCGCCAGGAGCTTGCCCTGGCCCAGGATATGGTCCTGACCGTAGACGCGGTCGAAGGTGCGCGGCCTCATCCGCTCGGCGAGCGGCGTGTGGGTTCCTTTGCTCCGGTCCTTTCTCTTCGCGTCGGAGGGCGTCATCGTGCCCGGATTATATCACAAGAGCGGCCGCGCCACCCCGCTCCGCGCCTTGACCAATCTCCAAGAAAATGCTACTGTTGGCCTTCGGATGCCCGTGAAAAAAGACGCCGCCCAGCCGAAGCTGTTCAAGGACGAAAAGTCGAAGACCAAGCTCGTCTACAAGCTCGACGAGGTCAGCCGCCTGACCGGCGTGGACGCGGCGACCCTGAACGCCTGGGAGGAGGAGTTCCCCTTCCTCAGCGCCGGACAGACGGGGAGCGGGGAGAAATTCTTCCGCCAGCAGGACGTGGCCATCATCGCCCGGGTCAAGGAGCTCATGGCCGCGAAGACGCTGACGCTCGCCGGGATCAAGCGGCGCATCGAGGACGAGTTCGGCCTGACCCGGTCCGCGCCCGTTCATCCGGAGAGGCTGCGCAAGACCCTGAACAACGTCCGCGAGGAGCTCCGGGACATCGTGTCCGCGCTCGACGGCGGGGGCAAAAAAAAGGCCTGAAAAAACCCGCATATCTGATATAATGAGTGGCCTTGGTCCGGGACGTGGCGCAGCCTGGTAGCGCACATGCTTGGGGTGCATGGGGTCGGCGGTTCAAATCCGCCCGTCCCGACCATTTATTCCCCCTGAATCCCGCCGCGGCGAATGCCGGAGCGAGAGGAGGCTCATCATGCCCGCCATGACCAAAGACAAAAGCACGGAAGACCTGAAGGCGCGGGCCATCGCCCTCTCCGGGCTCGTCGGCTATCAGGACGGGGCGATCGTCAGCCGGGAGATCGTCAGCCAGAAGACCGGAACGGTGACGGTGTTCGCGTTCGACGAGGGCGAGCAGCTGAGCGAGCACACGGCCCCCTTCGACGCCATGGTCATCGACCTCGACGGCGAGGCCGATATCGTGATCGGGGGCCGGGTCAACCGGGTCAAGCCCGGCGAGATGATCATCATGCCGGCGGGCGTGCCGCACGGCGTGAAGGCCGCGACCCGGTTCAAGATGCTCCTGGTCATGATCAAGAAGCCGGCGTGAAAAAGCTTCGCCAGGCGGGGACGCGTCCCCGGCGCCCGATCATCCTCCTCACCAATGACGACGGGTTCTACCGGGAGACCATCCAGATCCTCTACCGGGCGCTTGGTGCGATCGGCCGCACCTACATCGTGGCCCCGGATCGGGAGAAGAGCGCCTGCTCCCTGGCGGTCACGCTCCGCCGGCCGCTCCGCATCCATCACGTCAAGCCTCGCGTCTGGGCGGTCGAGGGCACGCCGGTCGACTGCATCTATTTCGCCCTCCAGAAGTTCCTGCCGCGGCGGCCGGACCTGCTCATTTCCGGCATGAACCCGGGCCCGAACCTGGGCCAGCAGGACATCAACTATTCGGGGACCGTCGCCGGGGCCATCCAGGGCACCTTCCACGGCATCCCCTCCCTGGCCGTCTCGCTGCTCCCCGACGGCGAGGGGCGCTTCGACCTGAAGGCGGCCGCGGGGATCGTCCGGACGATCGCGGCGGACATCCTCGCCAACGGATTGCCGCCGGGGACCGCCCTCAACGTCAACATCCCGCCGGCCCCCGTCAAGGGCGTCAAGATCACGCGGCTGGGGTGGAAATTCTACGACCCCGAGATCATCGAGAAGACGGACCCCCGCAATGCGTCCTATTACTGGATCGGGACGGGGACGCCGCGGCACGCGGGCGACTCGGGCACCGACGTCATGGCCGCCCACGCGGGCTACATCACGCTGACGCCGCTCCACACCGATATGACGGCCCGCCAGGCCATGGGCTCGGAGAAGCTGCGCCGGATCGCCAGGGCGATCGCCCCGAAAGAACGTTGAACCCCGATTCCACCACCGAGTGATCCCTGGCTTTGCCGGGCGATAAGACGGCGGCCTGTCCCGCGAGACTGGGCTGTAATGGATCGAGTGTCACCGGATCCTGATGTCGGGATCCGTGTCGCAGGGCGGGGGCGGGACCGGCTTCTTCCTTTTGTGCCTGAAGTACTCGACGGCGATGGGCACCGTCGAGATGGCGATGATGGCCATGACGGCGATCGAATAGTTGTCTTTGACGAAGGGGATGTTGCCGAAGAAGTAGCCCACCCCGGTGAGCAGGACGACCCAGCCGATGCCGCCGACGACGTTGAAGGCGAGGAACCGGCCGTAGGACATGCGGCCGACGCCGGCGATAAAGGGCGCGAACGAGCGGACGATGGGCACGAAGCGGGCGATGATGATCGTCTTGCCGCCGTGCTTCTGGTAGAACGCGTGGGTCCGGTCGAGGTATTCCTTCTTGAAGAACCGGCTGTTCTCTTTGCAGAAGACCTTCGGTCCGAGGCGGTGCCCGATCCAGTAATTGACCGTATCGCCGATGATGGCCGCCGCCGAGAGACCCAGGATGAGCCAGCCGAGCTTGAGGGCCTTCAGGGCGGCGAAGGTCCCCGCGGCAAAGAGGAGCGAGTCGCCGGGCAGGAAGGGCATGACCACGAAGCCCGTTTCGATGAAGATGACCATGAACAGGATGGCGTAGGTCCAGAGCCCGTACTGGGAGATGACATCGCTGAGGTACCCGTCGAGGTGCAGGACGATATCGATGATCTTCTTGATCAGGTCCATGGCTTCCTAATATACCACAATGGGGTCGGACCTCAGCAACGGCCTTTTTAATCAGTCAATTAGGGTCAAAAAATGGGGTCTTACAAGCTTATAAACAGCGTTTTTGACCCCAAAAACGAACGGACAGCAAACAAGGCAGAATTGTGTTTTTGGGGCCAAAAAGCGCGTTTATAAGGCTTGAAAGGGTCAGAAATCGGGGTTAAATTGATGCAAACAATCGATTTGCTGTGGTCCGACCCCATTGTGCTAAGATAAGGCCATGAACGGCAGGAAGAGAGAGCTTGTAGAGAAGGCCCTGGCCCGGCTCTCCCCTCTCGAGACGTCGTGTACGCTGTGCCCGCGTGACTGCCGCGTCGACCGGACGACCGGAGCGGACGGGTTCTGCCGCACCGGCCGCCTGGCCTCGGTGTCCCACGCCCTTCTCCACTTCGGCGAGGAGCCGGCCATCAGCGGCCGTTCGGGGTCCGGGACGATCTTTTTCACCGGCTGCAATCTCAAGTGCGTATTCTGCCAGAACTACCAGCTGAGCTGGCTGCTCGAGGGCGAGCCCGTTTCCGACGAGGCCCTGGCCGCGATGATGCTGGACCTCCAGGCCCAGGGCGCCCATAACGTTAACCTCGTCTCGCCGACCCACGTGGTCCTGCCCATCCTGAGGGCCCTGCGCCTGGCCTTGGCCGAAGGCCTCGCCCTGCCCCTCGTTTGGAACTCCAACGGCTACGACAGTCTCGACGTGCTCCAGACCCTGGAGGGGATCGTCGACATCTACATGCCCGACCTCAAGTACCACTCGCCCGCCCTTTCGAACAGGTACTCCGCGGCGCCCGATTACTTCGCCTGGGCCTCGGAGGCCGTCCGGGAGATGTCCCTGCAGCAGCCGTCGCTCGACCTCGGGCCCGGCGCGACGGCCGTCAGGGGGCTCGTCGTCCGGCATCTCATCCTGCCGGGCGCGGTCGAGGACACGCTCGTCCTGCTCGACTGGATCGGGGCAAACCTCTCGCCCTATATCGGGCTGAGCCTGATGAGCCAATACCGCGCCTGTTTCAAAGCGCCCGAGGAGATCCAGAGAAGCGTTTCCCCCCAGGAATACCGGAAAGCCGCCGACAGGGCCCTCGCTCTGGGGCTCGACCACCTGTTCCTCCAGCCCGAACCCTTCCAGGCGGACGAACACCTCGTCCCCGACTTCAGGAAAGAAAAACCCTTCCGCTGGAAGAAGGACGCGGGCTAGCGGCCCGCCGTCGAGTAGGTCTTCGGCTGCGGCAGGCCCGAAGGAGCGATCCCCAACGCGATCGCGATCTGCCTGATCTTGTCGTGGACGGCCTGGACCCCCCTGGGCCCGAGCCGCAGGAGCTGTTTCTGGGCCGCGCTCAACCCCTCGAGAACCGGGTCGGTCATCGCGTAGCTGAGGACCTTCTGCTCGAGCCTGATCGGGCCCTCGACGACCGGCACCTCGAGAAGCTCCGCCATGGCCCGGACGAGGGTGTCGTCGAAATCGATGCCCGGATAGCCGAGGTCGTTGTAGGCCTCCTGCAGAAGCGGGTCCACGGCGCGATAGAGCCGGGCGGCCGCCGCCGCGTCGAGCGACGAGATCACGCCGGCGACCGGGTCGTACCGGGCGTAGGCGGCCGGGTCGACGATCGTGCCGGACGGCGTCCGGGCGACCCGGAAGAGGCCCTCGGGGCTGAAGAAATCGATGTGCGGCTTCGGGCTGAGCCCGTTGGCCACGTTGTCGATCGAGACGACGAACTTCCGGATGAGGTCCTTGGTCAGGATCCACTTGGCGAATTCCGGGTTCGCCGACAGGGCCGCGGCGAACTGCCGGACCGCGTCGTCGCTCGCCGCGAGCGGGACCGCGGGGAAGGCCAGGGGCTCTCCGCCCGGAACGCCCGCCCCGCTCTCGCCCTCGACCGGGAGAACGGTCTCGGCCGACGGCGCGGCCGCCTCCGGGGCTTTCGGCTTCTTCATGACCAAGAAATAATAGAGGGCCGCGAGCACGGCCAGTATGATCAGAATGGCCGCCGCCAGGCCCCAGATCTTCCGCGGCTCTTCTTTGTGCTCTTCCGTTTGTTCCTGGTCGTCGTACTGAAGGTCCATGTCTTACCTCACTTCCCGGATTCTGCCCGGCCCGAGGCGCCCCTCGTCCTGATGATCTCGATCTTGCCGTCGGCGGCCCGCAGGATGATGGCCGGTCCGCCCTGCCCGATCCAGCCCTTGACGGTCGGCGCCGGGAGCCGTTTGCCGAGGTCGAAATCGCTGCTGACCTCGCCTCGGGGCGCGTCGGCCTCGACGATGGCCCCCGCGCCCGACTCGAGGCGGAGGACGATGTCACCGCGGCTCGAGGTGATCGTGATCTCGTCGCCGTCGCGCAGATCGAGGACCTCGACGTCCGCGGTGCCGATCCCGACCGTTGCGCGCAACGGTCCGGAATAATTCTTGACCCTGAGGTTCCCCTCGTCGACGGCGGCTTCGAGCCGGCCGAAAACGTCCTCGATCGTCAGATCGCCCTCGCTGACGCGGATGCCGGACAGGCTGACCGAATGGGGAACGCGGACCTCGTAGATCACCGCCGGCGGCCGGCCCGGCCCCTCGAACGTGGGCGTCCGGACGAGCAGCCCGCGGGAGGTTTCGCGGAGCTCGACGGCGGGCACGGCCCGGCCGCCGGCCTGGCGGGCCGAGCGCGGCTCGCGCCGGTCGGACGCCGCGGCCGAGGGCCTGGCCACGACCTCGACCTCGTCGCGGTCCCAGCCGATGATCTCGACGTCGCCGTAATCGTTCTCGAGCGACAGGGTCTCGCCCGGCCGGAAGTCGACGACCTCGCGGAACTCCGTGCCCGAGGCCGGGGGCGTCCGCACATTCGTCTCCGTCCGTTCCTCGTCCGCCGGGCGTTCCTCCCCCCGATCGGGGATCGTCCGCCAGCCCGGCTCATCTCCCTCGGGATTGTCCATCAGGATGCAGGACGCCAGGGCCAGTCCCGCGACCAGGGCCGTCAACGCCAGCCGCAACAGGGGTTTTGCCATCGCGTTTCCCTCCCGTCGAAAAGGCGTGACCATTATACTCCAAAACCTAGCCTGGACTATTCATAAAAACGCCAATCTTGGGTCTTGATGTCGGACTGAGAAAAAAGGCGTTTTTATGAATAGTCCAGGCTAGCCGAAACGGCCGGTAATATAGTCCTCCGTCCGGGGGTCCCGGGGGGCGGTGAAGATCGTCCGGGTCTCGCCGATCTCGACGAGCTCGCCGAGCAGGAAATAGCCCGTGACGTCGGAGACGCGGGCCGCCTGCTGCATGTTGTGGGTGACGATGACGATGGTGTAGCGCTTCTTGAGCTCGGCCATCAGATCCTCGATATTGGCCGTCGCCGCCAGGTCGAGCGCCGAGCAGGGCTCGTCCATGAGCAGGATCTCGGGTTCGATCGCGACCAGCCGGGCGATGCAGAGCCGCTGCTGCTGCTCGCCCGAAAGCCGGAGGGCGTTCTCGTCGAGGCGGTCCTTGAGCTCGTCCCAGAGGTGGACGGCCTCGAGGCTGCGGACCAGCCGGGCCTCGAGCGCCTTGGGATCCCGGAGGCCGTGGACGCGCAGCCCGTAAACGACGTTGTCGAAGACGCTGAGCGGAAAGGGGTTGGGGCGCTGGAAGACCATGCCGACCTTCTTGCGCAGGTCCAGGAGATCGGTGCCGGGGGCGTAGATATCCTGGCCGTCGATGACGACCCGGCCCGTCACCCGGACCCCGTCGATGAGGTCCGACATCCGGTCGAGCGACCGGAGGAAGGTCGTCTTGCCGCAGCCCGAGGGCCCGATGAGGGCGGTAATGCGGTTCTTCTCGATGTCCAGGCTGATGCTCTTCAGGGCCTGGAACTTGCCGTAGAAGAAGTTGAGGTCGCGGACTTCGATGATGGCCATGGCCGCCTATCCGAACCTCCCCCTCAGGTAGTCGTCGGTCCTCTGATCGTCCGGCGCGGTGAAGATCTTGGCCGTCGGGCCGACTTCGATGAGCTCGCCGTTGAGGAAGAAGGCAGTCCGGTCGGCGACGCGGGCGGCCTGCTTGGTATTGTTCGTGACCAGGATGATCGTGTACTCCGCCTTGAGCCGGCGCAGGGTGTCCTCGATCTTCATCGTCGAGATGGGGTCGAGGCCCGAGGTCGGCTCGTCGAGCAGGATGTACTCCGGCTTGACGGCCAGGATGCGGGCCAGGCAGAGGCGCTGCTGCTGCCCGCCCGAGAGCTTCAGGCCGCTCGTCTCCAGGCGGTCCCGGACCTCCTCCCAGAGGCCCCCCTTCTCCAGGCAGTCCCGGACGATGGCGTCGAGCTTGTCGCGGCCGCGAAGGCCCGCCCGCCGGGCGCCGAAGGCGACGTTCTCGTAGATCGACCGGGGCAGCGGCACGGGCGTGGCGAAGACCATGCCCAGCCGGCGCCGCAGCTCGACGACGTCGACGTCGGGGCCGTAGATGTCGAGGCCGTCGATCGTGATCGCGCCCTCGTGGCGCGAGCCGCGCACGAGATCGTTGAGCCGGTTGAGGGCGCAGAGGAAGGTCGACTTGCCGCTGCGGGCCGGGCCGATGATCCCCAGGATCTCGTTCCGGGGGATGTCGAGATCGAGGGCCCGGATCTTGCGGACCTCGCCGAAATACTGGCTGAAGCCCCGGACCTCGATGGCGATGCCGCTCATGAGTACTTCTTGATGAACCGGTTCATGATGAAATAGGTCAGGAGGTTGATGCCCAGGATGGCGATGATCAGGATCGCGGCCGTGCCGTAGGCGTTGGGCATGGAGATGCCTTCCCGGGCCAGGATGTAGAAGTGGACGGACATGGTCCGGCTCGAGGAGAAGAGCGACGTCGGCATCCGCAGGGCGCTGCCGGCGGTGAAGATCGTCGCGGCCGTCTCCCCGATGCTGCGGCCGATGCTGAGGACGATGCCGGTGACGATGCCCGGCAGGGCCGTCGGCAGCACGACGCGCGTCACGGTCTGCCATTTCGTGCTGCCCAGGGAGAAGCTGACGCTCCGGTAGGACGCGGGCACGCTCTTGATGGCCTCCTCCGAGGTCCGGATGATGGTCGGCAGGAGCATGAAGGCCAGGGTCAGGCCGCCGCTGAGGATGGACCAGCCGAACTTGAGCTTGGTGACGAAGAGGATGAAGCCGAAGAGGCCGAAGATGATCGAGGGGATGCCGGCCAGGCACTCCGCGCCGAAGCGGATGACCCGGGTCACCGGGCCGCCCCAGGTGTACTCGGTGAGATAGATGGCCGTCCCGACGCCGAGCGGCGCCGCGATGAGGATGGCCAGGACGGTCAGGGCGACCGTCCCGACGATCGTCGAGAAGATGCCGCCCGTTTTGCCCATCTCGGCTGGATTGGCCGTCAGGAACTCGAGGCTCAGAACGGGCAGGCCGCGGCGCATGATGAAGAAGATGATGAAGACGAGGACGCCGACGGTGATCAGGGTCAGGGCCCACAGCCCGACCCGGGCGGCCTTCTCCTCGACCCGCGGGCCCAGGCGCTTCACGGCTGCTTTCTCCGCTTGGCCGAGGTGGCGTTGGCGATCGTGTTGAGGACCATGATGATGACGAACAGCACGACGCCCGTGGCGAAGAGGGCCTCGCGGTGCTCGCCCGTGGCGTAGCTCATCTCCAGGGCGATGTTCGAGGTCAGCGTCCGGACGGGCGCCAGGAGCGAGCCGGGCACCTCGGCGGCGTTGCCGGCGACCATGATCGTGGCCATGGTCTCCCCGACGGCCCGGCCCATGCCCAGGATGATGCTGGCGATGATGCCGGAACGGGCGGCCGGGAAGAGGACCATCTTGACCGTCTGCCAGCGCGTCGCGCCGAGGGCGATCGAGCCCTCGCGATAGGACGGCGGCACCGCCTGGAGCGAATCGACCGAGATGGAGATGATGGTCGGCAGGATCATGATGCCGAGGATGACCGAGGCAGCCAGGACGGACAGCCCCGGACCGCCGAAGGTCTCCCGGATGAAGGGGACGAGGATGATGACGCCCATGAAGCCATAGACGACCGAGGGGATCCCGGCCAGGAGCTCGACGATCGGCTTGATGAGCCCCCGGACGCGCTTGGACGAGAACTCCGTCAGGACGATGGCACAGGACAGGCCGAGCGGGACGCCGATGACCAGGGCGCCGGCCGTGACCGCGAGCGACCCGACGATCATCGGCCAGAGGCCGAAGAGCTTCTCGGAAGGATACCAGGCCGACCCGGCCAGGAAGCTCTTGAGGCCGTAGCGGAACATGATCGGCGTGCCCTGGCCGACGATGAAGACCGTGATGACGAGGAGAACGGAGACCGCCGAGAAGGCGACGACGAGGAGGGCCAGGCGGACGAGCCGGTCGTTCCGCTCGAGCCTGTTCCCGCCTCCCGGCTTCGCTTGAGGGGCCATGCTGCTCTCTCTCCACCCGTCACTTGATCGGGAGGAGCCCCTCCTCTTTGACCAGGGCCTGGCCTTCGGCGGAGAGCACGAAATCGATGAACTCCTTGGCCAGCCCGGTCGGCTCGCCGCGGCTGATGAAGAGGAAGGGCCGGACGAGCTTGTAGCTCCCGTTGCGGATGTTCTCCTCGGTGGCCGCGGCCCCGTCGAGGTCGACCGCCCGGACCTGGTCGTTGACCAGGCCGAGGGAGATGAAGCCGATGGCCGCCGGGTCGTGGGCGACGATCTCACGGACCGTGCCGTTGGAGTCCTGGGTGATGGCCCCGCTGTAGATGCGGGTCTTGCCCATGACCAGCTCCTGGAAGGCGCCCCGCGTCCCCGAGCCTTCCTCGCGGGTGACGACGGTGATGGGCCGGGCCTCGCCGCCGAGGAGTCCCCAGCTCAGGAGATCGCCGGCGAAGATCTGCTTCACGGCGGCGACCGCCAGGGCGCGAACGGGATTCGAGGGGTGGACGATGATGGCCAGACCGTCCCGGGCGACGACGATCTCATAAAGCTGCTTCTCGTCGCCCTTGAGATCCCGGGAGGACATGCCGATCTGGCAGGCGCCGCTCACGCAGGCCTGGATGCCGGCGCTCGAGCCGCCGCCCTGGACGTCGACGCCGAGGCCGGGGCGCTTCTCCATGAAGATCTCGGCCCACCGGTCGGCGAAGGGCTGGATGCTGGTCGAGCCGGCCAGGGTCAGTTCGTCTTGGGAGCGGCCGATCCGGCAGCCGGAAAAAACGGCGACGCCGAGGGCCAGGAGGAGCCAGGGACACCTGCGGCGCGTCATGTCTTTTCGGGATAGGCTATCAAGCGCAAATTATATCGTAAAGACAGAAGGGGTCAAACCCAAACTTTAAGCGACGGGGGTTTCGTCGAACTCGCGCATCCTGGCGTCGTACTCGGCTTTTTTCGCGTCGTACCCGGCCGTGATCGTCTCGAGCTCCTCGAGGAGCGCGTCGTTCGATCTTTTCGTCTGGTGCATGGCCTTCGAGACCTCGACGACCTTGGCCCCGTTGCGGTCCTTGGAGGCCCGGACGAGCTGGGCGTTGAGATCGCGCAGGGAGGCGTCGTTCGCCTCGACCGTCTTCTCGATCTCGGCGATCCGGGTCTCGAGCGGCCGCAGGACGCGCGAGCGTTCGGCGATGACCTCGGAGCGGAGCCGGCGCAGCTCCTTGGGCGTCCACTTCGGCCTCCCGGCGCCGTTCCCGGCGGCCGGCGGAGGGACCGCGGCGATGGTGCCCTGCATGACCTCGTCCCGCCAGCCGACCTTGTCCAGGAACCGCTGGTAGCCGCCCTCGTAGACGACGATGTCGTCGTTGTCGAAGACGACCAGCCGGTCGGCCAGGGCGTGCAGGAACATCTCATTGTGGGTGACCATGACGACCGCGCCGTCGAAGGCGTCGATGGCCTCGAGCAGGGCGTCGTTCGATTCGATGTCGAGGTGGTTGGTCGGCTCGTCGAGAAGAAGCAGGTTGAGCGGCGTGGCGATGAGCTTGCCCAGGAGGACCCGGCTCTTCTCCCCGCCCGAGAGCACCCGGATGGGCTTCAGGGCATCGTCGCCCTCGAACATCATCCCTCCGGCGATGAAGCGGGCCCGTTTCGGGTCGCCGTCGGGGTCGGCCGAGGCGATCTCGTCGAGGACCGTGTTCGCCTCCGTCAACGTCGAGATGTGGGTCTGCTCGAAATAACCGGGCGCGACCGACTGCGGCGAGGCGATCTCGCCCGACCGCGGCTCGAGGTCCCCGGCCAGGAGCCGGAGGAGCGTCGTCTTGCCGCGGCCGTTCCGGCCGATGACGAAGACCCGGTCCTTGGCCCCGATGCTGATGGAGAACCGGCGGATGAGCGGCCGGTCCGGCGTGTAGCCGAACGACAGGTCGCGGACGTCGAGGGCGTACTTGTGGAAGCCCGGCTTCTCGGCGAAGGCGAACTCGAGCGTCTTGATGGACTCGAGCTTCTCCCGCTTCTCCATCTTCTCGAGCGACTTGACCCGGGACTGGACGAGGCCGCCCAGGCGCGCCTTGGCCCGGAAGCGAGTGATGAAGAGGTCCATCTCCTTCCTCTTGCGCTCGTCGTTGATCCGCGTCTTCTCGTAGATCTCCTCCTCGGCCGCGATCTGCTCGTAGTACTTGCCCGTGTTGCCCTCGACCTTGCGGACCTTGCGCCGGTGGATGCCGAGGACGTGGGTGACGACGTTGTCCATGAAGCTGCGGTCGTGGGTGATGAGCAGGAGCTCGCCGGGCCAGGCCGCCAGGAATCTCTCCAGCCAGCGGATCGAGGTGATGTCGAGGTAGTTGCTCGGCTCGTCGAGGAGGAGCATCTGATAGTCGCCGACCAGGACCTTGGCCAAGTTGAGCCGGACCTGATAGCCCCCCGACAGCTCCGCGGGCTTCTTGTCCAGGTCGGCCGCCTCGAAGCCCAGGCCGGTCAGGACCTTTTCGACCCGCCAGATCTCGCTCCCGGCGTCGTGCGGCAGGGCCTTGGCGCCCTCGGCCAGGACGGTCGGTTCGGTGAAGCGTATCCTCTGCTCGACATAGCCGATCCGGTACTTGCGCGGCTTGGTGATCGTCCCCTCGTCCGGCTCCTCCTCGCCCGTGATCATGCGGAAGAGCGTCGTCTTGCCGTGGCCGTTCCGGCCGACGACGCCGACGCGCTCCTTGCGGTTGACCTTGAAGCTGACGGAGTCGAAGAGCCCCTGCTTGCCGTAGCTCTTCGAGAGATTGTCGACGACGATCATAGGGAGAGACCTGTCCTTTTCGGAACGATTATTATAGCAGACCGGACGGGCTTATTTCTTGATTCTTCTCCCTTTTCCGGGAATCCTCTCGAGGCGGCGAGGGATGTTGCCTCGACGATCCCCGTCCGTGGAGGGGGGACCCGCGAAGCGGGGGGAACCGGACGACTGGTTC
>Ga0209705_10000682_pt1 | contig 17691 bp, 10 predicted proteins | sample PPLLaktember2015_5_FD_187262 | JGI IMG/M metagenome (GOLD analysis project Ga0209705, IMG submission 187262) | Freshwater sediment microbial communities from Prairie Pothole Lake near Jamestown, North Dakota, USA - PPLs Lake P8 Core (1) Depth... | ecosystem: Environmental > Aquatic > Freshwater... | reverse complement strand
ACCTTGACCGGCGCCGTTCCGGCGGCCTCGCGCAGGGCGGCCCCGACCGCGTCCTCGAAGGGCGCGTTCGTCCCGGCCAGGACGAGCTCGGCCGAGACCGACTCGAGGTCCCGGCCCCTGATCTCGCCGGCGGCCTTCCTGACGGCGCTCATCAGGAACGCTTCGCCGCCTCCTTTTTCGCCCTTGAGGAGCCGGTCGATGTCCGCGGCGATGTCGGCGAGCTGCGGGTTCCCTTCGCCATAGCCGGCGATATAGGGGAAGGTCTTCGAGAGATAGGCGACCGTCGCCTCGAGACCGGCATCGTCCGCGCCGTCGATGACGACGGCCGAGGATTTGCCGAAGGCCTTGGGCACGACCCTGACGACGCCGGAGCCGGGCCCGAGCGCCGGCAGCTTGAGCTTGCCCGTCTTGACGAGATCGGCCGTGAGGCTGTTCGCGCCGACAAGGATGGGCGCCGGGAGGGCCTTGCGGCTTTCGACTTCGGAGTCCAGCTGGACGATCGGGAACGAGGCGCCGGCCGTGGCCAGGACGAGGCGGCTGGCGAGATCGGGGAGGCTGGGGCCCGGCCGGTCCTTGGGCACGATGATGACCGCGTCAAGGGCGTCTGGAATACTGTCGTTGTCCTGATCGGCGTAGGCGGCCCGGGTCGTGTAGAGGCCGAGAAGATCGAACTCCTTGCCGCTGGCGCTTGCGGCGGGTCTCTCCTTGAACCCCGGAGTCAGGAGCCGCTTGGTCGCCCCTGTCCTCGGCAGCGCCACTTCGGAGCGCGCGGCGCCGAAGCTCAGCTCGAAGGTCAGGACGGCGCAGGCGGGATAGGAGAGGACCGATGTCCGGGCCCCGCGGCGCTGATCGGCGGCGAGCTCGAGGAGGGCGTCACGGGCCTTCGTCCGGTCCTCTTCGGAGGCGAAATGGACCTCGATCCTGAGGTCGGCGATCTGACCCTGCTCGAAGGAAAGGGCTTTGAGGCCGTCGGCGACAGGCGAGGCGGCCGGGAACTCGTAGAGCGCTTCCCGGACGACCGTCTTCCGGGGCTCGAGGCCGGATGCGGAGAGGAAGGAGCCGATGTCCTTCTCGAGGCCCTCGTAGGTCGCGCCGGTCTCGCGGCCCCAGACCTCCCAGAAATAGGGCCAACGGAGGAAGAAGGCCCTGCCGGTCTTGAGCAGGACGTCGTCCGAGCCGGCGACGCAGACGATCGCGGCCCGGCCCGGCCGCGCGTCGACAAAGACGCGACCCTGGTTCGGGGGGAAGGACGCCGGGTCGAGGCCGCGCTCCTTCAGGGCCTCGCGGACCCGGGCGAGGTTGCGGCCGATCAGGATGGGGAACGCGGCCGGCGAGGCCCCGGAGAGCTCCGATTCGCGCCGGACCAGGCCGAACTCGACGGCCAGGCTCTCGAAGTTCGTCCGCGCGGCGATGTCCGCGGCGAGGGCCATCTCGGCGGCAGAGGGCCTGTCGGGCACGACGATGGTCAGGACCGGCTTCTCCGGGAAGCCGTCCCCGTCGAGGTCGAGGACGGCCCGTCCCGGAAGGAAGAGCCTGGACAGGCTGTCGATGTCGGCCGCCGAGGCCGGCGCGAGGACGAGTATCGCCGCGGCGGCGAGGGTGAATAAGAGGGGCTTTCTCATGATCGATCTCCGGCCAGGATTCCCAGGAATTCTACCACACTCCCCGTCGCGATTTCGCGTCGCTTCGCCGGCATATTCCCTGTGATCCCGTCTTCAGATCTCGCTCTTTGGACTTCTCGGCTCGGGGCGTGCCGCTCCGTCGGGTCGCGGGCTTGTCCCGGCGAGCCAAACCCGCTCGGATCCGGGCCTCGCTCTCAAGAATGGGGACATGTACCCGGTACGTGTCCCCATTCTTGATCCGTGCCCGCTTCGGCCCTCCTGCGCCCTCCTCCGGGCATCGCCCCTGCGCCATTGCCCAACGCCGCTCGATCTGTTCTCCCTGTCCCATCATGCGGCCCGGCTGAACTTTCCCAATGCCGTATTCGACCGGTCTTCCCGCCGCTTGTCGATACCCTCCTCGCGGATCCCCAACACACGCGATGGATTCCGGCAGGCCACGCTCGGCATTGCGGAGGGGCGGGGGCGTGGATAGAATAGGCGACGGCCGAAGAGAACGGGACAGGAGCTGGCGATGAAACATGATCGAAGCGGCCGGACCGGAATGCCGGGGCTGTGCGTCTGGACGATCGCCGTTGCGATCGCTTGGTCGATTTCGTGCGCCAAGAGCGGGCCGTCGACGGACGCGCCGGAGAACGACGCGGCCAAGGTCGACATCGGCGCCAAGACGATCAGCCTCCGCTATGACGGCCGGGCCATCCTCGAGGCCGGGATCACGGCCGGCCCGGCGGGGTTCGAGGCCAAGGCGAACGTCTTCCGGACGGGAGACGCCTTGAGCCAGGTCATCCTCCTGACGCCGCGCGAGAAGGGCGGCAAGGTCCGGATCGAGGGCACGCTCGCCGCGGGACCGGAATCATTCCCCTGCGAGGCCGACCGCCGGGACCGGGGATTGACCATGGTCCGCCACGTCTCGGGGCTGAGCCGAAGCCTCCTCAACCGGGCCGTCTATGACCGGGGGCGCGACTGGGCCGTTTCGATCGACGCCGGGCCGCGCGCCGCGGTCAAGCCCGTCTCATCGAGGCCGGACGAAAGAGCCTACGCCTTTAGCGCGGAAGGCGCCGAGATCGTCGTGCGCTTCCGGCCGCGCTTTTATCAGGCCCACCGGGGGCTCAAGTTCTTCGAGCCCTGGACCTACAAGATCTGGCCCGGCCCGGTGGCCGGCTGGATCTCCTGGTTCGCCTTCTTCGACGAGGTCACTGAGCAGGACATCGTCCGGACGGCCGACGCGCTGGCCGAGACCCTCCTGCCCTTCGGCTATGACCTCCTTCAGATCGACGACGGCTATCAGAGCGGGGAGGGGCGCCCCGATCTCTGGCTCACGGCCAACGCCAAGTTCCCGCGCGGGCTGGGCTTCCTGCCGGAATATATCAAGGGCAAGGGCCTGAAGCCCGGCATCTGGACGAACACGGCCTTCAAGCAGGCCGACTACGCCGCGGAGCACGAGGACTGGTTCGTGACCGATGCGAAGGGGGAGCCGGCGCGCGGCAACTGGGTCGAGTTCAGCCTCGACGCCTCGAACGGCGAGGCCGTCGACGCCGTCGTCCGGCCGGTCTATCGCGGCCTGCGCGCGATGGGCTGGGACTATTACAAGGTCGACGCCCTCCGCCACCTCCGCTACGAGGGCTACAACGCCCACGCGGACCATTTCCGCCGGACGAAGAAGGACCTCGTCGCCGCCTATCGCGGCTACGTCGAGGCCATCCGCGAGGAGATCGGCCGCGACCATTTCATCCTCGGCTGCTGGGGCATCCGCCCCGAGCTCATCGGGCTCATCGACGGCTGCCGCATCGGCACGGACGGCTTCTCCTACGCCGGCATGGCCCAGTTCAACTCCTGGAACAACGTCGTCTGGCGCAACGACCCCGACCATATCGAGCTCGACGAGGACCGCTTCAAATCGACGCTCGTGACCACGCTCACCGGATCGATCCTCCTGCTGACCGACAAGCCCGAGCTCTACCGCACGGACGCGATCGAGCCCGCCCGCCGCGCCGCCCCGGTCCCGTGGACCGTTCCCGGGCAGATCTTCGACGTCGACCCCTCGCGCTCGGCGGAGCTCGGCCGCGTCGATACGGAGGTCAGCGGCTCCGGGTCGCGCGTCTTCGACGCCTCGCTCCGTCCGACCTGCGACCTCTTCCTCCTCGAGATCGACCGGCCGTTCGAGTCCTGGTCCGTCCTCGGCCGCACCGGCGAGTCCGCCGCCGAGATCGCCTTCGCCGACCTCGGACTGGACCCGGCGAAGGAATACTATGTTTTCGAGTTCTGGACGAAGCGCCTCCTCGGCAGCTTCCGGGCGACGTTTGCGCCGGGACGGCTCGATCCGCTCTTCCGGTCACAGGCCCTGGCCATCCGCGAACGGCTGCCCCGTCCCCAGGTGCTGGCCACGAACCGCCACGTGACGTGCGGCGCCGTCGACCTCGACGACGTCCGCTGGTCGGGCCTCACGCTCGCGGGGACGAGCCGGGTCGTCGCCGGCGACGCCTACGAGATCGTCCTGACCGAGCCCGAGGGCTTCCGGCTGGCCCGCTTCGAGGCCCCGGACGCTCCCGGCGCGGCAGTGACGAGAGACGGGGCTCTGGTCAAGGTCCGCTGGCTGCCCGACGTCTCGGGGCCGGTCGGCTGGCTAGCCGAATACGAAAAAATCTAACCTTACAAATACCATATCTTGTAGGGGGGCGGGCGCACCTATGCCACCGCTTGAATCTCGGCTTGACAAAGCCTCTTTCATCCGCTAGCATGGAATCACCTAGGGTTGTCAGCGGGCTATCATGATGTTCCATAGATTAAAGCACTTTTTTATCCTGTTCGTGGGGTTCTTCTTCTTCGGGGGGATCCCTGCCGAGTTCGGCACCGAGGGGGCCTTTTTCCATGGCTTCATGATCCCCAAACCCGTCATCCGCGTCAGCCTGGGCACCAACCTCACGGATATCCGGATCCGCGCTTCTTCGGGCATGAAGATCTACGAGGTCAACACCGGCTACCGGGTCCTCGACGAAGACGCCGACGAGGCCGAGATCAAGGGTGCCGGCGAGAAGCTGACCGAGAAATACGTCGTCCTGCTGGCCCACGCCAAGGAGCGTGAGGAGGCCGACCAGCTTGCCGCGACCTTCCGGGCCCGGGTCGGCGGGAACATCTTCGTGGCCACCGACCATGACGGCGACGCGGCCGGCGTCTTCGAGGTCAAGCTCGGGGACTTCCTGACCCGGGGCGACGCCCTGGCCAAGGTCTCGGAGCTCAAGGCCGCCGGCCTCAAGGACGTTTGGATCGACCGCGAGCAGATCCTCAAAGAACCGTCGCGCCCGATCTGGCTGCTGGTCGCGAACGAGCTTAAGTCGCTCAAGCGCGAATCGGAGCTCTACTTCATCCCGGCCAATCCCCAGAGCTTCCTGACCCTCAACGGGCGGAGCTATCGGGGCTTCTTGGTGCTGAAGGGCGGTCCGCGCGGCCTCGTCGTCGTCAACTACCTCAACCTCGAGGACTACCTGAAGAGCGTCGTCCCCGGCGAGCTCTCGCCCGGCCAGTTCAACGCCATCGAGGCCCTCAAGGCCCAGGCGGTCGCCGCCCGGACCTATGCGATCCGGAACATGTCGCAGTCCGCGGATTCCGATTATGACCTCCTCGACACCCCGCTCTCTCAGCTCTACAAGGGCATGTCCTCCGAGCATCCCCTGAGCACCCGGGCGGTCGAAGAGACGGCGGGCCTGATCCTGCTCTACCGGGGCAAGCCCATCAACGCCCTCTACACGAGCACCTGCGGCGGCAAGACCGAGGACGCCGAGAAGGTCTTCTCGGGCCGGCCCGTGCCCTATCTCAAGAGCGTCGAATGCGCCACTGAAAAACAGCCGGAATGGCAGATCGCGGCCGCCACCCCCGTCGCGCCCATCACCGTCGACGGCCGGAACGCCAGCCTCGACGTCGCCCTGCTCGTCGGGCTGGGCATCGTCCCGCTCGGCGCCGTGCCCGTCGATTTCCGCAAGGAGGCGACCTTCGACGAGGCCGTCGAGTGGATCAAGGACACCCGGCGGCTTATCGGCGTCAAGGACGCGGGCTTCGTCCCCGACGCCGCGGCCCTCGATTTCGTCAGCCTGGCCCGGCTCCTTGTCGACGCCTTCGGCTGGCAGGACAGGATCGCCGAGCTGCTGCTGCCCGGCGAGGTGGATTTCCTTCTCTCGGACCTGCCGCAGGTCCAGGGCAAGGACCGCGGGCCGCTGGCCTATTGCTTCCAGTCGGGGCTGCTGCCGGCCTCGGTCAGGACCGGGGACCCGCAGCGGGCCGTGGGCCGGGCCGAGCTGGCCATGGCCCTGGGCCGCATCATCCGGGACCACCAGGATTTCTTCAAGACCGGGGTGTTCCGCGCGGCGGGCAAGGGCACGATCGAGGTCGGCCATGAATTCGACCGCAAGACGCTCCCCCTGTCGAGCCATCTCCGCCTGCTGCGGACGATCGAGGGCGAGACAACTTTTGCCACCAAGCTGACGCTCCTCGGCGGCGAGGCCCTCCGCTGGCTCGAGCGGGACGGCCAGGTCGCCTATCTCGAGGTCTTCTACCCGCCGAACTCCAACGTCCTCGACCGGTCGTCGCGGTTCAACCGCTGGCAGGTCCCGATGAAGCGGCAGGACCTCGAGACGCGGATCAGCCGCTCCTACTCGATCGGGGCCCTCGTCGACATCGAGGTCAAGGGCCGCGGCAATTCCGGCCGCGTCACCGAGATCCTGCTGACCGGGACGGAGTCGACGGCGACCGTCCGCGGCTTCCAGATCCGGGCGGCCCTGGGGCTCCGCGACACGCTGTTCGTCATCGACAAGACGTACGACGAGGGCGGGCGCATCGACCGCTTCCTCTTCTCCGGCCGCGGCTGGGGCCACGGCGTCGGGCTCTGCCAGGTCGGCGCCTACGGCATGGCCGTGGCCGGCGCCAAGTACCAGGACATCCTCAAGAAGTACTACACCGGCGTCAAGATCGACAAGATCTAACGGGGTCGGACTAATGGGGTCGGACCTCAGCTTTTCGATTGTTATCAATAAGGTAGAAGCAAAAAAGACCTGGTTTTAGCCTTAAATCCGGCATTTTGGGGCCCCAAAACGCGAATCGCCGCAGAGCGACTCGGAGCCGCGCTTTTAAGAACTATCTTGATAGAGCTCCCCTAGAATAATATCTTGAATTGACAGGCCAAAACCGACGTCAGAGTTGTGCTATTATCATCGGGCCGTTCGAGATCCGCGGCCTAGGCTTGGCCGCCCAAAGGAGAAGGAGAAGATCATGAAAACCACCAAAGGATTGAACGCCCAGAAGACCGAAGCCCGCGAATACCAGACCCCGGCTTCCGGCATCTTCTTCACCGTGAAGGATGTCCTCTACGAGGGACGCTCCAAATTCCAAAGGATCGAGATCATCCGCAACAAGGATTACGGCCGCGTGCTCCTGCTCGACGGGCTCGTCCAGACGACCGAGCGCGACGAGTTCTACTACCACGAGATGCTGGTCCACCCGGCCATGACCTCCCACCCGCGGCCGGCCAAGGTCCTGATCATCGGCGGCGGGGACGGCGGGGCGCTCCGCGAGGTCCTCAAGCACCCGGTCAAGAAGGCCTGGCTCGTCGAGATCGACGGCAAGGTCATCGAGACCTGCCGCGAGCACTTCCCCTGGCTAAAGGCGACCTTCCGGGACCCGCGGGCCGAGCTCGTCGTCGAGGACGGCAACGTCTTCATCGAAAAGGTCCGGGAGACGTTCGACGTCATCCTCGTCGACTCGTCGGACCCGGTCGGGCCGTCGACCGTCCTGCACCAGGAGGCCTTCTACCGGAAGCTGAAGTCGAAGCTCAACCCCGGCGGGATCATCGCCTCCCAGGCGGGCTCGCTCATGCTCCATCTCGGCTCCCACGCCCGCAAGGCCGCATTCCTCAAGAGGATCTTCCGCCACTCGCCTCTCTATCTCGGCCCCGTCCCGACCTATCCCGTCGGCATGTGGTGCTACAATTTCCTTTCGGACAAGGTCGACCCGGGCAAGGTCCGGACCCTCTACATCCCGGACGGGCTGCGCTATTTCAACCGGGAGATCTACAGGGCGGCCTTCGCCCTGCCGAATTTCCTGGCCGAGCGGCTGGCCAAAGGGAAATAGGAGCTCTGGCGCCCAGCGTGCCCGCGGCGCGAATTTAGGCCGCACGGTCACCCCTTTCCGGGGCCCCCGTTAAGTTTCCTTACAACCCGGAGGACCGTCCCCCCGAGAGAAGGCTGGCCCGAATTTTGCTCCTGTAGGTCGAAGGCGTTATTCTCGAAGGGAGGGGCGATGAACTTTCCCGTGAAAAAAGCCGGTGGATTCGCGGTTCTCGGCATCCTGTTGCTGCTTCGCGCGGGGCGGGCCCCGGCATGCCCGTCCGGGCCCCCCTCCTCGGCCCCGACGGCGGCAGGTCGCGCGGAGGTTTGGTACCTGGGCCATTGCGGCTACGGGGTCCGCACCTCGGACCACCTCCTCGTCTTCGACTACCAGGAGAGACGGGACGGGCAACGGCCGAAGTCCCGGCCGGACCAACCCTCGCTCGCGGCCGGCTGGATCGCCCCGGAGGAGATCAAGGGCCTGAAGGTCCGGGTTTTCGTGTCCCACGCGCACGCCGACCATTACGACCCCATCATCCTGACCTGGAAAGAGGCCGTTCCCGACATCGCCTACTATTTCGGCTGGAAGGCGACGGACGATCCCTCCGATCATGTCCTCGCCGGCCCGAGGGCCGAGCTCGCATCAGACGGACTGGAGATCGCCACCATCAATTCCCATCATTCGGACGTCCCCGAGGTGGCTTGGCTCGTCAAGGTCGACGGCCTCGTCATCTACCACAACGGCGACTGCCAGCCCGCCGACCCGGTTGCCGAGCACGATCACCTGAGGAAGAGAACGGACGTCATCGACCTGGCCTTCGTCCAGCCGGTCTATGAAGAAGGGCAGAAGTATGCGGTCCAAAACTCGGATCTCTTCACCAGGTTCCGCGTCAAGGCCGCGTTCCCCATGCACGTCCGGGCGGGGGACGCGCGCTATCTCGATTTCCAAAAGGCCGTCCAGGCCAAGTTCCCCGGCCTGCTCCTCCGGGTCCCGATGCGGATGGGGCAGAAGTTCGTCTATGCGAACGGCCGGATCGAGGAATGATCCCCGCAAGGAGGCGGCGATGAAGAAACCGACCGTGATCCTCTCCCTCCTGCTGACGCTGACCGTCCCGGCCCGGCCCCAGGGAGTCTTCGATCTGCTCCGCAACGGCGATATCGCGGCCGTCAAGGCGATGGTCGAGAAATCACCTCAGCTCGTCTCGGAGCGCGATGGCGACGATGACACTCCGCTCCATTACGCCGCAGCCCTCGGGAACGCGGACCTCGTCACCTTCCTTATTGACAAAGGAGCGAAGATCGATCTCCCGGACGCGGAGCGAAAGACCCCGCTCCACCTGGCAGCCATCAACGACCGCCGGGACGCGGTGGCCGCGCTCCTCAAACGGGGCGCCGCGATCGAGGCGCGGGACGATTACCAGCGGACGGCACTGATCCTCTGCGCCCGAGAGCGGGGCCAGGCCGCCACAAGCCGCGTCCTCATCGAGGCCGGGGCCGACGTCAACGCCGTCGACAAGTTCGGCGACAGCGCGCTGAGCTTGGCGGCCTGGCGCGGCAAGGCCGATCTCATCGATCTTCTCCTCGAAAAAGGAGCGCACGTGCCGGAGACCGGGCCTCGATGGCAGGGCCTGCTGTCTGAGGCCGCCTCCAAAGGCCTGACGAACTTGTTCGGCCGGCTGACGCAAGGAGGGCAGGATCTGAAGCCTGCCGATCCCTCCGCCCTGTCCCTGCTTACCGCCGCGGCGGCCGGAGGGTCCGCCGCGATCGTCGGCCTCCTCCTGGACAAGGGATTCGACCCGGCTTCCGCCGACCGCTTTGGCTGGACCCCGCTCCATTATGCCGCCCGGGACGGCCGGACGGAGACCGCCCGGGTCCTGATCGAACGGGGATCCCCGATCGACGCCCGCACGCTCATGGGCCAGACCGCTTATAACGTCGCCAGGGAGCGGACCATGGACGCCGCGGCGGAGCTCCTGGCCGGGAAAGGCGCGGACCGTTCGGACATCCAGTTCCCGGTCCTCGAGGGCGAGTACTTGGGACAGAAGCCCCCCGGGGATGCGCCCGAGCTCTTCGCCCCGGGCATCGTCTCGTCGATCTGGGGCCTCCACAGCACGGCTGTCTTCTCTCCCGACGGGAACGAGGTCCATTGGGCGCCGATGACGACGTTGCCCGGAGAGATCTATTCGCGCGGCGGCCTGCTGACGATGAAACGCGTCAAGGGCCGTTGGACGCCTCCAGACTGGGCGCCCTTCTCGGGTCCGAACGGCCTGGACGACGTGCCCTTCTTCTCGTCCGACGGGAAAAGGCTCTATTTCATCTCCCGCCGACCGCTCCCCGGGGAGACGGCCAGTGGGAGCGAGAAGATCTGGTATGCGGACAGGATCCCTTCCGGCTGGGGCGAGCCCAAGCCCCTCGATCCCAACGTCAACTCCATGAACATGCACTGGGAGTTCTCGCTCGACCTGAAGGGCAACCTCTATTTCGCCGGGCGCTCGCCGGACAGCCGCGGCATGAGCGATGTTTATCTTGCCCGGTTCACCGCCGGCCGGTATGAGAGGCCCGTCAACCTGGGCGAACCCGTCAACTCCGCCGAGATCGAGGATACGCCCTTCATCGCCCCGGACGGAAGCTACCTCCTGTTCTCGCGCCGATACGACCTCTGGGTCAGCTTCCGGGGCCCGGACGGCGGCTGGAGCGCGCCCCTCAACCTGGGCCCGGAAGTGAACAGCCCGTCGATCGAGCTGTGCCCCGTCGTCACGGCCGACCGCAAGTACCTTTTCTTCCTGAGCCAGCGCGGCGGCGAAAGCCACGCTTACTGGGTCCGCGCCGACGTCGTCGAAAAGCTCCGGCCGGCCCGGAAGAAGTGAGGTCGAGTCAGGCGTCGAGCGTGCCCGCGGCCTGCCGCTTTCTGAGCGCGTCGAGCATGTCCGCCGTCATCGCGGCCAGGTCGTAGTCCGGCTTCCAATCCCATTCGGCCCGGGCGGCGCTGTCGTCGATCGAGGCCGGCCAGGAGTCGGCGATGGCCTGGCGGGAATCCGGCTCGTAGCGGATCTCGAACGAGGGGATGTGCCTGCGGATCTCGGCCGCCAGCTCGCCGGCCGAGAAGCTCATGGCCGTGACGTTGAACCCGGAGTGGTGCTTGAGCCGGGCGAAGTCCGCGTCCATGAGGTCGAGCGTGCACTTGAGGCAGTCCGGCATGTACATCATGGGCAGGCGCGTGTCCTCGCGGAGGAAGCAGGCGTAGCGGCCGTTCTTGATCGCGTCGTAGAAGATGGCCACGGCGTAGTCTGTTGTGCCGCCGCCGGGCAGGGTCAGGTGGCTGATGATGCCGGGATAGCGAGTGCCGCGGACGTCGAGCCCGTACTTCAGGACGTAGTAGTCGGCGAGGAGCTCGCCGGCGACCTTGGTCACGCCGTACATGGTGGTCGGCCCGAGGATTGTGTCCTGCGGCGTCATCTCGCGGGGCGTCGTCGGCCCGAAAACGGCGATCGAGCTCGGCGAAAAGACACGGACCAGGCTGCGGGCCCGGGCGGCCTCGAGGACGTTGTAGAGCCCGTTCATATTGACATGCCAGGCTTTCTGGGGGTTCTTCTCGCCGGTGGCCGAGAGGAGCGCGGCCAGATGGTAGACGGTGTCGATCGCGTATTTCCCGATGATGCCGTCGACGGCCCGGGCGTCGGTGACGTCGAGGAGCTCGAACGGTCCGCCCTCGGCCAGGTCCCCCTGGGGACGGAATATGTCGGTGACGACGACGTTCGCGTCGCCGTACTTGGCCCGCAGCGCCCGGGCCAGCTCGGACCCGATCTGCCCGGCCGCGCCCGTCATCAGGACTCTCTTGGTCTCTCTCGCCATCGGCGTCGTCTCCGCTCGGGGAATGGTCGAAAAAATGAAGCATACTTATAGCACACCGGCGCCATACTGGCAATCGGAGGGGTCGGAAAAGCGGGGAATAGGACGGGGTCAAACCTACACTTTTCAAGTTTTCTGCCTTCGAGAGCGATAAGATGGCCAGCCCTGATCCGAAAAACTTGAAAAGTGTAGGTTTGACCCCTTCTGGAAATCAACCCCGCTTTGTTGACCCCCTCTGCGACTTCGGCTAAAGTAGGGGCTCGCCATGAACCGCGACCCTCATCATCGTCATTCCCAGGAGGACTCCCCATGCCCATCGCCCTGACCGGCACAGGTCTGACCATCGAAAAAGTCGTCCAGGTGGCCCGCGAGCGCCTGTCCGTCGCCATCGACCCGGCCGCCAAGAAGCGCATCGAGAAGTGCCGGGCCCTGCTCGAGGACAAACTCCAGAAAAAAGAGATCATGTACGGGGTCAATACCGGCATCGGCGAGCTGGCCCACGTCGTCCTGACCCAGGAGCAGATCGAAAAGTACCAGCGCTACCTGATCTACAGCCACGCCGCCGGCTACGGCAAGCCCATGCCCGAAGAGATCGTCCGGGCGGCCATCCTCAGCCGCATCAACTGCCACTGCCACGGTCACTCGGGGCTCCGCCCCGTCGTCACCGAGACCCTGGCCGAGCTCCTCAACAAAGGCGTCACCCCGGTCATGTGCGAGAAGGGCTCGGTCGGCGCCTGCGGCGACCTCTCGCCGATGGCCCAGATGGCCCTCGTCCCGATGGGCGAGGGCGAGGCCTTCTACAAGGGCGAGCGCCTGCTCGGGGCCGAGGCCCTCAAGCGGGCCGGCATCACGCCGCTCGTCCTCCACGCCCGCGACGGCCTGGCCATGATCAACGGCTCGAACGTCATCGCCGGCATGTCCGCCCTCATCGTCCACGATGTCCATCGCTGGCTCAAGATGTCCGAGATCGCCGCGGCCATGACCCTCGAGGTCCTCAACGCCAACATGAAGGCCTACGACGAGCGCCTGCACAAGACCCGCGGCTACCCGGGCGCCCTCGAGTCGGCGGCCAACGTCCGCCGCCTCACGGAGGGGAGCGAGCTCCTGGACCGGCCCGGCAAGAAGATCCAGGACGCCTACAGCCTCCGCAGCACGCCCCAGGTCGTCGGCGCCGCCCGCGACGCCCTCAAGTGGGCCCGCTACATGATCGAGATCGAGCTCAACGGCGCGGCCGACAACCCCGTCTTCTTCCCCGATGAGGGCCTGGTCCTGACCGGCGCCAATTTCCAGGGCGTGCCCATGGCCTTCCCGCTCGAGCTCCTCGGGACGGCCGTGACCACGATCGCCGTCCTGTCCGAGCGGCGCCACAACCGCCTGATGAATCCGCACCTCAGCGCCGGCCTGCCGGCCTTCCTGACCAAGGGCGCGGGCATGTTCTCCGGCCTGATGCTGTCGCAGTACACGGCCGGGGCCCTCATCTGCGAGAACCGCATCCTATCGCACCCGGCGGCGACCGGCTCCATCCCGGCCGCGGCCGATCAGGAGGACTTCGTCAGCATGGGCATGACCACGGCCCTCAAGACCCGCCAGATCCTCGATAACGCCCAGGCCGTCCTGGCCATCGAGCTCATCGCCGGGGCCCAGGCCGTCGACTTCCGCAAGCCCCACTGCCCCGGCAAGGGGACGCAGGCCGCTTACGAGGTCATCCGCAAGCATGTCGCCCGCCTCGAGGAGGACCGGCCCCTCTATGACGACATCAACAAGCTCAAGGAGGTCGTCGAGTCCGGCGAGATCCTCGAAGCCGTCGAGAGGGCCGTCGGGACCCTGGCGTAACGCCATGAGCCTGCGGATCGCCCTCGTCACCGGCGCCGGCCGGGGCATCGGCCGGGCCATCGCGCTCCGCCTGGCCGAAGACGTCTCCGGCGTGGCCGTCCACTACTTCAGCCGGCGCGAGGAGGCCCAGGAGGTGGCCGCGGCCATCCGCGAGAAGGGCAAGCTCGCGGCCGTCTTCCGGGCCGACCTGACCAAGAAGGCCCAGGCCGCCGGCCTGGTCAAGAAGGTCGAGGAGCGCTTCGCCCGCGTCGACATCCTGGTCAACAACGTGGGGCCGTGGCTGGTCAAGCCCTGGGACCAGCTCGAGATGGCCGACTGGGAGCGGGTCCTGCGCGGCAACCTCCTCGGGCCCTACTTCTGCCTGAAAGCCGCCCTGCCCGGCATGCGCAAGCGCAAGTGGGGGAGGGTGGTCAACATAGGCTACCACCGGGCCGAGCAGATCGCCGCCTTCCCGACGATCGCCCCTTACGCCGTGGCCAAGACAGGCCTGCTCACCCTGACCCGGACGGCCGCCGCCTCGGAGACGGCGAACGGCATCACCGTCAACATGGTCTCGCCCGGGCTCCTCCGGGGCGGCGCCCTGCCGCGCGTCGGCGCCGTCGACGAATCGCGCCTCGGGACCTTCGAGGATGTGGCCGAGGCCGTGGCCTTCTGCGTCTCCGACCGGGCCGCCGCGGTCACCGGCTCAAATATCATCGTTTCAGGCACTTGGAAGATGTAAGAAGGGGTCAAACCTGAACCTTTATACTTTTTTCGCGTAGTTCTAGGAAAGCCCCTGAAAAGTCTAAGAGTTCAGGCTTGATCCTGTCTGAGGAGGACAACATGCCTTTCTACGCTTGGATCGCCATCGCCGTCGTCTTCGTTTTCCTGATCGGCATCCGGATCATCCGGCCGACCCACCGCGGGCTTGTCGAGCGGCTGGGCAAGTACAACCGCTTCGGCCTGCCCGGCCTCAACTGGATCATCCCGGTCATCGAGCAGCTGCGCCAGGTCAACATCACCGAGATGATGGTCGACGCCGCGCCCCAGGAGATCATCACCAACGACAACCTCAACGCCCGCGTCGACGCCCAGGTCTACTTCCGGGTCAAGGAGGACGAGGCCAACGTCAAGGCCTCCCAGTACAACGTCAACAACTTCCAGTGGCAGATCGTCAACCTGGCCCGGACGACCCTGCGCAACATCATCGGCACCCTGACCCTCAAGTCGGCCAACAGCGAGCGGGGCAAGATCAACGAGGAGCTGCTGAAGACCCTGTCGACCGAGACGGCCCGCTGGGGCATCGACATCGTCCGGACCGAGCTCAAGGAGATCGACCCGCCCAAGGACGTCCAGGAGACCATGAACAAGGTCGTCAAGGCGGAGAACGAGAAGATCGCGGCGATCGACTTCGCCACGGCCCGGGAGACGGTCGCCGACGGCGAGCGCCGGGCCGAGATCAAGAAGGCCGAGGGCGTCCGCCAGGCCAAGATCCTCGAGGCCCAGGGCGAGGCCGAGGCCATCCGCCTGGTCAACGAGGCCGCCGAGAAGTTCTTCGTCGGCAACGCCCAGATCCTGCGCCGGATCCAGGCCCTCGAGACGGCCCTTTCGTCGAACGCCAAGATCGTCGTGCCGACGGACAAGGACCTGGTCAACGTCATCGGCGACATGGCCGGGATCGCTCCGCTCAAAAAGGCTTAGGTCCCATGAGACGTCCGATCGCTGCCGCCCTGTCCGCGGCGGCCATCCTGCTCGCGCTGGGGTCGGCCGCCGCCCCCCGTCCTTCTCAAGCTTCCGCCGCCACCCCTGAATTCGATGTCCTGATCAAGGACGGGCTCGTCCTCGACGGGACCCTGAAGCCGCCGTTCCGGGCCGACGTCGCCGTCAAGGACGGCCGCATCGTCCGGGTCGCGCCGTCGATCCGCGGCTCGGCCGCCCGGACGATCGAGGCCCGCGGGCTCCACGTCGCGCCGGGCTTCATCGACCTCCACACCCATATCGACGGCGCCCTCGTCTTCCCCGAGCACCGCGCGCCCCTCGGCTATCTCAGCCAGGGCGTGACCACGGTCGTGGCCGGCCAGTGCGGCTCGAGCGCCTGGCCCATCTTCGAGAAGGCTTCCGACCAGATCCGGCGCTTCACCGAAGAGGGGGTGGGCGTCAACATCGCCCTCCTCGTCGGCCACGGCGACGTCCGCGAGCTGGTCATGGGCATGGAGGACCGCGAGCCGACGCCGGCGGAGCTCGAGCGCATGAAGGCCCTGGTCAAGGAGGCTATGGACCAGGGCGCCGCCGGCCTCTCGACCGGGCTCATCTACCGCCCGGGCATCTATGCCAAGACCGGCGAGATCCTCGAGCTGGTCAAGGTCGTCGCCCCCTACGGCGGCATCTATCACTCCCACATCCGCGACGAGCGGGACAAGCTCCTCGAGGCCGTGACCGAGTGCATCGCCATCGCCGAGGGCGCCGGCGTCCGGGCCAACATCTCCCACTTCAAGGTCATGCGCAAGGCCAACTGGGGCCTCGTCGGCGAGGCCATGCGGATGATCGAGGCGGCCCGGGCCCGCGGGCTCGAGATCACGGCCGACCAATATCCCTACAGGTTCACCAACACCGTGCCCTACTCGCCGCTCGTGCCCCGCGAAGCCTGGACCGGCGGCGAGTCCGGCCTCGGCACAGCCGACCTGCGGCGGGCCTTCGGCCATCTCCGGGACGCCGAGCTCCTCGACCTCTACACGAAATGTACGCCGTTCGTGCCGCTGTCCGCGCCCCACCTCGCGTTCCTGAACGGCCTGCCCCGCGACCGCTTCGTCGACCTTGTCGCTTCGGCCGTCCTGCGCGGGCGGGACCGGGGGGCGGAAGACGAGCGGGAGCGGGCCCTGTTCATCCGCCGCCTGTCCCAGCCGGACCAGGCCGCGGCCATCCGCGAGTCGGTCCGGGAGTACGTCGAGGCGGTCGGGCCCGAGAACCTCATGATCGCCGTCGCGGCCGACAAGTCGCTGGAGGGCCGGTCGCTCGCGGCCGTCGCCGCGGCGAAAGGCCGGCCGGCCGTCGACACGGCCATCGAGCTCGAGCTCGCAGGGACGCTGGCCGTCCCGTTCACGATGTGCGAGCCGGACATCGAGGCCATCATGAAGAAGGATTATGTGGCCACGGGGAGCGACGGCCTGCTGCCCGTCTTCGGCGTCGACCGGCCCCACCCCCGCTCCTACTCGACCTTCCTCTACAAGATCAAGGCATATGCCCTCGAGCGCAAGGCGGTCTCGCTCGTCCACGCCGTCCGCTCGCAGACCTCGCTCCCCGCGGAGATCATGCATTGGCCGGACCGCGGCCGGATCGCCGAAGGCGCCGCCGCGGACATCGTCGTCCTCGATCTCAAGGGGCTCACCGTCCCCTCCTCGATAACCAACCCCCACCAGCTCTGCCAGGGGGTCCGTCAGGTCCTGGTCAACGGGAAGCTGGCGCTCGACGGCGGGGCCTTGACGGGGACCCTGGCCGGCCGGGTGCTGGGCCGCTGAACGCTCGCGGCTCGCGAATATTCCAGGTTAGTCGCTGCCGCTGAGCCGGATGGTGACCTTCTGCGTCTTGCCCTCGCGCTCGACCGTCAGCGTTACCGAATCTCCGATCTTGTAGCTGTCCAGGGCGGAGAACAGGTCGTCATACGACGCGATCTTGGCCGCGTCGATCCCGACGATGACGTCCCGGATGAGCAGCCGGCCATAGTCGTCCCGGTAGACCCCGCGCAGGCCCTGATCGTAGGCGCGGCTCGAGCGCTCGACCGACAGAACGACGGCCCCGCTTATGCCCGCCCGCCGGGCCGCTTCGTCCCGGACGAATTGCACGCCCCCGATATCCGGCCGCATGACCTTTCCGAACTGGATGATCTGGGGGACGATCTTGCTCACGGTGTCGACCGGCACGGCGAACCCGACCCCGCTCGAGCCGCCCGACGGGCTGACGATGCCCGTGTTCATGCCGATGAGCTCGCCGGCCGAGTTGAGGAGCGGCCCGCCCGAATTCCCGGGATTGATCGAGGCGTCGGTCTGGATCATGTCCCGGATCGTATATCCGCCGGCCCCGGTGATCGCCCGGCCGAGCGCGCTGACGATGCCCCGGGTGACGGTGTGGTCGAAGCCGAAGGGGTTGCCGATGGCGATGACCTTCTGGCCGACCTGGAGGTCCCGCGACGTCCCGACCCTGACCGGGGCCAGGCCGGGGACCGGCTTCCCGAGCTTGAGGACGGCGATGTCCTTGGTCGCGTCGCGGCCGACGAGCGTGGCCTCGACCTGTCTCTGGTCGGGCAGGCTGACCATGTACTTGAC
>Ga0209705_10000680_pt1 | contig 17719 bp, 18 predicted proteins | sample PPLLaktember2015_5_FD_187262 | JGI IMG/M metagenome (GOLD analysis project Ga0209705, IMG submission 187262) | Freshwater sediment microbial communities from Prairie Pothole Lake near Jamestown, North Dakota, USA - PPLs Lake P8 Core (1) Depth... | ecosystem: Environmental > Aquatic > Freshwater... | reverse complement strand
CCGGTAAGCACTTTCTGCCTAGCGCGGCAAAAAGTGCGTCGATACGTTGCCGGACTCGTGATCGGAGCGATGCTTGATCTGGACCTGTATCGACTCCGGCAAGGGCCGGGTCGGCTGATTCATCGCCCAGCCATTCTGCTGGGCCAGCCTGCGCAGCTTCTCGATGCGGTTTTCGGTGGCCGGGTGAGTGCTGAGAAAGGACGGTATCTTTTCCTTGATACCGGCGTGCGGCAGAGTCTTCGCCAGCATAAAAAATGTATCGGCTCCGGAAACATGACCGTACTGCCGGGCGAGCGTGGCGAGCGCGGTCTGATCGGCTTCTTCTTCCTGTTGTCGGGTGAAGCCGAGCACAGTCAGCAGTCCGGCTTCGCCCAGCACCCTCCCGGCCAGGTCATTGCCGGAAAAGTTCGCCACCGCCGCGAGGGCCAGTCCGATCACCACCCCGCGCCCGAGACTCATGACCGGATGACGATGCCGGACGTGCGCGATCTCGTGCGCCATGACCATGGCGAGCGCGTTCTCATCGGGCATCTTTTCGAGCAGGCCGCGAAAGAACACGATGTTTCCGCCAAGAGTAGCGAAGGCATTGACGGTGGCGTCGTCCACATAGTGGACGGTAATGCGCATGTCGGCTGGCAAATCCTGGCTGACGGCGAGCCGGTCGGCGAGACCCTGGAGGTAATCGGTGACGGCGGTGCGTACCGGCAGCTTGCCGCGGTACTGGCCGGCAATCTCGACCTCCATCTGGAAAGGGATATGCTGCGCGATGCGCTCGGCCAGCAGGGTCAGCATCACTACGATGATCACGGTGACGGCGACTACACCGAGCAGGAGCTGGGAGAACTCCTTCAGCGGATGCTCGGACGTGACGTTAATGCCTTCCGGAACCTTCGGGTTCTCGTACCGCATGCATCAGGTTCCCGGCCGGCGCGCCGGAATGATCGCAGTGCCGTAGGCCAGGGCTTCGACCGATTGGACGCTGTTGCGCTGACCCTTGTACAACGGTACGGCCTCGAACTTGACGTTGAAAATCATGCTGGCACCGTGCTTCCTCGCCTCGTCCTTCATGCGCAGGACGGCCTCGCGCCGTGCACGGTCGATAAGCGATTCGTAGGAGCGCATGCGTCCGCCGATGAGCTGGCGCAGCCCGGCGACGAACACCTTGAAGAAGTCCACGGAGATCACCACGCTGCCGGAGACCAGGAAGGTCTGGGGCGGATGAACATACATGGGTGGAAAACGCGACGGCACCAGCAGCAGCTGGCGGAGTTGCTGCTCGCGACGCAGAATCGAACGATAGTGGCGCTTCTCGGCGATCTGCCCGAAGACATAGCCGAATGTCAGCAGCGTGCCCAGGACAATCAGATCGAACATCGCTGTTACTCCAGCACGACCGCCGTGCCGTAGGCGAACAATTCGGCCGCGCCCTGACTGATGGAGGAGGTGGAGAAGCGCACATTGAGCACGGCGTTCGCGCCGATGGCTTCAGCCTGGGCGGTCATGCGCACAACCGCTTCTTCGCGCGACTCCTGCAGCAACTCGGTGTAGCCCTTGAGCTCGCCACCGAAGACGTTCTTGAAGCCGGCCATGATGTCGCGCCCGATGTGCTTGGAGCGCACCGTGCTGCCCTGTACCAGCCCGAGGTGTTTGGCGATTTTCCGGCCCGGCACGATTTCCAAGTTGGAGAGCAGCATCGTTCATTTTCCTTTTATCTTGAATCTATGGAAGGTAAAGCGGCTGACAGCAGGCCGTGCAAGATGAAAATAGTTCGTTTCTGGTCATTTTGCCAGCTTCAGACATATGCGCGCTCACCGAAAATGGCCGTGCCCAACCTGACCATCGTCGCCCCTTCCTGGATCGCCTCGATGAAATCACCGCTCATGCCCATGGAAAGCTCCGTGAAGCCGGGCAGGGTAAAGCGTTGTGCACAGTCATCACGCAGTTTACGCAGTGCGGCGAAACTGGCACGCCGCTCGGATTCGGTCGCGGGATGCGGGCCAATGGTCATCAAGCCGCGCAGTTGAATGCCGCTGAGATTTGCTTTCAGCAGTTGCTCAAGCAGCGGCGCGATGTCTTCCGGTGCGACCCCATGCTTCGCCGGATCGCGGGTGATGTTCACTTCGAGAAGTGCATTAACAGTCGTATTCTGTTCCTGCATCAGGCGCGCGAGGCGCTGGGCGAGCTTCACGCTGGCGAGTGAGTGTACCCAGGCAAAGTTGCCGGGAATGAACCGGGCTTTGTTGGATTGCAGGTGGCCGATGAAATGCCACTCCAGTCCCTGACCGGCGAAACGCGGAATCTTGGTCAGCGCATCCTGCACCGTGTTCTCGCCGAACTCGCGCTGACCGGCGGTGATGGCGGCCGCCACGGCCTCCGGTGGCTGGGTCTTCGAAACCGCGACCAGCTTCACGTCCTCCGGGCGCCGCCCGGCGCGCAGTGCAGCGTCGGCGATGGCAGCGCGCAGGCGCTCCAGATTGGCGGCAATGGCGGTGGTGCGGAGGGTTGAGTGCATGCGGCTAGTATACGTGCTGCGATCCAGGCGTCGCACTTGGCAGTGTGGAGATTGCGGAAAAATGCCCGTACACAGGGTAAACTGTTGAACATGAGCTTCTACGGCGCAAAAAGAATCGGCAATCTCATTACCCCGCTTACCTTGCGTGAGCTTGGCATGCCATCAGACATTGCGCGCCTGCCGGAAATCGCCGCCGCCTGGGGCGAAGCGGCCGGACCGGACTTGGCCGCACATGTCCATCCTATCCGCTATACGGAAGGTAAGCTGGTGCTGCGAGCCTCGTCCGCAGTATGGGTCAGCAAGGTGCGGCATTCGCACGAAACGCTGACACGGGCGCTGCGTGCCCAGCCACTATTCAAGGAGTTGCTCGGGCTGGAGGTGCGCGCAACCCCGCTCGACCTTGGACGGCGGAAGCAATCCGCGCAACGCGCACGGGCACTCTCCACGGACACGCGCAAGCTGCTGGAATCCGTAGCCGGGGATATTGCCGACCCGGAACTGCGTGCGGCCCTGACACGCCTCGGTCGTAAATCACCGCGCTGATCTTCAAATTATTTCTTATATTATTTCAGCCACAGATGAACGCAGATAAACACAGATCAACTGTTTTACGCTTTTCATGTTCAGTCCAATCTGAGTTCATCTGTGGCCAAAGCTTTTTTAAAACTTAAGGAACTCCATGCCTCTGCGTCTGCCCCGGTTCTTCTTACTCGCGGCCGCCGTGCTGTTCGCCGGCTGTGCCACGGTCGCACCGCCCGCGGCAACGCCACAGCCGCTCGAGTCGCCAGCAGCCCCGGAAGCCACACCGCTCCAGCCTGAGACCGCGAGACCGCTCAAGGTGATCGCCGTGGGCGACATGATGCTGGATGGCACGGCGCGCCCGGTGTTGCAGGAGAACGGCTACGATTATCCGTTCGCCGAGGTGCGCAGGTTCTTCGATGGCGCACACATTGTGATCGGCAATCTCGAAGGTCCGCTCACCACGCGCGGCACACCCGAGCAGGACAAGACCTACGTGTTTCGCTCGCCACCGGACAAGGTCGGTCAAGCGCTGCGCAATGCCGGCTTCACGGTCGTGTCGCTCGCCAACAATCACACACTGGATTTCGGCGCCGAAGGTCTGGCCGAGACCATCGAAGCGCTGGATGCCGTGGGCATCGCGCATGTCGGTGCCGGACCGAGCCTGAAAGATGCACGCAAGCCGGTCTTTGTGGAAGCCGCCGGCACGCGTATCGCGCTGCTCGCGTATTCGCTGACCCTGCCCGAGCACTTCTATGCCGAGGTTAACAAGCCTGGCACCGCCTTCGGTCACGAGGCGCATGTGCGCGCCGACGTAGCGGCGGCGCGCAACCAGGCCGATGTCGTGCTGGTCTCGTTCCACTGGGGACAGGAAGGCAAGACCACGCTGCGCGAATACCAGACCCGTCTCGGGCACGTGGCGATCGATGCCGGCGCGGCAGCGGTGTTCGGACACCACCCGCATATCCTGCAAGGCATCGAGCACTACAAGGATGGCGTGATCCTGTACAGCCTCGGCAATTTCACCTTCGGTTCGTACAGCAAGGATGCGCGGGTGAGCGCCGTGGCCGAGCTGATCTTCGACGGCCAGCGTGTCGCGACACTACGTCTTTACCCGATTAACGTGAACAACCTTGAGGTCGAGTTCCAGCCGAAGCCGCTCACCGGCGCGAATGCCGCGCGTGTCGTCGAGGAACTGCGTACGCTGTCCGCTGAGCTCAAGACGGAAATCGTCAACGACGCCGACACTGCGCTCCTGCGCCTACCCGCGGTCACGGCGCGCACCGAAATGCCGGCAATGGCGCAATGAGCGGCGGGAAATGGTTCTCGCCGCCGTGTAGCTGTGGTTTAATGGCCGCAACGATAATGCTCTCACCCTGATTCTCCTGCATGGCGCGCCCCTTTGAATTGCTGGTCGGTTTACGCTACACACGCGCCAAACGCCGCAACCATTTCATCTCCTTCATCTCGCTCAGCTCGATGATCGGCATCGCGCTGGGTGTGACCGTGCTCATCACCGTGCTGTCGGTCATGAACGGCTTCGGCGAGGAACTGCGCGCGCGCATCCTCGGCGTGGTCTCGCACATTACCATCAGCGGCGAGCGCGGCCAGCTTGCGAATTGGGAAGAGGTCGCGCAGACGGCACGCACTGTCCCCGGTTTTGTGGCGAGCGCGCCGTTCGTGCAAGGCCAGGGAATGATCACCCGCGGCCGTACCGCGAGCGGCGTGATCGTGCGCGGCATTCTGCCGGACGAGGAACCGAAGGTCGCTGCCATTGGCGACAAGATGGTGGAAGGCAGCCTCACGGCCCTCAAGCCCGGCGAGTTCGGCGTGGTGCTCGGGCGCGAACTGGCCTTCAAGCTCGGCGCCCAAGTTGGCGCGCCGGTGACCATCGTCACCCCCGAGGGCCAATTCACGCCCGCCGGACTGCTGCCGCGTCTGCGGCGCTTCACGGTGGTCGGCATTTTTGAAATTGGCATGTACGAGTTTGATAGCGGGCTGGCGCTGTTGCATCTCGACGATGCCGCCACGCTTTACCGGATGCCCGGCAAGGTCAGCGGCCTGCGTCTCAAGATTGACGATATCTACCGCGCACCGCTGCGCGCGCTCGAGCTCAACGAACAGCTCGGCGACGACTACCGGGTGCGCGACTGGACGCGCGAGCACGCCAACTTTTTCCGCGCGCTCAAGATGGAAAAGACCGTGATGTTCGTGATCATGCTGCTGATCGTCGCGGTCGCGGCCTTCAACATCGTCTCGACACTGATCATGGTGGTGACCGACAAACGCGCCGAGATCGCCATCCTGCGCACGCTCGGCGCGAGCCCGGCGAGCATCATGGGCATTTTCATGGTGCAGGGCACTATCATCGGCGTGGTCGGCACGCTGCTCGGCGCGATCGGCGGCGTGCTGCTCGCGCACAATGTCGAGGCCATCGTCCACTTCCTGGAAGGCCTGTTCGGCATCCGCTTTCTGGCCGCCGACGTGTACTACATCAGCGACCTGCCGTCGCGCATCGAGTGGTTGGATGTGGCGGCCATCACCTTCTCGTCGCTGCTCATGAGCTTCCTCGCCACGCTCTATCCGGCCTGGCGCGCCGCCCAGACTCAGCCGGCCGAGGCGCTGCGCTACGAATGACGACGCACGCCGACAAGCCCGTAGTGCGCGTCACCGGCCTGGTGAAGGTGTTTCGCGACGCCGAGCTCAACGTCGAGGTGTTGAAGGGCGTGTACCTGCGCCTCAACCGCGGCGAGCGCGTCGCCATCATCGGCCCGTCCGGTTCCGGTAAGAGCACGCTACTGCATCTGCTTGGCGGTCTGGACACGCCCACCAGCGGTAGCGTCGAACTGGACGGCCAGGATTTTTCCAAACTCAGCGAGGCGGCGCGCGGTCTGTTGCGCAACCGTGCGCTCGGGTTCATCTACCAGTTTCACCATCTGCTGCCGGAATTCACCGCGGTCGAGAATGTCGCCATGCCGCTGCTCATCCGCCGCGACCCGGATCTCGCGGCGCTTGAAAGGGCACGTGCCATGCTGGTGCGCGTCGGGCTCGAACACCGGCTCGAACACAAGCCCGGCGAACTGTCCGGTGGCGAGCGCCAGCGCGTGGCGGTGGCGCGCGCCATGGTCACGAACCCGCTGTGCGTGTTTGCCGATGAGCCGACTGGTAACCTCGACCGCTACAATGCCGAGGCCGTGTATGAACTCATGCTGGAACTCAACCGCGAGCTCGGCACCTGTCTGGTGGTGGTGACCCACGACACGAGCCTGGCGGCGCGCATGGACCGCATTCTCAAACTCGAGGATGGTCTGCTGAAGAGCGCATGAGGCGAGGCCAGTTGCGCCTCCCGGCGCGCCCCACGTGCAGTCGCCAGAGCGTACGCGTGCCACAATAACCGAGCGCGGCAGCGCATGACGCCACGACAAATGATCCTAGCAACAATGGTTGCCAGAGTATGCCCAGCTCACGCGTCAACCAATCCCAGCTCAACTCAATACTGAACGCACGCTCCGGTCGGTCGAGCAGCCAAGTGCCGACGCGATAATTGAAATAAAACATCGGCGGCATGGTGAGCGGATTAGCGATCCAGGTCAGCGCCAGCGACAGTGGCAAATTGACGCGCAGGGCGACGGCCGTGGCCGCTGCCGGCAACATCTGCGTCGGCGACGGGATGAATCCCCAAAACAGCCCGACCGCAACTGCCCCCGGCACCGAGCGACGATTCAGGTGCCAGAGATAGGCGGGCTGCAGCCAGCGGCTGAAGAGGCGCAGACGCGGGTGGCTGCGCAGCAGCGCGGCATCGGGCAGGTAGCGACGGATGATTTTGTGCGTCATGTGGAGTTAAGCTGGATGGGCTACGGCCACAAACGGCCGGCGTAAGACGATTCTGATTCGGCGCCAGGGAGGCCCATCATCCGTTTTTCCGTCCTCGCATTTCTTGCTGGCGTCCTGCTGGTGCAGCAAATGGCCGTGTTGCCGTCGCTCGCCTGGGCATGGTTGCTGCTGCCGCTTGCGCTCGCGGCATGGCGCTGGCCGCGGTTCGGTTTGCCCATGTTGTTCCTGCTCGCCGGTTTCCTGTGGGTCACGTTACGTGCTGGCAGCCTGCTCGCCGACAAGCTGCCGACAGCGCTGGAAGGTACGGACCTGCGTGTCGAAGGCCGGATCGCCGATCTGCCGGTGGTAAGCGAGCGCGGCTTGCGCTTTGCCTTCGACATCGAACGCGCCTGGCAGGGCGATCAACCGGTTGTCGTGCCGCGCACGGTGCAACTCAGCATCTATGGCGCAAACCCGACGCTGCGTGTGGGCGATGTCTGGTCATGCACCGTACGTCTCAAGCGTCCACATGGTTTTCAAAACCCGGGTGGGTTCGATTATGAAGCACATTTGTTTCAGCAGCGTGTCCGTGCCACTGGCTATGTGCGCGAGCACGAGCCACACCGGCTGATCGCGCCACTCGGGACGCTGGCCGATGGCGTGTTGCCCGGTTACCGGCTGAATCGCTTTCGCCAGACGCTGTCCGGGCGCATTCAGACGTTGCTGCCCGATAACCCGTTTGCACCGATCATTACGGCATTCGCCAACGGTGATGACGACGCCATTCCCGATGACCAGTGGCAGGTGCTGTCCCGCACCGGCACCGGTCACCTGATTGCAATCTCCGGCATGAATATCGGCTTGGTAGCGGGGCTGGTGTTCTTTGTGGTGCGCTGGCTATGGTCACTCCCGGGGGTAACGGTGCTTTTTGCACCAGCGCCACTGGTTGCCGCCGGCGCCGCTTTGCTGGCCGCACTGGGCTACGCGGCACTCGCCGGTTTTGCCGTTCCCACCCAGCGCGCCCTGGTAATGCTGGTCGTAGCACTGGGCGGTGTGTTCCTGCACCGGCGCACGTCGCCATCCGTGTTGCTGGCAGCAGCACTGCTCGCTGTGCTGCTGGTTGATCCGCTGGCCGTCATGTCTCCGGGTTTCTGGTTATCGTTTGCAGCCGTGGCAGTGATTCTCTACGCACTATCGGGAGCGGATGCCAAAGGCTGGAAAGAACGTCTCGTCGCCTGGGGACGGTTGCAGTGGGCCATCGCGGCCGGTCTGTTGCCGTTGCTGCTGTTTCTTTTTCAGCAAGTGAGCTTGAGCGGGCCGTTCGCCAATCTGGTGGCAATCCCGGTGGTGGAGCTGGTGGTGATTCCGGCGACCCTGCTGGGCGTTGCGGGAAGTTTTTTTCTTCCGGACAGTGTCGCAGCCTGGCCGTTTCTGCTCGCCGCCAAGGCGATGGCTATGCTCTGGCCGCTGCTGGAACTGCTGGCACGTGTTGAAGGGTTGCAGTGGACCCAACACAACCCGCCGCTCTGGACACTGGGTGCCGCTCTGGCGGGTATACTGCTCCTGCTGGCACCGCGTGGCATCCCCGCGCGCTGGCTGGGGCTAGTGTGGCTGCTGCCGATGTTCCTGGTGCGCCCGGCGCAGCCCGCACCGGGCGAGGCGTGGGTGACGCTACTGGATGTCGGGCAAGGCCTGGCCGTCGTTGTGCAGACCGCCGGCCACACGCTCGTGTACGACACCGGCGCGCGTCTGAGCGCACGCTTCGATGCCGGCCGCGCCGTGATTGTTCCATATCTCCGGCATACGGGCGTGGGGCGGGTGGACACGCTGATTGTGAGCCACGGTGACAACGATCACATTGGCGGCAGCGCCTCGCTGCTGGCGGCCATGCCGGTGACACGGGTGCTGTCGAGCGTGCCCGAACGTCTGGCGAATGCCGAAGGCTGTCGCAACGGACAGACGTGGGAATGGGACAGCGTACGCTTTGTGATAATGCATCCGGAACCTGACAGCTGGCTCGCGGGCAATAATCGCAGTTGCGTGCTACGGGTCGAGAGCCGTTTTGGCGTAGCGCTATTACCCGGCGACATTGCTGCCAAGGCGGAGCGCGAGCTCATGCTGCGTACCGAGCTGCAGCTGCACGCGGATCTTCTGGTGGTTCCGCACCACGGCAGTAAAACATCCTCGACTGAACCCTTTCTGGACACAGTGCGGCCGCGTGTCGCGCTGCTGCCGGTCGGATACCGCAACCGCTATCGTCATCCCCATCCGCTGGTGGTGGCGCGCTACCGGGAACGCGACATTGTGCTCGAAGACTCTGCGACCGCCGGAGCGATCACAGTGGCATTCGGAAACCAGGGTCTGCAACTCAACCGCTACCGTGAGATCCAACGCCGCTACTGGCAGGGCGAATAGTTGTGGCGCGGCTTTCCGTGCCGCCGCTCGTCTGATAGATTACGCGCGGATTCCGGGAAACCCTTCAAGAAGGTGCTCACACGTGTTTGAACTGATCAAAGCCGGCGGCTGGGTGATGTGGCCGCTGATTCTGTCCTCGATTGCGGCGCTCGCGATCATCGGTGAACGTCTCTGGACCCTGCAAAAGAAAACCGTCATTCCGCCGGCGCTGCTCACCCAGGTACAGCAGTGGCTGGAGCGCAAGGAAATCGACGAGTCGCGCCTGACGCTTCTGCGCGACAGTTCGCCGCTCGGCAAGGTGTTGGCCGCGGGACTCGTGAACCGCCAGCACACGCACGAAGTGCTCAAGGAGGCTATCGAGGATGCCGGCCGGCACGTGGTGCCGGAACTGGAACGCTATCTCAATATGCTCGGCACGATCGCCGCGATTGCGCCGTTCCTCGGGCTGCTCGGCACGGTGCTCGGTATGATCCAGATGTTCAGCGGCATCGGCTCGCACGGCCTTGGTGACCCGTCGATTGTTGCCTCCGGCATTTCCCAGGCGCTGGTTGCCACCGCCACCGGTCTGGCAGTCGCCATCCCGAGCTTGATGTTCTATCGCTATTTGCGCGGGCGCGTTGATGAACTGACCGTGGAGATGGAGCAGGAGGCACTGAAGCTCATTGAGATACTGCGCGGCAAGCGCGAAAAAGTCTGACCCCAGGCCATGAACTTTCGCACCCGCACGCGCGAAGAGCCGGAGATCAACCTGATCCCGCTCATCGACGTATTGCTCATGACGCTCATTTTCCTGCTGGTCACCACCAGCTTCTCGCACGAGGCGCGCCTGCGCCTGCAGTTGCCGGAGGCAGCGAGTGACGCAAAAATCGAATCGGCCACGTTGCGCATTGCCATAGATGCGCGTGGCCAGTATTTCATCAACGACAGGCAGCTTCTCAATGCCACGAGCGAAACCCTGCGCACGGCCATGCAGCAGGCCGTCGGCGGAAAAAAAGATCCGGTGATTGTCGTCCAGGCGGATCGCAAGACCCCGCACGAAGCGGTGATCCGCGTCATGGAGGTATCACGCCGCCTTGGCTACACGCACTTGACCTTCGCCACCCAGGCGCCGGGCCCTGACCAGTAATATGATTATTGTTGTGCAGGCCTGCTTTCCCTCAATATGGCTATATATGTGCAGGCGTGCCTCCTCTAGATGATCGAAACCTCCGAACTGCAGTCAACCCTCAGGCTGTACCGGCGCCTGATGGCCTATGTGTGGCCATACAAGTGGGTGTTCCTGGCCTCGATCCTGAGCATGGCCGTGGTCTCGGCCACCGAAGGCGGCTTCGCCTGGATCATGAAGCCGCTGATCGACGGCGGCTTCGTGAAAAATGACGCCAGCAGCATTCGCTATGTGCCGATGTTGATCATCGGGATATTCGTGGCGCGCGGCCTGTTTGGATTTATGGCGAGCTACGCCACCAACTGGGTCGGGCGGCAGGTAATTTTCCAGATCCGCAGCCAGATGTTTACGCGCCTTGTACACTTGCCGAGCCGCTTTTTCGACGCGCATTCCTCCGGCATCCTGATCTCTAAGCTGATCTACGACGTAGAACAGGTGATGAACGCGGCCACCAAGGCCTTCACCTCGATGATCAAGGACAGTCTGTCGCTCATCTTTCTGCTTGGCTGGATGCTGTATCTCAACTGGCAGCTGACACTGCTGTTCATGCTGCTCGCGCCGTTGATCGCGCTGACGGTGCGCGCCATCAGCCTGCGCTTTCGCAAGACCAGCCGCCTGATCCAGCAATCCATGGGAGAAATCACGCACGTGGTGCAGGAGGCGATCGAGGGTCAGCGCGTGGTCAAGATATTCTGTGCGCAGGAAGTGGAAACCCGCGCCTTCAACCAGGTGAATGCGCGCAACCTCAAACAGGCCATGAAGAAGGCAACTGCCGCCGCCATCAATGTGCCGGTGGTTGAACTGCTCGCTGCCATCGGCATCGCGGTGGCGATCTATTTTGCCATGCAGCAGTCATCCGCCGGCCACCTCACCGCCGGTGAGTTCACTTCCTACATCACCGCCATGGGCCTCATGATGCCAGCCATCAAGCGCCTGAGCATGGTCAACGAGGTAATACAAACCGGCATGGCAGCGGCGCAAAGCGTGTTTGGCCTGATCGACGAAACGCCGGAGAGCGATCCCGGTACGCAGGAAATCCCGCGCGCGACCGGGCAAATCGAGTACCGCCATGTGGGATTCCGTTACCCGGTATCGAACGCGCCGGTGCTGGACGATGTGTCGTTTCGCATCGAGCCGGGTGAGACCCTGGCACTGGTTGGCGCGTCCGGCAGTGGCAAAACCACGGCCGCGAACCTGCTTCCACGGTTCTACATGGTTGACGCGGGCGAGATCCTTCTGGATGGCATGAACATCAACACCCTAAAGCTCAACAATTTGCGCAGTCATATTTCGCTGGTGAGTCAGGAAACGATGCTGTTCGATGACAGTATTCGCAACAACATCGCGTATGGCAAGGAAGGCACGGTTGACGATGCCCGCATTGTCGAGGCAGCGCGCGCCGCGCACGTGCTGGACTTTGCGCAGCAGCAGCCGGAGGGGCTCGACACCCTGGTCGGCGAGCGCGGCGTGCGCCTGTCCGGCGGACAGCGCCAGCGCATCGCCATCGCGCGCGCGCTCTACAAGAACGCGCCGATCCTGATTCTGGACGAGGCGACCTCGGCACTCGATACCGAATCGGAGCGTCTGGTGCAGGAGGCGATGCGTGAGCTGATGCGCAACCGCACGACGCTCGTGATTGCCCACCGGCTGTCCACCATTGAGAACGCCAACCGTATTCTGGTGCTGACGCAGGGCAGGGTGGTGGAGACCGGCACGCATGCCGAGCTGCTTGCCAGGAATGGCACGTACGCGCGTCTTCACCGTCTGCAGTTCAGCGACAGCGCGGCCTGAAACAGGCAAGCATGTCCGCGCTGGAACGCCACTGGGTTCGCCTGACACCGGTGAGTGTGCTGCTGCTGCCGTTGAGTCTGATTTATTGTGCCCTGGTGCAGGTGCGCCGCACACTTTACCGTCTGCACGTGATGCCCAGCGCGCGCTTGCCGGTACCGGTGATCGTCGTCGGCAACATCACAGTTGGCGGTACCGGCAAGACCCCACTCGTGATCTGGCTTGCTAATTTTCTGCGCCAGGCAGGATACAGTCCGGGCATCGTTACCCGTGGCTACCGCGGCAATAGCCAGACGTGGCCTGTGGCAGTAACACCGCAAACACCCGCCGAGCAAGTGGGCGACGAAGCCGTGCTGCTCGCGCGCCACAGTGGTTGTCCGGTGCTCGCCGGTCCGGATCGCGTGGCGGCGGCCAGGCGGCACGTGGAGCAGGGGTGTACTGTGATCGTCAGCGATGATGGTCTGCAACATTACCGATTGGGCCGTGACCTCGAGATTGCCGTGATCGACAGTATGCGGCGTTTCGGCAATCGCCTGTGCCTGCCGGCCGGACCATTGCGCGAACCGGTCTCGCGACTGAGATCCGTTCCGGTGCACGTTGCCAATGGAGCGCCCGAAACGGGCGAGCTTGGTATGACATTTGAGCCAACTGGCTTCTACAGTCTGGCCAAGCCGGAGCGACGCGCGTCAGCAGACCTGTTTCAAGGTGGCCCGGTGCACGCCGTCGCCGGCATCGGTAATCCGGAACGCTTCTTTTCCAGTCTGCGTGGAATGGGGCTGAACGTGATCCCGCATCCTTTTCCCGATCATCATGGTTTCCTGCCCGGCGAGCTGGAATTCGGTGATGATCGGCCGATAATCATGACCGAGAAAGATGCGGTAAAATGCGAACCATTCGCCACTGCCCGGTGCTGGGTGCTGGCAGTCGAGGCCCGGCCCGACGCGGCACTGGGTGAACAGGTACTGAAACGCCTCAAGGAGATAATTCGTGGACAAGAAGCTGCTTGAAATCCTCGTCTGCCCGGTGTGCAAGGGACAGCTTCGTTTTGACAAGGCCAAGGCAGAACTCGTGTGCAAGGTAGACCGGCTTGCCTACCCGATCCGCGACGATATTCCGGTGATGCTCGAAGACGAAGCGCGCCGGCTGGGTGAGGAAGAGATTTCTAAGTAATATCTTTAGCCACAGATGAACGCAGATAGACACAGATTGAACCGCACACTTCCGTTGTTGACGCTTATATGCGTTCATCTGCGTTCATCTGTGGCTTAAGTCTTATATGCACATCATCATCCCCGCGCGTTACGCCTCCACCCGCCTGCCCGGCAAGCCATTGCTCGATATTGCCGGGCAACCAATGATTGCACGCGTGGTGGAGTGCGCGCGCGCCAGCGGCGCGCAACGCGTGGTAGTAGCGACCGACGACGAACGCATCCGTGACGCTGTCATGGCATTCGGCACGGAGGTCGTGATGACACGCGCCGACCATCTCTCGGGTACAGACCGGCTGGCTGAAGCCATAACGCTGCTCGACCTCGACGATGATGAGATTGTCGTGAACCTGCAGGGCGATGAGCCGCTCATGCCACCGCTGCTGATTCGCCAGGTCGCTGCGCTGCTGGCCGCGCATCCCGCCGCCGTCATGGCCACAGCCTGTCATGCCATTACCCAACGCGAGGATTTTCTCAATCCCAATGCGGTCAAGGTTGTTACCGATCGCGAAGGCTATGCCCTGTATTTCAGTCGCGCCCCGATTCCCTGGCCGCGCGACATCATGAGCGGCGCGAGCACGGCGTCCATCAAGGCCTTCCGTCACATTGGCCTGTATGCCTACCGTGCCGGGTTTGTGGCGCGCTATGCCGCCTGGCCGGCCTGCCCATTGGAAACCAGCGAATCACTCGAACAGCTGCGCGTGCTCTGGCAGGGAGAAAAGATCGCCGTGGTCGAGGCAGAGGAGGCACCGGCTGCGGGCGTGGACACACCCGAGGACCTGGAGCGCGTGAGAAAATATTATCTTAGCCACAGATGAACACAGATGAGCGCGGATTAAAATCAACGGATCTGTCGTAACTCTTTTATCTGTGTTTATCTGCGTTCATCTGTGGCTGCTTTGGATTTGGAGTATTAACACAATGGTTCGAGTCTTGTTCGTCTGTCTCGGTAATATCTGCCGCTCGCCGACGGCGGAGGGCGTGTTCCGCAGCGTGGTGGAACGCGCGGGCCTGCTTGAACACATCGAGATCGACTCCGCCGGTACTCACGCCTACCACGTCAATGCGCCGCCGGATGCCCGGTCCCAGGCTGCGGCATTGCGGCGCGGTATCGATCTCAGTTGCTTGCGGGGCCGCCGGGCGACACGCGCTGACATCGAGCAGTTCGAGTATATCCTCGCCATGGATCGGGAGAATCTATCCAATCTGCAAGCCATCTGTCCGCCCGGACTGGAGCACAAGCTCGGCCTGTTTTTGGAGTACGCACCAGAGCGCCCGGAGCGCGAAGTGCCCGACCCTTATTACGGTGGCGAACATGGCTTCGAGCGCGTGCTCGACATGATCGAAGAGGCTTCTCATGGGTTGCTCGCACACCTGCGCCAGCGCCACGGTCTCTAAGACGCCGCTGAGCGCATCCCGCGCTAACTGGCATTAATCTTCTTCCCGTAAAAAAAACGCCGCAGGGTTTTGCCAGCGGCGTTTTTTATTACCTCACTGCTTCCAGATTACTGATTCTTTGGTTCGGTCGCGACCGGATGTGGTTCCACATGGGCAGTCACCGACTCCATCGGTGCCGCCGACGGCGCCTGAACCGGTACAGCCGCAGGCTGTTCGTGCACCATGCTATCCGATGCCGCTAAGCGCTCGACGCGCTCCTGGGGCTGCTCTTCAAAGCGATGCTCATTAGGTGGTACAGAAGGCAAGGCTTCATTACCACGCTCCACCTCAGGAAAGTGCGTCTCTGCATGCGGCGGTGCGACGTTCGTCTGGCCTTCCGGGCGCTGACCACCGCCTTCTTGCGGCCGGCCTGTACCACGACCACGCCGGCCACGACGCCGGCGACGGCCGCTGGCCGCGCCTTCCGGACGTTCCAACGGCTCCTTGGCGACAGGTGCCTGCGGCGGACGCTCTGTGCTGGCACTCGGTACCGGGGGGCGGGCCGGAGGCTGTTGTGGCCGACCTTCAGCGCGCGCCGGATGGGGCGGGCGCGTCTGCTGGTTGCCACGATGCGGAGGACGCGGACCGCGATGCTCGCGATTATCCGGACGACGTTGCGGGTGCGGACCACGTGCCTGCTGCGGCGGGCGCGGACCACGTACCGGTACAGCCGGAGTCTTGGTTACGGCCTCCGCCTTACCGGCGCCGAACAGGCTCTTGAGAATGCGGCTGAAAAAGCCGGCCTCCACTTTGGCCGGTGTCGGCGGTGGCGGGGCGGTGTGTGCAATACTCTGCACCGCCGGTTTCTCCGCCTGCGGCAGCGGTGCTGGACGCGCTCCGTGGTGGCGCGGTTCTTCTTCTTCCGCTTCGACGAGCTCAACTTCGTAGCTCGGGATATCGATCTCTTCGTCGTATTCCTCGCTGCGCAGGCGCCGGACGTGGTAGTGCGGCGTCTCCATGGTCGAATCGGGGATAATCAGCACTGGCGTGCCGAGGCGCGTCTCGATCGCATTGATTTCGTAGCGCTTCTCGTTGAGCAGGAAGGTCGCTGTGTCCACCGGCAGGTGCACATGCAGGGCTGCCGTGTTTTCCTTCATGGCCTCTTCCTGGACGGAACGCAGCACATGCAAGGCCAGCGATTGTACGGTGCGGATATGTCCCCGGCCTTCGCAGCGCGGGCAGACGATGGCGCTCGACTCGCCGAGTGACGGCCGCAGGCGTTGGCGCGACATCTCCAGCAGACCGAAGCGCGAGATACGACCCACCTGCACGCGCGCGCGATCGACCTTGAGCGCCTCGGTCAGGCGGTTTTCGACTTCACGCTGGTTGCGCGCCGGCGTCATGTCGATGAAGTCGATGACAATCAATCCGCCCAGATCGCGCAGGCGCAATTGGCGGGCGACCTCATCGGCCGCTTCCAGATTCGTATTGAACGCGGTCTCTTCGATATCCGCGCCCTTGGTGGCGCGCGCCGAGTTCACGTCGATGGTGACCAGCGCTTCGGTCTTGTCGAACACGAGCGCGCCGCCCGACTCAAGACGCACCTCGCGTGCAAACGCCGCCTCGATCTGGTGTTCGATCTGGTAGCGCGAAAACAGCGGGGTCTCGTCCTGGTAGAGCTTGAGCTTGCCCAGCGTCTGCGGCATGACCTGCTGCATGAACCGCTGGGCGCGCTCGTAGATTTCCGGGTTGTCGATCATGATCTCGCCGATATCCGAGCGCAGGTAGTCGCGGATCGCGCGGATGACCAGGTTCGATTCCTGGTAGATGAGAAACGGGGCCGGGCGCTCGCCAGAGGCCTTGCTGATTGCCTCCCACAGCTGCGTGAGGTAATCCAGATCCCACTGCAGTTCTTCGGCATTGCGGCCGATGCCGGCGGTGCGAATGATGACCGAGTAGTCCTGCGGGATATTGAGCTGCGCCATGGCCTCGCGCATCTCGGCGCGCTCTTCGCCCTCGATGCGGCGTGAAATGCCACCGCCGCGTGGGTTGTTGGGCATGAGCACCAGATAACGACCGGCCAGACTGATAAAGGTGGTAAGGGCAGCGCCCTTGGTGCCGCGCTCTTCCTTCTCGACCTGGACAATCAGTTCCTGGCCTTCCTTGATCACGTCCTTGATCATGACCTGACCCATGGGGGTCTTCTGGTCATAGTCCTTAAAGTAAATCCGGGAAATCTCTTTCAGCGGCAGAAAGCCCTGTCGTTCGGAACCGTAGTCCACGAACGCCGCCTCGAGCGACGGCTCGACGCGGGTAATCTTGGCCTTGTAGATGTTGCCTTTCTTCTGCTGGTAGGTGGAGGATTCGATATCGAGGTCGATGAGTTTCTGACCGTCGACAATGGCAACGCGCAACTCCTCTGAGTGAGTCGCGTTAAACAACATTCTTTTCATTTTTACTATCTCCGACGCTCAACGCGCAACCGCGCGCCATGGTCGGGACCGCCACACCGCTAACTTCTACCTAGCCACCGTCATAAAATCATTCAATAATCTAAATGAGACTGGCGACTGGCTCGCAGCTGTCGGCGATTCCGACACACAGGAGCATCAATTCCGGGCATCGCTCTTGAAAGGGGCGAGCAATGCAAAACCCGTTTAGTGCCCGGCCGGTCACGAAGACCACCGGTGATCCACGGAAATCGGTAAATCTTTACAGACGATTCCTGCAAATCGGCGCCGGGGAAATACCCGTCAGCGCAAAAACCTTTTCATCTTGTGCACTTGCCGCAGCTAACTCACTGACTGGTGCACGTATTCAATATAACAGTCAGCCTCTATACCTGCAATTCTGTTATGATTTTGCAATGAATTCGGTCCGAAATACCCCTCCCGAAGGCGCCCGCCCGGGGGTGCAGCACGT
>Ga0209705_10000677_pt1 | contig 17761 bp, 18 predicted proteins | sample PPLLaktember2015_5_FD_187262 | JGI IMG/M metagenome (GOLD analysis project Ga0209705, IMG submission 187262) | Freshwater sediment microbial communities from Prairie Pothole Lake near Jamestown, North Dakota, USA - PPLs Lake P8 Core (1) Depth... | ecosystem: Environmental > Aquatic > Freshwater... | reverse complement strand
GTGCTGGTGGTAAAAAAGGAGCAGCAAAAGATACAGACGCTAAAGGACCTCGCCGGCCGCAGCATCTGCGCGTTCCCCCCGCCGAACCTCGCCACGCTGACGGTGCTCTACGAATTTGACAACCCCTCGCGTCAGCCGCTGATCGTGGAAACGCAAAACTTTCCGGGAGCCTATGAAGGCGTCATGAACGGGAAATGCGTTGCCGGAATTCTCCAGACAAAAATCTACGAGAAACTGGCGGCGGAACGGGGTGGCACCCGAGTCATCTTCTCCAGCCGGGGCATGCCGAATCAGGCCTTCACCGCGGGCCCGCGCCTGGCGCCCGAACTGAAAGACAAAATCGCGGCGGCCTTGCTGTCGCCCGAGGGCAAGGTCGCCACACAGAAACTGCTCGCCGAATTCAAGTTGCAGGATTTCGAGCCGGCGACGAAAGAGGAATACGCGGGTCTGGGGAAATTGTTGCGCGATGTCTGGGGTTTCGGCCTCGCCGAATCGCGCTGAAACCGGGCGACGCCGCGGGCGTCACGGCGTGTCGATAAACTCGGCGATCACCGGGGCGTGATCCGAAGGCCGTTCGTGCCTGCGCGGTTCGATATCGATGCGGCATCCATGGCATTCCGCCGCCAGCCGCGGACTGCACAGGACATGATCGATGCGCAGGCCGTGGTTGCGCTGGAAGGCGCCGGCGCGGTAATCCCACCAAGTGAAGCTCTTTTCCGGCTGATCGAATTTCCGGAACACGTCCGTCAGGCCGTGCCGGATCAGCCGCTGAAACGCCGCGCGCTCCTTGTCGCTGAACAGCACGCGGCCTTCCCAGCGTTTCGGGTCGTGCACGTCGCGTTCCTCCGGCGCGATGTTGTAATCGCCGAGAAGCGCCAGGCGCGGATGGCTTTTCAGTTCCCGGGCGATGAATTTTTCGAGCGCCTCGAGCCAGGATAATTTGTAGGAATACTTTTCCGAACCGACCTCCTCGCCGTTCGGCACGTACACGTTGACAACGCGCACGCCGCCCACGGTCGCAGCCAGCAGGCGCTTCTGGTCGCCGGCGGCGCCGGGCAGCGAGCTGACGACGTCCGTCGCCGGCGCGCGGCTCAGGGTGGCGACGCCGTTGTAGCTTTTCTGGCCGCAATAAACCGCGTGGTAGCCGGCATCGTGAATTGCAGTAAGGGTGAAATCCTCATCGGTAATCTTGGTTTCCTGCAGGCACAGCACGTCGGGGTTTTCTTGTTTCAGCCACTCCAGCACCTGGGGCAAGCGCACGCGGATGGAATTGACATTCCATGTGGCAATTTTCATGACGTCATGGGAAGGCGCCGGGTTTTACAGGTTTATTGATTGTATTTTTTCCGGCGCCGAAGTTACAGAAGGGCGCTCAGTTCTCCACCGGCGTTACGAACGCTGCGACCGTTTGTGCCGGTAAAACTTCATTAATTACTGTTGGGCTGGCTGGTCGGAATCATCCGGTGCAGAGGCGTCTTGCCCGTCCCTGTCTTCGTCCCCGGCGGTCGCGCTGGCATCTTGCCTGTCCTCGTCCCCGGCGGAGGCGGGCGCCCCGATTTTCGGATAACCGGCGGCGTCCAGTTCACCTTCCAGCAGGGATTCCAGATAACCATTCATGACTTTTGTGCCCACCATGATGGTTGGCACGGAGAGCGAGCCGGTTTTTTGCTTAAGTTCTTCCTGCAACTTGAGGTTGCTTTCAACATTTTTTTCCGTATACGGCACCTTGCGCTTGTCCAGGTAAATGCGCGCCAGGTCACAAGATGCGCACTTTGGCGCGCTATAAAGAATGACAGGAATTTCTGATCGTGTTTGCTGATCGGTGGTGTTTTCCCCCGAACGCAAGGTCTTCTTTTCGACACGATAATTGCTGCCTTCAGGCGGCGGCCTGTCGTGATACGACACCCGTCCCTGGCTGTCCACCCATTTGTACAACGACGCCGCCTGCGCCGCGGACAAGCCGGTGACGGCCAGCACCAAAACCAGAAATGCGTAAGTGCGTCCCATGCGTCAAACCCTCAGATACATGCCACCCGATCGTTTACGGATGGATTCGCGCAGCCAGCGCACGCCGGCGGCAAATCCAATTCCAAGCATAGCAAAGGAAATCCCGAGCCACAGGTAACTGAAGCCGGAACCGGTATTCGCCACGGCGGGGGTGACGGGCGGCGGTGCCTTGATGGCAACCGGCGCGACCGGGGCAGGCGCCGGCCTGTCGGCGGCATTTTTCTCCAGTTCCTTTATTTTTTCGGCCTGTTCCGCGAGAGTCGACTGGGCCTTCTTGAGCTGTGCCTGCGCTTCGGCCGCCTGCGTGCGGCTTTTGGCCAGATCCTCCTGAAGCTTGGTGAGCTGCAGCCGCGCCGGCGGGTCGGGACTGAGGTAACGCGCCTCGATCCAGCCTTCCGTCCCCTGCGGGTCGCGCACGCGCGCGAGCGTATCGAAGCGCTCAACCACCTCCAGCGGTGTCCCGGTCTCCACGGTTTTTACCACCGCGCTGGTTTCCACGACCTCGGCGCGCAGGCCGATGCGGGTGCGCTCGGCGACGTAAACCGTTTCCGCCTGGGCGGCGGAAAACATGCCCAGCATCAGCAGCATCGCGATCGCACGCAGACTTCCTGTCATGGTGTTTTGTCCCTTAGGCGGCGAGTCCGGAATGCCGCAACAGTGCATCAATTTTTGGCGCGCGCCCCCGGAACTTCATGAAGAGTTCCATCGGCTCACGCGAACCGCCCTGCTCGAGGATGTTCTGCAGAAACTGCAGGCCGGTGGCGCGATCGAATACGCCGTTCTCCTCGAACTTGCTGAAGGCATCCGCCGACAGCACCTCGGCCCATTTGTAACTATAGTAGCCGGCGGCGTAACCGCCGGCGAAGATGTGCGAAAACCCGTTCTGGAAACGGTTAAATGCCGGCGGCATCACCACCGCCACCTCGGCCCGTACTTCGTCCAGTATCTGCTGCACGGTTTTACCGCCGTCCGGGTCGTAGGCGCCGTACAGGCGCATGTCGAACAGCGAGAACTCCAGCTGGCGCACGAACTGCATGCCGGACTGGAAGTTCCTGGCCGCGATCATTTTGGCGTAAAGCTCGTGCGGGATCCTGGCGCCGCTCTGGTGATGCCCGGCAATGAGGTCGAGCGCCGCGCGTTCCCAGCACCAGTTCTCCATGAACTGGCTCGGTAATTCGACCGCGTCCCAAGCCACGCCGTTGATGCCCGCCACACCCACGTAGTCCACCTTGGTCAGCATGTGGTGCAGGCCGTGACCGAATTCGTGGAACAGGGTGATGACCTCGTCATGGGTGAACAGCGCCGGCCGCCCGCCCACCGGCGGCGTGAAATTGCACACCAGATACGCCACCGGCACCTGCACGCCGCCCGCGGTGCGCTTGCGGTTGATGCATTCGTCCATCCAGGCGCCGCCACGTTTGTGGGCGCGCGCGTACAGGTCCATGTAGAACCGCCCACGCACTTCGCCCGCGCCGTCGCGGATTTCGTAGAAACGCACGTCCGGGTGCCAGACCTCCACGCCTTTGACTTCGATAATCTTCAGGCCATACAGCCGCTCGACCACCTCGAACAGGCCGGGCACGACCTTGGTTTCAGGAAAATAAGGTCGCAGGTCTTCCTGCGAAATGCGGTATTTCGCCTGTTGCAGCTTTTCGGAGTAATACGCGATGTCCCAGGCCTCGAGGCGTTCGACGCCATGCGCCTCGCGGGCGAATTGCCTGAGTTCGTCGAAGTCCTTCTGCGCCGCGGGCCTGACACGGCGCGCGAGATCGTTCAGGAAATCCATCACCTCGGGAACGGTTTTGGCCATGCGCGTCTGCAGCGCGTACTCGGCGAAATTGCCGAAGCCGAGCAGCCGCGCCGCCTCGCGCCGCAGCCGCAACAGGCTCAGGATCAGCCCGCCGTTGTCCCACTTCCCCGCCGTCGGTCCCTGATCGCTGGCGCGCGTGACGAAGGCCTCGTACATCTGCCGGCGCCGCTCGCGATCGTCGGCATAGTTCATGAAGGCGATGTACGACGGGCCTTCGAGAGTGAAGCGCCAGCCCGGCAGATTTTTTTCCCGCGCATCCTGTTGCGCCATGGCACGCGCCGACTCGGGGAGACCCGCCAGGTCCTTTTCGTCGGTGATACGCAGGTCCCAGGCCTGGGTGGCGTCGAGCACGTTCTCGGAGAACTTGCTTTGCAGGGCCGCGAGCTCCTGCTGCAAGGCCTTGAAGCGCGCCTTTTTGTCCGGCGGCAGCTCGGCGCCGGCGAGACGGAAATCCCGCAGCGTGTTCTCGATGATCTTTTTCTGCGCCTGGGTCAGCCCTGAAAACCCGGGGCTCGCGGCGATGGCCTTGTAACCGGCGTACAGCCGCCCATCCTGCGCCAGTTCCGTGAAATAGGCGGTGAGCTTCGGCAGACAGGCATTGTAGGCTGCGCGCCGCGCCTCGCTGTCCATGACCGCGTGCAGGTGCGACACCGGCGACCACATACGCACCAGGCGCTCGCGCATGTCCTCGATCGGCTGGGCGAAATTGTCCCAGGTATAAGGTCCACCGGACGCCAGCACCCGTTCCAGGTCGGCGCGGTTTTCCGCCAGTACCCGGTCCAGCGCCGGTTCGGCATGCTCCGGAAGGATGGCGCCAAAGCGGGGCGGTTGCGAGAGATCGAACAGCGGGTTGGAGGCTAGAGAGGTGTTTTCCATGGCGAACTATTATAACGTGCTGTAGTGCTAACTGAATTCCGAGCCGCCATCCATGGCGAAACATAATCGCTCATCAGATACCCCGGCCCGGCCATCCCTGGCCGGGCGTTCGCCGGGCGACGACACGTCAAGTGTCGTCGCTACTTCTCCGGCTCACCCATACGACAGCCTCACGCCCGAGGTCATTCTCGAGGCGGTGGAAATGTATGGCGGGCGCTGCACCGGCGGCCTGCTCGCGCTCAACAGCTACGAAAACCGCGTGTACCGCGTGGACACCGAGGACGGTCCGCCGTATGTGGCCAAGTTCTACCGCCCCGGCCGCTGGGACGAGGCCGCCATCCTGGAAGAACACGCCTTCGCGCTGCAGCTGGCCGAACACGAAATCCCGGCCGTGGCGCCGCTGGCGCGCCCGGGCGGCGGCACCCTCAGTCACCACGGGGGTTTTCGCTTCGCGGTGTTTCCGTGGCAGCCGGGGCGCGCGCCCGAACTGAACTCGCGCGATGACCGCGCCCTGCTCGGCCGTTATCTCGGCCGCCTGCATCGGCTCGGCGCGGCCGAGCCGTTCCGGCATCGAGCGCGCCTGGGCATCGAGGAGTTCGGATACCGCTCGGTGCGCTATCTGAAAGAATACGGCATCGTGCCGGAAGAACTGCGCGCCTCGTTCTTCGCCATCACGGAATATCTGTTTCCGCCGATCGAGGCCGCCTTCCGCGCCGCCGGGGATGCCGCCTGGATTCGCCTGCACGGCGACTGCCACCTCGGCAATATCCTCTGGACCGGCACCGGCCCGCATCTGGTGGATTTCGACGACTGCCTGACCGGCCCGGCGGTGCAGGATTTATGGATGCTGCTGTCGGGCGACCGCGAAGATATGGAACTCCAGCTCGCCGACGTGCTGGCCGGCTACAGCGAGTTCATGGAGCTCAATCCCGCCGAGCTGCGCCTGATCGAGCCACTGCGCACCTTGCGCATGCTGCGCTACATGGCCTGGCTCGCGGAGCGCTGGGACGACCCCGCGTTCCCGCGCAACTTCCCGTGGTTCAATACGCGGCGCTACTGGGAGGAGCAGGTGCTCGCGCTCAAGCAGCAGGCGGCGGCGCTGGACGAACCGCCGCTGTCGTGGATGGCGTAGGCCGGCTTTTTCTTCCTATAATCGCGGCCATGGCCATACGCCCCTACAAAGGCATCCTGCCCACCATCGGCCCCCGGGTTTACATCGACGAAGCCGCGAGCATCATCGGCGACGTGGTCATCGGCGCGGATACCTCCATCTGGGCCATGTGCTCGGTGCGCGGCGACGTCAATTACATCCGCATCGGTGCGCGCACCAACATCCAGGACGGCAGCATTCTCCACGGCACGCACGACTATGAAGGGGTTCCGGGCGGCTGGGCCGTCATCGTCGGCGATGACGTCACCATCGGCCATCAGTGCATCATCCACGGCTGCACCGTCGAGTCGCGCTGCCTCATCGGCATGGGTTCCGCCATTCTCGACGGCGCGGTGCTGCGCAGCGGCGTGTTCCTCGGCGCCGGCAGCCTGGTCACGGAGGGCAAGGAACTGGAAGGCGGATACCTGTGGATGGGCCGGCCAGCCAAGCGGGTGCGCGAGCTGACGGACGAGGAAAAGGCCTGGTTCGAATACTCGGCCCAGCATTATGTCGACCTTAAAAACGACTACCTGAAGTAGGCGGGCTACTCCTTTTCTGCACGCGGATTTCCCTCAGCCTAGGGCTTTCTAGCTTCAGTACACCCTGATTAGCGCATCTACCAATTTACTACCAATTTGTACAGAATTGGTAGTTTAATACCCTTTTGCAGGTGTGTCTTCTAGTTACCAATTTGAAATAATTTGGTAGTTTGTGCGCGGATAGCATAAACTACCAATTAAGTACCAATTGCTACTGAATTGGTACTTAACTCAACGCAGGCTATATCAAAATGAAAATACCGCTCAAACCGCCCTCTTTCGAGGAACTGATTCGTAAAATTCGCGGCGCCAAAGGCAGCCCTGAAAGGATATTCGAGGTTCTCAAACGTGGTGGTGGCGCCATGCACCGCGGCGAATACATCCACTGGGACAAGATGCGCCACCTGGAGCCGCCTGAAGGTCTCTCCGTCGAAGAGTGGTGGCTGACCGTTAAAACCGCACGACAGAGTCTGTACCGGACACTGCCATTCACAGATGCCCATAACCACCCTTTCCGCTTCGCCATGGCCGATCCGGTGTTACGGTTGCTGCATCAAGTGGACCGGGATGTTGGTGGCCAGATCCAAGCGCCGGAAATAATCGTGAACCCGCAGACACGCGATACCTATCTCATTAGTTCGCTGATCGAGGAAGCCATCACTTCAAGCCAGCTTGAAGGCGCTGCCACGACCCGCAAGGTAGCCAAGGAAATGCTGCGTGAAGGCCGTAAGCCACGCACGCGTGGGGAACAGATGATTTTCAATAATTACCATGCCATGCAATTCATCCGCACCATCACTGGTGAAAAACTGACGCCGGCTATCGTGCTCGAACTGCAACGTATTCTTACAAAGAATACGCTGGACGATCCCAAAGCGGTTGGGCGCTTCCGGAGAGAGGAAGACGACATACATGTGGTGGACACCCGGGACAGCGTCGTCTTGCATACACCTCCAAATGCGAGCGAGCTTGAAAAACGCGTGGACAAATTATGTCGTTTCGCGAATGAAATGGATGGAGATACCTTCATTCATCCGGTGGTTCGCGCCATCATTCTCCATTTCGCTATCGGATACGACCATCCGTTCGTGGATGGCAATGGCCGCACGGCACGGGCAGTGTTTTACTGGTCCATGCTCAGCCGGGGATATTGGCTGACGGAATATATTTCAATATCACGCATTCTCAAGGGGGCACCGAGTGAGTATGCGCGCGCCTTTCTTTACACAGAAACTGACGAAAATGATGTTACCTACTTCATCATTCATCAATTAAATGTGATCTTGCGCGCCATTCAGGACTTACAAAAATACCTGGCCAAAAAATCGACGGAAGTGCACGAAGTCGAAGCCATGATTCGCCAATCACCGCGTTTACGCGGGTTGCTTAACCACAGGCAAATCGCCTTGTTGGGTCATGCGCTTCGCCATCCCGGTACGGTATACAGGATTGAAGGCCATCGACAATCACACAAGGTCACCTACGATACAGCACGCACAGATTTGCTGAAGCTGGCGCGGTTGAAGTTATTGGAAAAACAGCGGGCCGGACGCGCGTTCGTATTTTTGTCACCGCCAAATCTGGCTGCTCGGCTCAGACAGGCAAACACTAAGTAAGTGCTTCGTTTAATTTCACTCAGGATTGATTCCGGTCAGTGGCGTCATGCGTGACTGACAGAGACATGCTACCTCTATGGTCTCGACTATAGAGCGCGGAGCCTCCTTGGAGGTCCCTGCTTTTTACGCAGGAGGAATGTGATGTGCGTATGTCCCAATTCCCAAGTGCTCGTACACGGCTTGCGCTTTCTTTACCTGCCTCTCATCGCCGGATAGAAACACATTACAGAATGACGCCATGCCAACATGAGTTATATCTTTCAGGTGGCCTTTTAACCGCCGTTCTTGGTTCATATTCTCGTCGCGCCAATAACCGAGAAAATTCAATTGATGATATGCGCTGTTGATCTGCTCGAGTTTTGTTATCGGGCGTTCATCCGTAACCCAGCGTGGACGCACCAAGCCGAATAATTCATCGAAAGTTATCGCTCCCTCCGGAATTTTTGGGGTAATTCGGTCCCATATTTGTTTCAGAATGCCGGGCCCCTCCAGATTGTTGAGATCTTTTGGACCAACACCAAGCTCAGCATCTATTGCCTGCACTCGATTCCGGGGTGTATCTGCATCAAACATCCGCCCCATCTCGGCACTCATTGCAGCAAACGCGCGTTTAATGTCTGGCAGTGCCTGCAAGAAAACATCCGTGTTGATCTCGGGCGGAATCTGGTTGGAAGCAAGCTCGTGAGCCAATGTATCAAGCAACCGGTCGAAATCTTGCTGGCCGAATTGCGCGATTTCTCCAAATGTCATATTTGCGTGACCGCCGTACAGTTTCTGAAGCAGATCACTTAAACCGAAGTCGCCGGTCGGCGAATCACGTTGGTTTATCAGGTAGGCGTCATAAGCGGCGGTGGGAGCTACGCTCTCAATAACAGCACGATCTGTATATCGCCACTGATCGTCTAGGACAAGACGCAAGTACTGTGCGCTATGCGCTAAGTGCCTCTAACAAGGATAGGAATTCCTGCTCCTTGCCAACCGAACGTGAAATCTCGTCAAGATTCGCATCCGAATAGACGACCTGCATGTTGTTTGTTGCGAATACCTCTACTAACTTCGACCGCCCTTTTTGTATCTGATTGAGGATGCTGTGGTCGAGATAGGCCAGCATCGGACCTCGTGGCTCAAGCGCCGTTTGGTCGATCACTGTGTTTCCTCAACAATCTTGATCTCCTCTCGGTGGCTCAGGCAGAGCGCAAATTACGACGGCGGGTACAGCAGCTATCTTGCTCATTCTAATGCGCATCTTTAGCGCTTTCGCCGCGGCCGTGCAGCCGGCTTTTTCGCCGTTTTGCCCTCCGCCGGTACCAGGGCCGCCACGATGGTTTGCGCCTGCGCGCGCTGGGGCGGCTTCAGACGGCGGTATTTCTCCAGCAACCGGTGTTCGTCCGGCGACAGGGCCGGCGGCCGTTTCGGCTCCACCCGGTAGCTGCCGGTCTCCTCCGCCACCCGGTTCAGGTTGCTGGAAGACACGCCGGTCACGATGTATTGCACGTCCATGCCGAGCCGGGAACAGGCGGAAAGCAGGTCCGCCGGGATCGGCGTCCCGCGCCCGCCGGTCCTTTCGTAATTGATGATGGTCCACTTGGTCACCCCCAGCGCCTGGCCCAGCGCCACCTGGCTCAGGCCGAGCCGGGTGCGCTCCGCCTTCAGCCGGGCCGAGGATGAATTTATTACACCATCCGTGTTGACAGGTGGAGTTTTTCTAACCATACTCTGATCAAAGCAACATGGAAAGCTAAAGCTGATTATCTTCAGCTGCATCCTAACACAGGGAATAAAGGGAATAACAAGAATGGATTATCTGGACCTGAAGTTCGCGCTCGCCAGGAAGGGTTACACCCTTACGCGCGTCGCCATGGAGCTGGGCCTGTTCGGACCGCAGTCGGTGCAACAGGTGCTGACGCGCAAGTACTTCAGCGCCCGCGTCGAGAAACGCGTTTCCGAGATCATCGGTATTCCGCTGGAAAAACTTTTTCCGGACCGCTACCTCGCGGCGAAACACCGGGCACGCACCAACGGCGAGAACACCCTCGAAAAAACACGCGATACCCGGCGCGTCTCGTAAAGTGCGCCGCTTGGCAAGTCACGCAGGGAACCGGCCTGAGGCAGGCAAAGGGGAGAAATCTTGGCCAAGTCATTCCGTAAGCTTGACCCGCAGAAAGTACGCAAACTGAAGCAACAGGGTTTGACCAACACCCAGATCGCCCAGCGGCTGGGCGTCACCCAGGGCGCCATTTACCACGTCTTGCGCAAGCTGGATACCGGTGAGACGGACTCAAGCGCACAGCAACCGGAGACCGTACGTCTGGCGCCTGATTTATCGTAACCAGATAAATACAGCTGACGCCTCGGCCTTGCGCCTCACGTTCATCCGCCCTTGCGCAGCGCCGCGATCACGTGCTTCGTATCCGGCCGCACGCCGCGCCACAGCAGGTACGACTCCGCCGCCTGCTCCACCAGCATGCCGAGGCCGTCGGCGGCGGTTTCCGCGCCGTGCAGCATGGCCCATTCGAGGAACGGCGTGGGCTTGTCGCCGTACATCATGTCGTAGGCCACCGCGTTGCTGGCGAAAACGTTCACCGGCAGCGGTGGCATTTCACCCTTGAGGCTGGCGCTGGTGCCGTTGATCACGACGTCGAAACGCTTGCCGACAAGTTCGTCATAACCGAAGGCCTCGACCTTGCCGAACGGCGCGAAGGTTTTGGCGAGTTCCTTGCCCTTGGACACGGTGCGGTTGGCGATGACGAGCACGGCCGGATTCTGCTTGAGCAGCGGCCCGAGCACGCCACGCACGGCACCGCCCGCGCCCAGCACCAGGATTTTCCTGCCGCGCAGGTGCATGTTCAGGTTTTTGGTAAGGTCGTGCACCAGACCGGTGCCGTCGGTGTTGTCGCCGAAAATCTTGCCATCGGGCTCGAAACGAAGGGTGTTGACCGCGCCCGCCAGCTTGGCGCGGTCGCTCAGGTTGTCCGCGAGCCGGAAGGCCTCGAGCTTGAACGGCACGGTGACATTCAGCCCCTTGCCGCCCTCGGCGCGGAACTGCTGCACCGCCTCGGCAAACCCGTCGACATCCACCCACAGCGCGGTGTATTCAATGTTGTGGCCGAACTGGTGCGCGAACTGTTTGTGGATCACGGGCGATTTGCTGTGGGCAACGGGGTTGCCCATCACCGCGTAACGCGCCGGGGTCGTGTCTTTTTCCGCCTTGGTAGCCACTGGTCGATCCTGAACAGGCATGGGCGCCTATTCTAGGCCATTGACCGCACCGCAGCACGCGGCCTATATCAGAACGATAACGATGTAGGAGAGATAACAAAGGCCGTTGAAAAACAGATGCACCGGCCGCAGGTGGCCGCGGCGCGCCATGAGCAGCAGATAAGAACTCGCTACCAGCGTCAGGATCACGCCAGCCAGGATTTCCTGGCGCGGTGCCCACGGCGTAAGCAGGATGCCGAGCGCCGGCAGCAGCGAACCCTGGAACACCATGGCGCCGGTGATGTTGCCGAAGGCGAGCGTGTCCTTGCGCTTGCGGATCCAGAGGATGCTGTTCACCTTCTCCGGCAGCTCGGTGGCCACCGGCACGATCAGCATTGACAGCACCAGCGCCGAGAGGCCGAGCCAGACGGACAGCTGCTCGACCCCCTGCACGAAGCCGTGCGCGCCGAAGATGATCAGCGTCAGCCCGATGGCGAGCTGCAGCAGTATCGTGAACATGTTTTCCGGCACGCCGATACGGCCGAACAGCCGCACCAGGAACAGCGGCTCGCTGGCGGCGGTCCCGTGGCCGTCGGCGACGAGCTTGGCCGAGGCGCGGACAGTGAGCATGAGGTAGATGAAGTAAATCAGCACCAGCGAAAGGGCGATCACCGCGCGCGCCCACATGGACGTATGGGGAATGAAGATGGCGACCGTGCTGAAGCCGTACGCCAGCAGGAACCACGACAGATCGCGCCGCAGGCCGGTACGCTCGGGGCGCAGCTCGTCCGACCAGCCGCGCTTGTGGATGGCAAACAAGGCCATCAGAAACATCGTCAGCGTCGAGAGCATGAGCGGCGCGCCGAGGATCGCGCCCACGCCCACCTCCTCGCGCACCTGCTGCGTGCTCACGGTCGAGAGGATGGCCACCACCGGCACCATGGTCTCTGGCAGGGCAGTGCCCACCGCCGCGAAGATGGAGCCGGTCACCCCCTCGGAGATTTTGAGACGCTCGCCCAGATGTTCCAGGGCGTTGGTAAAGGTCTCCGCGCCGATCAGGATAACCAGCAGGGCAACGAGAAGAATGCCGATAGTCATTTGGTTCCAGTTTCAGGTTTCAGGTTTCAAGTCTCAGGTTTCAGTTTCTATGTGTCAGGTCTTCGGTTTTAACATGAAACCTTAAACCTGAAACATGAAACCATTCATTTCATTCCGGGGGGACGGGTTTCGATGAAGGACGGGCGGGCGCTGACGCCGGCCAGCCACTGTCCGAGCCGCGGATGCCGGCCGCGCCAGTCATGCGGGTAACGGAAATCGGTGTATTCCAGCGCGACCGCGACGGCCAGGTCCGCCAGCGTGAAACGGTCCGCGACAAACCAGGGGCCATTGCCCAGCCGGCGCGCCATGTAATCCAGCGAGCGCCCGATCTTCTCTTCCTGGCGCCGAAGGCTGTCCGCCGACTGCTGCGCTTCGGGACGGCGCGATTCCAGCAGGCGCGTCACCACCGCGTCCAACACGCCGTCGGCCAGCGCCTCCCAGCGCAGCATGTCCCAGTGCGCTTCACCCGAGGCCGCCAGCAGCGCGGGCGCCTGGAGCGAATCGAGATATTCGACGATCACCGGGGAGTCGAACAGCACCTCGTTGTTGTCCAGTACCAGCACCGGCACCTTGCCGAGCGGATTGAGCGCGGGAATCGGGCTGTCCGCAGCCCAGGCGTCGGCCACGACGAACTCGCACGGCAGATGCTTCTCCCGGATCAGGATACGGGCCTTGCGTACGTAAGGCGAAGTGAGCGAACCGTAAAGTTTCATCGTAGGTTTCAGGTTTCATGTTTCATGTTTCAGGTTCCTGACATGAAACTTGAAACCTGAAACATGAAACTGTTCGATCGCAATAAACTTACCAATAATTCATCAATAAACCGGCGAACACCGCCGCGCCGAACCAGTTGTTGTTCAGGAACGCGCGGAAGCAGCCGTCACGATCGCGGTTCCGCATGAGCCGCTGCTGATAAAGCGCGAAACCCGACGCCGCCGTCAGGCCGGCATAATACCCCAAACCCAGACCGGCGAGCGCGCCGGTCAGCGCCAGCAGCGCGATTGTCACGATGTGAAAAACGAAAACCAGGGCGCGGTCATGGCGGCCGAACAGGATGGCGGTGGATTTCACCCCGACCTTGAGGTCGTCCTCCCGGTCCACCATGGCGTAGGCGGTGTCATAGGCCACGGCCCAGAAAATGTTGGCGGCGAACAAAATCCAGGCGAGACCCGGCACGCCGCCGGTCTGGGCGGCAAACGCCATGGGGATGCCCCAGCCGAATGCCATGCCGAGATAAAACTGCGGCAGATGGGAGTAACGCTTGAGGAAGGGGTAGGTCGCCGCCAGGAACGCACCGGCGAAGGAAAGCAGAATGGTCAGGCGATTGAGCGTGAGCACCAGCGCGAATGCGATCAGGCACAGCACGGCGAACAGCGCGAGCGCCTCGCGCGGGCTCACGCGCCCGGCGGCAATCGGGCGATCGCGCGTGCGTTCCACATGCGGGTCGAAATCCCGGTCGGCGTAATCGTTGATGACGCAACCGGCGGAACGCATCAGCACCACGCCCAGCACGAACACGACGAAGACGTATGGATCAGGCCGGCCCTGACCGGCGAGCCACAGCGCCCACAGCGTCGGCCACAACAGCAGCAGGATACCGATCGGCCGATGCAGCCGCATCAGCTGCGCGTAATCCCTGAACTTTACCGCCAAATTCATTGAACAGGAGTCCGTATCAAAGCGAAAATTAATAATTCAGTCACAGAGACCACAGGGCACACAGAGACAAAAAAGAAATGATATTACTCTGTGATCTCTGTGATCTCTGTGCGCTCTGTGGCCAGTTTTTATTTTATTGATCCTAAAACTCGGCGATGTCGGGCAGAAAAAACTCGCACACCAGCAACGGCTTGCCGCCGAGCCGGAACAGCGAGCGCCGGCCCCATATCGTTTCGGGTTTGTCGCGCACATCGCGCGTGACCAGATGATACAGCCGGTCCGATGGCGTGAGACGGGTAACCTCCACCTCGCCGCGCTTCATGGACGGGTCGGCAAACAGCATGGCGCCGAGGGAACGCGCCCCCAGGGTGGTGAAACGGTGGAGTTTCCTGGCGAAGGTCCGCGGCGGGATGATAGTGCGCGCGTATACCCAGGGCGTGTCGCCGCACAGGAGCTGCACCTGGCGCACGATGGCGCGGCTGCCGGCGCGCATGCCGAGGGCCTCGGCCTCGTTGCGCAGCGGACGGGCCCGGCGCTGATCCAGCAGCCGCACGCGAAAGTTTTCGCGGCACTGGTTGATGATGCGTTCCGTGAGCGACGCTGGATCGAGCAGCCATGGCAGGTATTTATCCGGAATGCCGGCGCGATTCAGCTGCCGCGCCGGCCGCCATAGCGGCTCCGCGCGCCAATGCCAGGCTGTGCTCGGGGTTGGCATGAAAATGCGGGTCGAGGATGTAAGGGAGCGGAATCGTAGCAGAAACGCCCAGGACGGTCAGTGCAACGATAAATCCGGCGCGGATTTTCCGGCCGCGATGCACCGGGTCTTGACATGATACCGCCCGGAGCGCGACAACCATGGCGCATGCGACACCTGCCCGTCCTGATGTTTGCGCTGGCGTTCGCCGTGGCCCCGGCGCGCGCCGACTTCTGGCGTTCGAGTCCGGGCGCGGCGTCCGCAACTCGCGAGGCAGCGACGCCTGGTTCCTGCGCTACCAGCACGACATGCTGCCGCTGTGGAAAACTACGGGCTTCATCGAATTCACCGGCGGATCCTGGGACGGGGACATCAAGAACCGGGTGGTCGGCGCCGGCGGCGGCCTGCGCTATGCGCTCACGAAGCGGAGTTACTTTAGCATCGCCGCGGGACTCGCCTACGTCACGGACCGCACGAAAAATCTGGGCACCCATCCGCAATTCCAGTGGCGCTATGCGCTCGGCTGGCGCGTTGGGCGCGTCGACCTCGCGCTGGCGCAGATCCACTATTCCAACGGCAAGAGCATCTTTCGCTGGGACCACCCGAACGTCGGCGACAACTTCCTCACGCTGCAGATCGGTTACGCACCGTGACCGCCTTCGCGCCGGGGTGCAGGCCTAGACCTTGCCGTATTCCTCTCCGCGTCCCAGCCAGCGCCGCACGATCGGCTCCACGCGTTCGGGGTATTCCTTCAATACCTGCTCGGCGACGCTTTGCACGCGTGCCAGCAGCGCGCGGTCGCGCAGCAGATCGGCGATATGAAATTGCGGCATGCCGGCCTGGCGCGTGCCGAGCATCTCGCCCGGACCGCGCATCTCGAGATCGCGCCGTGCGATCTCGAAACCGTCACTGGTCTCGCGCAGCGCCGCCAGCCGCGCCCGCGCCATCTCCGAGAGCGGCGGCTGGTACAGCAGCACGCAGTGGCTTTCCGCCGCGCCGCGGCCGACGCGCCCGCGCAGCTGGTGCAATTGCGACAGGCCCAGCCGCTCGGCGTTCTCGATGACCATGAGCGAGGCGTTGGGCACGTCCACGCCGACCTCGATGACGGTGGTGGCCACCAGCAGATGCACCTCACCGCGCTTGAACGCCGCCATGATCTTTTCCTTTTCCGGCGGCTTCATGCGCCCGTGGATCAGCGCAATCGACAAATCGGGCAAGGCTTCGCGCAAGGCCTGCGCCGTATCCGTTGCCGTCTCGAGCTCCAGGGTCTCTGACTCTTCAATCAGCGGGCAAACCCAGTAGGCCTGCCGGCCCGCCGTACAGGCGTCGCGGATGCGGCTGACCACGTCGGCACGGCGCGCGGAAGGAAGCGCCACCGTCTCGATCGGCTTGCGCCCCGGTGGCAGCTCATCGATCACCGACACGTCCAGATCGGCATACAGGCTTTGCGCCAGCGTGCGCGGGATGGGCGTGGCGGTCATGATCAGCTGATGCGGCCGGCGCCGGCCCACGCGGCCCTTCTCGCGCAGCGCCAGCCGCTGGTGCACGCCGAAGCGATGCTGCTCGTCGACCACGATCAGCCCGAGGTCGGCGAACTCCACGCCTTCCTGAAACAGGGCCTGCGTGCCTATTATTATGTCGGCCCGTCCCGAGCCGATTTTTTCGAGCGCGTCCTGACGTGCGCGGCTGTTGAGCTTGCCGGAAAGGCCGACCACCGTGAGGCCAAGCGGTTCGAGCCAGCCGGAAAAATTGCGCAGGTGCTGGTCGGCCAGCAGCTCGGTCGGCGCCATGACGGCCACCTGCAGGCCGCTTTCGATGACGCCGAGGCCGGCACAGGCGGCAACGATGGTCTTGCCCGAGCCGACGTCGCCCTGCACCAGGCGCTGCATCGGATGGCTCTGCTGCAAATCATGCAGAATTTCCCCGAGCACGCGCTGCTGGGCGCGCGTCAGCTGGAACGGCAGACGCGCCAGCAGCTGTTTCATGAGCTCACCCGTACCCGCCACGGGAGGCGCCTGTTCCGTCTGTACCCGTGCGCGCAGGCGCCGCAGGCTCAGGTGATGCGCCAGCAATTCCTCGAACGACAGGCGCAGCACCGCGGGATGTTTGCCCTCCGCCAGCAGCTCCACCGGCGTGTGCGGCGGCGGCTGGTGCACCAGCGCCAGCGCCGCGGTGAGCGTCGGCAGTTGCAGTTCCTGCAACACGGCGGGCGGCAGCCATTCGTGGATTTTTTCGAGATGTTTTTCGAGCGCCTGGCGCGCCAGCTTGCGCAGGCTCAGCTGGTGCACGCCCGTGGTCGTTGGATATACCGGTGTCAGGTTTTCCTCGGCCGGCGGCGCCTGCGCGCCATCGATGAATTCGTATTCGGGATGAACCATCTCGAGTCCGACCGGGCCGAAGCGCACCTCGCCGAACAGCCGCAGGCGCCGGCCACGCGCAAGATTCTGCTGCTGGATGGCGTTGAAATAGAAAAACCGCAGATGCAGATGGCCGGAGCCGTCGCTGACGCGGCAGATCAGGCTGCGCCGGCCGCGATAGACCACGTCCGCCAGCTCGATCTCGCCCTCCACCGCGGCCTCCATGCCGGGCCGCAGGCTGCCGATGCGCAACAGACGGGTGCGATCCTGGTAGCGCAGCGGAAGATGGAACAGGACGTCCTGCACGGTTTGCAGGCCGAGCCGCTTGAGCTTGTCCGCGAGCTTTGGCCCGACGCCCTTGAGGCTGGTCACCGGCAGCGAGGCGATATCCATATGAATTTTGAAACCGCAAATGAACGCCGATTAACGCAGATAGAAATAAAAACAGTTTCAGCTTTAATCCGCAATCCGCATGCATCTGTGCTGCACAGGGACATGCGAATGTCGCGAGCGCAGGATGCGCAGGAGCGACCTTTTATCTGCGGTTACGTTTTGCTTTTTTCTTCGCCTTTTTCGGTGAGCGTACGGATCCGAGCACCATGACCGCGTCCATCTCCACCGCCGCGCCCTTGGGCAGGGCGGCCACGCCCACGGCGGCGCGCGCCGGATAGGGCTCGCGGAAATACTGCGCCATCACCTCGTTCACCAGCGGGAAGTGTCCGAGATCGGTGAGATACACATTGAGCTTCACAACGTC
>Ga0209705_10000674_pt1 | contig 17808 bp, 19 predicted proteins | sample PPLLaktember2015_5_FD_187262 | JGI IMG/M metagenome (GOLD analysis project Ga0209705, IMG submission 187262) | Freshwater sediment microbial communities from Prairie Pothole Lake near Jamestown, North Dakota, USA - PPLs Lake P8 Core (1) Depth... | ecosystem: Environmental > Aquatic > Freshwater... | reverse complement strand
GACGGTGGACGGGCGCCTGCATGATCTTGCATCGAGGTTCCTAACCCACTGCGGGCGCGACGTGGCCCGGCTGCGCGCCGCGCTGGAGGGCGGCGATTTCAACGTCGCGCGCTCCATCGGGCACTCCCTCCGCGGCACGGGCGGCAGCTACGGATTCGACGAACTCACGCGTCTCGGCCGCGCCATCGAGGAGAATTCGATGCGGCGCGACGCGGCGGGCATCACGAGCCTCGCCGCGCAGCTCGAGGACTATCTGGCGCGCGTGCGCCCGGTGTCCCGAACCTAAAGGAGGCAAGCATGAGAAGCGCCGCTTCAGGACCGTGTCGATGGAGACACCTGCAGCCAGAAAGTCACCGGCCCGTCGTTCACGAGGCTGACCTGCATGTCGGCGCCGAAGCGCCCCGCGGCGATTTCGGCGTGCCGCTCGCGGCAGGCTTGCACGAATAGCCCGAACAGGCGCCGGCCCTCCTCCGGCGCCGCAGCCGTGGAGAAGCCCGGGCGCGTGCCGCTCCTCGTATCCGCGGCAAGCGTGAACTGCGGCACCACCAGCAGCCCGCCCGCGATGTCGGCGAGCGAGCGGTTCATGCGGCCCTCGTCGTCGGGAAAGATCCGGTAACCCAGCACGCGTTCGGCGAGGCGCTCGACCTCGCGCTCACTGTCGCCGCGCTCCACGCCCACCAGCGCCAGCACGCCGCGGGCGATGGCGCCAAGTGTCTCGCCGCCGGAAGCGACGCGGGCCTCGGCCACGCGCTGGATCAGGGCGATCAAGCGACGATGTCGGGAATCAGCCGGTCGCGCAGGCGCGCGATCAGGTCCTTCAGCAGCAGCTTCTTCTTTTTCAGGCGCCGCAGTTGCAACTGGTCCAGCTCCGGGTCCCCGGCGAGCCGGTCGATGACGTCGTCGAGATCGCGGTGCTCGGTCTCCAGGGCGAAAATGCGCGCTTCGATCTGCGCGCGCTCTTCCGGGGTGAGCGGCTGATTGCTCAAGGGGCGAGCCGCAACGCGCGGGCGCGGCGCTTTGCCATCAAGCCTTGCGGATGCCCGGGCCGGGTCGTGAAGAAGTTCTCCGCTCGCATGGGCTTCGAATGCGCATCCTAGCGCCTCCGCGCATGAGCGCATAGGGGTCAGGGCGTTCAGGCCCGGACCCGGCCCTCGATCCTGGCGCGCAGCGCCTCGACACGCTTGCGATTGACCTCGAAGTCGCGCCGGCCGAGGCGCGAGGCCGAGCGCAGGTGCAGCACGCCCGCCTTGTCGTCGTAGGTGAACTCGACGTCGTCGACGTAGCCCATCAGCCTGGAGCGGAACTCGGCGTGGAGGTAGTTGCCTTCGTGGCGCACCACGGTCGCGCGCTGCAGGCTTTCCACCGCGCGGCGCGCCGCCGCGAGGGCGTCCACGGCGCTGCCCTTGAACGGGATCGGCGCCACGTAGCGTTGCGCATCGCCGGGGTCGGCCTGGCTGCTCACGCAATTCAGCCGCCTGCCGCAGGACGCGAGGCGTCCTTCCTTCACCCCGAGGTTGTCGGGCCGCTTGCCGGAGAACAGGGTAGCTCCTTTCGACGTCGCGAGGTGCAGCGCGATGCCGGCGCCGATGACGACGAACAGCATCGCGACGAGCGCGCGGCGCAGCATGTTGGGCGGATGCTACCATCGGCGCGACATCCGCCCGGGAGGAGGAAGGCCGCATGGAAATCTCCGCGCAACAGCTCGCCGAACTGCTCATCGGCATCGCCCGCGCCCAGAACGCGGTGATCAACGGCATCGACAGCGCGATGGCGGGCATCAAGACGCAAAGCATCGTGCCGATGCTGCAGAACGTCGCGCACCTGCGCGATCATCCCGAGCCCTCGCTGGTCGACCTGCCGGTGCGCATCCTGCTGACGACGCAGGGCCGCGTGCCGCCCGATGCAGCCGTGGTGGCCGCCGACCTCGAGCGCCTGCTCGCGCCGCAGGCCTAGAAGTCCTTCGGCTCCGCCGGGAAGGCGGGCTTTCTTTTCTCCCGGTGCGACGCGGCGCCTTCGCGCGCCTCGGGGCCGGTGAAGCCGAGAAGTTCCAGCGCGAGCGAATTGTCGAAGGTCGGCCCCGCCATGCGCAGCCAGTTGTTCAGGCTGTACTTGGTCCAGCGCAGCGCGGTCTGCGCGCCCGCAGCGAGCTTTCTCGCGACCTCCAGCGCCTTCGCCTGCAGTTCGGCTTCCTCGCAACACAACGACACCAGGCCGATGCGCTCGGCCTCCTCGCCGGAGATCTGCTCGCAGGTGAGGAGGTAGTACTTCGCTTTCGCCATTCCGCACAACAGCGGCCACACGATCGCCGCGTGGTCGCCCGCGGCGACGCCGAGGCGCGTGTGCCCGTCGATGATGCGCGCGTTCTTCGCCGCGATCGACACGTCGGCGAGCAGTCCTGCCACCAGCCCCGCGCCCACCGCCGGCCCGTGCATCGCCGACACGACGATCTTCGAGCAGTTGATCAGGTTGTAGACCAGGTCGCGCGCCTCGCGCCAGACGCGCGCGCGGGTGTCGAAGTCGCGGATGATGTCGTCGATCAGGCTGAAGTCGCCGCCCGCGGAGAAACCCTTGCCCGCGCCGCGCAGGATGGCGACGCGCACCTCGGGATCGCGGTCGACGTCGCGCCAGATCTCGGCCATCTCCGCGTGCATGCGCGCGCCGGCGGTCGAGAGCTTGCCGTCGTCCCGGCCCATCACGATCTCGAGGATGCCCGGCTCGATGAGCCGGCAGTTCAGGTCCTGATACTTGGAGTAGTCCATGCGGCGCATTCTACAATCCGCCCCATGCGCACCCCCGACGAGCGATTCGCCAGGCTGCCCGGCTTTCCGTATGCGCCGCATTACCTCGAATGGCGGGGCCTGCGCGCGCACTACGTCGACGAAGGTGCGGGCGAGCGGAGCTGGCTCTGCCTGCACGGCGAGCCGACCTGGAGCTATCTCTACCGGCGCATGATCCCGCCCTTCGTCGCGAGCGGCGCGCGCGTGGTGGCGCCCGATTTCCTCGGCTTCGGCCGCTCGGACAAGCCGGTCGAGGAATCCTTCTACACGTTCGACATGCACCGTACATTCCTGCTCGAATTCATCGAGCGGCTGGACCTGACGCGGATCACGCTGGTGGTGCAGGATTGGGGCGGATTGCTGGGACTCACGCTGCCGATGGAAGTGCCCGAACGCTTCGAGCGCCTGCTCGTCATGAACACCGCGCTCGGCACGGGCGACGCGCCGTTGTCGGAGGGCTTCCTCGCGTGGCGCAACTATGTCAACAAGACCCCCGACCTGCCCTGCGACAAGCTGATGCAGCGCTCCTGCAAGCACCTGACCGAGGCGGAAGCGGCGGCGTACGAGGCGCCCTATCCCGACACGGCATCCAAGGCCGGGGCGCGCGCGTTCCCGAACCTGGTCCCGGATCGTCCCGATGCGCCCGGGGCGGCGCTCTCGAGGAAAGCGCGCGACTGGTGGATGAGCGCCTGGAAGGGTGAATCGTTCATGGCGATAGGCGCCAAGGACCCGGTGCTCGGGCCGCCGGTCATGAATGCGCTGCGCAAGGTAATCCGCAATTGCCCCGAGCCCTGGGTTCACGCCGAAGGCGGGCATTTCCTGCAGGAATGGGGCGAGGACATCGCCAGAGAGGTGCTCAAGCAATGGAAGTGACCTACGAAGATCTCGCCGCCGCGCACGAGCGCATCAAGCCTGTCGCCAAGCGCACCCCGGTGCTCACTTCGAGCACCATCGACGCCCTCACCGGCGCCAAGGTCCATTTCAAATGCGAGAACTTCCAGCGCATGGGCGCGTTCAAGTTCCGCGGCGCGTACAACGCGCTGTCGCAGTTGACTCCCGAGCAGAAGAAGAAGGGCGTGGTCGCCTTCTCCTCCGGCAACCATGCACAGGCGGTGGCCCTCTCGGGGCGCATGCTCGGCGTGCCGGCGATCATCGTCATGCCGACCGACGCGCCGCCGGTGAAGCTCGAGGCGACGCGCGGCTACGGCGCCGAAGTGGTGCTTTACGATGCGAGCAACGAAGACCGGGCGAAGATCGCGGAGAAGCTAGCGGCGGAGCGCGGCCTGACCGTCATCCCGCCGTTCGACCACCCGCACATCCTCGCGGGACAGGGAACAGCGGCGAAGGAGTTGTTCGAGGAAACCGGGCCCCTCGACCTCCTCTTAGTGCCCTGTGGCGGCGGCGGGCTCTTGTCCGGCTGCTCGATCGCGGCGAAGCAACTCTCGCCATCCTGCAAAGTCATCGGCGTGGAGCCCGCGGCAGGCGACGATGGCTTGCGCGCGTTTCGCGCCGGGAAGCTTGTCTCGGTGCCGCTACCTCAGACGATTGCCGACGGCGCGCGGACCATGTGCCTCGGCAAGCTCACGTTCTCCATCATCCAGAAGAACGTCCACGACTTCCTCACCGTGACGGACGAGGAGCTCCTGAAGTGGATGTTCTTCCTCTGGGAGCGGATGAAGATGGTGGTCGAACCGACCGGCGCGCTCGCCGCGGCGGCGCTGCTGCAGGGGAAGATCGACACGCAGGGAAAGAAGGTCGGGGTCGTGATCTCGGGCGGCAACGTCGACCTCGTCTGGGCGGCGCGCCAGCGGCTGCGCTAGCCCGGCGCGTAGAACGCGTACCGCTGCCCCTTCACCGCCTTCGACGCATACATCGCCTTGTCGGCGAGCGCGATCAGCGTGTCGCCGTCTTCCGCGTCGTCGGGAAACACGCTGATGCCGATCGAGCAGGACACCCGCACCGTCCCGCCTTCGAGGGCGAGCGGCACCTGGATCATGTCGGCCACCTTCTCGGCGATCATGCACGCGTCTTCGGCGCGATCGAGCTCGCCGGCGAGGATCACGAATTCGTCCCCGCCGTAGCGCGCCACGGTGTCCGAGCCGCGCACGCTGGTGCGCAGGCGCGCGGCGAGCTGCACCAGGGCCTGGTCGCCGGCGGGATGGCCGCGCGTGTCGTTCAATTGCTTGAATGCGTCCAGGTCCACCAGCATTACCGCGAGCTTCTTGCGGTTGCGCTTCGCGAGCTCCACGGCGAGCGACAGGCGCTGCTGCATCGACATGCGGTTGGGCAGGCCCGTCAGGGCGTCGTGCTGCGCCATGAAGCGCAGATGCTCTTCCTGGTGGCGCAGCAAGCCCATCAGGTTTTCGCGCTCGCTCGCCTCGGCGCGCAACTTTTCGTTGGCGCGGTTCAGCTCCGCGGTGCGCTGGTCGATGCGCCGCTCGAGCTCGCGCTCGTTCTCGCGCGTCGCCTCCAGCAGCAGGCGTTCCGCCTCCAGCGCCTCGGCCTGCGCCGCGGTGCGCTCGCGGCGCAGGAGGGTGATGCGGTCGCCGAGTGCGAAGGACAGCAGCAGCACGTCCAGCGCGAAGCCGAAGTGCAGACCATAGATGGTGACGAAGTTGGTCGGCACGAGCGTGAAATTGCGCAGCGCGCCCAGCGCGATGAACGCGAGCAGCGCGGCCCAGGCGAGCAGGAAGTACCGCGCCGGCCGGTAGCCCGATACCAGCGCGCGCACCGCCGCGTAGGTCGCGATCCCGGCGGCCGCGAGGCCGAGCACCGAGATCGAGCGCAGCACGCCGCCGTAGTCGAGCACCCAGCCGGTCGCCGAGAACAGGGCGAGCAGGGCCCCGGCCGCGACGATGCCGAACAGGGCCCGATCGGCGCGCGGGACGATGCGCCGCGTCTCGAGGAAGCTGCGCGCGAACTGCGTGCCGCACATGAGCGTGAGCGCCAGCGCCAGCGCCAGCAGGTGGTTCGCGGCCCACACGCTTTGCGGCCACAGGTACTGGAAGCCCAGGCCGTCGAAGCTGAAAAGGTACACCCCGAACGCGCAGGCGTAGAGCACGTAGTACAGGTACACGCGGTCCTGCACCGCGAAGAACAGCATCAGGTTGTACAGCACCAGCGCCAGCGCCAGCCCGTAGAACAGGCCCAGGATCATCTGGATATTGCGGTTCTGCTCGACGAAGGCGTCGGGCCGCCACAGCGTGAGCGGCACCGTGAGCACGCCTTGCGATGTGACGCGCAGGTAGTAGGTATGGTCACCCGCTGCGGCGGGCACCGTGAAACGGAACACGTGATTGCGGTGGCGGACTTCGCGCGCATCCCACGGGAAGGTGTCGCCCGCAATGCGCATCCAGTAGCGCGGCTCGCCGCCGGGCTGCGCCTCCGGCAGGTGCAGCTCGAGGCGGTCGATGCTCGGAAAGGCAACCTCCAGCATCAGTTCCTCGCCTTCGGGCGCGCCGCCCGGCAGCGTGAATCGCAGCCACCACGCCGAGCGCGTATAGCCGAAGTTCACCGGGTCGGCGCGCGCGGCGGCAAAGCGCGCCGCCTGCGGGCCCGAGCGCACGTCCTCCAGGCGCAGGGTAGCGCCCGGATCCTCGAGGACCTCCACGAAACTGCCCAGCGACACGCGCCCCTCGGCGGCCGGCAGCGGCGCCGTCCCGCCCGCCTGCGCGGACGCGAAGATAAACAAGGCCAGCAGGGCGAACGCGCGCGACATGGGGCCGTGCATATTAGTGCAGCGCGCGGCTTGCGTTAAGATGCGCCCCTCCATGCGCGCCATAGAGATCGAGAAGCCGGGCGGACCCGAGGTCCTGCGCCCCGCCGAGCGGGCAAAGCCCGAGCCCAAGCCCCACGAAATCCTGGTCAAGGTCGCGGCCGCGGGCGTCAACCGCCCCGATGTGCTGCAGCGCATGGGCCTGTATCCGGTGCCGCCGGATGCCTCCGACCTGCCGGGCCTCGAGATCGCGGGCGAGGTCGTCGCCTGCGGCGCGAGCGTCACGCTGTGGAGGCCCGGCGACCAGGTGTGCGCGCTCACGCACGGCGGCGGTTACGCCGAGTACTGCGTGACGCCCGAAGTGCAGGCGCTTCCCGTGCCCAAGGGTCTGTCGATGGCGCAAGCCGCTTCGCTGCCCGAGACCTTCTTCACCGTCTGGTCGAACGTCTACGATCGGGGTCGCCTGGCCGAAGGAGAGTCGCTGCTGGTGCAGGGCGGCACCTCGGGCATCGGCGTCACCGCGATCCAGATGGCGAAGGCCACCGGCAATCGCGTCTTCGCCACCGCCGGCTCCGACGAGAAATGCGCCGCCTGCGTGAAGCTGGGCGCGGAAGCGGCCTACAACTACAAGACCCAGGACTTCACTGCCGGCGTGAAGGCGGCCACCGGCGGCAAGGGCGTGGACGTGATCCTCGACATGGCGGCGGGCGATTTCGTGCCGAAGGAACTCAAGGCCCTGGCCGACGACGGGCGCCTGGTGTTCATCGCGTTCCTGCGCGGCCCGAAGACCGAGCTCGACGTGAACGAAGTGATGCGGCGCAGGCTCACGCTCACCGGCTCCACGCTGCGGCCGCGGCCGGTCGCCTTCAAGGGCGCGATCGCCGCCAAGCTGCGCAGCCGCATCTGGCCCCTCATCGAGGACGGCAAGATCAAGCCGGTGATCTACAAGACCTTCAAGCTCGAGGAAGCGGCCGAGGCGCATCGCCTGATGGAAACCAACGCGCACATCGGCAAGCTGGTGCTGGCGCTCTGACATGCGGCGCGCCACCGACGCGCTCCTCGTCGTGGACGTGCAAGAAGACTTCCTGCCGGGCGGCGCGCTCGCCGTCGCGCGCGGCGACGAGATCGTCCCGCTCGTCAACCGCGTCGCCACGCAGTTCGCCGTCGTCGTGCTGACCCAGGACTGGCATCCCGCGGGCCACGCCTCGTTCGCTTCGAGCCATCCCGGCAAGCGGCCGTTCCAGACGATGCGCCTGCCGTACGGTGAGCAGGTGCTGTGGCCCGATCACTGCGTGCAGGGGTCGGCCGGCGCGGCGTTCGCCGCCGGGCTCGACATCCCGCATGCGCAGCTGGTCATCCGCAAGGGCCATCACCGCAAGGTGGACAGCTACTCGGCGTTCCTCGAGGCCGATCGCAAGACCAAAACCGGGCTCGACGGCTATCTCACGTCGCGCGGCGTGAAGCGCGTGTTCTGCGTCGGGCTGGCCACCGACTTCTGCGTCGCGTGGACCGCGCTCGACGCGCGGCGCTTGCGCTTCCAGGCTGCGGTGATCGAAGACGCCTGCCGTGCGATCGACACCGCGGGCTCGCTGGTGGCCGCCTGGAAGGCGATGCAAGAAGCGGGGGTCAGGCGCCTTTCTTCCGCGGCCATTCTCTAGGCTCCTCGCCCGCGGCTTCGCGCTTCAGCCACGCGACGAACTCGGCCACCTCCGGCCGGCTCCGCGCGTTCGGGGACCGTTCCGTGCCTACAATACGCGCTCGACACGAGACGGGGCGCGAATGTTTAGGGACGGGTTGCTGAAGGGCGCGAACATCCTCATCACCGGCGGCGGCACCGGCCTGGGCAGGGAAATCGCCGCCAAGTACCTGCAGCTCGGCGCCAGCCTATGGATCGCGGGCCGGCGCGGCAGCGTCCTGGAGGACACGGCGCGGGACCTGATGAAGCAGTACGGCGGCAGCGTGCGCACGCAGGCCGTGGACATCCGCGACTTCGCCGCCGTGGACGCGATGGTGCAGCGCATCTGGGACGAATCGGGCCCGCTCACCGGCCTGGTGAACAACGCCGCCGGCAATTTCATCAGCCCGACCAAGGACCTGTCGCCGAACGGCTTCAACGCCATCGCCAACACCGTGTTCCACGGCACCTTCTACGTCACGCATTCGGTCGGCAAGCGATGGATCGAAGGCGGGCACAAGGGCTCGGTGGTGTCGATCCTCGTCACCTGGGTGTGGACCGGCTCGCCTTACGTCGTACCTTCCGCGATGTCGAAGGCGGGACTGCACATCATGACGAAATCGCTCGCCGTGGAGTGGGGCAAGCACGGCATCCGCCTGAACGCCATCGCGCCGGGCCCCTTCCCCACCGAGGGTGCCACCAAGCGCCTGCGCCCGGGGTCGAGTTTCGGCGAATCGACGAAGGTGAACCCGATGCGTCGCGTTGGCGAGATGTCGGAGCTGCAGAACCTCGCCGCCTTCCTGATGGCCGACGGCTGCGAGTGGCTGACGGGCGAAACCATCGCCATCGACGGCGCGGGCTACCTTGCCACCGGCGCCTACTTCACGGAGCTGGACAAGATGAGCGATGCCGACTGGCACCAGGCGCGCGAGATGATCAAGGCGCAAAACGACAAGGACCGCGCCGGCCGGTCCGCCTGACATGGCAGACAAGCTCGCCCCCCGCCCCGCGGCCACGCTGCTGCTGCTTCGCGACGGCAGCCTCGGCCCCGAGGCCTTCATGCTGCAGCGTACGCAGAGCGCCGCGTTCCTCGCCGGCGCCCATGTGTTTCCCGGCGGCGCCGTCGACAAGGCCGACCGCGACCTGCGCGTGCTGCGGCGCGTCGCGGGTATCACCGACGCCGACGCGAGCCGGCGCCTCGGCCAGGATGCCGGCGGCTTGGCCTACTGGGTGGCCGCGATACGCGAGTGTTTCGAGGAGACGGGCATCCTCATCGCCGGGGGCGAGGACGGCCTGCCGCTGGAGGGCGCGCGCGCCGTCGAGCTCGCGCGCTACCGCAGCGCGCTGCATTCCGGCAAGCTCGCCTTCGCCGAGTTCCTGGAGAATGAGCGGCTGGTGCTGCGCGCCCACGATCTCGTCTACTTCGGCCACTGGGTCACCGCGCCCGGGCGTTCGCGGCGCTTCGACACGCGCTTTTTCCTCGCGCTCGCGCCTGCCGAGCAGGCCGGCTCGCACGACGGCATCGAGCTGATCGACAGCCTGTGGCTGCGCCCGCAGGACGCGATCGACCTGGAAGCGCGCGGCGACCTGCAACTGGTGTTCGCCACCAAGAACACGCTCGCCGACCTCACGCGCTTCGCGCGGGCGAAGGACGCGCTCGAGCACGCGCGCGAAGTGGAGGTCGAGACCAACCGGGCCTGCTGGGCGCTGGGCCCCGACGGCGCGGCGGCATTGTTCCGCCGCCGCGATCCGCAATACTTCGAGATCCACTGGAGCGACCCGCAGGAAACGGGGCAGACCCGCATCGCGCTGGAGCCCGGCACGCCCAAGCGACTCGACGCGCTCGTCACGCGCGTCGTCGCCCCCAATCCCGGCATGATGACCGGGCCCGGCACCAACACCTACCTCGTGGGCGAGAGCGAACTTGCCGTCATCGACCCGGGGCCGGCCATCGATGCGCACCTGCAGGCGGTGCTCGCCGCAGGCGAGGGGCGCATTCGATGGATATTCTGCACCCACACGCACATGGACCATTCGCCCGCGGCCGCCGCGCTCAAGGCCGCCACCGGTGCGGTCGTCATCGGGCGCGCCGCGCCGCCGCACCCCGGCCAGGATCACGCCTTCGCGCCCGATCGCGAGATGGGGAACGGCGACCGGTTCCTGTTCGGGGGCTTGAGCCTGCGCGCGCTGCACACCCCGGGGCACGCGTCGAATCACCTGTGCTACCTGCTCGAGAACACGCGCATGCTGTTCACGGGCGATCACGTGATGCAGGGCTCGACCGTCGTCATCAACCCGCCCGACGGCGACATGCGCGCCTACCTCGCGTCGCTGGAACTGCTGCTGCAGGAGGACATCCTGATCCTAGCGCCGGGCCACGGCTACCTGATCGGCGAGCCGCACCGCGAAGCGCGGCGCCTCATCCGCCACCGCCTGGCGCGCGAGCAGAAGGTGGTGAACGCGCTCTCGCGCATGGGGGCCCCCACGCCGGAGCAACTGGTGCGCGAAGTCTACGACGACGTGTCCGAACGCCTGCACGGCGTCGCGCTGCGCTCGCTCGGCGCGCACCTGGACAAGCTCGCCGCGGAGGGCCGCGCGCTCGCCCGGGACGGCCGTTGGTCGCTGGTACAATCTTCTGCAGTCGCATGATCGCGGAAGGAGGAACACCGCATGAGCAGCCACGACAAGACGCTGAAGCTGGTGACCAACCTCGATCGCGCCGGGATCGAATCCCGCCTGGCGCAGATCCGCGCGGCGGCGCAAGCCGCCGGCCTTGCCGAGCTGGCGCAGATGTTCGCCGGCGCCGAAGGCGCATCGCGCGCCACGCTGGAAGAAAAAGTGCGGCACGCCCTCAAATGGCTCGCCGGCAAGTCCGAGCACGGCGCGCTCGCGGCGCAGCTCGAGTTGGTGGAGATCAATCTCCCCAACCTCAAGTAGCCTGAAGTTCGACTTCGATCTGTTCACCATCGGCGGCGGCTCGGGCGGGGTGCGCGCGAGCCGCATCGCGGCGTCCTATGGCGCGCGCGTGGCGGTGGCCGAATCCGGGCGCTTCGGCGGCACCTGCGTCAACGTCGGCTGCATCCCGAAGAAGCTGTTCGCCTACGCCGCGCACTATCGCGAGGATTTCGAGGTGGCGCGCAGCTTCGGCTGGACCACGGGCGAGCCGAGCTTTGACTGGAAGGTCCTCGTCGCCAACAAGGACCGCGAGATCGCGCGCCTGAACGGCGTCTACGAGAGCCTGCTTACCGGCGCGGGCGTGACGATCCTGCGCGGGCGCGCGAGCGTCGTCGATGCGCACACCGTGGAGGTCAACGGTGCGCGGCATGCCGCGAAGCACATTCTCGTCGCCACCGGCTCCTGGCCGCAGGTGCCGCAGATTCCCGGCCGCGAGCTCGCCATCACCTCGAACGAAGCGTTCTTCCTCGAGGCGCTGCCCCGGCGCGCGCTGGTGGTGGGTGGCGGCTACATCGCGCTGGAGTTCGCCTCGATCTTCAACGGCCTGGGCGTCGAGACCACGCTCGCCTATCGCGGACCAAGGCTGCTGCGGGGCTTCGACGCGGAGCTCGGCGAGCACATTGCGAGCGAGATGCGCAAGAAAGGCATCGTCATCCGCCTGCAATCCAATCCGGCAAGACTGGAGCGCGGCATCCGGATCACCTACGAGGACGGCTCGACGCAGGAGACGGATCTGGTCCTGTTCGCCACGGGCAGGAAACCCAACACCGCCGGCCTCGGGCTCGAAGGCGCGGGCGTGAAGCTGGACCGCGAGGGCGCGGTGGTGGTGGATGCATATTCAAGAAGTTCGGTGGCCTCGGTGCATGCCATCGGCGATGTCGCCAACCGCCTGAACCTCACGCCGGTGGCGACCGCCGAAGGCATGGGTCTGGCGAAGACGCTATTTCGCAACGAACCCACGCCCGTGGACCACGTGAACGTGGCCACCGCCGTGTTTTCCGATCCCAATATCGCCACGGTCGGTCTGTCCGAGGAAGCCGCGCGCGCGAGTCACGGTGCGGTGGACGTATACAAGACTTCGTTCCGAGCGTTGAAGCACACCCTCGGCGGCCATGAGGAACGCACCTTCATGAAGCTGGTGGTGGATGCTGCATCGCAGCGGGTGCTCGGCGCGCATATGATCGGGCCGGACGCAGGGGAAATAATCCAGGGCGTGGCTATCGCCGTGAAGCTGGGGGCGACGAAAGCGCAGTTCGACGCCACGATCGGCATCCATCCCACCGCGGCAGAGGAATTCGTTACCATGAGGCAGAAGGCGACTTCATGATCTTCGAATCGCGCATCGACAAGATGGTCGGCGAGCTGAAGGCCGGCGTAAACCTGCCGCTCGCCATCGAGCTGTGGAACGGCAAGCGCTACGCATTGGGCGAGCGCCCCACGGTGACGCTGCGCGTGCCCGCGGCCGCCGCGGCGAAGTACCTGGCGAAGGCGGACCTGGCGAAGCTCGGCGAAGCCTTCGTCGAGGGACACATCGACGTCGAAGGCCCGATGGGCGATGCGATCCGCGCGGCCGAAAGCCTGGCGCGGCGCCTGGGCGGCGACAGGAAGGGGCGCCTGCCGGCCCTGCTGCGCAACCTGCATACCCGGAAGGCCGACGCGGAAGCGATCCGCTACCACTACGACGTCTCGAACGAGTTCTACGCGCTGTGGCTGGACCAGCGCATGGTGTATTCGTGCGCCTACTACCAGAGCGGCGAGGAACCGATCGCGCTGGCGCAGGAACAGAAGCTCGACCACGTCTGCCGCAAGCTGATGCTCAAGCCCGGCGACCGTTTCCTCGACATCGGCTGCGGGTGGGGCGCGCTGGCGATGCATGCCGCGAAGCAGTACGGCGCCACGGCGCTGGGGATCACGCTGTCGCGCAACCAGCACGCCCTGGCGAACGAGCGCCTCAAGGCCGCCGGCCTGCAGGACCGGTGCGAGGTGCGGCTGCAGGACTATCGCGATGTACCCGGCGCGGGCGTATTCGACAAGATCGCCTCGATCGGCATGTTCGAGCACGTCGGGCTGAGAAACCTGCCGGTGTACTTCGACGCCATCCAGCGCCTGCTGGTGGAGGGCGGCATCGTGTTGAACCACGGCATCACTTCCGTCGATCCCGAGAGTCGCTCGGTGGGACTGGGCGGTGGCGATTTCATCGGCAAGTACGTGTTCCCCCACGGCGAGCTGCCGCACCTGTCGCTGGTGGTCAAGGAGATGGGCGCCGCCGGGCTCGAGGTGATGGATTCGGAAACCCTGCGCCTGCACTACGCGAAGACGCTGCAGCAATGGAGCGAACGACTGGAAGCGAAGCTGGAGCAGGCACACGCGTTCACCGGGGACAAGCGCCTGCGCATCTGGCGTGTGTATCTGGCGGGCTGCGCGCATGCCTTCGCGCAGGGCTGGGTGTCGATCCAGCAGGTGCTGGCGGTCAAGCCCGGGGTTCCAAACAAGAACCCGCTGCCGTGGACGCGGCAGTACATGTACACGCGCTGATTCAGCGCGCTGGTGCGCTAGTTGAAGGCGCGCAGCACCAGGCTGCCTCCGGTCACCAGCAGCACCAACGCCACCGCGCGCAGCAATTGCTCGCGCGAGATCTTCAGGTACATGCGCTGCGCGACGTGGATCCCCAGCATTGCCGCCGGCACCACGCCGAGCGCCACGAGCCAGACTTTCGGCTCGAGCAGCAGGCCCGTGAGCACGAACGCTACGACGCGGACCGAGATGCTGGTCAGCGTCGCGAAGCCCATGGTGGCGCGGTACTGCTCCTTGGTCAGCCCCCGCTGCGACAGATAGATCGCGTAGGGCGGCCCGCCCGCGCCGAACAGCGTGCTGGTGATGCCACCCGCGAGGCCGGCGATCCACGCCCAGCCCGCGGCGATCACGCCGCGGGATTCATGGCGAAACAGGCTGTAGAGCGCGTAGCCGAAGACGAACGCGCCAAGCGCCGCCATGCCCGCCGCGCGCGGCAGGTTCACCAGCACGGTCACGCCGAGGGCCGTGCCGACCAGGATCATCGGCACCAGCCGCGTCCACTCCGCTTTCACCGCGTTCCTGGGATGCTCGAGTCCGATGCGCAGGGCGCTCGAGAGGTCGGCGAGCGCATAGAGCGCGAGCGCGAACTGCAGTTCCACGAAATGCGTCGCCAGCGGCATCGTGATCAGGGCCGAGCCGAACCCGGTCAGCCCGAACACCAGCGCCCCCGCGAACGCAATGGGGATCAGCGCGAGCAGCTGCCACTGCCCGCCGAGGAGTTCGTTCAGGCTTTCACCGCCGGATTGAGCGAATAGGTGCCCACGATCTTCGCGCTGGCGAGCACGTGCGGCTGGATTGCCGCCAGCAACTGCGGGCCGCGAAAGGCGCCCTCCACCGGGCATTGCTCGACGCCCAGCGCGTACAGCGTGAACACGTAGCGATGCACGATCGTGTCGTTCCACGGCGGGCACGGCCCGTCGTAGCCGAAGTAGTCCCCCGCCATGTCCTTGTCGTTCGCGAACCAGGCGGTGTAGTCGTTCACCCCTTGGCGCGTGCCGCGCGCTCCGGCCGGCCCCGACTTGCCGCCCGCGGTGACGCCGCTGGAGAACTCGCCTTCGCGCACGGGGCCCGCGTCGGGCTTGAGATCGACCAGCAGCCAGTGGAAGAAATCCACGCGCGGCAGGTCAGCCGGAATCTGCCGCCCTTCCTGATTGACGTCGTCCGCCTTCGACGGCACGTCGCCGTCGTGGCACACCAGCACCAGCGACTTCGTGCCCGCGGGCAGGTCCTTCCAGGTGAAGTGCGGATTGCGGTTGTCCGAGAGCTTGATGCGCGTCGCCGGGTCCGCGACCGCGAACGCATGGCGCCCCGGGATCGCGCCCTTGTCGTTGAAGCTGTCGCTCGAGAGGATCATGGTGTGGCTCCTTCCGGGACGATTATAAGAGCCTCGGCGTCGCACCGGTTCATGCGCCGCAGGCGCGGCACGTAACGCGGGAACGGCAGGCCGAAGCGGCGCTCCAGCGCGTGCGCGCGGCGCGCCAACGCGTCCCAGGCAATCCTGTGCGGCGCGCCCTTCAGCGCGATCACGATCACGTTCGGGTCGTAGAGCGCGGGCAGCGCCAGCGCCGCCCCGCCGAACGCGCGCTCCACGCGCTCGATGCGCTGGTCGAGCTTCGGGTCGTCGTTCATCAGGTTGAGCACCAGCGCGCCCGGCGCGTCCAGCGCGAGCCAGGCCGCGTCGAAAAACGCCTGGCTGACGAGCGCGGCCGGCGGATGCTCGTCGTCGAACGCGTCCACCACCAGCAGGTCGCAGCATTCGGGCGCCAGCGCCTCGGCGCCGTCGCCGATTTCGACGTTAAGCCGCGCGTCGTCTTCCGGCAGCCGGAACTGCGCGCGCGCCACGTCCACCACGCGGGGATCGAGTTCCACCACGCGCGTGTTCATCCAAGGCAGGCGCTTCCAGAAGAACTTGACCAGCGAGCCGCCGCCGAGGCCGATCTTCAGCGCGCGCGCGGGGCGCGGGTGGAACAGCAGAAAGTTCATCATGCAGCGCGTGTACTCGAGCTCGAGCGCATACGGATCGGAGAGGCGCATCGAGCTCTGGATGGCCTCGCCGCCGACGTGCAGCGTCCTCACACCGCGCGCCTCGCTCACCGTGAGGGCGGGGAGCCGGCTCATGCGGGGTGGCTGAAATACCGACGCATCGCCAGCGCGATTCCGGCGCCGGTGAACGAGAGCGCCGCGCAGCCGAGGATCGAGACGTCATAGGAGCCGAAGGCGTCGTAGCTCGCGCCGGCGAACGTCGGGCCGATCAGCGTGGCGACGCCCGCGGCCGTATACAGGGCGCCGAGGATCGCCGACAGGCTCTTCGGGCCGAACAGATCCATGCTGAGCGTCGGCATGAGCGCCACGTAGCCGCCGTAGAGCGTGCCGAAACTCACCGCGAACGCGGCCAGCAGCCAGTAGCTCTGCGCGACCCACCAGACGAGAAACAGCAGACCGAGCCCCGCGCCGATCGCCACCAGCGAGCGCGCGTGCCCCAGCCGTACCGCGACGGAGCCCATCAGGAACCGCCCGAGCAGGCTCCCCAGCCCGAGCAGGCTCACCAGGCTCACGCCTTGCGCCTCGCTGAGGCCGACGTCCTGCGCGTAGGGCACGAGGTGCACCATCGGCACGAAAAAGCCAACGCAGATAAGGAAAGCCACCGCGTACATCAGCCAGAACAGGCGACTGCGCATTGCCGCGCCAAGCGTCATCCCGGGCAACGCTGTCCCGGCCGCGGCGGCGCGCGTCGCCGCGCGCCCGCCGAGTAGCAACGCCGCCGGCACTGCCGCGAGCAGCGTGAGCGTCATCAGCCCCAGGTAGGCGCCGCGCCAGCCCCAGAGCTCGATCCACCAGGCGGCGAGCGGCGGCACCAGCAGATTGCCGGCGCCGATGCCCGAGACCGCGATGCCGCCCGCGAGCACGCGATTATGCGTGAACCAATGCTGGACGGCGGCGACCGAGGGCACGTACGACAGGCCGATGCCGACGCCGATGCCGATGCTGTAAGTGACGTACAGGACGAACAGCGACTGCGCGTGCGCGGCGGCGGCGAGCCCCGCGGCGATCGACAGCGCGCCCGCGAGGCACACGCCGCGCGGCCCGAAACGGTCGGCGAGCAGCCCGCCTGGCACGCCGAAGGAGAACCACAACAGCGCGCACAGCGAGAATACGAGCGACACGTGGGCGCGCGGCGCGCCGAACTCGGCCTGGAACGCCGTGAAGAACGCGGCGAAGGAATAGGCGACGCCGAAACCGACGAACATCAGGGTGAAGGCGCAGGCCACCACCCACCAGCCGGCGCGGTTGCGCGTCAAGTCAGCGCCGGGCGGCAGGTTTGCGCGCGGGGTCGAGGTAGCGCGAACGCACTTCGCTTTTTCATGTCAGCGCCCCCCGCGCCGTGATCGGCCACAAGGATTCCACCACCCCGCGCCGAACGCAAACGTACCAGTCGTGCAGGTTGATCGTCGGGTCGCAGTGCCCCGGCACCAACAGCAGCTTCTCGCCCAGCGCCGGCGCCGCGGTCCCGGCCGCGACCTCGAGGAAGCCGTGCTCGTCCGAGGCGCGCGCATAGGCGAGCCCCGGGCGCTGCCACACCGCCGGCATGCCGGAGTCGACGCTCGAGGCCTTCAACCCCGCATCGACGATGGCGCGGGTATCGCCCGCCCGGCTCATCACCGTGGCGAGGACGAACAGCGCGTGCTCGAAACGCGGCAGCGGCGCGCCCTGCTCGTTCCTCGCGTAGTCGGCGTCCATGAACGCGTACGACCCCGGCTGGATCTCGTCCCAGGCGCCCGATTCCACTTCCAGCATGAAGGTGCCGCTGCCCGCGCCGGTGACCGTCGGGCAGGCGAGGCCCGCGTCCGCGAGAAGCTTGCGCGTCGCGCGCACCTGGCCGGCGGCCCGCTCGATCAACGCGCGCCGCTCGGCGAGCGTGCGCACGTGCTGCGCGCGCCCGTTGTAGGCCTGCAGGCCGGCAAAGCGCAGGTGGGGCGCGGCGGCGATGGCGCGCGCCAGCGCGAGCGCCGGCTCGCCCGGCGCGACGCCGCAGCGGCCCATACCCACTTCCAGTTCCACGTAGACGTCCAGTGTCGTCCCGGCCCGGCCTGCGGCGGAATCGAGGTCGCGCA
>Ga0209705_10000672_pt1 | contig 17826 bp, 11 predicted proteins | sample PPLLaktember2015_5_FD_187262 | JGI IMG/M metagenome (GOLD analysis project Ga0209705, IMG submission 187262) | Freshwater sediment microbial communities from Prairie Pothole Lake near Jamestown, North Dakota, USA - PPLs Lake P8 Core (1) Depth... | ecosystem: Environmental > Aquatic > Freshwater... | reverse complement strand
GCAGCGCGTGCGAGCGACGCTTCGATGCCAACCGGCACGACATGTTCTACTACGCGCTGTTCGCGCACCAACTGGGGCTGCCGACGTCCGAGTTCCCGTGCCTCAACGGGCAGACCCCCGTGCCCGGCGATGCGAATGATGCCTGCACCGGCGTGGGCACGACCGAGAACCCCGACTTCTTCGTACCGCGTACCAACACGGGGATCGGCGACTTCCCCGGCGGCGACAGCCTGATCACGCTGGGCGGTTTCGCCGACGTCAACGGGTTGCCCATCGGCACGCCCTTCATGCAGGCCTCCACGCTGATGCACGAATTCGGGCACAACTTCGAGCGCCGCCATGGCGGCGAAGCGTTCGAGCCCAACTGCAAGCCCACGTACCTCAGCGTGATGAACTACCTCTACCAGCTCCGCGGCCTGCTCGACGACGGCGGCCGACCGCACCTGGATTTCTCGGGGACCGTCGGCGCCACCGTGAACGAAGCCAGCCTGGACGGCAATGTCGCATCGCCATACCGTCTGGGATGGTACGCGCCGCTGGCGACCAGCTACCTGGCCGGGAGAGCCACGGCTGCGCTGCGCCACTGCAATGGGTCGGCCCTGGCCCCGGGCGAACTGGAGACGGTGCGCATCGATGCCCGCAGGGCCGCCGATACCGTCGATTGGGACGCGGACGGCAACACCCTCACGAGCGCGACGTCCCAGGACGTGAACTACAGCGGCGGAACGGCCGAAGTGCTGTCGGGGTCGGACGACTGGTCCCACATCCGCCTGAATCAGGTTGGCGCACGCCGCAACGTCGGCGCGTTGTTCACCCTCGCGGGAACGGAGTTGTTCGCCGTCGGCCCGCTCTCCATCGGGATGGGCAAGGGCGACCTCGGCAAGGGTGACCTCGGCAAGGGCGATCTCGGCAAGGGCGATCTCGGCAAGGGCGACCTCGGCAAGGGTGACCTCGGCAAGGGCGATCTCGGCAAGGGCGACCTCGGGAAGGGCGACCTCGGCAAGGGCGACCTCGGCGGCGGCGACCTGTTCCTCGGCGACCCGAGCAACCCCGAAGGGGGCGAGATCGATGCGACGACGGCCGGCGCACTGGCCAACACGCCGCCCAACGAGTTCCAGGCTTGCGTCGTGGGAGAGGATGGCTGCCCCGACGCGCCCGGGCCCGAAGACGGCGACTTTCACGACGTGCGCGCGGCCTTCACCCCGCCCACCGTGGGAGGTGTGATCACCTACACGCTGTATCGCGTGCCGGGTGCCGAATTGCTGCCCGGGCTGGACTGGGAGCCGGTCGGCGATCCGGTCGGCGCGGTGGACGGGGAGACCCTCTACACGCTCATCGACCCGAGCGACCTCGCAAACGGCGAGCAGTACACCTACTTCGCCGTCGCCACCTACACTGATGGCACGCGCAGCGACCCGTCCAACCTGGTGACCATCACGGCGGTCAACGACCCGCCATCGGCCGAAAACGACGCCTACGCCACGGACGAGGACACCCCGCTTGCGGTGGCCGCCCCGGGCGTGCTCGGCAACGACGACGACCCCGACGGGGAGGACGCGTTGACGGCCACGCTCGTCACCGGGCCGCAGCACGCGCTCTCGTTCACGTTGAGCGCCGACGGCTCGTTCAGCTACACGCCCGAGGCGAACTTCCACGGCACCGACACGTTCACCTACACCGCGGGCGGCGGCGGGGCCGTCTCGAACATCGCGACGGTCACCCTCACGGTGAATGCGGTGAACGATCAGCCGACCATCACCGACATCCCGGACCGGACCATCAGCACGAACGGCAACACCGGGGCGCTCGGGTTCACGATTGCCGACGTGGATGGCCTGGCCGGCCTGACCGTGACGGGCAGTTCCAGTAACGCCACGCTCGTCCCCAACGCCAACATCGTATTCGGCGGCAGCGGGGCCGCGCGCACCGTGACCGTGACGGCCGCGGCCAATCAGGCCGGCACCGCCACCATCACGGTGACGGTCACCGATCCCGGTGGCCTCTCGGCCAGCGACAGCTTCGTGCTGACCGTGCGGTCCAGCTACACCTTCGTCGCGGTCAAGAACCTGCCACCCCCCAGGTCCCGTGCCGGGAGCACCACGCCCCTGCGGTGGAAGTACATGGAAGGCCAGACGGTGGTCGACAGTTCCGGCGCAATGCCCGTCGTGGAAGTGGTGGGGCCGTGCCCGACCAGCGGTCCGTGCAACGGCGGGACCGTGCGCACCTTCCAGGACACGGATCCTGGGGGCAGCGGGTTCCGCTACTCGGGTGGTGTCTGGTCGTTCAATCTGCAGACGAAGGACAGCAACGGGAAGCCCCTTCCGAAGGGGGATTACCGGCTGACCATCAGGGCCGAGGGGTCGGGCTTCCCTGCGAGCCCGACCTACCCGATGGAACTGAAGTAGCCGCACCGGGTGTTCGGCCGGGTCGCGTCGAGCGGCCCGGCCGGCACCCCAGCCCCTTCCCGAGATGCCTACTGCGCGCCCACGACCTTGCGCAGCTCGGGAACCAGCGAGTCCTCGGTGGACCTGCCGCGGATGTCCAGGTAAGCGCGGTACGATTCGGCGACCCGCGTGCTCTTCAGCCCTTCGCGGACACGTCCCTGGTAGTAGTAGACCATCGGGAAGACGCCAAAGGTGGGCTCCTCGTCCAGGAACAGCGCCAGGGCCTCGCCACGGCGATTGATGCAGCGTTCGAATTCGGAATCGGCCTGCGGGAACGCGCCGGCCGCCAGGTAGGCGCGACCCAGTTCGAAGTGGCCGATCCAGGTATCCAGCTGGGTGTTGGCCTCGTTGAGGAATCGGACGGCGTTCCGGTGATCGCCGTCCGAACGCGCAATCATCCCGTCGATGATGGACGCGAAGGCCTGTGACTCGGGCTGCAGGTCGTTGCCGAGGCCGATCGCGAGGGGCTTGGCCTTCGGTGCGGCGCCGGCCTCCACGAGGAGGAGGCCCGCGAGGAACCGGATGGTGCGGGCCTGGCTGGTGGCCACCGCCTTCTCGGCCGCGGCAATCGCCGCGGGCTTGCGGCCGCGGAGCAGTTCCGCGTAGCCCAGGGCGGCCAGCTTGTTCGCCGCGCGGTCGGGCTCCCCGTCGGCCAGGTCCGCCGAGACGCCCGCGGTGAAGATGCGCACGGCGTCGGCGAAGCGCCCTTCGTACAGGGCGAGATCGCCCAGCCCCGAGGCCGTGTAGGACGGTCCCACCTGCCGGGACGTCCCGAGCTGCCGGTAACTGTCCGCGGCCTGCGGGAGCTGGCCCAGAAGAAGTTGGGCGAAGGCCAGCGCCTGTGGTGCCCAGGGGCTCTGGTTCATGGCGTTCCGGGCCTCCTGCTCCGCGGTGGCGCCGTCCCCGCTGTAGGCCGCGTAGGTGGCCAGGTTTACCCGGTACAGCCCGCGGTTCGGCAGGATCTTCACCACCTGCCGCATTTCCTCCACGGCCGTCGGCATGTCGCGCAGCTTCGAGAGGCAGAGGGCGCGGTTGTTGCGGGCCGCCGCGTCCGCGGAGTACTTCGCGATGAGGTCGCCGTACTCTCTGACGCACGACTGGTAGTCGTTGGTGATCAGGTACAGCAGGCCGCGCGTCCGGAACCGCTCGCGTTCGGTCATGCCATCGACGAGCGCGATGGCCTCCTTCACGTACTTCTCGGCGTCCAGCGGGCGGCCCAGGTTGGCCGAGGCGATGGCCATCCCCGCATAGGCGAGCCCGAACTTCGCATCGAGGGAGACGGCCCTGGAGAAGCCCTGCAGCGCCTCGGTGAAACGGCTGCGCGACAACTCCTCCATCGCTCCAGCGTATTCGCGCACGACGTCGAGCGAAGTGGCCGACAGGGTCTCCATCGCGAACCGCTGGGCGGTATCCGACGTGTCGTCGCCGAGCGCCTCGCGCACCTCGTCGGCGAGGCCGGTCACCACGCCGAGGACGCCATCCTTGCCGGATGCCGTATCGTCGGCGGAGGCAATCAGGTTCCCGGTCACCGCCTCCGCGGCCTTGACCGTGACCGCGAAGCGGTTGCCGATCTTCGTCAGCGCGCCGGAGACCACCACGCCAACGCCCTGCTTGACCGCCAGCTCGCGGGTGGCATTCTCGTCGAGGACGTCCGGCGCGGGCACGCCCAGGCTTCGCGGGATGGCGCTGCGATCGAACGCGCTGATGAACCCCGCGCCCTCGAGGGCCAGCTTCATCACGGGCTCGAGCGTGTGGTCGAACGCGGCATCGCCGGTCTGGTTCTGGAAGTCGGCGATGAGCACGGCGACCGGCTCGTGCACCTCGTCGGGTGTGGCGCCCTGGCGTCCGACATACCAGGCGCCAACGGCCGCGATCATCATCGTCACGCCCGCGGCCGCCAGCATCCAGTTGGAGCGCAGCTTCGGCAGCGGCTTCGGCGTTCCCTCGTCGTCCAGCAGCTCGAGCGCGTCAGCCAGTTCCTGCGACGTCTGGTAGCGTGCGGCCGGATCCAGTTCCAGCGCGCGCGTGATGATCTGGTCGAGCGCCTCGGGAACCTCCGGATCCACCGTGCGCGGCGACGGCAGGGGCTCGGCGATGCGCTGCTTCAGATCCTCGAACGCATTGCCGGACTTCGGGCGCGCGGCGCGCCCGAGCAGGACATCGCGAAGAATCAGGCCGAGCGCGTAGACGTCGGCGCGCTGGTCCACCTGCTGGCCCCGGGCCTGTTCGGGCGCCATGTAGTCCAGCGTGCCCATGACGCTCCCCGCCACGGTCAGCGCATGCGTGGCCATCGATGTCGAGGAAAACGAGGCCCCTGCCGGGGCCTCGGGCAGCGCGGGTGTCCCGGCCGCCGGCGTGGGCTCGGTGGCCGGGCCGTTCACCGACCGCGCGATGCCGAAGTCCATCACCAGCGCATGGCCCGACTGGTCCACCATGATGTTGGCCGGCTTGAGATCCCGGTGGACGATGCCGGCGGCGTGGGCGGCGCCCATGCCCGCCATCACCTGCCGCATGATGGGCAGGCCCCGCGGCACGGGCAGCTTGCCGTCCCGGGCGAGGATGGCCGACAGATCCTCGCCATCCACGAAGGACATGGTGATGTATTTCGTGCCCTCGATCTCGCCGAGATCGTAGATGCGCACGACGTTGGGGTGCGTCACCTCACGCGCCAGCAGCAGCTCGCGCTTGAACCGCCGTTCGGAGTCGAGCGCCGTGCTCGCGTCGGTGCCCACGCCGGGCCTGATCGTCTTGATGGCGACCGCAACGCCCAGCTCCGCATCCCAGGCCTGGTAGACAGCCCCCATGCCGCCGACGCCCAGCATCTTCGTGATCTGATAGCGCGTGCCGAACGCATCGCCCGGGGCCATGTGCTGCGTGGGCGCGCTGGTGCCGGAGGTCGTGGAGGGCCGGCTGGTCGGCGGGCGGTTGGTCGGCGGGCGGCTCCCCGGTGACCGGCTCGTCGGCGGACGTCGTGCCGGCGCCGCGGGAGGCCCGGCCATTGTGGCGGCATCCGGCAGCGGCCGCATGATGGTGGCGTCGGTGTCCGGCGACGCGCCACCGGCCGGCGGCGGCATCATCGTAGCGGCCTCGCCCCGCGCCTGCATCACCGTGGCGTCAACCGCCCCCTTCACGATGACCGTCGGTTCGGAACGGGCCGGCCAGTCGCCCTCGAGGGGCAGCGCCGGCGTCAACCCGGTACGCACCTCCCCTGGCGCGATGGCGGCGGTCTCGTCCGTTTCGTCGCGGTCAGGTGGCGGGGTCGGCACGGCCGGCTTGAGCCGGGTTCCGCACGCCGGACAGAACGCGTGGTCCGCTGACGCGGGATCGCCGCAGTTCGGGCACGTTGGCGCAGTCAATGGGGAGCCCAGTAATAAACCTGCCTGCCCGATTATGCCGCCGACCGACACGCGATCACAAAAACGTTTTGAACAGGTACACTCAACGGCAGTGCCATCGACTCCAGCAGCGGAGCGGCGCGCCTGGCGGGTCGCGATCACGCGGCAGGAAGCGGAAGCGGGGCCCTTGAGCGAGGCCTTGCGGCGCCACGGCCTGATGCCCGTGCCGTGTCCCGTCCTCATCGAAGTCCCGCCCGTGGATGCCGGACCGTTGGAGCGCGCGGCCATGGATCTGGCCGCCTTCGACTGGGTGGTCTGTGCCAGTGCGCGCGCGGTCCGGGCGCTTCGGCAGGCACGGACGGCGCCGTGGCCGACCGGCGTGCGGGCCGCGGCCGTCGGTGAGGCCACGGCCCAGGCGCTCGATGCGCTCGGGGCCACACCACCGCCGGTTGTCGGTCCGGAGGCCGGCGCCGACGCGCTCTGGGAGACGCTGAGAGATCTGGACGCGTGGACCGGCCGTCGCGTGCTGGTACTCACCACGCCTGGCGGGCGGACGACGCTGATCGACGGCCTGCGGGCGGCGGGCGCAGCAGTCGAGCCGGTGGCGGCCTATGCGATGGCGCCGCGCGCCGCCGCTGACATCCGGCAGGATTGGGCCAGGGCCGGGGCCGACGCGGTGGTGCTCGCAAGTCCCCGGGCTGCCGCCACGCTGGTGGCAGCCATCGGGCGCGAGCCGGTGACGGCGCTTCGGGCCGTCGTCGCCATCGGTCCCACGACCGCCCGCGAGCTGGCCGCGCAGGGCATCGCCTGCGTGATGGCCGAGCGGGCCGCCTTCGAGTCGGTGGCCGCCACGCTGGCGTCACGCCTGGGCGCCGAGGTGGCGTCGTGAGCCTGCAGGACGCCGCGGAACCCGTGCTCGACATGCTCGACCGCACCTTCGTCGAGTGCAGCGCCCTGGGCTTCCAGTCGGTGGTCACCTCCGTGATGGCCATCGCCTGCTACGTGCTCTGGCAGCGCCAGCGCGGCGACTACTTCCTCACCTGGGCCATGGCCTGGTCGGTGTACGTCGTCCGCCTGGCGTGCATGTCGGCCTTCCTCGTCCGCCGCGACATGGTGTGGCTCTTCCTGCACCAGGCGGCCACGAGCATCAGCGCGCTGCTGCTGCTGGCGGCGGCGCTGCAGATGTCGCGCGGATTCAAACTGCGTCCGGTGCACGCCCTCGCAATCCCGCTCTCGGTGGCGTGGGCCTGGATCACCATCTACGGCATGGGCAGCATGCTGGTGGCGGGCATCTCGGCCGTCGTGCTGCTGGCGTCGGTGACCATCTGGACCGGCGTGGTCTTCTGGCGCGAGCGCGACCGCGTCTCGAGTGGCGCGGCGCCGGTGCTGGCGGGTGCGTTCATCCTCTGGGGCCTGCATCACCTCGACTATCCCCTGCTCCGCGGCTTCGGCGCGGCCGTCCTCTACGGCGTATTCGCCGACGTGCTGTTCCTGTTCGCCATCGGTCTCGGCCTGCTCTTCGTGGTCCTCGGCAAAGAGCGGGATCGCCTGGCGGCGCGGACCACCGAGCTCGAACAGCTCACGCGGCTGATGCTCCGGGTCCAGGAAGACGAGCGCCGGCGCATCGCGCAGGAGCTGCACGACGAGGCCGGACAGGTGCTCACCGCGGTGAAGATCGAGCTCGAGCTCGAGGGCAAGCGTGAGGCGGGCGCCATGGTGGGCCGCGCGCTCTCCCAGGTCCGCGACCTCAGCAACCTCCTGCGGCCGTCGGTGCTGGACGACCTGGGCCTCATCCCGGCCCTGCGCGCGCTGGCCGACGACTTCTCCATGCGCACGCGCATCGCGGTGACGCTGGACCTGGAAGGCGCCAACAGGCGGCTGCCGCCGGATGTGGAGGTGGTGATCTACCGCGTGGTGCAGGAGGCGCTCACCAACGTCGCCCGGCACGCCCGAGCCACCGAGGCGCACGTGCGGATCCTCGGCGACGATCGCGAGGTGCACCTCCTCGTGGACGACAACGGCCGGGGCGCTGCCGACGATGCCAGCCCGCACATGGGATGGCTGGGGATGCGCGAGCGCGTGACCGCGCTGGGCGGGCGGCTGGCCATCGACAAGAGCGCCGCCGGGGGCGTCCGCCTCGACGCGCGCATGCCCATTGGAGAGATGTCGTGACCGAGCGGCGCGTCAGGGTGATGCTGGCCGACGATCACACGCTGGTGCGCGGCGGCATCCGGAAGATTCTCGAGGGCCAGCCGGGCATCGAGGTGGTGGCCGAAGCGGCCGACGGCGCCGCAGCGCTGGACCTGGTGCGCAGCACCGACGCCGACGTGCTGGTCCTGGACCTGAAGATGCCGGGAACCGACGGCATCGACGTCCTGCGCGCCGCCAAGGCCATCCGTCCTCAGCTGAAGGTCGTCATCCTGACCATGCACGCGGGGCAGGAATACGTGGCGCGGGCGGTGAAGGGCGGCGCCGACGCGTACCTCCTGAAGGACTCGGCCGTCCAGGACCTGGTGGCGGCCGTGGCGGCCGTGATGGCCGGCCAGACCTACTTCAGCCCGGCCATCCAGCAGCAACTCGCCGGCCTGCTCCGGAACGGCGGCCAGGCCCACACCGGCACCCAGGTGCTGACCGACCGCGAGCGCGAGGTGCTCACCTGGCTCGCGCGCGGGCTGTCGAGCAAGGAAGTGGCAAAGGAACTGAACATCAGCGTTCGGACGGTCGAAACGCACCGGGCCAACCTGATGCACAAGCTGGGCGTGAAATCGGTGGCGGTGCTCATCCAGGTGGCCATCCGCGAGGGGATCATCGACCCCGCTCCGTAGTTCTACGGAGACCGCTCCGTACTGTTGCGAATTGTTCCGGTTGGCGGCGCTGACTACTCTGATCCGGAGCAGCGCCCATGTCCGAATCGCACGGCTGCCCTCATCAGAGCGTCTGCTCCACCGCCCCGGCGCACTTCCATGCCGTCGCGCGGTACAGCGGGCTGGCTTCGCTTCGGGCCCTCACCGTCAATCACCGCAACGTCGGCCTCGGCGCGTTGCCGCAACACTCGGTCGGCTGCGACGCCGCGACGGCGCTGCACGACGAGCTGACCGCCGCCGGCGTGGAGTCGTTCGTCCTCGCCACGTGCAACCGCACCGAGCTCTACTGGCGCGCGCAGGTGCCGGGCGACGACGAGACCGTGATGCAGGCCATCGCACGCACCGTCGGCCAGCCCGAAGGTGCATCGCGGCTCACCGGCAAGGCCGCGGCGTTGCACCTGTTCCGGGTGTGCGCGGGGCTCGAATCCCTGGTGCTCGGCGAGGCCGAGATCCTCGGGCAGGTGCGCGGCGCGCTCGACGCGTGTGCGGGCACCGGGCCGTTCCTGCAGGGCGTGGTGCAGGCGGCGCTGCGCGCGGGCCGCATGGCACGCGCCGAGACCGCCATTGGCGTGGGCGCGCAGTCGGTGGCGTCCGCGGCGGTGCAACTGGTGGCCGCCGCGCTGCCCCTCGCGCGATGCCGGGTGGTGGTGCTGGGCGCTGGCGCCACGGGACTGAAGGCCGCGCGTCACCTGCGCGCGCTCGGCGTCGGCGCGCTCGTCGTGGCCAATCGGACGCTTGGCCGGGCCGAAGCCGTGGCGGCACCGCTCAAGGGCGAGGCCGTGGCGCTGGACCGCCTGCACGACGAGCTGGATCGAGCCGATGCCGTGGTCTGCGCCGTGGACGCACCCGAGTACCTGATTGGGCTTCACGACCTGCGCCGCGCGGCCACCGGCCGGATCGGTCGCCCCCTGATGATCGTCGACCTCAGCATGCCCCACGTCGTCGAGCCCGGCGAGGTGGCCGGCGTGACGCGCGTGGACCTGAGCGTGATCGAGCGCGAAGTGGAACGCCAGCGCGACCGCCGCGCCGCGGAGGTGCCGAAGGTCGAGAGCGTGATCGAGCGCGAGATGCACCATCTGCAATCGTGGGCGCGGCATCACGCGCTGCGGCCGCTGGCCTCGGACCTGCGACGCAAGGTGGAAGCGATCCGCCGGGCCGAGCTGGCGCGCGCGCAGGACGAACTGCCCGACGGTGCCTCGGCCGACGCCGCGATGCTCGATCGCCTCACCCGACGGCTGCTGGACCAGGTGCTGGCCATCCCTTTGGCCACGCTGGAAGCCGGTGACGTGCCGCTCGACGCCACGCAGGCCCAGTACCTCCGCCGGCTGTTCGCGCTCGAGCCAGGGGCGCGGTCATGGCCGTAATCCGCATCGGCACGCGCGGCAGCGCCCTGGCGCTGTGGCAGACCCGCTACATCGCGGCGCGCCTGGGCGTGCTGGCGCACGGGCTGCATGTCGAGGTGGTGGAGATCGTCTCGACGGGCGATCGCATCACCGACGTGCCCTTGTCGGACGTGGAGGGCACGGGCTTCTTCACCGCCACGCTGGAGCGCGCGCTGCTCGACGGCCGCGTGGACGTGGCCGTGCACAGCTTCAAGGACCTGCCGGTGGAGCAGACACCGACACTGTCGGTCGCGGCGGTGCCGGCGCGCGGCCCGGTCGAGGACGTGCTGTGCGCGCGGGACGGGTTGACGCTCGACACCCTCCCCGCGGGCGCCCGCATCGGAACGTGCAGCGCGCGCCGCACCGCCCAGGTGAAGGCGCGCCGCCCGGACCTGGAGATCCATCCCCTGCGCGGCAACGTGCCCACGCGTGTCCAGCGCGTGACCAGCGGCGAGCTGGACGCCATCGTCCTCGCGCGCGCGGGCCTGGTGCGCCTCTGCCTGGACACGTACGTCACCGAGGTCTTCCCGATCGAGTTGATGCTGCCGGCGCCGGCGCAGGGCGCGCTGGCGGTGCAGTGCCGCAGCGGCGATGCGGACCTGGTGCATCTGCTCGCGGCGCTGGACGATGCGCCAACGAGGCGCGCGGTGGTCGCGGAGCGCACGCTGCTGCATGTGCTGGGCGGAGGGTGCTCGGTACCCGTGGGGGCCGTCGCGGTGTGCGACCGTTCGCAGGTGGTGCTGACGGCCGGTGTCTTCACGCTCGACGGGACGCGCGCGCTCAGAGTGGAAGAGCGCGGCGCGGATGCGTCGGCGCTGGGCGAGGCCGCCGCTCACCGTCTGCTGGCGCTGGGCGCCGGCGAGATTCTCGACTCGTTCAACAGGATTGCGCGTCTCGACCCTCCGCTCGTTCCAGGAGTCACGCCATGAGCTCCCCCGTGCACCGAGGCCGCCGGTTGCGCCGGACGCCCGGGCTGCGCGCCCTGTCGCGCGAGACCCGTCTCGCACCCGAACAACTGGTCGCGCCGCTCTTCGTCTGCCTCGGCGAGCGCGTGCGCGAGCCCATCCCGTCCATGCCCGGCCACGCGCGCCTGTCGCCCGACCTGGCGGCGCGAGAAGCGGCGGAGCTGGCCGAGCTCGGGGTCGGCTCCGTGATCCTCTTCGGCATCCCATCCGAGAAGAACGCCGAGGGCACCGGCGCCTGGGACCCGAACGGGCCCGTCCCGCAGGCCATCAGGCGCATCAAGGCCGGCACGCCCGCGCTGAACGTGTGGGCCGACGTGTGCCTGTGCGAGTACACCGACCACGGCCACTGCGGCGTGCTGCGCGGCGATGAGGTGGACAACGACGCCACGCTGCCGCTGCTGGCGCGCGCGTCGGTGGCCTGCGCGCGGGCCGGCGCCGACGTGATTGCGCCCTCCGACATGATGGACGGCCGCGTGGCCGCCATCCGCGCGGCGCTGGACGACAGCGGCTTCGAGCAGACCGTCATCGTGTCCTACGCCGTGAAATACGCGTCGGCGTTCTACGGCCCGTTCCGCGACGCCGCCGGATCGACGCCGCAGTTCGGCGATCGCCGCTCCTACCAGATGGACCCGCCCAACGTGCGCGAGGCCATCCGCGAGGCGCTGGCCGACGTGGGCGAGGGCGCCGACATGGTGATGGTGAAGCCCGGCCTTCCCTATCTCGACGTCATCCGCGCCGTGCGCGAGCGCGTGGACGTGCCCGTTGCCGCCTACCAGGTGTCGGGCGAGTTCGCCATGCTGCACGCCGCCGCGGAACGCGGATGGATCGACCTGCCGCGCGCGATGATGGAGACCTCCATCGCGCTTCGCCGCGCCGGCGCGGACATCCTCATCACCTATTTCGCGCGAGAGCTGGCCACCACGCTCGGTGGCGCCACGGCCACCGCGGTCCTGGCGGAGACCCTGCGATGACGTCCCCTTCCACCCTCCTCACCCGCTCGTGGATCGATCGCGCCCGCCAGGTCACACCCGGCGGCGTCCACTCGCCCGTCCGCGCGTTCGCCGCCATGCAGTGTGAGCCCATCGCCATCGTCGAGGCGAAGGGCGCGCGCCTCACGGACAGCGAGGGGCGCGACTACATCGACTACATCGGCGCCTGGGGGCCGGCGCTGCTCGGCCACGCGCATCCCGCCGTCGAAGAAGCCGTCGTGGCGGCCGCACGGCGCGGCCTCGTGTTCGGGCTGGCTTCGCCCCCGGAGGTGGACCTGGCCGAGCGGATGGTCTCGCGCGTGCCCGGCTGCCAGATGATCCGCTTCGTGGTCACCGGCACCGAGGCCACGATGAGCGCGGTGCGCGTGGCCCGCGCGGCCACCGGCCGGCGCGTCATCGTCAAGTTCGCCGGCGCGTATCACGGCCACGCGGACATGTTCCTGGTGAGCGCCGGTTCCGGCGCGGCCACCTTCGGCACGCCGGATTCGCCGGGCGTGACGCCGGGCGCCGTTGAGGACACCGCCATCGCGCGCTTCAACGACCTCGAAAGCGTGGATCGCTGCTTTCGCGACGCCGAGGGCGGCGTGGCCGCGGTGATCGTCGAGCCCGTGGTGGGCAACATGGGCTGCGTGCCCCCGGAGCCGGGCTTCCTCGAAGCGCTCCGCGATCGCTGCACGCGCGCGGGCGCCGTGCTCATCTTCGATGAGGTGATGTCGGGTTTCCGCGTGTCGCGGGGCGGCGCGGCGGCACGCTACGGCGTGACGCCAGACCTGGTCACGCTGGGCAAGATCGCGGGGGGCGGCGTGCCGCTCGCGGCGTTTGGCGGGCAGTGGGCGCTGATGCAGCAGGTGGCGCCGGCAGGCCCCGTTTATGTGGCCGGCACCTACGCGGCCCATCCGCTGGCCGTGGCCGCGGGCCTGGCCACGCTGGACGCCATCGACGCGATGCTCGATCTCTACGACACGCTCGAGCAGCGGGGCGCGCGCCTTCAGCAGGGCCTCGAAGCAGCCGCGCGGGCCGCAGGCGTGCCTGTCCAGGTGCAGCGCGTCGGGTCGATGTGGACGGTGTTCTTCTCCGCCCGGCCCATCCGCTCGTGGGACGATGCCTCGTCGGTGGACCGACAGGCGTTCGCGCGCTTCTTCCGCGCGATGCTCGCCCGCGGGGTGCTGCTGCCGCCCTCGGCCTTCGAGTCGGCCTTCCTCTCCGCCGCACACGACGACGGGATCATCGACCAGACCATCCAGGCCGCGCAGGCCGCGTTCGCGGAGGCACGCGCATGAACGATCGCTTCCTGCGGGCGTGCCGCCGCCAGCCGGTGGACCGGACGCCGCTGTGGATCATGCGGCAGGCCGGCCGCTACCTGCCGGAGTACCGCGAGCTGCGAAGGAAGGTGGACTTCCTCACGCTCTGCAAGACGCCGGAGCTGGCGGTGGCAGCCTCGCTGCAGCCGTTGCGCCGCTTCCCGCTCGACGCGTCCATCATCTTCTCGGACATCCTGCTGCCGCTCGAGGCGCTTGGCGTCCGCATGACCTTCAATCCCGGCCCGAAGCTCGCCGAGCCCGTGCGCACGCGCGTGCAGGTGGACGCGCTCGAGTCCAGGCCCGCTGCCGAGGCCGTGCCCTTCGTGGCCGACGCCGTGCGCCTGCTGAGGCGCGAGCTCGACGGCCGCACGCCGGTCATCGGCTTCTGCGGCGCGCCCTTCACGCTGGCGGCGTATCTCGTGCAGGGCGAGGGCAAAGAGGGCTTCGGCGCCGTGAAGACGATGCTCTTCCGCGAGCCGGCCACGCTGGGACACCTGCTCGAGAAGCTGACCGCGGCGATGACCGACTACCTGCGCCTGCAGATTGCCGCGGGCGCGCAGGCCGTGCAGATCTTCGACTCGTGGGCGGGCCTGCTGGCGCCGATGCAGTACGAACGCTTCGCGCTCCGCTGGGTGCGCGCCATCGTGGACGGTGTGGCCGACCTCGGCGTGCCGGTCATCTACTTCGTGAACGGCGCGCCGCACCTGCTGGAAGACGCGGTCACCTCCGGCGCCGACGTGCTGGGCCTCTGCTGGCGGACGCCGCTCGACGTGGCGGCCGCCCGGGTGGGCCCCGGCATTGCGCTGCAGGGCAATCTCGATCCGCACGCACTCTTCGCCGAGCCGGCGGAGGTGACGCGGCTGGCGGCCGACGTCCTGTCGCGGGTGGCCGGGCGACCGGGCCACATCATGAACCTCGGTCACGGCATCCTGCCCGACACGCCCATCGCCAGCGTCGAGGCGCTGGTCGCGGCCGTGCAGGCCACGGCCCGGAGGGACGCCGCGACGGCGCCATCGGCATGCACGACGTAGACACACGCGCGTCGATGGCGGATCTCCTGGCACGGTACGACCGGCCGGGCCCCCGCTACACCTCCTATCCCACCGCCGTCGAGTTCCACGAGGGCGTGAACGACGCCGTCTACGTCGAGAGCCTCGCACGCGCCGACACCCTGGCCGACGAGCCGCTCTCCGTCTACGTCCACCTGCCCTTCTGCGAGGAGCGCTGCGCCTATTGCGGCTGCAACGTGGTGATCACGAAGCACCGCGACGTGACGGACCGCTATCTCGACTACCTGGATCGCGAGATCGACCTGCTGGCGGCACACCTGCCCCATCGTCGTCACATCTCGCAGTTGCACTGGGGTGGGGGCACGCCCACCTACTACTCGGCCGCGCAGCTGGAACGCGTGTTCTCGCGCCTCACCCGGCATTTCACCTTCACCCCGGACGCGGAGGTTGGCGTCGAGATCGACCCCCGCGTCACTTCGCTCTATCACCTGTCCACGCTGCGTCGGCTCGGCTTCAACCGCCTGTCGATGGGCGTGCAGGACTTCGCGCCGGAGGTGCAGGAAGCGGTGAATCGCATCCAGAGCTACGAGCTGACGAAGGGCCTGGTGGACCACGCCCGCGAGCTCGGCTTCCGCTCCGTCAACATCGACCTCATCTACGGCCTGCCCTATCAGACCACCGAGGGCTTCGGCCACACGCTGGACCAGGTGATCACGCTGAGGCCCGAGCGCGTGGCCGTCTACTCGTTCGCCTTCGTCCCCTGGATGAAGGCTCACATGAAGCGCCTGCCCGAGGAGGGCTTGCCGGGCCCCGACCTCAAGATCGCGCTCCTGGGCCTGGCGCAGCAGGCGTTCGCGGGCGCCGGTTACCGGCAGATCGGCATGGACCACTTCGCGCTGCCGGAGGATGAACTGGCGCAGGCGCTGGACACGCGGACGCTGCACCGCAACTTCATGGGTTACACCGTGCAGTCGGCGCGCGACATGGTGGCGCTCGGCATCTCGGCCATCGGCGACGTGCAGGGCACCTTCGTCCAGAACACGAAGAAGCTGAACGAGTACTACGCGGCGCTCGATGCCGGGCGCTTCCCCGTCGAGCGCGGCTACGCGCTGGACGCGGACGACAAGATCCGCCGCTACGTGATCACCGAGCTGATGTGCAACGGGCATCTCGACGTGCGCGAGGTGGAGCGGCGCTTCGGGGTGGTGTTCGCGGGTCATTTCGCTCGTGAGCTGGCGGAGCTCACGGCGCCGGACTCGCCGCAGGCCGACGGCCTGGTGGTGGTGGGCCACGAGTCGATTGACGTGACACCGCTCGGGCGCATGTTCGTGCGCAACGTCTGCATGGTGTTCGACCGTTACCTGCAGGCGCGCACGTCGGGCAGCAAGCCGGTTTTCAGCCGGACCGTATGAGCCCCCCTCGCATCGTCGTGGTCGGCGCCGGGGTGACGGGGTTGTCCCTGGCCTATACGCTGCAGGAGGATGCCCGCCGCGCGGGCGCACCGCTCTCGCTGACGGTGCTGGAAGCGGCGCCGCGCAGCGGTGGCCACGCCCACTCGACGCGCGTGGACGGATTCCTCGTCGAAGCCGGGCCCAACGGCTTCCTGAACCGCGAGCCGCAGGTGATGGCGCTCATCGAGCAGCTGGGGCTTGCCCCGCGTCTCGTCGAGGCACGGCCGGAGGCGAAGCGGCGGTTCATCCTGCGCGGCGGGCGGCTGTGCCAGGTGCCGGATGGCCCGGCCACGCTCATCACCACACCGGCGCTCTCGTGGCGCGCGAAGCTGCGGCTCATGTACGAGCCCTTCGCGCCGGGTCCGCCCGCGGGCGTGGAGGAGACCATCCACGAGTTCGCGACTCGACGCATCGGCGCCGAGGCGGCTGAGATGCTGGTGGACGCGGCCGTGTCGGGCATCTCGGCGGGCGACAGCCGTCGCCTCTCGGTGAGCGCGCAGTTCCCGATGATGACCGAGATGGAGCGCGACCACGGCAGCCTCGTGAAGGCGATGTTCGCGCGGCGGAGCAAGGGCCAGGGGCCGTCGAAGCTGCTCAGCTTCGACCACGGGATGGGGACGCTGACCAGCACGCTTGCCGAGCGACTGGGCGGTGCGGTGCACACGACATCGCCGGTGCGATCCATCGAACGCGCGGGCGCGGCGTGGCGTCTCAACGTCAACGGCGGCGACGCGCTCGAGGCCGATCACGTGGTGCTCACCACGGCCGCGCGCGTGGCGGCGCCGCTGGTGCAGGGGATCGATCCGGTGCTGTCCTCGTCTCTGCAGGGCGTGGGCTATGCGGGCATCGCGGTGGTGGCACTCGGCTACGAGGTGGCCGACATCCCGCGCGCGCTGGATGGGTACGGCTACCTCGTCACGCGGCCAGAGGAGATGGCCACGCTCGGCGTGGTGTGGGAGTCGTCTTTGTTCCCGGGACGCGCGCCCGCAGGCCAGGCCCTGCTCCGGGTGATGCTCGGCGGCTCGCGCCGCCCCGACATCGTCGAGGCGCCGGACGAGCAGAAGGTGGACGTGGCGCGGCAGGAGCTGGTGCGCGTGATGGGCATCCGTCAGGCGCCGCGGCACGTGTCGGTGTTCACGTGGCCCGGTGCCATCGCGCAGTACATGGTGGGCCACCAGGAGCGGCGTGCGTCGGTGATGGACCGCCTGCGCCTGCACCCCGGTCTTGCGCTGTGCGGCACCTCGTACGACGGCGTGTCGTTCAACCACGCGGTGAAGAGCGGGCGGGTGATGGCGCGGCAACTGGGAGAGCGGTTGTGGGGCGACGAATGCCAGCCCGCCGCCTGAACGGCTGCGGGCTGAAGTGAGAAGTGAGAAGTGAGAAGTAAGAAGTCAGAGGAATGAAGTGAGAAGCCTTCTCACTTCAGAGACACAGCCATGGAACGACGACATGTAGTACTGGTGACCTACGGCGAGCCGCCGACGCCAGCCTTTGGCGAGCAGCTGCTCTACTCGTGGCGCATCCTGGTGGGGCTCACGCGCACGGTGGCGCCCATCCCGCGCCCGCTGCTGCCGGTGATTGCGCTGGCGCGCGCGCGCGGGCGCCGCAAGTCGTGGACCGAGAACCGCTACGCCTCGCCGCTCGAGCCCATCACGGCCAGCCAGGCGCGGCGGCTGCAGGACGCGCTGGCGCTGGCGGATGGCGGCACGCCGTGGCAGGTGCACGTGGCCTACGAGTTCAGGAACCCGCTGCTCGGCGACGTGCTCGCCGGGATCCCGGCGGACGAGCCGGTGTTCGTAGCACCGATGTATGCGGCCGACTCGGCGTTCACGCACGCGCTGTCGCGCGACACGGCGGCGGCGCACGAGACGACGGCGGCGCGCGCGAGCGGGGTGCGCGTGATGGACGCGCTGGACGTGGAGCTGCTGGCGGAGCTCTCGGCGGAGCACGTGCTGCATCATGCCGGCGAGGGCGACCTGTGGCGAGGCCAGGACGTGGCGCTGGTGCTGGCGGCGCACGGCACGGTGCTCAACCCGCCGAAGCCCATCGACACGGGTCTGGCGGCGACCGAGGCGCTGTGCGGAG
>Ga0209705_10000668_pt1 | contig 17855 bp, 15 predicted proteins | sample PPLLaktember2015_5_FD_187262 | JGI IMG/M metagenome (GOLD analysis project Ga0209705, IMG submission 187262) | Freshwater sediment microbial communities from Prairie Pothole Lake near Jamestown, North Dakota, USA - PPLs Lake P8 Core (1) Depth... | ecosystem: Environmental > Aquatic > Freshwater... | reverse complement strand
CGACACGGCCCACATGATGGCGGTACTGTCTGGCAACGATCCGGCCGATCCGGCGTCCCAGGATCGCGCCGTTCCCGATTACACCCGCGCGTTGGGCAAACCTATCAAGGGCTACCGCATCGGCGTATGTCGCAACCACTTCTTCGAGCGCAACCAGGAGGCGGTCAAGCAGGCGGTGGAGGCGGCAATCTACGATCTCGCCGCGCAGGGGGCGCAGGTGATCGAGCTCAAGATTCCCAATCTCGAGTTCGGTCTGGCTGCGATCTATGCCATTGAGCTGGCATCCTCGACTGCCTATCACGACCGGTCGCTGCGCGCCGGGCGTACTGCCCACTTCACCCCCGATGTGCGCACGCTCGTGGAGATGGGGCGACTGGTCAGCGCACCAGACTACCTCAAGGCCGAGCAACTGCGCACGGTGCTCACGGAAGACTTCCGCCAGGCGCTCGACAAGGTGGATGTCATCGTCGGCCCGACCACACCGATCACGGCCTGGAAGGTCGGGGAGTGGAGCGTCAAAGTGGGCACCAAGAGCGAAAGCGTGCTGGCTGCGTCCTGGCGCTTCACATTCCCTTACAACCTCACCGGCCTGCCTGCCGTGTCCGTGCCCTGCGGGTTCGACAAGGAGGGCTTGCCGATCGGCCTGCAGATAGCCGGCAGGCCTTTCGACGAGGCGCCCGTGCTGCGCGTGGCGCACGCCTATGAGCGCACGCACGAGTGGAAAGACGCCATGCCCGCGCTGTGATGTTGAAGCAGCCGGGCGCTGAACAACCGAAGCAGAGGAGATCATGTCGAGCGGATCCAAGACCCCCGAGAGCAATCTGCGGATTGCCTGCCTGCAGATGGAGCCGCGTGTCGGCGAGAAGCGCGAAAACGTCGCGCGCAGCCTGGAGATGATCGACAAGGCGGCGCAGGCCGGGGCCAAGCTGGTCGTGTTGCCCGAACTGTGCAACAGCGGGTACGTATTCAACACCCGCGAGGAGGCCTTTGAGCTTGGCGAGGAAGTACCTGACGGGCCGACCACCGTGGCCTGGCAGAAGGCCGCAGCCGGCCACGCGATGACGATCGTCGCCGGGATCACGGAGCGCGAGGGGGACCTGCTCTACAACAGCGCCGTGGTGGTCGGACCGAAAGGCCCCATCGGCCGCTATCGGAAGAACCACCTCTGGGGCGCGGAGAACCTGTATTTCGAGCCCGGGAACCTGGGCGTGCCGGTGTTCCACACTCCAGCCGGGCGGATCGCCTGCGCCATCTGCTACGACATCTGGTTCCCGGAGGTGTTCCGGCTGGCTGCTCTACAGGGCGCGGATATCCTGTGCGTGCCGACCAACTGGGTGCCCATGCGCGACCAGCCCGATTCGCTCCCGGTGATGGCCAACATCCTGGCCATGGGTGGCGCACACTCCAACTCGATGTTCGTCGCTGCGGCCGACCGCATCGGGGTCGAGCGCGGCCAACCGTTTCTGGGCAACAGCTTGATCTGCAGCTGCACGGGGTGGCCCATCGCGGGGCCCGCCAGCGCCGACCGGGAGGAGATGATCATCGCCGACGTGAACCTGTCGGACGCGCGCCGCAGCCGCAACTGGAACGAGTTCAACCAGGTGCTGCGCGACCGCCGCATCGACGTCTACGACGAACTGCTGGGCGCGCAGGTCAAGCGCGGATGGTATTGAAGGTGGGCATCGTTCGCTGTCTGACCTGCGAACGCTCGCGCACCCGGTGACCGCGAACCCCTTAGCGCACCTTCTTCATGTGCGCGAAGCGGTCGTTGCGTCTGTAGACTTCCTCACGATCCGCGCCCGCTTCGAGGTCGAGCTTGATCTTGCCTTCCAGGTGCTCCATCTCTTCCGCATCGGCCGTCACTGACGCGGCATGCTCGCGGGCGATCACCAGGACCCCGTCGCGATCGCCGTGGATCAGGTCTCCCGGCCGGACCGGGACCGAAGCGGTGGTCTGCCCCGGGAGTGCGATCGGGACGTCCAGCTCCGCGTAGTGCCAGCGACCCTTGGGCGCCAGAGTGGTGAGGAAGCTGCAGAACACCGGCATACCGATCTCCTCGTACTCGTCGAGATCGCGCACGCCGCCATCGGTCAGCACGCCCCTGCAGCCGCGCAGCTTCAGGCTCAGGGCCACGTTGCCGCCCATGACCGCGGTCGTCCGATTCCCACCCGTCTCGATGACGGCGATCACGCCGGGGCGCACGCGGCGGTCCAGCTCGTAGGTGATGCTGGGCTCGCCCGCTGCGCGCTTGGGCTCTGGCCCGGAGCGGCCGCGCACGCAATACGCTGGACCGGCCACGCGCCCGCTGCCACAGGTGAAGCGGATCGAGGACGACAATACCTGGTCCGTAAACCCCATCGCGTTGAGCACGTCGCTGACCACGGATACAGGCAACGTCTCCAGCCGACGGCACAGTGCGGCGGTGTCTTTGTCCGTCTGTACGTCATTTGCCATCGTCGTTCTCGATCCACAGCTTGCCGATCTTGCGGTCCTTGATCATCGCCTTGGTGGCAGCGTCGAAGTCGATGAAATGGGGCGTCTTCAGGTGGGCAGCGAAAGCGGCCTCGTCGTGGTAGATCTCGTACAGGAAGACCCGGTCGGTCTCGCCGGCGGGCACACAGACGTCGAAGCGGTCGCAGCCCGGTTCCAGGGTGCGGGACTTCTCGGCGTTTTCCAGCATGAGCGGCATGAACTTTTCCATGACGCCCGGGTGGAGGACGAAGTCGACGGCGATGACGTAGCGTTTCATAGAGGTGAGGGCTGGGGCTAGGGACTATGACCGGAAGCAGCGGGATCCGGAGCAGGCGCTTAGTATACTGATCCGGAACAGTGGGAGTTGAAACAACCATGACAGCGATTCGACGCGTCGGAGACACGACCGATATCCTGGGCGAGGGTCCGGTCTGGGATGCGCGGGAGCAGGCGCTGTATTGGGTGGACATCCGTGCCCCGGCGGTGCGCCGGCTCGACTGGCGCACACAGCGGGTGGCAAGCTGGCCGATGCCGGAGATGGTGGGCTCGCTGGCCGTGCGGGAACGCGGCGGGCTGCTGCTCGCGCTGAAATCCTCGCTGTCGTTCTTCGATCCGGCGAGCGGCGCCTTCGAGCGCGTGTCGGCACCGGAGATCGACTGGCCAGCCATGCGCTTCAACGACGGCAAGTGCGACCGCCAGGGGCGCTTCTGGGCCGGGACCATGAACGACGTAACGCGCGAGCCGGAAGGCAGCCTGTATCGCCTGGATCCCGCGCGAGGCTGCGTGGCGATGCAGACGGGCATCCGCATCCCCAACAGCCTGTGCTGGAGCCCGGACGGGCGCACCATGTACTTCGCTGACTCACCGACGCGCACGATCTTCGCCTATCACTTCGATCCTGCGACCGGGGAACTGGGCGAGCGGCGCGAGTTTGCCACTGTCGAAGCGCCGGCGATTCCCGACGGGGCGACGGTCGATGCAGAGGGTTTCGTCTGGTGCGCGCACTACGACGGTTGGCGCATCGTGCGGTTTGCCCCCGATGGCCGGGTGGACCGTGTGGTCGATCTGCCGGTGCAGCGTGCTACCAGTGTCCAGTTCGGTGGTCCGGGTCTGGACGTGCTGTTCGTCACCACGGCCACGCAGAAGCTCGCGCCCGAGCAATTGGCGAAGCAGCCGCTGGCCGGTGCGCTGCTGATGCTGGACGTCGGCGTGAAGGGGCTTGCGGAGGCCCGCTATGCGGGGTGAAGCGTGACAGGGAAAGCCTGGCAGGTGAGGCGTGACAGGAAAATTGTAACAGGAAAATTGTGACAGATGAGACGTGACGCGACGGTGAGCGAGCCAGCCAGCAAGCCTTTTCCAGCGAGGCGGCAAGATTCCGCACCACCCCGCTTGCTCCGCTGGCACCGTTTCTCGGAGAGGAGGGGAGAGGCTCTGCGCGGCGCATTTGCGCGGGCCCTGTTCGTGCTCGCGCTCGTACCCGGCGCCGCGCTGCCGCAGACTGCCTCCGGACGGGAGTCCGGCACCCAGCTCTTTGCACGCTGCGAACCCGCGCTGCGGCTGGTGGAGGCGGGGAGCCGTGTGCTCCTCAACGATGCCGAGTATGCGCAGGCCCAGTCCTGCATCGGCTTTGTCGACGGGTTCATCTGGGGCCACGGCTGGGCAGCCTGGCGAGAGAACCGGGACATGTACTACTGTCCACCGGAAGGGTTCTCGGCAACGCAGGCCGTGCCTGTGCTGGTTGCGTACCTGCGCGCGCATCCCGACCGCCTGGACGCGCACGCGCACGTGCTGTTGTTCTCTGCCTTGAGCAACGCTTTCCCCTGCGAGCCTGCGACTCCGTCGAAGTGACGCTGCCGGCAGCCGGCGGCGCTAGGAGGCAGCGATGACGGCCGAGTGAGACGGGTCTGTCACTCTGCCGGACTGTTGCTCGGAGATCCCGACGGCCTGCGCCGGCGCTCGCCCTGTTCGGGGGCTGGACGCTTCGTTGCCGGGGCCCGGTAAATCGTCCTGCCTTCCTTGATCGTTTCGATTACCTTGAGGGTGGATAGCTTCTCCGGGTCGACCTTCAGCGGGCTGTTGGACAGCACAACGAAGTCGGCGAGCTTGCCGGCTTCGATCGACCCTTTGCTGTCCTCCTCGAAGTGCTGATAGGCCGCCCACAGCGTGATTGACTTCAGGGCGACATCCACGGGAATGCGCTGGTCGGCGCCGAGGATGTCGCCGGATCGGGACCGGCGGGTGACGGCCGCGCTCAGGATGCGGATCGAGTCGGGAAACGCCACCGGCGCATCGTGGTGCTGAGTGAAGCGCATGCCGCGGCGCAGAGCGGACATGGCCGGCGAGATGCGCTCTGCGCGCACCGGCCCGAGCGTCTCCTCGCGATGCCAGTCTCCCCAGTAGAAGGTGTGCATGCCGAAGAACGACGGGAGGATGCCGAGCTCGCGCATGCTATCGAGCTGGTCCTCGCGCACGGTTTGGGCATGGATCATCACGCTGCGGTGGTCGCGCGCGCCGTGCTTCGCGACCGCGTCGCGCATGGCGGAGATCATCTGATCGGACGCGGCGTCGCCATTGGTGTGGACCAGGAGCTGCCAGCCCATGGCATAGGCCTTGTCGATGCGCTCGGCAGCCTCCTCGTCCGTCAGGGTCGAGTACCCGCGGTAGTTGCGGGGCGCGCCGGCGGGTGGCCGGAAGTAAGGGCGGCTGAGCCAGGCCGTCTTGCCCTGCGGCGAGCCGTCCAGACTCAGCTTGACGCCCCCGATGCGGAAGTGGCGCCGATAGTCCCGGCCGGCGAAAGGACCGTCCAGCCCCGGCGGCGAGTCGGTCAAGGTGAAGTCGGGGTAGGAGACGACGTCGAGCTTGAGCTTGCCTGCTTCGCTGAGCGCCATCCAGGTGTCCTGCTGGGCAGCGGTGGCCCGACCCTCTTGCGCGGTCGTGTAGCCATAGCGGGAGTACAGCTGCAGCCCGGCCAGTGCCATCGACTGCATCTCCACCCCGCTCAGCCTGGGCAGTGCCTGCAGCAGGCCGAACCATGCGGTTTCTTCGAGGACGCCGTTGGGTGTTTTGCCGTCGGCCTCCCGGCGAATGACGCCGCCCTTGGGGTTTGGCGTGTCGAGCTGGATACCGGCAACCTCCAGCGCCTTGCTGTTGGCGGCAGCCAGATGCCCGGATTGATGAATCACGATCACGGGCAGCCCTTTCGAGACCGCATCCAACTCCTGGCGCGTCGGGTGCCGGCGGAGGCCGTTCGCATCCTGGAGCTGGGCATCGTCGTAGCCAAATCCGATGACGATGCCGTATCGCTTCGCCACGGGGCCGGCAGCATACTCCCGAAGGATGCGCTGCAATGCCGCGATGGAGGATGTCTTACCATCGGGCGGCGGGAGCAGGTTTGCCGACACGGCCTGGAATCCCACCAGGAAGGCGTGACCGTGCGCATCGATGAAGCCGGGCACCATGGTCTTGCCGTTGAGGTTGACCATGCGTGTACTCGCACCCCGGTGCTTCATGATCTCGTCGCGGCTTCCCACCGCCACGATTTTTCCGGCCGTCACCGCCACGGCTTCCGCGACCGGCTGAGCGTCGTTGACGGTGACGATATCGCCACCCGCGTAGATGAGGTCGGCACCCTGTTGCGGCCAGGCTGTCGCGGCAGGGCCGGCCGCCAGCGCGGCCGCAGCCAAGCTGCAGAGCAAGCGGCGAGGCATCATCGAAACGACTCCATGCGGTGCGGGAAAGACGCAAGCGTAGCGTATTCCGGCGGGTTTTCTCGCGATGAGATAATGGAGTCAATTCCAATTGAGGTATGAGCCTGAACGAGTGGGGTTGTTCGGGTCTTTTTGGAAGTATGAATCGGTTGATGAGGCCCTGTGGAGTTGGTGGGCAGCCGCCGGCCTGTGGGCGAGCTGTGGGCAAGCCGCAGGGTTGTCCATCGGCTCGTCCACAGGAAAGCGCGCAGCGCTTAGGCGGGAACCCCGCGCAGCGGGGCTGTCCCCAAATCCACGTGCTCGGTGCCGCATCAGGCTGAGCGTTTGAGTCGTCGGTTGATGGATCGAAACAGCACCACACGCGCCTGGTTCAGGCGCCGTGCAGCCTCGTTGTCGCTGATGCGGGTTGCTTCGCGCTGCAAGCCTGAGAGCGTGATAGCGGCTTTGAGGTAGCGCTCGGGTTCGGGCAGGTTGGCGAGCTTCTCCAGCGGCGTCATGACCCCTTTGCAGGGGTAGCGCTTCTTGCGCTTGCCCTTGGCATCGACGATCTCCTCGGCGAACAAGCAAGGCCGATGGAAGTTCAGGTAGGGGTTGAGATAGTCCCGGCAGAAGACGTTGACCTCGGCGGCGAAGTGCTGCGGGATGTGGCTGTAGCCCAGGTGCTTGCGCACCACAGCGCCGTTCTTGGTTTCCACCAAGGCGTTGTCGTTGCAATGGCGCGGGCGTGACTTGGGTCGCCTCCACGAGGAGCTTCTCGAGCATCTGGGCCACTTGGTGATTGATGTATTCGGAGCCGTTGTCGGCGTGAAAGCCCTCGATCCGGAAAGGAAAGGTCGCCAGCAGCGCTTCGATCACCGGCAGCAGGTAGGCCTCGGAGAGTTTCTCGCAGCTGGCCACCAGTTGCCATTGCGTGACGCAATCCACGGCGTTGATGTGGTACAGGCCTTTCAGGCCGTCCTGATCGCCCTGATGCACGCTGTCGATGCGGATAAAGCCCGGGCGCCCCTCGGGCTGCGGGGCCTTGCGTATGCCGATCGCCACCGGGGTGGGGCGGGTCTTGTCCCATTGCCGGCGCCGATCGCGATAGCTCGCTCGCCCGCGCAGGTTGTACAGGTGCGCCACCGAAATACGCGCCAAGCGCGCGTAGCGCGTATCGCCGTAGATCTCCAGGGCGCGCACCAGCAGCCGCTTGGTGGCCGGCCCCGAGAGCGTACCGTGCAGCGTGTCGGTCTGGGCCAGCACCACCACGTCCTGCTCGGTGTACAGACGGGCAAACCCATGTGCCGGCCCGCGGTAGCGTTTGACCAGGGGCGCCCCTTTCAGGGCACGCTTGAGCAGCCGCGTCACCTGCGCTCTCGAGTACCCCGTGGTATGCGCCAGATAGCGCCGCACCAGGCCCTTGTCCGCCCGCCCGAGCCCGCGGTAGCCAAAGCGGCGCAGCACCGCTCCGATGTGCTCGTAGCGTGCCCGATCGTCTCCGGCCGGCTGGAATGCCACCCCGGCACTGCCATCCAGAAACGCCTTCAGCTGCGCCAACGTTTTCAGCTTCGCATCGTTCATGTCGATCACCATGTCCGGGATGATCGACGACCCGCTTACTCAGCTTCAGGCTCATACCTCGTTGGAAACACGGCCCCCGACTCAGGCTCATACCATGTTGGATAAGACTAAGCGTTGCGCCCCTCAGGGCAGCGTGCTAGTGTGCCAACCTCCCGGGTCTGTGCAGACTTGGGCGGAAGCGGCACCGCGGGGATCGGCCCAGGGAGGGCGATGGTGCAGACGGTCGTCGTGCTCGGCGGCGTTGTTGCCGAACTGAGCGCTGCCAACGAGCTCATCGAGCGCGGGTTCGAGGTGGAGGTCTACGAAGCCCTCTCGATCCCCGGCGGTCGGCGCAATGTTGCCTTGGGTGGCAGCGGAAACCCCGGGCCGATCGGCATGCGCAAAAACCCGCCGGACGAGCACGGGTTGCGTTTCTTTGCGCGAATCCACCGTTCTTTCGGCCGCTCCGCCCTTCCCGGGCGCCCGCGTCTGCGCAGACCGTCGCTCACCCCATGCGGGCGGCGTTCAGTCGAGTCTCCTTCTGCCCTAGGGGCACAATCCCACCGCCATCCAGAGGCTCAGGATGGCAACTTCGTTCGCACATCGTTTTGGCATTCTGGATCTGTGAGGGAGGCTCACGATGGCTGAGTTGAATTGGACCGACGCCCAGTGGCAGAACGTGAATGCCGCCGTCGCCAATGCATTCCGCGAGGCCAGCGTGGCGAACGCATTCCTTCCGATGTACGGGCCGCTTGCGGACAGCACGGAGGTAGTGCGAAATGAACGTCTCCAACAAGACGACACGTCGACACCACCCACCATAAGGCTCGATCGTGATTACCCTGGCGTCAACCTCAAACTCGTGAACGTTACGGTGATGGTTGAACTGTCGAGCGAACAGGTGGTTGAGGAGACGCTTACAAATGCCCTGCTCACGTTTCGCCGGGCGGCCAACATACTAGCATTGGGGCAAGACCAAATCGTCTTCGAGGGCTTACGCCAACGTCCTCAGGCGCAGGACTCGAAGCTAGTCGCGAACGATAGGATTGAGCCACAGCAGGGGCTTGCGGATCTGCCGAAACGAATGTTGTCATTTCGTCCGTTGAATATGGGCAATGATCGGACCATAGGCCAAGCCGTCGTATCAGCGGTAGTGGATGCGACTCAAACCCTCGAAGGCAGGTTCAATCCTGGCCCCTTCGCTTGTGTGCTAGGCAGCGAGCTTTTTACTGGGGTGCATGATCCCTCTCAGTCTCTTGTGCTTCCCGCTGACCGGATTGCGCCGCTGCTGAAAGGTGGACCGTTATTGCCCGCGACCACGATGAATCCCAAAGCAGGCATCGTGGTCTCTCTCGCTGGCAACGCCGTGGACATCGTCGTCGGCACGCCGCCAACCACTCAGTTCCTTCAGCGCACGGCAAATGCGAAGTTCCTGTTTCGTGTCTACGAGCGGTTCGCCTTGAGAATCAGGGATGCAGTTAATCTTCCGGTGGCTGGCTTCAGACTCCGCCCGACGCAAGACGAGATCGACAAAGAAGCACTCGATCAACAGATCGCTGAAGCAGAGAGAGGATAATGGATAGTCACTTCGTATGAAGGAGCGCGCGAAATGACAAAGACCAGGGAGACGGGCCCGACAGGTTCTGAGGCCGAGAAGGCTCCAGCGGCGGCGGACGCCAAAGCTAAGAAAGCGGCCGCGGACGCCAAAGCTAAGAAAGCGGAGGAGGCAGCTGTGGAAGCGGCTGAGGTAGCGACCAATGAAGCTACCAGTGCGGAGAAGGCTCACGAAAGGGCGCAGCAGGCGACGAACGCCGAGGACGCTCGCAAAGCCGCGAATGAGGCAGATACAGCTGCGAGCGCGGCCGAAGCCAAGGACAAGGAAGCGCAGAAGACCAAGGAAGCGGCCAATACGGGGATAGCGGACATGGCTGCCGTCAAAGCCCACGATGCAGCGGTTCGTGCTCGCACAGCGGCCGATAAGGCGAAGAGGATTGCCGATCTGAAGGAGCAACGAGAGAAGTTGGAGAAGAAGAAACCTGGCGTGAGTTAGCAGGCTGATGCAATAGTGGTCTCGGCGCGCCTCCGGGCTTATCGCTGGCACACCCGCGCAACAACTGCTTGATTGAGCGTGCCCATACATGCGTCTAGCGGTACGGTCGGAGTGCGATGTCGCGTTTTGCATCACGTTGTTAGAGGCGAGTGATTTGACCCGTGAACCCCAAGGTCATCATCCTCGGCGGCGGCATCGCGGGCCTCAGCGCCGCCCATGAGCTGATCGAGCGCAACTTCGACGTCGAAGTCTATGAGCTGCTGCCCATCCCCGGTGGCAAAGCCCGCAGCTTTCCGGTGCCGGGCTCGGGCAAGGACGGCCGCAAGGACCTGCCTGGCGAACACGGGTTCCGGTTCTTCCCCCGCTTCTACCGTCACATCACCGACACGATGGCCCGGATCCCGTACGGTCCAACCGGAACCGTCGTGGACAACCTTGTCGACACGACACGCTGCCAGCTGAACCGGTACGGGCGTTTCCCGGTCGATCTGATCGCCCGCTCGCCCCGCACGATGAGCGACGTGCGCGTCGCATTGGATGACGTCAGCCGCTTTCTGAACGGCGACCTCGACCTGACCCACGACGACCTGCGATTCTTCGGCTCGAAGGTCTGGCAGATCGTTACCTCGTGCCGCGAGCGGCGCGACGAAGAGTACGAGAAGATCGGATGGTGGGACTTCATCGGCGCCGAGCACCGCTCGCTCGCCTATCAGAAGCTGCTTGGCCACGGGATCACGCGCTCGCTCGTCGCCGCGAAAGCCCGCACTGCGAGCACGAAGACCATCGGCGACATCTTCGTGCAGCTGCTGTTCGACATCATCACGCCCGGGCCGAGCACCGACCGGGTGCTGAACGGCCCGACGAACGACGTCTGGATCGATCCCTGGCGGCGCTATCTGGAGTCGCGCGGGGTCGCCTATCATCTCGACTCGAAGGCGGTCGCGGTGTCGTTCGATGGCCAGCGCGTCCGCTCGGCCACCGTCAAGCAAGGCGGATCGACGCTCACGGTCCGGGGCGACTACTTCATCTTCGCGCTGCCGGTGGAGGACGTCATCGACCTGATCACGCCCGAGATGATCCGGGCGGATCCGGCACTGGGCCACCTGTTCACGCTCGACGACATCACGGAGTGGATGAACGGCATCCAGATCTACCTGAAGCAGGACGTTCCGCTCGCACACGGCCACAGCATCTACGTCGATTCTCCCTGGGCGCTCACGTCGATTTCGCAGGTGCAGTTCTGGCGGCACGTGAGCCTGTCGCAGTACGGGGATGGCACGGTGAGGGGCATCATCTCCGTCGATATCTCCGAATGGGGAGAGCCGGGCTTGCACGGGAAGGCCGCCAAGGACTGCACGCCTGCGGAGATCGAGGCGGAGGTCTGGGAGCAGATCAAGCGGAGCGTGAACTATGGGGACTTCACCAAGCTGAAGGATGAGCAGCTCCACAGCTTCAGCCTGGACCCGAGCCTGAGCCGGCACCAGGGCACCACGGCGAACGAGGAGCCGTTGCTGGTCAATCTCGTCGACACCTGGAAGCTGCGGCCGGAAGCTGTTTCGAAGATCCCCAACCTGTTCCTGGCCTCCGACTACGTCCGGACCTACACCGACCTCGCGACGATGGAGGCGGCCAACGAAGCCGCTCGCCGAGCGGTGAACGGAATCCTCGACGCGGCTGGCTCCGGTGCCACCCGCTGCGGTGTGTGGGACCTGCACGAGCCCGAGATCTTCGCACCGTGGCGCGAGCTCGATCTCATCCGGTTCACTCAGGGGCTGCCCTGGGATGACACGCTCGTGCGCCTCGGCCTTTCGTTCACCGAGCTGGTGGAGAAATCGATACAAGCCCTGGAACAGGGCACCGCGGAGGGTGGGCTCTCGAAAGCGTACGGAGCCGATTCGCCGCTACCCTATCAGCCCATCCTGTCGTTCCTCGACCGTCAAGCGCAGCCGGGCGTGACGTCCGACCTCAGGCGCGAAGCGACGGCGCTCGTCGAGCGGCTGGTTCGTCTGCTTGCGATTCGTCTCGTCGAGGCGCGGGGCTCGAGGCAAGGGGTCTCCACGACATACGGCAACGGCAGCGGTTCCGGCAGAGTTGAGATCATCCCGAACTAAGGTCTTGGAGAGATGGCGCTCGACCCGTTTCACGCTCGGCTCTCGAACTATCGCGAAACGACGCTTGCCGGCTTGCTGTCGGCCGTGCCGCAGCGAGAGCCGCAGCGCTATCTCTACGCGCCCCTGACGTCGTACCTGTCACGCACGGGCAAGAGCATTCGACCCGCGCTGTGCATGGCCACGTGCCAGGCGTTCGGCGGCGACCCGTCCGACGCGCTCGCGTCCGCCACCGCCATCGAGATGCTGCACAACGCCTTCCTGGTGCACGACGACGTCGAGGACGACAGCGAGCTGCGCCGCGGTCTTCCCACGCTGCACGCCGAGCACGGCGTGCCCATCGCCATCAATGCCGGCGACATGCTGACGGCGCTCAGCGTGCGCATCCTCCGAGAGAATCTGCCCGCCCTCGGCCCAACGTTGACGGGGCGCGTGTACGACGAGTTCGAGCATATGATGCAGGAGTCGCTCGAGGGCCAGGCCATGGAGCTAGGCTGGGTGCGCGACAACCGCCGCGACATCACCGACGAAGACTACCTGCGGATGGTGCTCAAGAAGACCTGCTGGTACAGCTTCATCCATCCCTGCCGCATCGGCGCGCTCATCGGCACCAGGGACGGCGTCGACCTCGATCGCTTCAATCGCTTCGGATCCTACCTCGGCACGGCGTTCCAGATACAGGACGACCTTCTCAACCTCACGGGCGACGAACGGCGCTACGGAAAGGAGATCGGCGGAGACCTGCTCGAGGGGAAGCGCACGCTGATGCTGATCCATCTGCTGCGCCGGCTGGACGCCCGGGAAGCCGCTCGCGTGACCGACCACCTCGAGCGGCCCCGCGCGGCGCGCTCCATGCGAGACACACGCTGGATTCTGGATCTGATGCGATCGCGAGGGAGCCTGGACCATGCACGGAAGGCGACGAAGCAGCTCGCGGGCGCTGCGCTCTACGAGTTCACGCAAGCGTTCGGGGACATCCCGGAGTCGGATGAAAAGAGATTTCTGAACCAGGTCATTTCCTATATGGTAAGCAGGGACGTCTGATCTGGTCGAAGGGAGGCTTGTGGAAGGCTATCGACGATCACCCGAACCTCCGCGCGTAAGCGGCATGCCAGACGCCGGCCAGGTTCTCGACGAAGCAACCGCGTTTCTGCGGCGGCTGATCCCGTTTCCCAGTTCTGAAACGGTAGGGCCCTTGTCGCTGCTGCCAGTTCCTGCGCAGGATGGCGCGGCGCAGTCGAACGCTGTCGACAATGCAACCGCCGAGGTCAGCAAACCGGCAGCGTCGATAGTGTCGCAGGCGGCGTCGGTCCTCGATGAAGAGATGGCGAGGGGCGTGCTCGCCGCTCGCAGCGGTGCTGGCACTGCTCCGCTGGGCTATTCGAACTCGAGTCACCCCGTGCTGCGCCAGATGCACGAGTTCGTGGATAACCTCGCGGCGCTCTGGCCCAACCTGCAAGCCGGGGCGACCAAAGCTCCCTCGACGTATCCATCGGCGAGCAGCGGCGCAGGGCCGCTGGCCGAAGTGAGGCCACGCGCGACGGTCAAACCTGGCGAGCGGGCCACCATCTCAATGACGCTGCGCAACAGCGAGAGCCAGCCTGTGCGTGTGGCGCCCACGGCGACCGACTTGCTCGGCAGCCGGGGAGGCCGGATTCCGAGCTCGCTGCTCGAGTTCACGCCTTCGGAGATCGCTCTGGAACCGCAGGAGCAGAAGGCTCTGGCTATATCGGCAACCGTTCCGGTCGACGCCGCATCGGGCTGTTATTCCGGCCTTCTCGTGGTGCGCGGCCTGGACTACCTGCGTGCGCTCGTCACGATCGAAGTTGCCGGCACGACGGCCGCACCCGGGAGTGTGCCAACCCTCTCGCCACCAAGCACCGCCCCCAGGCTTACACCAAGCTCGATGAGCTCGGCCACGGTGCCTCGTGTCCACAACCCAATGTCTAACCCGTATCGGCGCGGCGATGGGGCTGGTCCGGAGCCCCGGGAGCAGTGGACTGGGATGCTACCTGCGCCTCGCTACAACAGCGTGATGCAGGAGGCCATCAAACTCGCCGAGGACGGAGAACTGGGAAACTCGGACGCTATTTGCCTCCTGCAGATCCCGCACCGCCCGGAGGAGATCAAGGAGGTGCTCGCCAAGTTCGACAAGCAACTGACCCGCGAAGCGAGAAGCAAGCTGACCTTGGCGGCGTTCGTGCCGCTGCCGGACGGTGTCGACAATCAACGGTACGAGCCGATCTTCGACAGGTATCCAATCACCGGCAAGACTTATACGACCGCGAGCGGTACGGTCGTGCTGAACGAAGTCCAGTACTACAACGGAGAGATGGTGCAGCTCTACGGTGAGTGCCCCAACGTCGCACAGGTACGTGAAGCCCTGGCCGGCAGTGGCTACAAGCCGCTCATGCTAAGGCACGCGGACGGGCGGGAATCGGCAATCGCTCAGTTCTGGTCGCACCAGCTCACTGATACCTCGCTCCGGCCGTACAACGCCATGTTCATAATCGTGGCCGCCGTTCGCGACGATACACCGGTGTCCCAGGCGTGCATCCAAGCCGACCCGAACGGGGCGTCGAGCGTGCTGTCGATGGTCGATGGCGGCTTCGATCCGACCAGACGCGCGTACGAGAACAAGGCGCGGCTTTACTTCGCTCGCCTCCTGGATTCGACTCGAGTCGCGATCGAGGTAGGACGCGAGCGGATGGGCACGGACAAACGCCCCGGAACGATCGAGCTGATGCACGACGGACGGCAGCGCACGTTCTCGATCAAGGACGGCGCGGGACGCCCGGTAGCGCGAATCAAGTTCGTCCCGGCCGACGATGCATTGACGTACCTTCCCCAGGTGGCGAAGGCAGCGGCGACTGCCGGGATTTCATATGGCGAGCTTCCTCGCGGAACCGAATACGTCTACCCGGGCATAGCACGCATCGGCAACGGGCCGATCGTGAACTGGCAGTGGCGAACCGATCTCACGCCACGCCTTCAACCCGTGGAGCCCGATATGGTGGTCTTCGACCCAAGCTCCGAGGAGGGACACACGTTGATCAAATGGGGCTTCCAGCCGAAGGTACTTGGGTACATTCCCAATGTTCGTGGAGCGGTGACCGGTATGCCGGAGGAAGCCCCGCCACGACAGCCGAGAGTGCGGTTTGCTGATGCGGCAGCACCGGTGGCACTGCTTCCGATGCGTCGGTAGGTGCGCAACGAGCGACGTTCGATGATGTCGCGACCAGATGATCCTGCCACGACAACGGGCTCGACCGGTCTCTCTCCGCCATGACTGGGACCGGGCTCAGAAGCGCGATGTCGCCGGCAGCCGGCGGGCCGCTGCATGACTCACACTACGACGGTGGAGGGCTAATCGTGGAGCCCGCGCCGCTGGTGTCCGCAGCCGGGCCGGTTGCCCCAGGCGAAGCCGCTGAAGCCACAGTGTCGCTGGTCAACGATGACGAGCACCTGGCACAGATCGAGTTCTTCGGCACGGATCTGGTTAGCCAGGACGGGAAGCAGATCCGGGCCGACAATGTCGTTTTCCAGCCTCGAGTGCTGATGCTTGAACCCGGTAAGCGCGGCGACATCAAGGTCCACGTCGCCGTTCCAGCGCATACCCCGGCCGGAACCTACTCCGGGTTGATCCGCGCGTCAAAGCTGGACTGCTTGCATGCCGTGCTGATCGTACAGGTGGAACGAGCCGCGGATGTCTCGCGGGACGACGTCCGGAAGGAGAATGCCCAGGCCACAATCAACGAGGCGCGCCAGGCAGCCCGGATCAGGCTTGTAGACGAGCACGTCAGAGTGGAGAATACCCGTGACATCGAAGCGACCCTGGGAACATTCGGAAAGCACCCGCACTGCGTCGTGAACGGTGAGAATCTGTATGGTCACGACAGCATTCGTAGATTCTACGAGAGCTTCTTCCAGGCCTTCCCCGACCTCAAAGTCACTGTCGACCAACGGCATGTGAGCGCGGAGGCCATCACTCTGGAGGTCACGCTTACCGGCACGCATCTAGGCACGTTCGGCGGGGTCCCCGCCTCAGGTCGTCGGATCGCGATCCCACTCTGCGCGATATTCAAGTTCGACGAAGACGAGCGCATCTTGGGCGAATGGGTGTATTTCGACAATGCGCTCGTGATGGAGCAGCTGAGGCAGCGCTCCGGACAGAATCCCCAGCGATGAGAGAACCGGATGGCGAAAGGTTTCCACTCGTCTGGCTTCGGTTGAACCGCGAGCCGTCATGCGGCGTTCAGTGTCGGGATCTCTGATACGCACCGATCGAGTGGACAAGCGCTCGCATGGAGAGGCACCATGACAGGTGAGTGGATGAGGTGCCCTTTGTTTCGTCCCGGGACGGATGATCTACACCGCATCGCTGCCGACGTTGCAGAGGTGAGCGCTATTCAACATCAACTTCGCGACCGCCATTCCGGACTCAAGTGTCTTGACCGAGCGGCCCATGAGTACCAGGTCGCTGGTAGCAACGTATTGCTGCGCGTCGCTGACAGACTGCCGGACGGATTCTCTGGCGTAGGGCTGTTCGTCCCCGGTACCGAGCATATCGGCGTCGGCCGGATCTCCACTAGCTTGGGCACGCCTCATGTCGAGAGCATTCCGGACTTTCTTGGCCTGCGCGCCTCGTTTCTCACCGCACGCGGCCAACCAGTGGATTTCCTCGGGGTTAGCAGCCCCGTGTTGCCTGTAGACAATCGCCTGGACGGGATGCATTTTCTGCGCGCCACCGCAGATGCGGCGGGCCCGAGATCTGTCGGCTCGGCCCCACTGGCCGTTGATCACGCGCTCATGAGAGCGAGCTTGACCAGGAGCATGGGCGCCGGCAAGGCCGAAAAGACGCTTGCGCTCATCGCCCAGCTGTCTGCGCGCACGGCGTGGCCTGGTACCGCATATCAGTCCTACTGGACCGGTGTCGTGGAGGTGAGCGGCACGCTCGGCAGGTTCACGCTGACGCCACTTCACTCCTCCAATTCAGTTCATTCTTGGGGATCCAGGGAGCACTATCTGACAATTGACTGGGCGGGACGTCAGGCGTCCGGGGATGTCGTTTTCGAGATTGGTTGGATTCGTTATCTGGATGAGATTCGCACTTCGCTCGAACGCTTTACCCAGCCGTGGTCGGAAGGTCACAAGAGCATCGTAGGGTGTCTGGTCTTTCCTCAAACGGCCCCGAGGACCGCAGAGGCCGGGTTATGGGCGGCCCTGGCCACGGAGATGGCAGCCAATCCGGGCAACTGGGTTTGTGACGCGGCAGACTCGGTGCGCGAGCCTTCCACCGAGTTCGGGCTGGCGCGCAAGCTGGCCTACGAGCGCAGCGCGCGCGGCCGCGATGCGCTTTCACTCAACGCCTACAGGGCGGCGCTCCGGGCGGGGCGAATCGACGATGGACTCGCGGCAGAGCTCGAGAGACGAACGGAGCGAAAGCGCCGCCTCGGTCATATAGACCGGGCGACCGGGTATTTCTTCGCCAGGTCCTGACCTCGTCGCCCGCCTCTTGCGTCCAGAGCACGCGCCCGGTCCTCAAGAGAGATCATCCAGCAGCGCCTTGGCTTCTATGAGATCTCTCGTGGCGAAGCCCTCGGTGAACCAGCCGTGGACGGATGCAAGGAGCTCGCGGGCCTCTTGTCTCTTGCCATCGCTTCGCCAGAGCCGCGCGAGACTCGTGGCCGTGCGTAACTCCCAAGACTTGGCCTGCTGTCCACGCGCGACCGCTAGGGAAGAGAGATAGCTCTCTTCCGCCGCGGCGCGCTCTCCTCGTTCCTGCAGCATCCACCCTTTGAGCCGTAGCACTTCGGCCAGATGCGAGCGTTCCTCCCATCCCGGCCGGAAGATCTGGATGAGACTCTCCTCGACCAAGGTCAATCCGCCTTCGAGGTCTCCGCGGAGCGCCAGGCCTTCGGCGAGAACTGCCCGCAAGTAGGGCATCCAAAGCAGCGCACCACCTGCCGTCCACTTATC
>Ga0209705_10000665_pt1 | contig 17858 bp, 20 predicted proteins | sample PPLLaktember2015_5_FD_187262 | JGI IMG/M metagenome (GOLD analysis project Ga0209705, IMG submission 187262) | Freshwater sediment microbial communities from Prairie Pothole Lake near Jamestown, North Dakota, USA - PPLs Lake P8 Core (1) Depth... | ecosystem: Environmental > Aquatic > Freshwater... | reverse complement strand
TCCGCCCCTCGTCATTTCGCTCCACTCCATAATACAGTACGAAATTACGAAATACGGTACTGCGAGGATTGTACAGCAAACCAGGGCATGGACAAAGGAATCAGCATTCCGTCTGGGCTGAGCTGCATAGAGATGCCATCGCAGCACGCTGTCGCGTCATATCAGAACGACCCCGCTAGGACTGAGGGAACGTCTAGACTTTCGTATCGCATCCCGAGTCCCAGACTCAAACAGTCCACGTTGTACGGGATGGAGCCACGCCGCTCCAAAAGGGAGATAGCGAGTTGGGGTTGCCTCAACCTGTAGATAGCGGGGTCTCCAGAAGGACTTCCTTCTGGCATGTTAAGGCGTTGAGATTCTAGTCATGGTGTCGCCATAGATTCCGAAGGCTGACTATTTGCGATGCTCCCGCGCCTGGCGCATGACTTGAGTTCGCTAGTGATCTGCCGACTTCTGCTTCTGTGGCAGGCGATGGGCCGTGGTGTACGATATCAAGAACTTCCCGCTTCGAACTGTCCTTCAGTCTGGCAACTGCAACCTAAGAAGTGGTACCAACCATCGAACGCGGGTCAGTCATGGCGTAAGCAGATAATGGAAACCATATATGCTTAAGTGTCATAAGGGCTAGTCAGCGGACAACACGGAACAACGCCTTGCTTGTTCCTGAACTGAAACAACTCCGGCAACTAGGTATCGTTCTTGGGCCTGGGGGAAGCGCCCACTGAATCATTTAATGGTCTTGGCTCTCTTGGCTTTGGTCTTCTTCGTTTCGGTAGCTTTCGCGGCGCCCTTGTGCTTGGCTTTGATCTGCTTTGGCTTCGCCTCTTCCTTCTTCGGTAGGGTTAGGGTCAGGACACCTTTGTCGAAGACTGCATCAGCCTTGTCGCTATCAACCGAAACCGGAAGGGGCAACGAGCGACTGAATGTTCCACAGCGGCGCTCTCTGTGGAAGTAGTCTACTTCGTTGACTACTTCCTCCTCGCAGTGTTCGCCCTTTATTGTGAGGATGTCCCCTGAGATAGAGATTTGCACGTCTTCAGCATTGACTGCGGGAAGCGTAGCCTTTACCACCACATCTTTGTCTGTTTGGTACACGTCGATAGGTACATCCACCAAACCTGACTCCGGCCACAAGTTCAGTGGCTTCGCTAAGCCTCCACCAGCCAGCCTGTCCATAAGCTGTCTCAGCGGCATCATTTCCCAGAGCGGCTCCCAGCGCATCATTGTCATAGTTCACCTCCTGCTTTTTGTTTGTCAGCTGCCTTCAGGCGCTTCCCCCAGCCTTTGCCTTAAGAGTCTGCCTTTGACCACCCCGGTGTGGTTGCCATAGTGTTGAAACCTTCTCCGACTTCCGTCTTTCTATTGTCATACCTGTTACCTGATTGTCTGCCTAAGGAACAACCGTCATATAGTTCTCAACCTCGGACACGCCTGGTGCCGACCAGGCTGCCCACTGGGCTTCTGCTCTCTCTACCCAGGAACGCACACTGCCCCTGAGGATCACCCTGCCACCGAGAGTCTCTATTCTGATTCGCCGCGCATCAAGCAGAGCGTTGCGCTGAAATGCGCTTTCAATCTTGCTTTTTAGATCCTGGGGTTTCACCGCCGGCTTGACCACAATCTGATTACTCACCTGTACAACTCCCTTGAGTCTGCGTACAGCGTGCTCGGCCTGGTCCTTTTGGTACCACCAGTCTACGTCGCCAGTCAGAGTGACCGCCCCGTGCTCCACCTGCAGTTTGACACGCTCATAGGGTATCGAGACATTCCACTCCAGAGCATTTACCGCCGCCTCACCGATCTCCTCATCTGAGCGCTTGAAAGTACCGGGCAACCTGACCTCGATCTTTTCAGCCACTGCTTTGACACCAAAGACTCGCGCCGCCGCGCGCTCGGCAGCCCATTTCTTCCAATAGCTATCGACATAGCCGCTCAGCGTGACAACACCGTCTGTAACACCGACCCCAATCTCCGTCGCTCTAATGGTCGGTTCCCATTTAAGCTCTTCCATGACATCCTGCTGCAGTTGTGCATCCGTCTTCATGGCAGATTTCCCTCCTAATCACTTGGTAATTTCCCGCCCAACTTATCGCCTGTCCCACCACATGTGCCCCCAGACCTACTGTGGCCCGACCTTGTCTTGCCAAGACTACTCCACAAAACATCGCCTGGGCAATGCGCAAATGTACTTAGTATCCTTGGTGGATGACACCTAGTACTTGGTTGTATTAATCAGCGTTAGGTCTTTTGAGTGGTTATGACTTAGCCCCAGAGCTTATGGAATTACGCTTAATAACACAAGTAGGTACTAGTTGATGTTAGAGTCCAGTTCCCAGTGGCGCTCGGACTCCATCGGTCTAACACACTGATGGCTCCTGTCGCAGATACCTATCCATCTTTTGATGCGTAAGCATGGAATGGTAGACATGCCAATGTTCGTTCAATGGTAGCGTGCGGTTCAGGTCCAGTACTGCCCAGCTATACAGAGGAAGCCTAAAAAGGAAAGATTCTTGCATCACCATGTCATCAGCGAGATATGCCCCTTCCGACGTCTCGCGACGAGACAAAGTGGGATTCCAGCCCATCCTCTCTTCGTCCCCAAGCCTAGGTGGGTGTGAGGTCTCGGCCGTCGAGCTCCGCTCAAGCTGGCTTGGGATGCTTGATGAACGTCCCGTTCCGGTACTCATGGAAGGCCGTCCGGAGTTCTTCCTGGGTGTTCATGACGATAGGGCCCTGCCAAGCCACGGGCTCGCCGAGCGGGCGGCCTGAGATGAGCAGGAAACGGACGGGCACGCCCGCGGTCGTTACCTTGATCCGGCCGCCGTCGCCGAAGAGGACGACTGCGTGGTCGCCCTGGACGGGCTTCCGTTCGAGCTCGAAGTAGCTGGCTGGCGCAACGTCGTACGAAAAGGGCGCGGATTCGCCCGAGAAGGAGCCCTCGCCCTCGATGACGCAGGCGATGACCGTGTGGCCGGGTTTGGTCGGGTGGACGAATTCGGCCTGGCGGGGCATCGAGACGTCAATGTACTCGGGGTCGGTGACGATGTCCCGGACCGGACCCCGGGCCTTCCCGACCGTTCCGCAAATGATGCGCGCCATGACGCCGCCGGGCAGTTCGACCTCGGGGATATCCGCCTTCTTCACGTCGCGGTAGCGCGGGTCCATCATCTTCTGCGATGCGGGGAGGTTGGCCCAGAGCTGGAAACCGCCCATGCAGCCGTCTTTAGCGCCCTTGGGCATTTCCTGGTGGATTATGCCGTTGCCGGCCGTCATCCACTGGATGTCGCCCGGGCCGATGACGCCCTCATTGCCCAAGCTGTCGCCATGCTCGGCCGTGCCACGGATCATGTAGGTAATCGTCTCAATGCCGCGGTGGGGATGCCAGGGAAAGCCGGGCAAGTACTTCGCGGGATCGTCCTGGCGAAAATCGTCGAACATGAGGAAGGGATCGAACATCGGCACCTCGCGGAAGCCGAAGCCGCGGCGGAGGTGGACGCCGGCCCCCTCAAGCGTCGGCTGGCTGACGAAGACCTTCTTGATCTTACGGGTGTTTTCCATTGTGCACCCCTTTCGCCATCCATGGTTGAGCAGTCCGTCCCTCAGCCAGGCTGTGAACGTGCCCTATAGAGAATTCACCGCCGTCTCTATCCTGCGTAGTGCTTCATTAAGAATAGCCCGCAGACAGGCAGTATTCATCTTCTGGAATCCCGAACCGGCAACGCCGAAGAGGAAGCCATCGTCGAAACCTATACTGGCCTTTTGTCGCATGAAGTCTCTTAGAGCGAGCTTATCCATGGCACTTCATGGCGTTCAAGTGCCCTCGTCGGGTGTGCCAGCCAGAGACCAAGAAAGAAGCTTGATTGACATGAGCTCAATCCAGATGAGGAAGACTAGGACCAGAAACCGTTGAATGGCCCCCTTCCATGGAGCCAAGAAATGGAATTGATACGGCACATAAAGGGCCACTGCCACCACGGCGACAGTCAGTGACAAGAATGAGTGACCTTTCCACCCTGCGTGTCCCTTCAGACCGAGCCACATAGCCAGAGCGGCACTCATAATGGCGAACTCTCCGATTCTGGCGAAGACTCCGTGTGCGATGGCGGAAACCGACGTTTCTGCGGAACCCACGCTGCACGGGAAGATGCCAGCCATGACCAATGCAATACCAGACACACCGATCAGGGCACAGCCAATCCTGGCCGCACTTCTGTTCCTGAATTCGAGGTAGAGCCCCAGTGAAAGCGCCACCAGAAGCAGCCCCGAAGCTCCCAAACCCGCCGTATTCAGGAGAGCAGCGTAAGGAGCGCCAAGTGCGCCGAGTTCACTGATTCGTTGCCTGGTGAGACTGTAGCCTGGATGCAGGTGATTGACCGTCAACAGCACGATTGTGGACAAAACGGGAACTGCGATCCCACACGCGGCGGACAGCCTCTGGAGCGCTACCCTACCAATAGCTTGTGGCCCTATTCCCGTTCTGATCATGGCATTCACCGACGATGTGGGCCTGCCGCAATCAGCCACCTTGATCCCTTCTTGATCTTACGGGTCTTTTCCATCTATCAGCAGATCGCAGTTGTCCCCATCTTCTCACTCCCAGACGCCAGGTATTTGCATGCCGCATTTGGGACATCTACCGCGCTTCAGGTGAGAATCCTCGAGAGACATGAATCCTCTCTTGATAACCAGTTCATTGCACTGACCGCAATAGGTATGAGATGCCTCAGGCAAGGTGCCGACGTAGACATAATACAGCCCGTGTTCCCGGCCGATTTCCTTTGCCCTCCTCAGAGTCTCTACGGGGGTCACCTCACGATCGGTGAATTGATAGTCGGGGTGAAACCGGGTTACGTGCCAGGGTATGGACTTGTCGAGTTGAGCCAGGAATCCTGCTATCTGGCCCAATTCTTCCTCGGAATCGTTCTCTCCCGGAACGACCAGCGTAGTCACCTCAACCCAGATGAGCAGCCTTCTCATATAGGCTATCGAGTCCAGCACAGGTTGCAGGCGCGCCTTGCAGTTCTTCCTATAGGAGGCATCGCTGAAGCTCTTTAGGTCCACATTGGCAGCATCCAGGTAAGGCCCAATGGCATCGAGAGCCTGGCTAGTCATGTAGCCATTGGTCACAAAGACATTTCGGAGGCCAGCTTTCTTGGCCAACTTGGCTGTATCGTAGGCGTACTCGAAGAATATGGTTGGTTCGGTATAGGTGTAAGAGATGCTCTGACAGCCGAACTCCTTTGCCGCTTTCACCACCTGCTCAGGTAGTAGCTCCTGTCGTCTTAAAGTGTCCCCATTCCGCATGGAAGTCTGCGAGATTTGCCAATTCTGACAGAAACCACACTTGAAGTTGCACCCGATGGTGGCAATGGAATAAGACTGCGAGCCGTGAAGGAAGTGATAGAGCGGTTTCTTCTCGATGGGATCGACGTTAGCTGCTATTGCCTGAGCATAGATCAAAGTTTGTAGCTCACCGTCGCGATTCTGCCGCACTCCGCAAACCCCGAACCTGGAATCAGCTATTCGGCATTGATGGGCACAGAGGTAGCAGTGCACCTTCTTGTTCTCAAGTGGTTCCCAGAGCATGGCTCGCTTTTTCATGCTAATGCCCGAACAGCGATGTCGGCGTCATCTTGTCGTGCGGTCCCCTAGTCTGAAGTACCCAGCCATTGGCGCCTTCTCCGAAGAGATGCCGAAACCCTTCGTGGGACTTCCCACAATGCACTCCACCAACATCTGGCGGATATCGGAGAGCACCGGTCTCATGCTTACCTCAGGGAAACCAAGTCCCGATGCCGTTTACTAGGTGTGTTTCTTAAGCAAGGCTTGGAGTTCCTTGACCTCCTCCTCCTTGCTTCCGGAGTGCTTGTCCCAGAAGGCTTGGCATTCCAAGCACATTCTGTAACAACGGTTACCTTCGATCAATAGCTGAACGTACCTATTTGAGCCTTGTGGCAAGTACTTAAACTGAACGCCATCAACACAGTCGGTTGCACGCGGCGCGAAGTCCCCAACCTGAACTACGTAGTCTCCACAATCGCTGGCTAAGCCAGATTACCAATAGCTCTCATAGCAGCGCTTGTTCATACTATGATCTGGGAAGATGCACACTGGCCTTCTCTCCATCAAGGCACGCGATTTGCGCCGTATGGCCATCCGGTGAGGAGTGAAAAGTAGATGGACTACATTCAATCTCCTGCCTTCCATGACCGTCGTGACGCCGGACGGCGCTTGGCTAGCGAACTAGCGCACTACTACCAAGGGGCCGTGGTGTTGGCCGTCCCGCGTGGAGGGGTGCCGGTGGCTGTTGAAGTAGCGCGAAGGCTCCGCGTGCAGCTGGACATTGTGGTAGTACGCAAGATACCAATACCGTCGGAGCCTGAGGCCGGATACGGAGCGATTTCGGAAGAAGGCGAAATGTCTCTCAACGAACCGTTGGTAGCCAGTCTGAAACTATCCCAGGGAGACATAGCCACTCAGGCGAGTGAGATACAGGCAGAGATCAGCCGCCGAAGCGCCTTGTTCCGGTCGTATCTGACTCCTGTCGCCTTGATGGGTGCTACTGCCATTGTTATCGACGATGGGCTCGCCAGCGGTTTCACGATGGCTGCAGCTGTGGCGTCTGTGAAGAAACGAGGCGCGGCCAAGTTGGTCGTGGCAGTCCCTGTGGCATCGTCGTCAGCCTATTGGTTGATCCAGTCGGTCGCGGATGAAATAATGTCCCTAGTCATTTCGTCCTCTTTCCCTTTTTCTGTCGCCAGCTTCTATGAGCACTGGTACGACCTCACAGACGATGAGGTGATTCATTATCTGCGCCAATGGAGTTCGACGCATTCAGAGGTGGCTAGACCTGTGCCTCGTGATCAACCTTGAGACAGGAAGTCGAGAAACGGACTGGTAAGACATCAGCGGCGGAAGAAACAGGCATTTAGCGCTGTTGAGCTAACGGCCCGCGCAGGCTCGAAGGAGCTGCGGAGGAGATATCTTGTTGTCAGCTGCACGGGCCGCTGTCCGAATCACTTGTGGTTAGCAGCCAAAGGTTTGCTCTGGTCTCCTCAGTCCTTCCACCTGTCTGATATTGTCCAAGGTGAAATCCGGGCGAACGTCTCTCCACTGTCCCAAAGGCGCTGACAATATACATTCCCGTCAGCATCCAGACGCAGGTAATCCAACAGCGGCGTGCCTTGTGCCGCCGCCTGAAGACAATCGAAGGTTTGGGACAGCGGAGGAGAAGACTGAATCGAAGGCTGGCGCGTCTATGGTCACTCTTAAGTCCGGTGACCAGAAGCGGTCTTCAGCACCTGACGGCGTCTCTGGTCGAGATAGTGCGTGAACCATTCTGTCGCCAGCCTCGCTACCTCTTCCAGTGCCCCCGGTTCCTCGAAGAGATGAGTGGCCCCGTGGACAATCACGAGTTTGGACTCCGCGCGGAGCCGGCCGAGAGCCTGCCTGTTCATGGCAATCACTGGAGCGTCGTTGCCGCCGACAATCAGAAGCGTCGGCGCCTCCACTCGATGGAGCGCCTCAGCCGCCAGGTCAGGTCGTCCCCCTCGAGAAACGATGGCAGCCAACAGTCGCGGCCGTTCCCCAGCGGCCACCAGGGCCGCCGCGGCTCCAGTGCTGGCTCCGAAACAGCCGATCGGGAGGCCAGCGGTGCTGCTCTGCATCACCAGCCAGTCTGTGGCCCAAACGAGCCGCTCAGCCAGAAATGCAATATCGAACCGCAGATGTCCCGTCATGGCGTCCTCGGCCTCTTCTCGCACCGTGAGGAGGTCCATCAGTAGTGTGGCGAGTCCTGCGCTGCGCAGTTGCTGGGCCACGTACTGGTTCCGGGAGCTGTGCCGGCTGCTCCCGCTGCCGTGGGCAAAGAGCACGACACCTTTGGGCTTGGCCGGAATGGCCATGTCTCCTTGGAGTATGGAGCCGCCCACCGGGATATCGACGCTCCTCTGTACATTTCTATCCATGGCCGTCCCGCACCTTCGGCAGACCCGTTTCCTTTCCATCGGCTTTGCGTCCCCGCTCTGCCTTCAGAATCTCGAGTACGTCTGCGTCGCTGACCGGCTCAAATTGCTGATAGAACTGCCCCACCGCCTGAAACATCGGCGGCGTGCGCAAGCACACGATCTCATCGACGTGTTCGGCGAGCATCTTGATGGTTTCCTCGGAACCTACCGGGAACGCGCCTATGAGAGTCTTTGGCCGTTCGTGCTCCACAGCCCAGAAGGCCGCCAGAGTCGTGGCGCCAGTGGCGACCCCATCGTCCGTTACAATGACAACTCTGCCAACCAGAGGTACTTTGGGAGCCAGATTTCGAATGAGCTCACTGCGGCGTTTGATCTCGGACAGCTGGTGCCCCCGTTCCTCCTGAATGTAATCCTGGCCTACACCTACCTCCCGCACTACTGCCTCATTCAGGAATATCCGGCCATCCTCGGCCACACTGCCCATGGCCAGTTCCGGGTACCCCGGGGTCCGCAGTTTGCGGGCGAGCACAACGTCCAGATCTGCCTCAAGGGCCCTGGCCAACTCGCGCGCTACTACGACCCCGCCCCGGGGGATGCCAAGCACCACCGGTTTCTTTTCGCGCCATTCCCACAGCTCGCGGGCCAGGAGCCTGCCTCCTTCAACACGGTCTGCGAACGGTTGACCGCTGTGAGATACGATTCTCAGTATTGGTTTCGCCATTTCTGTCCCCAAATCGGCGTGATTGTGCTTGCCGGCACCGTAACTCCGCTTGGCAGGGAGTCCACCCTGTACTGGTCAGAATCAGCGGGCCGTCAGTAAGACTCGACGTCACGCTGTATGTGCTCCAGCATATCCTCCTGGTCATGTTGCCAGAGATCCTCTGCCTTGAGCCAGTGATCCAGCGCACGTCCCGGAGGATGGCCCTCTTCCTCCCAAATCTGATAGGCTATTCGCCTCACTTCCTCTACGCGCTCCATTTCCTCTTCCCTCCCGACCTGCAACCTGGCATGCTGGGATCCCGTCTCATCACTTAGTGAGGGCGGACTGTTCCGGACTGGTTCACTGCAGTGACTCGGTCTGATCTAGACCCTGATCGTGATCTTGTTCTCAACCTTTGACACTCCAGGAGCGCTCCAGGCTGCTCTTTCGGCATCTTCCTTCTCGATCCATGCACGCACAGTGCCACCCAGAGTTACCTTTCCGTCATCCACATCCACGGAGATGCGCCCCGCGTCCAGCTTGGCGTTGCGCTCGAGAGCTTCGGCGATCTTGCCTCTCACTTCAGCCGGCTGGATTGCAGGCAGCAGAGTTACCAGGTTGGTTACGCCCCTCACGCCCACCAGACAGCAGACCTCATCCTCGGCGGCCTCCTTCTGATACATCCAATCTAACGTCCCGGTGAGAGTGACCCAACCGTTCTCCACTGCCACCTTGATTCGGTCACGCGGTATTGAGACGTTCCATTTGATGGCATCTGCTGCCGCCCTGGCGATGTCCTCGTCGGTGCACTCACACGACGACGGAAGCTGCACCTTCAGATTGTTGACGGTGGCCACTACTCCCGCAATCTGCTTGGAGGCCGTTTCGGCATTCAACTTCTCCAGGTAGCTGTTCACGGTCCCTGTCAGGGTCACTATGCCGGCCTTGACGGCGACCCCTATAGCAGCCGCATTTATGCTCGGCTGCCACTTCAACTCGTCCATTACACTGCGCTGGATCTCTGCATCGGTCTTCATGATGTCCACCTTCCTACTCAGTCTTGGCTCTCTGTCTGTTCAAGCGCCGCCGTGGGACGCCTACAATCACAGTGTAGGACGGCGCCTCAATGGCCGGCTATATGGGCAAACACCTGAATCGCCATTGTGGAACATACGTAGGCAGTGCCTGCATGAGACCGTGCGGCGCGAGGTGGAGAGCCCGTTCTTCATCAGGCAGCGCTTACTCTCTGTCCTCTTCTTGGACTGCGCGCACTAAGTATCAGCCACAATGTTTGAATAGGTACAACCCACATTGTGAGTCTCCTGGGCAAAGGTGGACCATGTTCTTGAACCGGAACTTGCCCAGGACGTGGGTGCTTGCGTTACGAGGGAGGTGACACCATGACTCACGTAGAGATCAGTGGACTAACAGCAGGCATTATAAGCATCGTAGTGGGCCTGATCGTGATCATCTGGCCGCGCATCATAGCCTACATCATCGGTGTCTACCTTGTGATCGTGGGCATTATTGCCGTTGTGGCGGCCACGACGTGAGCGCGTGCCATTCAGCGGAGGGTCGATGGCCGCACGAAAGGGGGTTGAGAAGAACAAGCACTAATAACAGCCGGAATCTGCTGAGCAGGATGCTTCGGTCGCATTCATCCCGTGCTCAGGCGTGCGGGCCGGGGGCAGATAGTCCCTGGCGATTTGAAAGGAGGCAAGAAGATGGCAAAGGCTCTGGCAATCGTAGGTAAGACGGCTTTCATCATCGGCGTGCTTTTTGCCATATTTTGCGGTATTTGGGGAGGGGTCTCGGTGCCGACCAACAAGGTAGTATCATAGCGCTGATGGCTGCAGGGGTCGTAATCGGATTGCTCAACATCACCGCCAAGGAGGCGGTCGCTGTGTTGTCTGCCTCGGTGGCCCTGGTGATCCTGGGCATCTGGGGTTTTACCCCGGCCTTCGATCCTGTTTACAGAGTATCTCATGCGCTGGGCGAGAACGTCGTCGGCGTGGTCTGTGCTTTCGCCTTGCTGATGGCTCCGGCAGCCATTATTGTTGCCGTCAAGGCGGTCATCTCCGCTGCCAAGCCGGGAGACTGATCGCCGTTGAGGCTCGAGTGACCTGGAGGGGCCACCCCGTTGACCCTAGGGGTGGTCCCCTCATCTTCAGCCCCGGTGCCGCTCCTGTTTCCATGCCGGTTGGTCTGCGCCGGCGGTCGGCGCTCATCAGGCCGCTGCAGGACGGCCTTGAGGTCGCTCTTTGACTGCAACATGTCATGCCAGAGGTCACCGGTCTCCGCCAGGCGGGAAGGGGTGGTGACGATCGTGAAGTCGGTGGGGTACACTTTCTCGATTTCTTCCCAGAGCAGAGGCAGGGAAACGGTGCCGCCCGGTGCCGGACGTGGAGAGTAGGCACAGGCCAGTGTCTTGCCGCGGACGTTCTGGTTGTAGTCGATAAACACCTTACCTGTCCGCCTTTTCACCGCCCATTCAATGGTGATGTCTCCGGGATGCTCCTGAAGAAGGCGGGAGGCAATGGTGGCCGCACCCTTCCGCACGGCATCGAAGCCGAAGTGGCGGAGGATCGGAACGTACACGTGGAGGCCAGTACGTCCCGATGTCTTTACGAAAGAAGAGAGGGAGAGGCCGTCCAGAAGCTCCTTCAGCCACAGGGCCACGCGGCACGTCCTGGCATAGGCTTGGCGATTCAGCTCCGGTTCAGCGCCTTTGGCTTCGCGTCCCGAGAAGATGTAGGGGTCAAGGTCAAAGACGATGAAGTCGGGGTAGCCGGTGTAGAAGTCGGCCGACTCTTCGGCTGGGCCGGTGAACTTGGGGAGGTCATCGCCGTCGGATTTGGGGGCGACGCGGGAGAACCAGACGTGGAACTCCAGGTTGGCCATCTGTCCCATCCACAACAGTGTGGCCAGGTTCTGGCACATCAGGTATTGCTGCCAGCCTTCGTGCTTGGAATACAGACGGGCGGTTTTCACGAACTCCGGAAGCTTGTCCGGCCAGTGTTTCTGATAGAAGTGCAAGCCGTCAACGCCTTCGGGGTACCTGGTTAGCGACAGTGGACGGTCCAGAGTGTGACGCAAGACGTATGGAGAGACTTTGGCCAGATAGACCAACAGGTCCCGCTTGGTAATGGGACGCTCTCCTGAAGGCCATAGCGACTTGCTCAGGTTGGTCAGTTCGACCCTGTGTCCATCGACGTCGAGGGGAAAGGAGTCTCTGGAATTCTGCAGTTCTTGCAGCACGCTCTCGATGACCTTGTTCGGGACGGCGGCCTTCCTCGACCTGGTTTCGGCCGCGGTCGGTTCGGGGTCCTGAGGCGCCGGGCGAGCCTCTCTGCCGGGCTTGTCGTCGCGCACCCGCAAGAAAACGGGAATCCGCAAATATCCGTCCCTGGTGCGCTGATCGAACTTGACCTCGACCACCATCTCCGGGCGCACCCATGTCGACGCGGTTCTCAGCCGCGGCACGGAGGCAAAGGGACTCCGGTCCGTCTCGAGCGCCCCCAACCGCCGCTTCAGGTCGGTCAGTGTATCCTCGTCAAAGCCGCTGCCCACGTGCCCGACATATTGCAGCTTTCCTTCCTGGTCATACTGGCCTAACAGAAGGGCCCCGAAGGTGCTGCTCCGTGATCCGGTGCCCGGGCTGAATCCTCCGACAACGAAGTCGTCGCTCAGCACAGACTTGATCTTGACCCAGTTCCGCGATCTTGCCCCCGGCTCATACATGCTGTCGCGCATTTTGCCCACGATGCCTTCGAATCCGGTATCGACGGCGGAACGATAGATTACCTGTCCATCCCCCGTGAAGTATTCCACTAACTGAACGGCGTCAGACGTCTTGAGCGTGGTTGCCAGCAATTCTTTCCTGCGCTGCAAAGGCACCTGCAGGACATCATAGCCATCGACGTGGAGGACGTCGAAGACGTAGTAGACCACCGCCGTCGCTGCCCCACCGCGGGATGCGGATCTCTCGGAAAGGTGCTGAAGGCACTGAAAACAGGGGCGTCCCTTCTCGTCCATGGCCACGATCTCGCCGTCAAGGGCCAGTGTCGATACCCTCTGGGCGGCAAGTTGCCGGGCTACGTCAGGATAGCTGTCGGTCACGTCAAGCGCGTTGCGAGACAGAAGGGCGGCCTTTTCGTTGCGGACCAGCGCTACGATCCTATAACCGTCCAGCTTCGGTTCCCAGAACCATTGAGCGTCCTTGTTTGAGGGCGGGGAACTCGCCGGTGTCGCCAGCATGGGGGAATACGATGAAGGGAGAAGGGCACGGCGCTTCCCTGCCAGATCGGCCAGACTTATCTTGGCTTTGCGGGGGTAGGACGCGCGCTTCCCCGCGTTTGGGACGTCCAGGCTCAAGCTGGGGGACGCCGGCGGATCTCGCACCGTGCCGCCGGCCACTGGTGAACCCCATTCGTCCTTGTGCTTGATGAGCAGCCAATTCTCCTTATCTTTGATCCGGCGTGTCTTGACCAAGGTCCAGGAGCCCTGCAGCCTCTCGCCCCGCAGAACGAAGGAAATCTTGCCCGCGGCGATGCCTTCTCTTATTACCTGCTCCGACCGCTTCCGGTCATCGAAGACTCTTCCATGCTCCTCCGCGCTGTACATGCCCCTGTCCCAGATGTGCACCTCACCGGCACCGTATTCACCCTTGGGTATCGTCCCTTCGAACGAGGCGTAATCCAGAGGGTGATCTTCAACCATGACTGCCAGGCGCTTCACCTCCGGATCAGGAGATGGTTCTTTCGGGACGGCCCATGACTTCAGCACGCCGTCGACCTCCAGCCGAAGGTCGTAGTGAAGGTGGCGGGCCGCGTGCTCGTGGATGACGAATATCGGCTCACCATCAGCCCTGGAGGCCGGCTGTCTCTCATGTGGCTCCGGTTCGGGTGTCCTGGTGAAGTCCCGCTTCTCGCGGTAGTTTCTGATAGTCTTTCTTGTAGTGGTCATCAGTGACTTCAAGCCCCCTTTGTCTCCCATTCTTGGGTAGTAAAGAGATGCAGAGAGGGCTGCGCCCTCTGCCCGCCTCCAGGTGCACAGGGCGGGCACACCCCCGCTACCATCGAGGGAGCCGCGCCACACGCTCAGGCCTTCGGCTGACTTTTCTTCTTCTTGTCCTTGGGGGGCTTTGGCGGTTCATCGGGGAGCGGCAGCCAACGGGCCCCGCAAGCCACGCAGAAATGACGAGTTCTCCGGCAGTTCTCTGCCGCAGTTCCTGCAATCCATGACTCCTCCTTCATCTGACCCTTGACGACAGACTGTTAGCTTGATACCGGCTTCACCTGGCTCCTACGGGCTGCTTACCGCTATGCGCCTTCTTCTCCGCTTCCTCAATGCTCTGGCGGAGTGCTGTCATCAGGTCGACAGTCTTGGCCTTGGCCGCCTTAGGTGCCTGTATCTCCTTGCCCTGAAGCTTGGCCTCAATCAGTTTATCCAGCGCCAGGCCGTACTCGTCCCTGTATTCCTGCGGCCTGAAGCCGGTCATCATGACCTTGATCAGCGAAACGGCCACGTCCAGTTCCGCGGCGCTGACCTTCTGCTCGGAAGGGAGTACTTCAGTGAACGGACGTATCTCGCTCTGGTAGTACAGAGTATGCAGAGTCAGGGTCTCATCCTTGGGCCGCACACAGCAGAGGTATTCGCGCCTCTGGAAGGTGACCTTGGCCAGACCGATGGTCTTCGTCTTCACCAGAGCTTCCCGGAACAGGCGGAAGGGCTTGACTCCAATCTCTTCAGGCTCCAAATAGTGGCTGCTGAAGTAGTAGATAGGGTCAATCTCCTGCGGCGCGACGAAGCCGAAGACGTCGATGGTATGCGTTGACTTGATGGCCACCTTTTTGAAGTCGGCCTCATCGAGGACCACGTACTGCCCTTTGGTGTACTCGACCCCCTTGTCCATGTCCTTCAATTCGATGTACTCGTCGTCAGTAGGGCAGTACCAGACCTGTTTTGGCCGTGTCAGGCATTTCTTGTGAAGGTAGTGGAAACCGGGCATCTTGCGTTCCGTGGCCACTGATACTCTAATGGGGATGGCCACCATGCCGAAGCTGATCGCGCCTTTCCAGAAAGCCTTTGCCATTGTCTTCCTCCGCCGAAAAGTCAGGCCTCGGCCTGGGCTACGAACTCCAAGGCCGCCGAGTTCATGCAGTATCGAAGGCCGGTAGGGCGAGGACCGTCGTCGAACACGTGGCCCAGATGGGCGCTGCAACGGCGGCACTTCACCTCCGTCCTGGTCATGCCACCAGTGCGGTCCGGAGCGGTTTCGACCTTGGCGCCGGAGATCGGAGCCCAGAAAGTTGGCCACCCGGTTCCGGAGTCGAACTTGGTGCTGGAACTGAAGAGCTCTGCGCCGCAGTTCGAACAGCGGTAGACGCCCTCGCCTTTGAAGTTGTGGTACTTACCGGTGAAGGCCGGCTCGGTCCCCTTCTGGCGAGTGATCCGGTACTGTTCCGGGGTCAGGATCCGGCGCCATTCCGCATCGGTCTTGACCACCCGCTCTGCCTCTCCTGTATCCGTCATCTTCGTTTGTCCATGCATTTGGGATTAGTGCAGTACCACGAAATGGGCTGCTTTGGAACTGGTCCAAGACTCTTCACGAATCTGCCACACTCAGGGCAGCGGTCCCTTTCATCAGGTGTGTGTCGGGGGGGCGATCGTCTTGTCATTCCCTGTCATCTCCTTCAGCGCATCAGGCTGTGGCGACCACGATCAGATAGTCAGTTGGCGCTGTTCCTGATTCTGCCCTCCAGCAGATTGAAGAGGTAGACGGACTCATCGCTGCCGAGGCCGAAGGGTATCGGCGACCCCCAGAGCTCGGTCAGTATAGCCAGAACATCCGGCAGGGAACCAGCAGCCTGGCGCATGTTCACGATGCACCACAGCATGTCATCATCACTCGGAATGACCACGATCTTGCCGGAGAGCACCATGTGCCGAACGTCCCTGGCGATCAGGTGCCTTACTGGTGGCCTGATTATGGCGATCCGCGGCCGTCTCTCCATCGCGATCTTCCACTCCCAAATGTCCTTGGCGGCATGCCGTACGGGCCACGCCGGCTTGGCACTCAGAGTGTCCCACGGACCCGAGGCGGGAGCCATTGTAAGACCTACCTACTTAGGGGTTGTGGAGACTACGTATTCGCGGCGAGCGGGGAGGTCAGGTTGCGGCTGAGACTCGTTCGGGAAAGGACCCGCCGCTCAGAATGTCTGGCAACTAGGTACGGACCACAAGCTTCAACTAAGTAGCCGGACGATAGCGCTCTCTGTCTCACGCTGGGATACTGATCCTGAAAAGGTCACAAGGACAGCGCCTCAAGAGCGCGTCAAGGGAAGGAGGCCAGATGCCAGCCAAGATAGCCAAAACTAGATTCGCAAGAAAGGGCAACGTGCGTGATCTCGTCATCACACGTATGTTTGATGCCCCACCGGGATTGGTGTGGCGGCACTTCACAAATCCGGAGCTCGTGAAGCGCTGGTGGGGACCCGAGGGCTACACGGCGCCCCACGTCAGTATTGACCTGCGTGTCGGCGGGGAATCGCTCTACTGCATGCGGTCGCCTGAGGGCCGGGATATCTGGAGCAAGGGCGTCTACAAAGAGATCATCCCCCTGGAGCGGATTGTCACCACCGACAGCTTTGCTGACGAGAAGGGGAACGTCGTCCCGGCCACCTACTATGGGATGAGCTCCGACTTCCCGCTGGAACCGCTGATTACGATGACGTTCAAGGAATACGGAGGCATGACGGAGTTCACCCTGAAGCACTCCGGGATGCCATCCGGCCCGGACCTGGACGGGGCTCGGACTAGTTGGAACCAGTCTTTCGACAAGCTCGCCGACAGCTTAAGGGGGTCAACTTGATCAAAGACAAATCGGTCAGGGAACTCTTCACTGCATACGAGAAGGCTTTCAACGCCCTGGACTTCACGAAGAGTGCCGAATTCCTCACCGACTCGTTCCCGTCGGCAGGCGCAGTCTTGGATCTGGAATTCTATGACAGATACTCGGCTTCCACATCATAGGCCTACTGGCCCAGGAGCTCATCCAGGAAATGACCAACGCCATGGCCTCCGGAGACATGCGTCTGATTGCCAACGGGATGCAGACTCAGGTGTGTGGGGTCAGGTCATGAGCTTCAAACCGACAAGACAGCCTACCAGGTTGACAGCCATTTGGCTGCCCAGAACAGATAGCACTGGCTGAACGGTCTCCCTATCCATTGGCCTGTCTGGCACCGAGGCCGTTGTGGTGAGGGACGGAGTCTCACAAGGCATGATGATGCCGGTGGAGAACTGCAAACTAGCTTACAGTCGCCGGCGACTATTGACAGACTCTGACGCTGGCGGGTGTACAATAGACAACTGGCTAGTCGGCACAGTTTTGGCGGCATAGGACAGGTGGTTACATCCGCAATGGGGTTGGTGGTGGTAGGAGTGGCAATCCCCTAGAGTTCTCTCTGCACGGATCTCCTTCTAGGCGTAAGCCTTACCTCGAATGTGCCGTGGATGGCAGAGCGCTCGTGTCTGATGGTTTCCTCTACTGTTCTAGTCGTCGGCAGCGTCTAGGCCGACATGGGACCTTGTCCGGACCAAAGAGGAGGGTGGAAATGACTCAACAGACGCTCTTAGATACAGAGGCAACAACCGCGGTCAGCCAGTTGCCTCGAAATCAGTCTTCAGAACACCCTGAGAAGGACGCGCCGGGCTACATTACGGCTATCGTAGTCGACGCGGCTGTCCAGGTTGGAGCCTTGATCGATGCGGTCTGCTGCCGTTCTGGAGACTGGATTGACTGGCAGCACTACCGGCCTCATCCCAGGATGTCTATCGGCAACCACGGAGTTCAGGACGCCGTGGTCCGCCTAATGTTGACGGCTGATGAGCGAGGCCTGCGCGACGGAGGCTATATCGAAGTGCGCGTGATGCCAGAGGAAATGGTGATCGAAGCTGATGGAGGATACTACGACGCCTACCATCAGCCTGAGATGGTCATTGATGGATCTCTCCGTTGGCATGAACTGAACCCTCAGAGGTTGGCCCAGGTACTGATGTTGATGCACAACAGAATCATGAGGGAATACGTAGCAGGTGCAAGGTCCGAAGAAAGCCTGCAAGTGCCATCTGCGGGTGTGGACTGAGGGCATGAGGCAGACATGTTCTACAGTGATTACCAGAGCGTG
>Ga0209705_10000660_pt1 | contig 17898 bp, 16 predicted proteins | sample PPLLaktember2015_5_FD_187262 | JGI IMG/M metagenome (GOLD analysis project Ga0209705, IMG submission 187262) | Freshwater sediment microbial communities from Prairie Pothole Lake near Jamestown, North Dakota, USA - PPLs Lake P8 Core (1) Depth... | ecosystem: Environmental > Aquatic > Freshwater... | reverse complement strand
ATTGTCCGTGGCGGCGCTATCGCGGCCGATCACACGCACGTACGACAGCAGGCCGTTCATGCCCGCGGCCGGCGTGAATTCACCATGCTGCACCAGATATGGGTTGAGGGCGTTCTGCTGATCGCGTGGTGTCTGACGCGCTTCGGCCACGGTGCTCTTGCCGGTAGCCGGACTGGAAGCGTTACGGGCAACGGAGACGGCGGAAGGGGACACGAGTGGCGGGAGATTCAGAATGGCGACGGTAGCAACCGAGGCGGCAATGGCGAGGCCGGCTGTGAATTTCAGGACACGCGGCGAAAGGGAGCGGCGTACCGTATTCTCCTGGGCCTCGTGTTGCAGCCGCTCGTGAATACGGTCGGCAAGACCGGGGCTGACCATAACCTCGAGTTCGCGGCGGATGGCAGCGCTCGCCAGGTGATAGCGCTCCCAGGCTCCGCGTAGCGCCGGGTCGGTGCCCAACGCGCGTAGCGCATGCTCACGCTCCAGATCGTTCCCTTCACCATCCAGTAATGCCGAAATCTGCTCTTTCATACGTATCCAGTCCTGACTGAAATTCGTTGATGTAGCCCCTATTCTTCCAGAAGCGGCTGCAATTCCTTGTCGATTGCCTCGCGCGCCCGGAAGATGCGTGAGCGCACCGTACCGATCGGACAATCCATTACCTCCGCGATCTCCTCGTAACTCAATCCATCGATCTCGCGCAGCGTCACAGCGGTGCGCAGGTCCTCGGGCAATGCCGCCAGTACCCGTTCCACGGTGCGACCAATCTCGTCGGCCAGCAGATGGCGCTCCGGTGTCGTGGCATCGCGCAGGTTGGTGCCAATGTCGCTTGCCTCGGCATCTTCCGTTTCGACATCGGCGATCGGCGGTCGACGGCCCTGCGCCACCAGGTAATTCTTGGCCGTGTTAATCGCAATGCGATATAGCCAAGTATAGAAGGCGCTCTCGCCACGGAAACCTTTAATGGCCCGGTAGGCCTTAATAAAGGCCTCCTGGGTGACATCTTCGACCTCCGACCGGTCGTACACATACCGCGACACTAGCTTGGCGATGCGGTGCTGGTATTTGCGCACCAGCAGGTCGAAGGCGGATTTATCGCCTTTCTGGACCCGCACCACCAGTTGCTGATCAATACTGCGCTCGCCGACCATCCGGGCCTGTCCCCTTCCCCTGCCCGGCAACGGTGCGTCACCGGTATATAAAGACCACGGCAGGAAAATAAAGTTCGCCCTGCCGCATCGACCATGGTTATAGTTGTCGTTGATTGTTATCAATACGGACAACATCACAACCGGACTATTCAACCGGCAGGATAATACCCCAAATTTCACCTGCGCTGCCCGTCGCCTCTTCATTCATGTCCACAATCCAGCCTACTCATGCCACGGACGTTCTGATCGTCGGCAGCGGCGTGGCCGGCCTGAGTCTGGCCTTGCGCCTAGCCGATAGCGCCAAAGTGACCGTGCTGGCCAAGGCCGACCTCACCCAAGGATCAAGTCTCTACGCCCAAGGGGGGGTGGCCGCGGTCCTGAATGAGGCCGATTCGTTCGACGCGCACATTCAGGACACTCTTCAGGCCGGGGGTGGGCTCTGTCACTCCGATACTGTGAAATTCACCGTGCAGCGCGGCCCGGCAGCCATTCGCTGGCTTATTGACCAAGGGGTAGGCTTTACCCGCGAACTCGGCCCGGACGGGCGGCCGCACTATCACCTGACCCGCGAGGGCGGGCACAGCTACCGGCGCGTGATTCACGCCGCCGACGCCACCGGCAAGGCCTTGGAAACCACACTCGCCGGCCGGGTGCGCGCCCACCCGAACATCACCCTGCTGGAAAACCACATCGCCGTGGACCTGATCACGCGCCGCAAGCTCGGGCGTGGCGGCGACAACCGCGTCCTCGGCCTGTACGCCCTGAACAAACCGACCGGTCATGTCGAAGTATTCAGCGCACGTTTCGTGGTGCTAGCCACCGGCGGCGCCTCCAAGGTGTACCTGTATACCAGCAACCCGGACACCTCGACCGGGGATGGCGTGGCCATGGCTTGGCGCGCCGGCTGCCGGGTGGCGAACATGGAATTCGTGCAATTCCACCCAACCTGCCTGTACCACCCGCTGGCGCGCACTTTCCTGATCACCGAGGCGGTGCGCGGTGAGGGCGGACGACTGCTGTTGCCGGACGGCAAACCGTTCATGCAGGCGCATGACCCGCGCGGTGAACTCGCCTCACGTGACATTGTGGCGCGCGCCATCGACTTTGAAATGAAGCGCCGCGGCCTAGACTGCGTGTACCTCGACATCAGCCACAAGCCGGCGGATTTCGTGCGCGCACACTTCCCGACCATCTACGCGCGGCTCAAGGAATACGGCATCGACATGACCCGGCAGAAGATCCCGGTGGTGCCGGCCGCGCATTACACCTGCGGCGGCGTCATGACCGACTTGCACGCACGCACCGATCTCCCCGGCCTGTACGCCGCCGGCGAATGTGCCTTCACCGGTCTGCATGGCGCGAATCGCCTGGCCAGTAACTCACTGCTTGAGTGCCTGGTGTTCGCCGAGGCCGCCGCCGAAGATATCCGCGCGCTACTCCCGCAGTCGCCGGCCGCCGCATCCGACCTGCCGCTGTGGGACGAAAGCCGCGTATCGGATGCGGACGAACTGGTAGTGGTTTCGCACAACTGGGATGAATTGCGCCGCTTCATGTGGGATTACGTCGGTATCGTACGCACCAACAAGCGCCTGGAGCGCGCCCAGCACCGCGTGAAGCTGCTGCGCGAGGAAATTCGTGAGTACTACAGCAACTTCCGCATCAACAGCGACTTGATCGAGCTGCGCAACCTGGCAATGGTCGCCGAGCTCATCATCCGCTCGGCCCAAGAACGCCACGAATCACGCGGTCTGCACTACTCACGCGACTACCCACAGCTTGCGGGCGAGGCACGCGACACCGTGCTCACGCCGGAACTTTCCGTTGGCGCCTAAGCCGGTGTCTTATCGGGCACCGGCAGACGCCGCTGCACGATCCGGGCGCGCAAATCTCGATACACCTCTGGCTCTACTGCGTCCCGCGGCACGAGCTGTATGCGCGTTCGCTCGCCCGCGCGCATCAGCGTAAGACGCACGAAACCGGCATGGGCAATCGCGCGCGCAATCCGATAGCGACGCAGCTCGCCGTTTGAGGTACGGAGGCAGGAACCGTCTTCCTCCAGCCTGATTTCGCACACACTTGCCGGTACTCCATACTGGCCTTGCCACCAGAAACTTGCACCGATCAACGCAGCAAGCCCGATCTTAAGGGCCAACGCGATTGGCAGAACGACAATCAGCAGCAGTGCACCAGCATGGGCACTGAGTACGATTGCGGTCAGAATGAATGATTTTTTTATGTTTATAATCAATTTATTGAACAACTTTATCAATAATCATCTTTAAGTCTGCTGGTGGTTCTTGTTGGCCCTGAAGCCAACTGAGGAGCGTCTGATCCGGCTGTTCGAGAAGACGCTGGAAGGCACCCTTCTCCGTCTCATTCAGCGCGCTGTAGTATTGTTCCAGAAAGTGTATAAACAACACATCGAGTTCCAGCAGACCGCGCCGACACTGCCAGCGCAGGCGCCGCAAAGTTTCGTCCTGAACGTCACTCACAGCACGCGCTTGAGCAGCAGCTGGCGGATATGTCCGATCGCCTTTGCAGGGTTGAGCCCCTTCGGGCAGACGTCGGTGCAGTTCATAATGGTGTGGCAGCGGAACAGCCGAAAAGGGTCGTCGAGATCGTCGAGGCGTTCACCCGTTGCTTGATCTCGACTGTCGTTAAGAAAGCGGTTGGCCTGCAACAGCGCCGCCGGACCGAGGAAGCGGTCCGGATTCCACCAGAACGACGGGCAGGCTGTCGTGCAACAGGCGCACAACACGCATTCATACAGTCCATCGAGACGCGCACGTTCTTCCGGGCTCTGCAGGCGCTCGATCTCAGGCTCGGGATCTTTATTGATGAGCCAGGGTTTAACCGTCCGGTACTGATTGTAGAACTGGGTCAGGTCCACGATCAGGTCGCGGATCACCGGCAGACCCGGTAATGGCCGGAGCGTAATCGGCTGCTTGAGCGTATCGAGTTGGAGTATGCAGGCGAGTCCGTTGCGGCCGTTGATGTTCATCCCATCCGACCCGCACACGCCCTCGCGACAGGAACGACGAAAGCTCAGGGAGTCATCCTGCTGCTTGAGCAGCAACAGCGCATCCAGCAGCATGATCGCGCCGCAGTCATCCGGCAGCTCGTAATCCTGCATGCGCGGCTTGCGGTCCGTTTCCGGATTGAAGCGATAGATGGAAAATTTCATATATGACTCTTCAGCCGCAGATGAACGCGGATAAACGCGAATGAATATTCATTATTCCGCGTTTTTGATTTGTGTCCATCTGCGTTTATCTGTGGCTTGGAAATATTATTAGTAAACCCGCTTCTTCGGCGGAAACGAATCGACCGTGAGTGGCTTCATACGCACCGGCTTGTAATCAAGGCGCTGGGCATCGCGGCTGTAGAGCGTGTGCTTGAGCCACTGCAGATCGTCCCGTTCCGGATAGTCCATGCGCGAATGCGCCCCGCGACTTTCATGGCGCGCCGCTGCCGATACCACCGTAGCGAGTGCCACTTCCATCAGGTTCTCAATCTCAAACGCTTCGATGCGCGCGGTATTGAACACCTTGCTGTGATCCCGCAGGCGTGCGTTCTGCAGTCGCTCGCGCAGTTTCAGCACCTTTGCTACGCCCTGGTCGAGTATCTCCTGGGTACGAAAAACACCGCAGTGCTGCTCCATAGTGCGACGCAGTTCCTCGCCCAGCTTGTCCGTCGACTCACCGTCGCCCGTTGCGTCCCAGCGGACCAAGTGCTGTAACGCTGGCTCAATGCTCGCTTCTGTCAGCGTGCGGTGATAGCGATTTTCCTTCAGGAATTCGAGGATGTGGTTGCCCGCAGCGCGCCCGAATACCACGATGTCGAGTAGCGAATTGCCGCCCAGACGATTGGCGCCATGGATGGACACGCAGGCGCATTCCCCCACCGCATACAGACCGGGCACCGGCTCTTCCGGCCCGGTCTGGACCGGCGCCACCACCTGGCCGAAGCGGTTGGTCGGTATGCCGCCCATGGTGTAGTGCGCGGTCGGGTAGACCGGCATGGGTGCTTCGATCGGATCGACATGCGCGAAGCGCATGGACAGCTCGCGGATGCCGGGAAGCTTGCTCTTGATCAGCTCCGCGCCTAGGTGATCGATCTTGAGATGGATGTAATCCTTGTTCGGCCCGCAGCCGCGGCCCTCGCGCACCTCGATTTCGATGGCGCGCGCCACCACGTCTCGGCTCGCCAAATCCCTGGCATTGGGTGCGTAGCGTTCCATGAAGCGCTCGCCTTGGCTGTTCAGCAGGTAGCCGCCTTCGCCGCGTGCGGCCTCGGTGATGAGCATGCCGAAGCCAGCGATACCGGTGGGGTGAAATTGCATGAACTCCATATCCTGCAACGGGATACCGGCGCGCAGCGCCATGGCCATGCCGTCGCCGGTGTTGATCATGGCATTGGTGCTGGTGCGATACATACGTGCCGCACCGCCAGTGGCGATGAGTGTGGTCTTGGCCTCGATGATCAACGGCTCGCCGGTTTCGATCTCCAGCACCAACGCGCCGAGCACGTAGCCGTCGGTATCGCGCAGCAGATCGATTGCAAAGAATTCGTCGAAGAAATGAGTGCGCGCCTTGATATTCTGCTGATAGAGCGTATGCAGAATCGCATGGCCGGTACGATCAGCGGCCGGGCAGGTACGTGCCGCCTGGGCGCCGCCGAAGTTCTGGCTCTGGCCACCAAACTGCCGCTGGTAAATACGGCCGTTGTCGAGGCGCGTGAACGGCACGCCGTAGTGCTCAAGCTCGATCACCAGACGCGGCGCCGCACGGCACATGTACTCGACCGCATCCTGGTCGGCGAGGAAATCGCTGCCCTTGATGGTGTCGTACATGTGCCAGTGCCAGTTATCCGGCAGGACATTACCGAGCGCGGCATTCATCCCGCCCTGCGCAGCCACGGTGTGCGAGCGGGTCGGAAACACTTTCGAAACGACCGCGACATGCGCCTCACCCTCGGCAAGTTGCAGTGCCGCGCGCAGCCCGCCGCCGCCCGCGCCAATAACCAGGCAATCGAATTTACGGCGCGCGATGTTCATACGGCCGCCTCCTTGGGCGCGTGCCAGACAACTGCTGTTCGACGTCGGCGGCTCGCGGCAATTCGCGACGGTCGCATCCCCGCTGCGCGGGGCCCCTGCTCCCTGCTCATACCGCAGCCTCCACCAGCAGAATCTGCGCGGCCCAGAAGGCAAGTGCGAGCAGACCGAAGGCCAGCAGCAGCTGTGCGACAAACCGCACCCACAGGGGCTTTAGATAATCGAGGAATACGCTGCGCATACCAACCCATGAATGCACCAGTACACTCAGGAAAAACAGCGCGAATGCCAGCCTCACGGCGCCAGCCGTCATCCACGCTTTCCAGGCCACGTAGTCCGCGGGCGCCGCAATCGCAAGCCATGCCACCAGCCACACCGAAAAACCGGCGAGATAGAGCGCACTCAGTCGTTGCAGCAGCCATTCACCGAGACCACGATGCGCGCTGCCAGTGCCCCGAGGGCTCATTGTCTTCATAGGAATAGACATCCTCCGGCGATCAATGTCGCACCCAACACGCCACCCAGCACCAACCAGGCACCCAACTGCCCACCGCTGCGACCGATTCCAACATCTAGATCGAGCAGTAGATGACGCACGCCGGCCAGAAAATGATGTATCAGCAGGATCGTAACGAACAGCAGGAGCGCACGCGCCGGCAGGGAACTCAGGAGCGCAACGACTTTCGCGAAATCCTCGGGGCCCTGAAGCGATTGCTGTAACAGGAGAAATGCGAACGGCAGCGCCAGAACCAGCAGGACTCCGGTAACCCGGTGCAGAATGGAAACAAATCCGCCGATCGGCAGATGAATGTGCAACAGGTCGAGGTTTTTTGGGCGTTTATTACTCTTTTCGGTCATACCGTTTCCCTACGCTCTACTTATTACAGTCTACCTCTCATTCCCAGGACTTTCAGCTGAACCGGCCCACGCTGCACTCCACCATCCTCGCTGAGAATGTCCGGCAACTCAAACCCATGATAGCTATAAGGACTAGGCTGAGGGTCGCGAGCAGCGGCGGTATACTTGCCACTCACAGACAGGAGTCGCCTCACCCATGCAGCCAGCCACAACGAACCTTGCACCGATGAGCGCCGAGTGGCGTGCGTTTCTCACCCACGCAGGCGCCGTATTCGAAGATGACCACGTCCTGCATTACGGCAATCCAGAAAGCGAACGGCGCAGCGCGGCAAACGCCGACACCCTTGCGGATCTCTCGCACCTCGCCGTGCTGCGCGCTGACGGCGCGGATACACAAAGCTTCCTGCAGGGTCAGTTCAGCAATGATATTCGCCTGGTCAGCGAGACGCGCGCCCAGCTGAGCGCCTATTGCAACGCCAAGGGACGCATGTTTGCCATTTTTCTGATTTTTCAGCGACCGGACGGTGCGTACTATCTGCAACTGCCTGCCACCTTGGCCGAGTCGACGCTCAAACGTCTGCGCATGTTCATACTGCGTGCCAAGGTAAAGCTTGAATTCGCGGATGCCGATCTCGGGCGCATCGGTCTGTCTGGACCGAACGCCGAAACCCTGCTGAAGAATGCGTTGGGCAATGTGCCGGTGAATGCCTACGACAGCATCATGAGCGATGACGTCACGGTCATCCGCCTGCCCGGCCCACACGCACGTTTCGCGTTGCACGCGCCGCTGGCGCGCCTCATGCCGCTATGGCAGACACTCTCCGCCAAGGCGACACCGGTCGGCGCCGGGCCCTGGTCCTGGCTCGACATCATGTCTGGCATTCCCGTGATCCTGCCCGGCACGGTCGAGGAATTCGTACCGCAGATGGCGAATCTGGAACTGGTCGGCGGGGTGAGTTTCACCAAGGGCTGCTATCCGGGGCAGGAGATCGTGGCGCGCATGCATTACCTCGGGCGACTCAAGCAGCGCATGTTCCGCGCGCACGTCGAAACCGCGCTGCCACCACAGCCCGGGACGCCGGTGTTCGCACCAGACCTGCCGGGCCAGAGCACTGGCAGTGTGCTGGATGCCCAGCCAGCACTGGATGGCGGCTACGACCTCCTTGCAGTCGTGCACCTGAGCAGCCAGGCAGCCGGGGTATTGCATCTGGCGAGCAGTGATGGTGCGCGCCTGCACCTCACGGACCTGCCCTATTCGCTGAATCCGGCAGTAAATGCATAAACCGCGTGTTTCCTGCGGTGCTGTTTCTCCCCAAACAAACTTGATTACCCAATTGCAAATCAAGTCTTGTCAGCACATGGAACGCTGTGCTTGAATGCCCGCGTGGTCAGTTAGTCGTATTAGTATATAAGAAATATATGATGCACTTCATGTCCGGGAGGACGTTCTTCCAGGTTCATGTTGTGCAGCACTGCCAACCAACCTGGAGGATTCACAGCGATGATTTATACAAAGAAAACGCCATGGACGTTGATCATGGGCGTCATCATGGCGGGCTACGCCTACATGGTGTCGTCCGGCGCCATGGAACCGCTTATCAAGTTGCTCCACACCGGCAAGAACGCTGGCGAAATGGTCACGCTCGGGTACGCCTTCGGCGGCATCGCGATCGTGGTCGGTCTGTGGCAGTTGCTCGCCACGCCGAAGCAGGGTCAGGCCGATTATTACCTGTCGACCATCGCCGGACTCACCTTCATCATGCTGATCGCGTTCGTGGTCAAGTGGGGCCTCGATCCGATGATGGCACTGTGGGGCAAGGCCGCGACATCTGCCCTCGGTTTTAACTTCGCCAAGATGCTGAACCTGAACTACGTGGTGATGGGTATCATCGCCGGCATTATCGTGGTGAACGTGTTCAAGATTCCTGACTGGGCACAGAACGGCGTGCGTCTGTCGCGTCTCGGCCTCAAGACCGGCGTCATCCTGCTCGGCACGCTGTACAGCCTCGCGGAACTGGCGCAGCTCGGCAAGCTGTCGGTCGTGCTGATCGGCTTTTTCGTGCTCGGCTCGGTCGGCATGGTGCTGTGGATGGGCGCGCGTCGCAACATCCCGAACTCCATGGCTGGCGTGCTCTCGGCCGGTCTGGGTGTGTGCGGCGTATCGGCCTCGGTGGCCGCGGCTCCGGTTGTGCAGGCGAAGTCGACTGAAATCGCCTACACCATCGGCACTATCCTGCTGTGGGGCATTTTGATGATGTTCATTTTCCCGATCGTCGGCAAGGCGATGGGCATGGGCCCGATCCAGTTCGGTGCCTGGGCCGGTACCGGCATTCTGAACTCCGCACAGGTGGCGGGAGCCGCGCTGGCCTTCCAGCCGAATGGCATCGAGACCCTCAAGGTCGCCGAAATCTTCAACATCACGCGCGTGCTGTTCCTGCCGATCATCGTGCTGTGGCTGGCGGTGTGGTACGTGAAGCGCGAGCAGACCGGCCTCAAGGTCAACCTCGGCGAAGTGGTGGTCGGCAAGTTCCCGGTGTTCGTCCTGGGCTTCATCCTGATGTTCGCTTTGTCTTCCACTGGCGTGTTCGCGCCGGCCCAGCACTACAAGGGCAAGTTCTTCGACAACAGCGAAGCCAAGCTGGTCAAGACCGACAAGGATGGCAAGGTCACCAGCAAGATGCTGAAGGACGAGGACATCGCCACCTTGCAGGCTGAGTCGGGCAAGGTCCAGCGCGAGGACCAGAAGGCCGCCCTGGCGCGTCTGATCGAGAACAAGAAGACCATGTCAATCGACGACGACACCGTCCTGCGCGGCCTGGCCAATGCCAAGGTCCTGTCCAAGGATGGGAACGCGGTGCTGAAGAAGTCGCACGACGCCGTATATCACACCGCAGGGAAAATCAAGATGTTCCGTAATCTCATCGCCTGGTTCTTCACCTTTGGTCTGGTTGGCCTCGGCATGCAGATCACCATGTCATCGATCAAGCAGGCCGGTGGCCAGCCGCTGATCATCGGCACGGTCGTGGGCACGGTCAAGGCAGTCGGTGCGCTGGTCGTGGTCCTGATGTTCGTGTCCGAAACCATCTAACTGCTACGAGAGGACGAAACCATGAAAGAGAAATTCGACCGCGGAACCGCGCTGACCATTTTCAAGAGTGATCGTGTCGAGGACTTTACGGCACTGCTCATCTCACTGGCCATCGCCTTCCTGGTATACGTGTTCATCAAGTAACACGCCTTAATATATAAAAGTTTGTCTACCTCACCCGGTGGTGCGCCCTGCGCCCCACCGGGTTTTCTTTGAAGGTTGCACCGAATGTCCAAGACCCGCCATATCCTCCTCGCCAGCCACGGCACCGCCGGCGCACGCGCCGCCGAGAAAATCGCCCTGGCTCTGTGCCCGCAAGGCGGCACCCTGCATCACCTGATTGTGGTGCCGGACTTCTGGAAAGGCATGATGGGAGACGACTGGCTGAACAACGCCATGACCCAGGAGACCTATGGACGTTATGTCGAGTCTCAGTTGGAAGATGAAGTGCTCAGCCATGTACGACGTCTGCAAAAGCTGGCGGTCAAACGCCGCATCCGCTACCGCCCGGACATGGTGCTGGGTAAACCCACCGAATGCCTGATCGAGCGCGCCAAACGTGCTGGGATAAACCTGGTGGTGATTGGTTCGCCCCGGCCACGCGGTGAAACCGGCCTGCGCTCGCGCATGGATACCGAAAAACTGGTGCGCGCCCTGCGCGTGCCCCTGCTGATTGTTCCACACCCCAAATGACCACCGTATCGACCTCCAATACGAACGAAGACAAGGCCTGGGCCACCATCCAGACCACGCTGCGCCCTGAGAAACTGCGCGATTTCTGCCGCGACCTGGAGCGCCTGTACCGGATCAATCCATACCTCGAATTCCGCAGCTGGAAAGCGACGGCACCGGGCCAGATCCACACCGAATTTCGCAACCTCAGCAACAATCAGGATTACAGCCTGGATCTCACGCTCGTTCCGGAATCGGACAGCGCCTTCAGTGTTCAATACGCCCAGGGCGTCAAGGCTGCCACGCGATTCGAGTTTGAGGCCACCACTCAGGGCGCCAACCTGACCATTACCGACGATTACAGCCGGTTCGACGCCAAAGAACGCGAACAGCGCCTGCAAGAGGTGGATAAGAGCCTCCCCGCCTGGGGGCACGCGATTCACGAGTATCTGCGCCGCCACCAGCGCTGGGGCTGGATTCTGCCGTGGCGCTGGTATATGCGCTGGATGTGGGTACCGATGAAACCGTCGGCGCGACGCATCGCGTGGATGCTTTACCTGATCACTGTCGTGGAGTTTTTCTTTATTTTGTTTGTCGCGCTGATCTGGTGGCTCGAACACCGCGCCTGAGAATCAACGGGCGCCCTCCGCGCGCTCGATGATCTGGTATAGTGTTTCACCGCGCCGCACCATGCCAAGCTCGGCGCGCGCTCGTTCTTCCAGGGCTTCGTAACCTTCCTTTAGATCGCGTACCTCGGCCTCGAGCGCCTGGTTGCGCTCCTTGAGACCCGAGTTCTCCAGCTTCTGCACGGCAACCTCTTGTTTGAGCTTCCAGAGCGCCAGCACCCCGCCATCCCCCAGCCACAACGGGTATTGCAGGCCGAGCAGAATGCCGAGAAGGAGGTAGAGGACAATCTTCACGTCGGATGAAACCGACGCAAGCCAGCCGCAGAAGAACACAGCTGACTACAGATAAAAAGCACAGACCTGAATATTTCCATTCTGAGTTGATCTGTGTTCATCTGCGGCTGAAATTATTTACAACATCTTAAACGCCTTGCGGCCCGGATAAACGGCCTTGGGGCCCAACTCTTCTTCGATGCGCAGCAGCTGGTTGTACTTGGCGACACGATCGGAGCGCGACAGCGAGCCGGTCTTGATCTGGCCGGTGCCGGTAGCCACGGCCAGGTCGGCGATAAACGCGTCCTCGGTCTCACCGGAGCGATGCGAGATCACTGCCGTGTAGCCGGCCTGGCGCGCCATGCTGATGGCCGCCAGCGTCTCGGACAGGGTGCCGATCTGGTTGACCTTGATGAGGATCGAGTTGGCGATTCCGTTCTTGATGCCCTCGGCCAGAATCGCGGTGTTGGTGACAAACAGGTCGTCGCCCACGATCTGGATCTTCTTGCCGAGCTTGTCGGTAAGCATCGCCCAGCCGGCCCAGTCGTTCTCACCCATGCCGTCCTCGATGGTTATGATCGGGTACCTGGCAACCCAGTCGGCGAACTTGTCGACAAGCTGGTCTGGGCTGAGGCTGGCGCCTTCCGACTGCAATTCGTACTTGCCGTTCTTGTTGAATTCGGAGCTGGCGGCGTCGATGCCGAGTGCCACATCCGCGCCCGGCTTGTAGCCGGCCTTCTCGATACCCTGCAGGATCACCTGCAGCGCTTCTTCGTTCGATTTGAGATCGGGGGCAAAACCGCCTTCGTCGCCGACCGCGGTGTTGAGCTTCATGCCCTGCAGCACCTTCTTCAGGGCATGGAACACCTCAGTACCGGCGCGCAACGCTTCGGCGAAACTCGGCGCGCCTACCGGTAGGATCATGAACTCCTGAAAGTCGATGTTGTTGTCGGCATGCACACCGCCATTGATGATGTTCATCATCGGCACCGGCATCTGCATGGGTACGGCGCCCGCCAGGCCATTGAGATAGCGGTACAGCGGCAGGTTGGCTGACGCGGCGGCGGCACGCGCTGTCGCCAGCGACACCGCCAGTAGCGCATTGGCGCCCAAGCGGCTCTTGGTGGGGGTGCCATCGAGCTCGATCATGGCCTCGTCAATTGCGCTTTGCTCGCGTGCGTCCTTGCCAATCAATGCCTTCTTGATCTCGGCATTCACGTTCGCGCAGGCCTGACGTACACCCTTGCCCAGATAGCGCTTCGGGTCGTTGTCACGCAGCTCGAGCGCCTCGCGCTCACCGGTCGAGGCGCCGGACGGCACTGCGGCGCGCCCGCGCGCACCATTCTTGAGGATTACATCGGCTTCAACAGTGGGGTTGCCACGCGAATCGAGGATTTCGCGCGCATGCACTTCAGCAATGGTTGTCATAACGAACGTCTTGTTGATTTAGGAAGGATATTATTCATTAGCCGCGGATGAACACAGATATATTCGGATAATAATTTTATCTGTCTCCATCCGCGTTCATCTGCGGCTAGCGTTTCAGTTTTTCGATAACAGCGCCATCTCTGCGAAGCCATGACGCTTTACGGTTGCGTCCAATTCCTTGAGCGTGGTCAGCAATGCTTCCATGTTGCCAAGCGGCCAGGCGTTCGGACCGTCCGACAGTGCCTTCTCCGGATTCGGGTGGGTCTCCATGAATATACCGGAGATGCCCGTGGCGATGGCGGCACGTGCCAGCACCGGTACGAATTCGCGCTGTCCGCCGCTCTTTGTACCCTGCCCGCCCGGCAACTGCACCGAGTGCGTGGCATCGAACACCACCGGGCAACCGGTTTCGCGCATGATTGCGAGCGAGCGCATGTCCGACACCAGGTTGTTGTAGCCGAACGACACACCGCGCTCGCATACCATGATGCGGCCCTTGCCGCCGGCCTCATTCGCCTTGTCCACGACATTCTTCATATCGCCGGGCGCGAGAAACTGGCCTTTTTTGATGTTCACCGGCTTGCCACAGGCGGCGACTGCCTGGATAAAGTCCGTCTGGCGGCACAGGAACGCCGGGGTCTGCAGCACGTCTACCACTGCCGCCACCGGCTCAATTTCCGGGATGTCGTGCACGTCGGTGAGTACCGGTACGCCGATGGTCTGACGCACGCTCTCCAGGATCTTGAGGCCGTTGTCCATGCCGAGGCCGCGAAACGACTTGCCCGAACTGCGGTTGGCCTTGTCGAACGAAGACTTGTAGATGAACGGGATACCGAGGCGCGCGGTGATCTCTTTCAGCCGCCCGGCCGTGTCGTGTGCCAGTTCCTTCGATTCGATGACGCAGGGTCCGGCTATCAGGAAAAACGGTTTATCGAGACCGACTTCAAATCCACAAAGTTTCATCGTGTAGCTGCCTGTTTGGTGGTGAGTGCAGCGCGATTGTCGCGCGCCGCCTGAATATAACCAGTGAATAGCGGATGCCCGTCGCGCGGCGTAGAAGTAAACTCGGGATGAAACTGCACACCCACGAACCACGGATGATCGGGCAGCTCGACCACCTCGACAAGACTGCCGTCCTCGGAGGTGCCCGCAATCACAAGACCGTGCTGTTGCAGCACCTCGCGATAATTGTTGTTAAACTCGTAACGGTGGCGATGGCGCTCGATGATCTTGTCCTTGGCATACAGGTTATGCGAGCGTGAACCCGGTTGCAGGTGGCAGGTGTAACCGCCGAGACGCATGGTGCCACCCAGATCACCCTGGGCGTTGCGTACCTCAATCTTGCCTTCGGAGGTCTTCCACTCGGTGATGAGTGCAATCACCGGGTGCGGCGTGCGCGGGTCGAACTCGGTACTGTGCGCGCCCTTGAGACCGGCGATATTGCGCGCGAATTCGATCACCGCCACCTGCATGCCAAGACAGATGCCGAGATACGGAATATTATTGGTGCGCGCGTACTGCACAGTCTGAATCTTGCCTTCAATACCGCGCTCGCCGAAGCCACCCGGCACCAGGATCGCATCCACCCCGTCGAGCAGGTGTGTGCCTTCGGTGGTAATGCGCTCCGAATCCACGTAACGAATATTGACGCGCGTGCGCGTCTGCACGCCGGCATGCAGGAGCGCTTCGGACAGCGACTTGTAGGATTCGGTAAGATGCACGTACTTGCCGACCAGCGCGATCTCGACCTCGGCCTCGGGATGTTCCATGGCCTGCACCACCCGTTCCCATTCGCCGAGCTTCGCCTTGGGGGCGTTGAAGTGCAGCTTCTCGACCACAATTTCGTCCAGGCCCTGCTCGTGCAACAGCCCGGGAATCTTGTAAATGTTGTCGACGTTGACGGCCGAGATGACCGCGCGTACCGGCACATTGGTAAACAGGGCGATCTTGCGGCGTTCGTCCTCTGGCAGCATCCGATCGGCGCGACACAGCAGCACATCCGGCTGGATACCGATGGAGCGCAGCTCCTTCACCGAGTGCTGGGTCGGCTTGGTCTTCATTTCGCCGGCCGCGCCCATGTACGGGACGAGCGTGAGATGCATGTACACGACATTGTGCGTGCCCATCTCCACGCCCATCTGCCGAATTGCCTCCAGGAACGGCTGTGACTCGATGTCGCCGACCGTGCCGCCGATCTCGACCATTGCCACGTCGGCGCCGGCCGCGCCCTCCTGGATGCAGCGCTTGATCTCGTCAGTGATATGCGGGATGACCTGCACGGTCGCCCCGAGGTAGTCGCCACGCCGCTCCTTCTGGATGACGTTCGAGTAGATGCGGCCGGTCGTGAAATTGTTGCGCTTCGACATCTTGGCGCGAATGAAGCGCTCGTAGTGGCCCAGGTCGAGGTCGGTCTCGGCGCCGTCTTCAGTGACGAACACCTCGCCATGCTGGTACGGGCTCATGGTGCCCGGGTCGACATTGATATAGGGGTCGAGCTTGAGCATCGTGACCTTGATTCCGCGCGCCTCGAGCAGCGCCGCCAACGAGGCGGAGGCGATGCCCTTACCCAAGGAGGACACCACACCACCGGTCACGAAGATGTATTTGGTCATGAATTCCGTTCGCTAAAGGGGCGTCTTCGGAAAGCAGGCTTGCACAAAGTCCATTGCGCCAATTACGGCGCCTGGAAAAATAGCCGTCTTTACAGGTCCGGAACGGGGTTTCCGGGAAGAGCACCGAACGGAGATGCAGGCTACCAGAATCGGGTGGTTTCCACAATGAAAAACCGCATGTTAGCGGGCTTTTTCGGGTGTACCGACACTACTCACGTGCGGCTCCCAGACGATTTTCAGCCCTTCTTCACCGTCTCCCGCCAGGTACGGCGCACACACCCAGCGATCGGCGACCGCCGCCAGCTCATGGTCCACATATAACAGCGGCAGGCGCGCGCGCAGCCAGGGCGGCATACCCTCGGCCTGCAGCAGCTTCTTGAGCACATGATGATGGCCGCGCCCTGGGAGCATCAGCGTCTCGCCACCGGAGCGCAGACGGACATGCAGCGATTTGCCGTTCAGTCGTGCACAGGACAGGCCCTGGCCACGGAGCGGCACAACGCACAGGCGGCCAATGCCAGACAGATCCAGTGACGCACGCAGGTCCCAGACGACATCCAGCGCCGGATCGGGTGCAGGCTGCGCCGGCATGGCCACCAGCAGGTCGCGGTAGCGCCAGACCTCAGTGCCAGGCCAGCACACACGTGCCTGCTGCGATCGTGGCGCGGTCTGTACCTGCGCCAGCACTTCTTCCAGTTGCGAGGCAGCCGGGGCCAGAAATCCCTGTCGCCGCAGCCAGTAACGCAACAGGTTGCGCTGCCGCGGCATGGACAGTGCCAGTAATGCATTTACCGACAACGCCTGCGGAGAATGTGCAACGGCTTGCCGGCAGGCGGCCAGGTCGGTTTCTGCCACTTCATCGAGCAGCCCCATCGCCTCAGCGGCGTGATGTGCCGTGCGCGCCAGCATGGAGGAATGCGCCGGCCAGTAATGGGTGAGGCGCGGCAGGATTTCCGTGCGCAGAAAGTTTCGCCGTAGGTGCAATGCTCGATTGGAGGGGTCTTCAATCCATGTCAGCCGATGCTCCTGCGCATAGGCATACAGCGCCGCACGCGAAAAACCAAGCAAGGGCCGCACGATCTGACCGTGACCAAGGGCAGTCTTTGCCGGCATGGCGGCAAGGCCAGCGACTCCCGCTCCGCGCAGCAGCTGCAGGAACACCGTTTCTTCCTGGTCATCACAATGGTGGGCAGTGAGCAGTGTGTCTCCCGGCACAAGCGCCGCGGCCAGCGCTGCATAGCGCGCGCGTCGCGCGGCCGCCTCCAGGCCTTCGTCCTCGATGCCTGCAACCCTTACACGCTTCACCACATACTGAATATCGAGCTTTGTACAGATAGCTGCGCAATGCCTGCCCCACTCGGCAGAGGCCGTCTGCAAGTCGTGATCAATGTGGATAGCGCTGAGAGAAAAGCGATGTTCCGCGCGCAAGACGGAAAGTGCATGCAACAGGACATGCGAATCAAGGCCGCCGCTATAGGCTACCTTGAATTGCGAACCGGGCGGAAGGCGCAGCTCGTCAAACAACACCGCCGACAGTGCGGCGGGAGAAAAACCGGCGTCAGGCTTCCTCAAACTTGCCGTACTGCATCAGGCGGGCGTAACGCACCTTGAGCAGCTCTTCTGGCGGCGTCTTGTCGAGTTCGACCAGCGCGCTGAGCAACGTCTGCTTGAGGCTGGCGGCCATGGTTTCCACGTCGCGGTGTGCGCCGCCGAGCGGCTCCGGTACGATCACATCGACCAGCCCGAGCTCACGCAGGCGCGGTGCGGTAATGCCCATGGCCTCGGCGGCTTCGGAGGCCTTGCTGGCACTCTTCCACAGGATCGAGGCGCAACCCTCGGGCGAGATCACCGAATAGGTCGAGTACTGCAACATCAGCATACGGTCGCACACGCCGATCGCGAGCGCACCGCCGGAACCACCCTCACCAATCACTGTACTCAGAATAGGAGTTTTTAATCCGGCCATGACATACAGGTTGCGCGCAATCGCTTCGCTCTGGCCGCGTTCCTCCGCACCCACGCCCGGATAGGCGCCGGGTGTATCGATGAAGGTCAGCACCGGAATCCGGAAACGCTCGGCGGTCTTCATGAGACGCATGGCCTTGCGGTAGCCCTCGGGACGCGGCATGCCGAAATT
>Ga0209705_10000654_pt1 | contig 18047 bp, 14 predicted proteins | sample PPLLaktember2015_5_FD_187262 | JGI IMG/M metagenome (GOLD analysis project Ga0209705, IMG submission 187262) | Freshwater sediment microbial communities from Prairie Pothole Lake near Jamestown, North Dakota, USA - PPLs Lake P8 Core (1) Depth... | ecosystem: Environmental > Aquatic > Freshwater... | reverse complement strand
AATCAGAGTTTCAAGACCCCAAGACCCCAAGACCCAAGACCCAAGACCCAAGACCCAAGACCCAAGACATCAGGCCATCCCTGATGGCTTCGTGGTCTTCTTCGTGAACTTCGTGCCCTTCGTGTTCCCGTGGACACGCAATCGGTAGTACCTTCGATCGGTGCCCCTCGTCACGCTCGACCACATCTTCCACGCCTACGGCCACCTGCCCCTCCTGGACGACGCCTCGTTGCAGGTGGAGCCGGGCGAGCGCGTGGCCGTCATCGGCCGGAACGGGACGGGGAAGTCCACGTTGCTCCAGATCCTCGGCGACGACCTCGCGCCCGATCGCGGCACCGTGTGGCGGCAGCCGGGCACGCGCGTGGCGCGTCTCGTGCAGGACGTTCCCCTGTCGGCCACGGCACCCGTGTTCGACGTGGTGGCCGAGGGCCTGGGCGACCTCTCGGATCTGATCCGCGCCTATCACCATGCCGCGGTGGATGTGAGCCACGATCACTCGCCCAAGGCGCTGGGGCGGCTGGGCGAGCTGCAGCACGAGCTGGAGGAGCGGGACGGCTGGCGCCTGGAACAGCGCGTCGAGCTGGTGCTTTCGCGCCTCGACCTGCCCGCCGACACCATCGTCGACACGCTGTCGGGCGGGTGGAAGCGGCGCGTGCTCCTGGCACGCGCGCTGGTGGCGCAGCCCGACCTGCTGTTGCTGGACGAGCCCACCAACCACCTGGACGTCGAGGCCATCGAGTGGCTCGAGGCGTTCCTCGCGGAGTACACGGGCTCCGTGGTGTTCGTCACGCACGACCGCGCCTTCCTCGAGCGGCTGGCCACGCGCATCGTGGAGCTGGATCGCGGCCGCCTCACCTCGTGGCCCGGCGACTACGCCACGTTCCTCAAGAAGAAGGAAGAGTGGCTGGCCAACGAGGCCGTGCAGCAGGCGAAGTTCGACAAGCGGCTGGCGGGGGAGGAGGCCTGGCTGCGGCAGGGCATCAAGGCGCGTCGCACCAGGGACGAGGGACGCGTGAAGGCGCTGATGGCCATGCGCGCAGAGCGCGCCGCCCGACGCGAGAAGGCCGGCCAGGTCCGGTTGCAGGTCAGCGAGGCCGAGTCGAGCGGCAAGCTGGTGTTCGAGGCCGAGGGACTGCGGAAGGCCTACGGCGACAAGGTCGTGGTGCGCGACTTCTCGACGCGCATCATGCGCGGGGATCGCATCGGCCTCATCGGGCCCAACGGCGCCGGAAAGACGACGCTGCTGAGGATGCTGCTGGGCGAGGTGATGCCGGACGCCGGCGAGCTGCGGCGGGGCGCGAACGTGCAGGTGGCCTACTACGACCAGCAGCGCGAGCAACTGGATCCCGAGCGGACCGTCGTGGACACGGTGGGCGACGGCAACGACACCGTGGTGGTCAACGGCCAGTCGCGGCACGTGCACGGCTACCTGCAGGACTTCCTCTTCTCGCCCGAGCGGGCGCGGTCGCCGGTGAAGGCGCTGTCGGGCGGCGAGCGCAACCGGCTGCTGCTGGCGCGGCTGTTCACGCGGCCGGCCAACGTGCTCGTCCTGGACGAGCCCACCAACGACCTCGACCTCGAGACCCTTGAGCTGCTCGAGGCGCTGCTGGTGGAGTGGTCGGGGACGCTGCTGCTGGTGAGCCACGACCGGCGCTTCCTGGATAACGTCATCACCAGCACCATCGCGTTCGAAGGCGATGGGAAGGTCGTGGAGTACGTCGGCGGGTACGAGGACTGGAAGCGGCAGCGAGGGCTCGACGCCGAGGGTGACGGGAGCGGAGGGGCCTCCTTCGGGAGTGGAACGCGCCCTGTCGGGAGTGGCAAACGGGCGGGAGGGACTGTCTCGGGCGTCGCCGCTGACGAGAACCGGGCGGGCACCACCACAGGAGTGCCGCCAGCGCAGAAGCGCAAGCTGTCGTTCAAGGAGCAGCGGGAGCTGGAGAGCCTCCCCGCCAGGATCGAGGCGCTCGAAGCCGAGCAGGCGCGGCTGGGCGCCGACGTCTCCGCGCCCGACTTCTACAAGAAGCCAGCCGCTGAGATCCACGCGACGATGACCAGGCTCGAGGCGCTGCCCGCCGAGATCGAATCGGCACTGAAGCGCTGGGTCGAGCTCGACTCGGTGGCCTCGGTCCAGCGGTGACGCGACTCGATGCGGGTCGGCTACCATGACAGCCGGTCCCCATGTCCATCGTGCCTGAGCGAGAGGTCGTGTCGGTCGGCGGCCGCGAGGTGTCGATCTCCAACCCGGACAAGGTGCTGTTTCCCGGTCCGGGCTACACCAAGCGCGACCTCGTGCACTACTACCTCGCGGTCGCCGACGGTGCGCTGCGCGGCGCCGGCGGCCGTCCCAACGTCCTGGTGCGGTATCCGAACGGCATCGAGGGCGAGCACTTCTACCAGAAACGGGCGCCGGCCGCGCGGCCGCCCTGGATCGACGTCGTCGCGCTGCGGTTCCCGTCCGGTCGGGCCGCCGAGGAAGTGGTGCCCCGCGAGCCCGCCGACCTGGCGTGGATGGCCAACCTCGCCTGCCTCGAGCTGCATCCCCACCCCGTCCGCGCGGACGATCTCGATCACCCGGACGAGCTGCGCGTGGATCTCGACCCGGTGCCTGGCGTGTCGTGGGATCAGCTTCGTGAAGTCGCCAGGGTGGTCCGCGCCACGCTCGATGACTTCTCCCTCGTTGGATGGCCGAAGACCTCGGGATCCCGGGGCATCCACGTCTACGTGCGGATTGAACGCCGCTGGACCTTCAACGAGGTGCGCCGCGCCGCGCTCGCGTTCGCCCGCGAAGTGGAGCGGCGGGCGCCGAGCCTCGCCACCAGCAAGTGGTGGAAGGAAGAGCGGCACGGCGTGTTCCTCGACTACAACCAGAACGCGAAGGACCGGACGATCGCCGGAGCCTACTCGGTGCGTCCGAAGCCCGATGCGCGCGTTTCGGCCCCCCTCTCGTGGGAGGAGTTGGAGGTCGCCAACCCGGCGGACTTCACCCTGGCCACGATGCCCGCGCGCTTCGCCGACGTGGGCGATCGGCACGACGGGATCGACCATCGCCCCGCGCCACTGGACGGCCTGCTCGATCTCTCGGCCAGGCATGAGCGCGAGGGGCTTGGCGACGCGCCCTGGCCTCCGCATTACGAGAAGCAGGCGGGTGAGCCGCCGCGCGTGCAGCCGTCCCGCCGCCGCGTGCCGAGCCGGCCGCTCGTCGAAATCGCGCGGGCGCGGACGCGCGAGGCGGCCCTGGCAGGGCTCGAGCGCTGGAAGGCCAGCCACCCGGACGCGGCGAAGCACCTCCAGGACGCGGACGTCCTCGTCGACGCCATGCGAGGTCGCTTCAGCACCTGGACCCGCATCCGGATCAATCTGGAGCACGTGCCTGTCGACGCCCGGCCGTCGCAGGAGCCGCTCGATCCGGACGAGACGCCTGATGACTGGAGCCGGGTCAATCCCGGCGGGAAGCGGCCCCGAACACGTTCGCGAGCTCGTAAGGCGTCGTGACCTCGAGCTGATCGTAGCGGCAGTCCGCAGGCGGCTTGTCGGGGCGCCAGCGCAGGAAGATGGCCGCGTGGCGGAAGCGATCGCCCTGCATGTGGTCGTACTTCACCTCGCACACGCGCTCGATGCGCAGCGGCTCCCAGGACAAGTCCTTGCCCGCGCTCCAGCGGCTCTGGGCGCCCGGCATGCGGGTGGAACCGTCGCCGGCCGACGCCCACGCGCGCCACGGGTGGTCGTCCAGTGCGTGCGCGCGCAGCGGCTCGAGCTCGGCGGCCAGTTGCTTCCGGACCGCCATGGTGAAGGCCGACGTCACCCCCACGTGCTGAAGGACGCCGCCTGCGTCGTAGAGCCCGAGCAGCAGCGATCCAACCAGCTCGTTGGGGCCCTTCGCATGCCAGCGGAAGCCCGCCACCACGCAATCGGCGCTCCGCACGTGCTTCACCTTCACCATCGTCCGCTTGCCGGGCGTGTACAACCCGCGTTCGGGCTTGGCCATCACGCCGTCGAGGCCCGCGCCCTCGAAACGCGCCAGCCACTCGGTGGCCAGCGCCGGATCGCGCGTCATCGGCGTCAGGTGCACGGGCGGCTGCGCACCCGCGAGCAGCTGCTCGAGTCGGGTTCGACGCTCGGCTTGAGCCACGCCGCGGAGGTCCCGCCCTTCCACCGCGAGCAGATCGAAGGCGACGAAAGAGGCCGGCGTCTCGCGGGCCAGCTTCGCGACGCGCGAGGCCGCCGGGTGCAGGCGCATCTGCAAGGAGTCGAAGTCCAGGCCCCGGGGTGTGGCGATGACGATCTCACCGTCCGCGACGCATCCGTCCGGAAGGGCCGTGGCGAACACCTCGTGCAGCTCCGGGAAATACCGATCCAGCGGCCGCAGGTCCCGGCTCTGGATGTACACATCGGCTCCGCCGCGGAAGACGATGGCGCGAAAACCGTCCCACTTCGGCTCGTACAGGAACGTGCCGTCCGCGGGGAGCGATTCCGCGATTCTGGCGAGCATCGGCTCGATAGGCGGCTCGATTGGAAACGGCACGTGCTTCTATCCAGTCTGCCTGCCAATGGCGTCCATCTGTGTCTATCTGTGCTATCTGCGGCCTTCGGTGTCCATCTGCGGCCTTCGGTGTCACAGTCTCGGCGGCCGCTGTCCGCGTCGTGGTGCATCCGTGTCGAGCCGTACGTAGTCGAGCTCGAGGCCACTCGCGGCGCTTCGGAGGAGCAGCCCTCCGCGGCTCATGTCGCCTCGTCCGACGAAGGAAGACGGATAGTACAGCCGATCGCCGAGAGCGGGGGCCAACACATCCACGTACTTGTTCGTCGCGATGCTGCCGAGCAGGACGACCCGGAACGCGGACGGGAGGCGTGCGGCGAGGGCGCGGACGTCGCGTTCGAGCGGCTCGCGATATCGCCGATCGCCGGCCGCGATGTCGGTCGCGGCAAAGTCCTGCAGGAGCTCCAGCGACACGACGGTGTCAGGCGCCTGAAGGCCGCGCGTGGGGGTAATGACATAGCTGCCCCGGTCTGGCACCTCGGCATCGGCAAACGCTCGGGCGTAGGTGAGCTTGCCACGGAAATAGAGACCGCTCAGGAAACTGAATGCCTCGCCCAGCGTCAGCGTGCCTGCCCGGAGCCGGAGGGCCAGCGGCGAGGTGGCGTCGGGCCGCAGCAGTGCGGTGGCCCGTCGCCCGCCGCAATGAGCGGGGGACAACAGGAACACCCGGTTGGGCGCCTCATGGTGATGGGCGGACGTCGGCACGGCTCCCGGCATCGTAATTCGGAACACCGCGGCGCGTTCGGTGGTTGACACAGGGGCAGGAGCGGGCATACTGCCGGTGACAGCCCCCTGACGATTGCTCAGAAAGGACTCGCCATGTCCCGCGCTCGACGCCTGTCTCTCGCCTGTGCACTCTCGATGGCTGTACTTCCGGTTGCGCCAGCGATGGCGCAGCCGCTTGGCACCTTCAGCTGGCAGCTCCAGCCCTTCTGCAACGTCCTTACCTTCAGTGTGGCTTACAGCGTCTCGCCAACGGGTGGCCAGGTGTACACGCTCGATGGGTATGACGACCTGTGCGGGGCGGCCACGCGTGCGGCCGCATCGGGCGTCGCGTTCCCGAACCCCGACGGCAGCATCGGCATGGGCGTGTCGATCGTGACCGGGCCCGACGGCGAGGCGTTCCACCTGGACGCCCGGCTCAACCTCGCGAGCCTGAGTGGGACGTGGGTGGGCGAGGGCGGCATCGGTGGCGTGTTCTCCTTCAACACGGCGACCGGCGGCGCGCCTCGTCCCCCGTCGGGCGCCGCCATCCTGCTCACGCAGTACGGCGCGGGTCCCCGCATCCTGACGAGGCGGGCCCAGGGCAGCGTCGACGCGCCCGAAGCGGTCCTGGAAGACCAGGTGCTGGGCTCGTTTGGCGGCGGTGGCTACACGGGCAGCGGCTTCACCGGGGCGATGGCCTCGATGCTGGTCTCGGCGACCGAGGACTGGACGCCGACTGAACAAGGCTCGCGTCTCTCCTTCATGACGACGAGCAACGGGTCCATAAGTCCAGCGCCACGCATGACCATCGAGGCGAGCGGCAACGTGGGGATTGGCACGGTCGCGCCGTTGAACCTGCTCCACGTGAACGGCGCCATTCGCGTGGGCAGCTGCACGATCCAGACCGACGGGAACATCCTGTGCGTGTCGGATGCCCGCTACAAGCGCGACATCAAGGCGCTGCCGCGGATGCTCGATCGCCTTGCCGGCCTCGAGCCGGTGCGCTACTCCTGGCGCGCCGACGAGTTCCCGGACATGGGCTTCAACGCGGGCGAATCGTTCGGGCTGGTGGCCCAGGACGTCGAGGCCGTGCTGCCGGAACTCGTGACCACCGACGAGATGGGCTTCAAGGCCGTCAACTACGGGCGGCTCCCGCTGCTGACGGTGCAGGCCCTCAAGGAGATGAAGTCGAAGTTGGAAGCGACGGAGCGCGAGAATGCCGCCCTCGCAGCGCGCTTGGCGGCCCTCGAGGCGGCGATTGCGCAGCTCCAGCGCCAGCCGCAGTAAGAACGACGGGGGACGTCATGACGCTGCAACTCACTATCGTCTCGGCGACCGGCGACGCGCTGCCGCCCGGCACCCCGCTCCGGGTGGAGGTCCGCGACACGTCACTCGAGGACGCGCCCGCCGTGCTGTTGCACCGGGTGGATGCCGCGGTGCCGCGAACGGGGCGTTCGGCCTCCGTGCCCGTGACGGTGGAGCTGGCGAGCGTGCCCGACGGCACCACGGTGTGGGTGCACGTGGACGTGGACCGCGACGGCCGCGTCAGCTCGGGCGACTTCATCACCATGGAGTCGTACCCGGTCACTGCGGCGCCGACGCAGGCGATGACGATCCGCGTGAAGCGGGTCACGTGAGGCGATAGAACCCGGGAACACGAAGGCCACGAAGGCACGAAGGACGACACGAGGTTCAGACACTACCTGAGGTGTCTTCAGGTCCTCCCTGTTATTCCTTCGTGCGTGCTTCGTGTTCTTCGTGTCCTTCGTGTTCCCGTGACCCCCTGCGACAGCCAGTTCGCAATGGCCTCGGCGATGGGCTGGCCCGTCCGGTCCTCGATGAACAGGAACTCGCCCGCGGTGTTCACCTCGAAGAAGTAGTACTCGCCGTCCGGCGTGCGGCGCATGTCGATGGCGCCGTACACCAGGCCGAGCCGCTCGAGGAGCGCCAGCAACCCATCCGAGATGGCCTTCGGTAACACCTCCGAGGACAGCTGCGCATCGCCCACGGTCATGCGGAAGTCCACCAGGCCGTTGCCCGCCACCGAACGGATGGCCGCGGGGTAGAGCGTGCCGCCCACGGCCGTGATCCGCAGGTCGCTCTCCGCCGGGATGAACTCCTGGAAGATGACGGGCGCCACGCGCACGGCATCCAGGTGTGCGAGATCCGCGGCCTGCAGGCGGCGCGTCTCGCGCCACACCTCGTGGGTGCACGAGAACGTCTTGTAGATGAGGCCCCCCGGTCCCGCCTCGTCTGCAAAACGACGCGCACGCCCCGGGTCCGAGGTGATGAGCGTGCGCGGCACCTTCAGCCCCACCTCCGCCGCCACGCGCAGCTGCCGTGCCTTGCGCGACGCCGCATCGTCCAAAGTCGGGCTGTTCATCCACGGCACGTCCAGCAGCTGCCACAGCCCGTTGATGGCCTCGTTCCACTCGTTGGCGGTGAAGAGGCTCACGTTCGGATCGGTGACCGAGGAGAGATCCGGCGCCTGCGGGCGCCGCCACCACACCGCGGTGACGTCGTGGAGCCCGTAGGTGCGGCCGTCGGCGCGCGCGTAGTCGATGCGAGGGCGGCCGCGGCGGTCGTACTCGATCGAGAGCGTGGCGCGATCCGGCAGCTCGGACAGGTTCAGCAGCAGCACGGGCTGCCCCTGCGCCTCGAGGTGCCGGATCACGCGTTCGGCATGCGGATCCTGCTGGTGAGAGATGACCAGGATCACGGGTGGCCTCTGGTCACCGGGCGGACTGATCGTGCTCCTGGATCAACTGTGCCAGCAGTGCCGCCGTCTCGTTGTACTGCTCCTGCAGCGACTGGCGCGCGCTCTCGGCCTGGGCCAGCTGATCGGCCAGTTGCTGCAGCTGGGCGTCGAGCTGCTCGATGTTGGCCTGCAGCCCGGCGACTCCCTCCGCGGGCGCGCCCGCGGTGTGTGGCGTGGCCACCGCGAAGGGCAGCGCCCCGCCCGGCACCGGCTGCAGCGGTCCAGGCTGCGGCAGGCGCGGGGTGATCACGTTCTCTGCGATGGTGATCGGGCCCGGATCGAGCACGCCCTCCTTGATGGTGTCGCGGATGAGCTCCTTGCGCGTGTCGAGGCGGATGTCCTTGATCTGCTCCTTCACCGTATCGCGCGGGATTTCCTTGAGGATTTCCTTCCGGACCTCCTTGATCGGATCCTTCGGCCCCTCCTTCAGGAGCTTGGCCGGGCACATCGAGTTGGCGGCCGCGATGTCGCCCGGCGAGAGGCCGCTGCGCTGGCCGATGGTCACGCCGGGCGGGACGGGCGCGATGGGCGTGATGGTGTCGGTGCCGTCTATCGAGAAGGCGTTCCGCGGGTAGTGCATGATCGACCCGAAGTCGTACGCCCCGACATCGTCGCCGTCGGTGATGTGCTGGTTGAAGTTGTGCTCGGTGCCGGGCTGGATCTTCGCCCAGTTGATGGCGATGAACATGTCGCGGTCCTCGCGGCTCTGCTCGTGCCAGAGGCCCACGGCGTGGCCAATCTCGTGGATGGTGTTGCCCAGGGTGCAGCCGGACGCGAGGTTCACGAACTGCTGGCCGCCCCGCCTTCCCACGGACGAGGAGCAGCCGCTGCTCGGGCGGAAGGTGACGTAGTCGGCCTCGGTGGTGCGCACGACGAAACGGAAGCGCGTGTTGGCCTCCCAGTGCGCGATGGCGTCGGTGACGCGCGATTGGTTCGGCAGCGCCGGATCGATCGTGTAGGGCACACGACAGTTGGGCCAGCGGAACTGGGCGCCGGTGAGAATCACGCCAGCGGCCACGCCGCCGCCCATCTCGGCCCGTAGCTGGTCCGACGCGTGGGCTACTTCGTCGGCCGTGCCCAGGACGATATCGCCCTCGAACATCGCCAGGCCATCCACCTCCACGTACTGCACGGCCTTGGCGGCAAAACTGTTGCCGCGGATGAGCGCGGTCTTGACTCCCGGCCTGGCCTGAAACTCGCCGGCATCCTGGGTGGACCGACCCTGGCCGCGTGGCGCCCTCGAGGGCCCGCCACTCCTGCGCTTGGCTGCCATACACACCTCCAGCTGATATCCGGGTGAACGCGGCGACGACGCGGAGCGAGGTGAGCAGCCTCCTTTCCTGGGGGGCCGGAATCATACCCGCGCAAGTGGGCGAAAGGAAAGGGGGTTCGCGTGGTGCGCATTCGAATGCGGGTGGTCTGTCCCGGCAGATGACATGAGCTCTATTCATCAATTGTCCATGCGATAATGACTCCGTCTCATGAGCCGATTTCTCGAGTCCCCCCACCTGCGCCTGATCGCCGAGGTGGCCCGGACCGAAAGCGTGACGCGTGCGGCCGATCGCCTCAACGTGACGCAGTCCGCGGTCAGCCACCAGCTGCGCGACCTCGAGGACAAGCTGGGCACGCCGCTCTTCGTGCGCTCCGGCCGGCGGATGTTGTTGACGCCCGCGGGACGCCTCATCGCTGCCGCCGCGGACGAGGTGCTCGCGGCCATCGGACGCGTCGAGGCGCAGGTCGAGCAACTGGCGCGTCATGCCGCGGGCGAGCTGCGCGTCTGCACGCACTGCTACACCGGCTACTCGTGGCTGCCGTCCCTCATCGAAGGCCTGCGCCGGCGCCACCCCGGCTTCGCGCTGCAGATCGCCCCGGAGTACACGCTCGACCCGATCGAGGCCCTGCTCGATGCGAAGCTCGACCTGGCGATCATGAACGATGTCACCGACGGCCGGCGGCTGCGCCACCGCGAGCTGTTCGACGACGAGCATGTGGCGGTCGTGCCGGCCTCGCACCGGTGGGCGGCGCGGCCGTTCGTCACTCCTGAGGAGCTTGCCAGCGAGCCCCTCTATCTGTACTCCCGCTCCGTCGAGAACAGCTTCATCATGCGGCACGTGCTGCGCCCGCTGGGGCTCGCCGCTGCGCACGTCACCTATCTGCAGCTGCCGGAAGGCATCATCGAGATGGTGAAGGCAGGCATGGGCGCCACCGTCCTTCCGAAGTGGTCGATCGCAAGTGCGCTGACATCGGGCGACATCAAGGCGATCCGCATCACCAGGAGCGGTGTCTTCCGGAAGTGGTTCGCCGTCACCCTCAGCGACATCACGCCGACGCCGTTCATGGAGGCGTTCATCGATCTCCTGATACAACAGGGACCAGCCTCCAGGCGTCCCGCCCGGCGTCAGTCCCGGCAGGCGTCCTGACCCTCACTCGTCGACGGCCCGCATGATGGCGTCGATGTGTTCGCGCGCGCAATCCACGTGAGGGAACGGCGTGTTCGACTCATCGAACATGAGCGCGAAGTCGGTACCGGCAAGGACGATGGCCTCCACGCCGTCGCGCGCCTGCAGCGTTGCCGCCAGGGCGACGAGCTGTTGACGATGCTCGGCGGAGACGACCGCCGTGTGCGCCAGGTGTGAGTAGGCGTCGTGGATGAACCTGAGTTCGGGGTCGCGGGGGCGGACGACCTCCACGCCGTGCAGTCGGCCGAACATGTTCGACTCGATCACGTACCGCGTACCGAACAGCGCGACCCTCGACAGGCCCCGCGCCTGAATCGCGTCCGACACGACGCGGGTGATGTCGATCACCGGAACCGGGGTAATGGCAGTCAACTCATCGATGCAGATGTGCGGCGTCACCGCTGGAACGACGCCGAACGTCGCGCCCGCGGCGTGAAGCCGCGACAGCAGGCCGGCCAGATAGGCGGCAAGGCCCTGACGGTCGCCGTCCGCCGCATGCTGCGTGGTCCGCGCGATCGACGCATGCACCAAAGCGAGGTGCAGGGGCCGCTGACGGGCATCGTGCGCCGCCGCGAGTCCGCGATAGTAATGAAGGCCCGCCCCCATCCCGAGGCCCCCGAGGAGACCGATGGTCACGTCTGCCCGTCCTGTGTCATCGCCCGTCATCTCCACACCCCGTCTCAGCTGCGGAGCACCAGTGCCGGATCGACCTGCATGACGCGCCAGGCCGGCAAGCATGCCGCGGCCGCGCCGACCAACACGATGGCCGCGACCGCGACGCCGGTGAGCGTGGCGTCCACCGGCGCGACGTTCTCGAGGAGGCGCACCAGCAGCGCGCAGAGGGCCGCGCCGGCGGCCATCCCGGCCATCGCGCCGCTCGCCAGGTCGCGCATCGCCTCGGTCATGACGAGTCGCATCATCGCACGCGGGTCGGAGCCGAGCGCCAGCCGCACCGCGAAGTCCCTCCGGCGGTCCATCACGCTCCGATAGGTCACGCCGGCGATGCCGACCGCGGCGAGCGCCAGGCCGAGGATCGCGAGCAAGCCCAGCACGAGCGCCCTGAAGCGATCCGGCGCCGTGGATTCGTTCACGAACACCTCGAGCGGCTGTGCCTTGCGCAACGGCAGCGACGGATCGACATGCTTCAGCGAGGCCCTGACCGCCGGCACCAGCGATGCTGGCTCCACCGAGGTCCGGATGACGAACGCAACCGGCACGCCGAACGCGTTGTTCTGGCTCCACGGGACGTACAACGTGGGCTCGGCCTCGGCCGTGACCGTGACGTCCGACACATCGTCCACCACGCCGACGATCGTCAGCGGCGGCGGGTTGTTCCGAAGCAGGGTTCGTCCGATGGGATCGAGTCCCGGCATCAGCGCGTCGGCGAACCGCCGGCTGATGACGGCCACAGAGGCGCGATCCGGCGTGTCGGCATCCGTGAACACCCGTCCGGCCATCGTCCTGGTCCGCATCGCCTCGAAGTAGTCGGGGCTGACACGGCGGTATTGAACGGTGTGCGGCTGATCGTCGGGCGCCGGCTGATCCTTGATCCTGACCAGGGTCTGATACGAGAAGGTCGGGATGAACGCGTTCTGGGTGATGCCCACCGACACGACGCCGGGCAGCGCGCGGATGTCGTCGAGCAGTCGCGACACCACCGTCGTCCGCAGTTCCGGTGTGGGATAGGAGGCCTCCGGCAGACGGATCTGCGCCGTCAACACGCCGGTGTACTGATAGCCGGGACTGCGCTGCGACAGTTCGCGCAGGCCCTGGACGACGACGGCGGCGGCCATGAGCAGGGCCACGCACAACGCCACCTCGACCGACACCAGCGCGCGCCGCACACGCGCGGCGCGGGGCGACCCCGTGGTCCTGCTGGACGTCGTGGCGAGGATGGCCGACGTGTGGCCGCGCACGGCGCGTGCCGCGGGCCATGCGGCCGTTGCGACGGCCGTGACGGTCGCGACCAGCATGCTGAACGCCTGGACCCGCCAGTCCACGTTGACCGGGCCGAGCGACCTCGCGATGGTGGGGTTGATGGCGAGCAGCGCGGGCACGGTCAGGCTCGCCAGCACCAGGCCTGGCACGAGGCCGGCGGCAGACACGATCAGGAGCTCGGCGAGGTAGGCGCGCAGCACATCGGACGTCGAGGCTCCGAGAGCCAGCCGCACCGACATCTCGCCCGAACGGGCGACCGCGTGGGCCGAGGTCAGATTGGCGATGTTCACGCACGCGATGAGCAGCACGAACGCCGTCGCCGCCAGCAGCATCAGCAGTGGCGCGCGCATCGATCCGTACTGCCATTCGCGCGCGGACTGCACGCCCAGCGTCCAATGCGCGTGTGTCCGCGGGAACTCCTGTGCGAGCTGGCCCGAGATGGCGCGCAGCTCGTCGCGCGCCTGCTCGATCGACGCACCCGGGGCGAGCTCGGCGAGTCCGACCACCGTCAGCGCCGGCGCCCTCGGTTTCGGCTCGGCGCTGGCCGCGAGCGGCGTGAACACCTGCGCATCCAGAAACGGCGCGGCGAATCCCGGCGACAGCACGCCGACGATCGTGTGCGGCTGGCTGTCGATGACGAGCGAGGTCCCGAGGACGGGCGTCGCACCGAGGGTGTCCCGCCAATAGCGATCCGCGATGACGGCGACGGAGTGGCCCGGCTCTCCTTCGCCCGTGGTGAACGACCGGCCCTGCGCGATTGGCGCGGCCATCATCGACAAGAGGCCCGGCGTGACCGCGGCGCCCTGCGCGACCGAGAGCTCACCCGCGATGGTGACCACGCGCTCGGTCAGGTAGAACCCTTCGAGCCGGGCCAGCGTACGCGCGCGCTCGCGCAGTCGCGACACCTCCATCTGCTGCAGGGGGTTGCGCTGCAGCGTCGCGGTGGTGCCGGGTGGCTCTGCAAACAGATGCACCACCGGGCCCTCAGTGACGAAGGGCATGGGGCGCAGCATGGTCGCGTTCGCGACGGCAAGGATGGCCGCATTGGCGCCGAGCACCAGCGTCAGGGTGGCCACGCAGGTGACGAAGTAGGCCTTGCGAGCGACGAGCGATCGCCACGCCTGGCGCAGTTCCACGGCGAAGGTGTGCATGCGGCCACTCTACTGAGCGGCCGCCGCCGCACACAGTGCGATTAATTCATCGAATCGTGAGGCGAACTCACGCGCTCGCTCCCTCGCTCGCTAGTGGAACCTCTCCGCCGTCCCCGTCGGACACGCCGCTCGATACACATCCCGGTTGAGGTCGAGGAACTGCGCGGTGGCCGTGATGTTCAGGTGATCGGCACCGGCGAAGGTGAAGTTGGCCCCCACCACCAGCCAGCCGGCCAGGAACCCTGGCGCCGGCGGGACAGGCGGCGTGTCGAACAGGATCATCGCGACGAATCGCGCCGCGAACGCGTTGCGGCCCGAGCGCGACCAGAGACCGTGGCCCGGGGAACGCTGCCCGGGTGCGAAGCCCGTCGTGCCGGCACTCTCGCTCAGCGTGCCTCCCCTGTGGAACGTCAGAAGCGAGCGAAACGGGGGCCCAAGCGGCGCGCCGGTTGCGCAGTCGCGCAGCGTGAGCGACATGGCCCACACGCCCTCGAGTGCGCGTGCACCAGCGCCGTCCGCACGGGCCGGCCCTGGCATCACCGCGAGAATCGACAGGCTGAGAAGGATTGTGACTGACATCCGGCGGGTTCTGCTCATGGATGGATCTCCTCCGATCCCACCACGCGAGAAAACCCGACGGGCTCCCTCACCGGGACGTGAGCTCCTTGAAGAGCCAGGCCCGCGCCGCCTGCCAGTCACGCTCGGCGGTCGCCTCGGATACTCCCAGGGCCTGCGCCGCTTCCGAGATGGACAAGCCGGTGAAGAACCTGAGCTCCGCGAGCCGGCACTTGCGGGGATCGACCGTGGCAAGCCTCGTCAGGGCCGCGTCGAGGTCCAGCACATCGACGGCCGCCGGCCCGTCGGCCTGTGCCCCCTCGTCGAGCGTCACCCGCGCCCACCGCCCGGAGCGCTTGGCCGTCCGCCGCGCACGGGCGCGGTCGACGAGGATGCGCCGCATCATCTGAGACGCGATGGCGAAGAAGTGGCTGCGGTTCTGCCAGCCCGGGCGCCGCTGATCGACCAGTCGCAGGTAGGCTTCGTGGACGAGCGCGGTCGGGTTGAGCGACACGTCCGCCGCCTCCCCTCGCAGGTGCACGGCCGCACGGCGCTTCAGATCGTCGTAGACCACGGCCATCAGCTCATCGCGGGCCCGGGAGTCGCCGCCGGCCCAGTCGTGCAGCAGGTCCGTGATGTCTCGGGACGCCACGCTACCGTCCCGCCACAGGTGCTCGCCGCCTCAGTTCATCGTCGACATGCAGCAAGACGTTCGGGTCGCGCGCGAACGACTCCTGTTCGGCGGCAAGCACCAGCAGGAATCGACCATCCCGCCCGACGTCGAAGCCCGGCACGCCCAGCCAGTCGGTGAACGCCGTGCGGAACAACTCCCGTTCGGGGCCGGTCGCCACGCCGCGGGCCGGATCGAATGGCAGTTCGAAGATGCCGTCGTGGGGCGAGCGGTCCGATGCCCCGCGGCGGCTGCGGAAATAGAGGGTATCGCCCGTCCGGCTCCAGACGGTGTACCCGGCACCTTCGATCAACTGGCGGGCGAGCCCATGGCCGGCCGCAGGCCGGACGAAGATGGAGGGACGAGGGAACCAGCCGGTGAAGCCAAGCCAGCGCCCGTCCGGTGACAGGACCGGCATGCCCACGCGGTCGGGCAGGCCCTCAATGGTGGTGGATTGACGCGTTTCCATGTCGAGCATGCGCAGCTCCGCGTGCCCGTCGGGCGACCGCTGCACATAGATCAGCGAACGGCCATCGGCAGACACAGCCCCCGCTGCCAGCTCGTCGCGCGTGCTCGTCACCAGCACCTCGGACACGGCGTGGCCATCGAGCGCCTCGCGTCTGAGCTGCCAGTGGCCATCCCGCTGGGACGTGTAGATCAGGCGGGATCCATCCCGGGACCACACCGGCGCCCAGTTGTGACCGTCGGACGTCACCCGGCTGAACGCGCCGGTGTCGAGGTGATGGATCCAGATCTGCGCGACCTCCTGGTCCTCCACGACCACGGCGAACCGGCGCCCCTCCGGCGAGACTCGCGGCGTCCAATAGGCCCGTGGCTCGAGCGGAAGCGGTGTGGCGTGTCCGGTGCGATCCACCCACGCGAGTTGTCGCCGGGCCGAAGGCGGCATCGGCAACACGACCAGCGTTCCGGTCTCCGACAACGCGTAGGCCCCGTGTCCCTGACGCCGATTGGTCCAGATGCCGTCCAGCAGCTTCACGGGCGGTCCGGACCGCTCGAGCCGCGCGGCATCGAACGGCACGGCGAAGAGCGCCGTGCCCGACGCGTAGACGATGTGTCCGGTCGAGACGTAGCGCGCATCGAACCCTTCGTCGATCACCCGGCGGCGGGCGCCGGTGCCTGGCATCAGCAGGTCGATGCGAAACCGCTGCTCACCTTCGTGGACGGTCACGAGCATCGCGCGGCCACCGGGAAGCATCGCCGGCGCGTGATGGTCGATCTCGGATCGGGTCGCATCGATGGCGCTGACGGGCTGCGGCGCACCGCCGTCTGCATCCACCTGCTGGAGCCCGTGGTTGGTCGACGCGAACACGATCCGTCCATCCGTGGTCCACACGCCGCCGAGGAACGACTCCACCGGGCAGATGATCGCCGGCGCCGCCGTGCCATCCAGGCGCGTCCGCTTCAAGGCGTTGTCGGCCCAGAACGCGATCGACTCCCCGTCCGGTGAGAAGAACGGGCTCGCCGCTCGCTCGGTGCCGGGCAATGTAACCGTCGTAATCTGGTCGATGCGGCGCACGTAGAGCTGTTGCGACTCCACCGGCCCGTCGTTGGCCGGATAGACGATGGTCGTCCCGTCGGGCGAGATCGCCGGCGCCCCGGTGAAACGGACACGTGCTCCCATCGGAAGGGCGAAGCGGGCCAGCGGGTCACCGGCGGCGGACGCGTCCGGCGTCGGCCGGAGGCCCACGACCGCGACCCCGATGGCGAGCAGCAGTGCGGCGGCCAAGAGGATGGGCACCGATGCGCGAGCCCTGCGGCCGGGGACGCGGCGTGACGGATCGGCATCTTCCGCGGCCGCCTCGAGGGCGAACGCGAGGTCGGCTGCCGAGTGAAAACGCGCCACGGGGTCCTTCTCGAGGCACCGCTGGACGATGCGGAGTATCGCGGGAGCGACGTTCTGGGCGTCGATCGCCGCCAAGGGGTCGTCTCCCAGCGTGGCCTCGAGTGTTTCCGTCCGCGAGGGCCGATCGAACGCCCGGCGGCCAGTCAGTAGCTCGAAGAGGACCACGCCGAGCGCGAAGACGTCGGCGCGTCCATCGGCGTCGGCACCGCGGATCTGCTCAGGTGCCATGTAGCCCGCCGTGCCGACGATGACGCCCGATGCGGTCTGCCTATCGAGCGCGTTCGGCGCACCGCCGGTCCCCGCGTCGGGCGCCCGCAGCTTGGCCACCCCGAAGTCGACGATCTTGACGCGCCCGTCGCGCGTGACGACCACGTTTTCGGGCTTGAGGTCCCTGTGCACGATGCCCTTGGCGTGTGCGGCGGCCAGACCGCGCGCCAGGGCTGCCGCGATGTCGCAGGCGCGTGCCGCCGACAGAGGGCCACGCCCCAGCCGCTCGCGCAACGTCTCGCCCTCCAGCAGCTCGGTGACCAGGTACGGCCGTCCATGGTGGAGACCGACATCGAAGACGGTCACGAGATTCGGATGGGTGAGCGCGCCCGAGGCGCGCGCCTCCTGCTCGAACCGCCCTAGTCGGTCGGCGTCGGCCGCGTAGCGGGAGGGCAGGACCTTGATGGCCACCTCGCGGTCGAGACGGGTGTCGCGGGCCCGATAGACGCGGCCCATGCCGCCGGCACCAATCAGCGCGTGGACCTCGTACGGCCCCACCCTGCTCGAGGGTTCGATCTCGACGTCGTCGAGGCCGATGGACAGTGTCGGTACGTCCTCGACGGGGGCGCCTTCGTGAGCGGCGAGCATGGCGCCAACCTCCGTGCGGAGATCCGTGTCACCCGCGCACGCGTCGTGCAAGAACCGGGACCGCTCGGCAGCCGGCCGCGCGATCGCTGCATGGAACAGCTCCGTGATTTGTCGCCACCGCTCCGGAGTCATGGGCGTTGAGGAGGACCGTATTATCGGGCCTGTGGCCCGCGACGTGTGCACACGGGCCGGTCGTCACGCACCACGCACGAATACCTGCGAACGTTGGTTGGGAAGGTGACGGGGTGCTCGTCGCGGCTCCAGACATCGACGGTGGGCGCTCACGGGCGACCCAAGGGGACGAAGAGCCGACGACAGTCGGAAGCTGCTGACAGCAAGGGACTTAGGCGATGACTGATTGGGATGGCGGGCTGCCTGGGACGAGGCTCGCATGACGCGGCCCTCCAGCCGGAGCCGCGAGCGACGCGAGCGTTTGGCGAAGGATGGCGGAGAGAGTGGGATTCGAACCCACGGTAGAGTTTCCCCTACACACGCTTTCCAAGCGTGCTCCTTCAACCACTCGGACATCTCTCCGTGTCTTTAGAATCAACA
>Ga0209705_10000653_pt1 | contig 18065 bp, 16 predicted proteins | sample PPLLaktember2015_5_FD_187262 | JGI IMG/M metagenome (GOLD analysis project Ga0209705, IMG submission 187262) | Freshwater sediment microbial communities from Prairie Pothole Lake near Jamestown, North Dakota, USA - PPLs Lake P8 Core (1) Depth... | ecosystem: Environmental > Aquatic > Freshwater... | reverse complement strand
CCATCTCGGTGAGCAGGCCGACCAGCCGCGGGCCCTCTTCCCCGGGCTCGACGACCGGGAGGCAGCCGATGCGCAGCCTCTCGAGGCGCGCGGCGGCCTCGGACAGCGTCGCGTCGGGGCTGATCGCCCGAGCGATGGCCGGCGTAGAGGAGCAGGGCGGCGAGGCCGACGAAGAGCGCGAGGAGCCGTCTCATGCGCGCAGGATACACGTGCGGGCGATCGGAGTTGCGCTTCCCGAGCCCGGCATGACAGGATGCCCGGACCTGCTGCTGGAGAAGAAGACCATGCCCCGACACCACGCCGCGTTCGCACCCCCGCTCCGCTCCTGGATCCTGCTCGCCGTCCTCGCCCTCGGCGCCCTCGCCCCGCGGCCGGCGTCCGCCGCCGCGGACCCCGCGATCGCCGCCCTGGTCGCGCAGATCGACCCCGATCGGTACCAGGCCCACCTCGCCGCCCTCGTCGGCCAGCGGGCCACGGCGCCGGAGCGCGAGGCGGCGCGCGCGTACATCCAGCAGCAGCTCGAGTCCTTCGGCTACACCGTGCAGGTGGACGCGGCGGAGAACGTGTCGGCCTTGCGGCCCGGCTCGATCAGCCCCGACGTGCGCTTCGTCGTCGGCGCGCACCACGACAGCGTCTTCGGCTCGCCCGGCGCCGACGACAACGCATCCGGCGTCGCGGCCGTGCTCGAGATCGCGCGGGTGCTCGCCGGGGCGGAGCTCGAATCGAGCGTCGAGATCGTGTCCTTCGGGCTCGAGGAGATCGGCCTCGTCGGAAGCTTCGCCTACTCCGCGGCGGCGGGCGCTGCGGACCGCGACATCCGCGGCGTCCTCGTCTTCGACATGATCGGATACACCGCGGCGACCCAGTCGATCATCCCGCCCACGATCCCGGGCTGCTTCACGACCAGCGAGACCGCGGGCCAGGATCCCGCGGGCGACTGGATCGGCATGGTGGCGAACACCCTGCCGCTGCGGGACGCCTATCTCGCCGCGCGGGCCGAATACGTGCCGGCGCTGCGCGTCGAGTGGGGCACCGTCGCGGACGGCACCGGCCAGTGCTTTCCCTTCATCCCCGGCTTCGGGAACCTGCTGCGCCGGAGCGATCACGTCGGCTTCTGGGATCAGGGCTACGGCGCGCTCTTCCTGACCGACACCGCAGAGCTGCGCAATCCGAACTACCACCAGGGCACCGACACGATTGCGAGCCTGAACCTGCCCTTCGCGGTGAACGTGACGCGGGCTTCCCTCGCCTTCCTGCTCTCTGCCGCCCGACCGTTGGCCGGTCCCGACGTGGACGGCGACGGCGTCGCGAACGCCGACGACAACTGCCCCTTCGTCGCGAACGCAGGTCAGGAAGACACGGGCGGCCTCGGCGCCGGCTCGCCGCCGAACGGCCGTGGCGACGCCTGCGAGTGTGGCGACGTGAGCGGCGACGGCCGCGTGACGACCGCGGACGCGGCGCTGATCCAGCGTGCGCTGCTCGCTCCGCCGGCCGCGACGCTCGTGCGCCCGGCGCTCTGCGACGTGGGCGGCGCGCCGGGCTGCTCGATCGCCGACGCCGCGATCGTGCAGCGCGCGCTGCTGACGCCGCCGAAGGCGGAGATCGCGGAGCGCTGCGCGCGGCCGGCGCCGTGAGGCGCGCGCGAGCGCGCGCCGCCGGGCCGCGACGCTGAGCCGGCGGCTGGCGTTCGCGGCCGCGCTCGTGCGCGACGCGGCGCTCGCGCTTGCGGCCGCGCTCACCAGCACGCTCCTCGCGGCTCCGCCCTCCGGTGCCGAGCCGACGCCGTCCACGGGCGCGCAGGCAGCGCCGGCTGCATCGGCTCGGGCGACCCCGGCGTGGGAGAGCCTCGGCGACGGCATGGAGCACCTCGCCCTCGCGAGCGGAGCCGTGCGCGGGCACGCGTTCCGCTTCGCCCTCGCCGACGTCGAGCTGCGGCTCGTTCCGGCGTCCGGCGGCGCGGCGCGGGTCGGCGAGCTCGCGCCGGCCGGCAACGCCATCGCCGTCAATGCGAGCTTCTTCGATCGAGACGGGAGGGCCATGGGCCTCGGGATCGATCGCGGACGCGCGGTCGGCGGCGCCCGCATCGACGCCTGGAGCGCGCTCGTGGTGGCGCAGGAGTCGAGCCGGATCGTTCGTGGCGCCGCCCTGGCTCGCTACACCAGCGCGGAGCTCGTGGTGCAGGGCCTGCCGCGCTTCGTGATCCAGGGTGTGGTGCCGAAGCTCAAGCCCCAACGCGCGAATCGCACGGTGGTCTGTGCCGAGGGCGCGCGGCTCGTGCTGGTCGCGACGACCACGCGCGTCGAGGCCGCCGAGATCGCACGGCTCCTCGCCGCCGCGCCGGCGTCGGGCGGCCTCGGCTGCCGGAATGCCTTGAACCTCGACGGCGGGCCGTCGACCCAGCTCCACGCGCGCTGGAACGGCTTCGCCGCGGACGTCGCCGGGGGCTGGGGCGTTCCGAATGCGCTGGTCGCGACGCCGCGCGCGCGGCCGCCCGCCGAACGCTGATCAGCGCCGCGTCGAGCGCGCCGCGAGCGCAGCCAGCGCCAGCGAGCCCAGCGCGAACGTCGACGGCTCGGGCACCGCGTTCGTCGAGTAGTCGTGGCCGCTCTCCGACACGAGGGAGACGCCGGGCGTGACCGCGTCCACGAAGAGCGTGACCGTGTGGGAGCCGTCGATGAACGTCCGATAGACGATGCCGTCGCCCTGACGCACCCACTCCTGGGCCGCGGCCGAAATGCCCATCGAGATCGGAATGCTGTCCCCGACGGCGGCCTGGCCCGTGTAGACCTGGAAGATGCTCATGGGGTTGTCGACGGGCCACGACGCGCTCGGGCCGCCGAAGTCGATCGGCACGTGGAAGCCCGTGCCGCCGCCCGCTCCGAAGCTGAGGCCGAAGTCGAGGGTGCCGTGCGGGAAGCCCTCGGGCTTGTAGTAGATCGGGTTGCTGTGGGCGACCTCGATCGACAGCGTCACGTTGTAGTCGGTGAGGGTCCCCGGGGAGAGCGTCGAGCTCGTGACGAGGAGGGCGTCGTCCATGCGCGCCCCGACGCTCGAGTAGACGCGAGGCTCGTAGAAGGGCAGGGCGTTCACGAAGGCCTCGGTGTCGACCCGCAGCTTCAGCACGCCGGGCCCGGCGAAGGCCGAGAGCGACCCGGCGGCAGAATGGGTCACCTCGTTGACCGTGGCGGCGTAGGAGTAGCCCGTCCCCGACACCGATGTGGAGCCATCCGCGTTCGTGACGTTCACGAGGTCGAAGGGCGTCTTCGTGGTGCCGCCGTCGAGGGACGTCCACGCGAGCGCCGGCACCTCGAAGGACGCGGCCCCGGCGGCCCCCGGGCCGAGCAGCGTCGCCGCGCACAGGACCAGGAATCGGGGTCGCTTCCAGGACGTCACGAGCGGGAACGAGCGCATGGCCTCGAGCCTCCGGCCCTCCGATCCGCGGAAACGACGAGGGGGGAGGGCGGGTCACACACCTCTCGCCGGGAGAGAGGTGGCGCGCTGGCGGCGGAAGTGGCAGAAGCCGCTTCAGGGAATCCCGTGCAGGCCCCAGGGCGGGCTCGCGTTGATCACGCGGTCCTGCACGCAGGTGGCGGTGAAGCTCGCGAACTCGACCTCGGGATGGCTCGCCGACACCTGGTAGACCCCGGGCGGCACGTTCGGCCACAGCACCCCCCCGTCGCCGGAGGTGGTGAGCTGGGTGAGGTCAGGGAACACGGCGTCGTTGAAGTAGATCGGCGCCGGCATGACCGGGAACCCGCTCACGGTGGCGCCGGCGACGCCGTGGGGCGCGAAGTGGATGAACTCATCGAAGGTCATGCCGACCACCAGGGGGTCGCTGACGGTCGAGACGATCACGCACCCGTCCGCGAAGGGCGGCCTTCCGACGTAGCCCTGGATCAGCAGGTAGAGGAGGTTGTAGACGCCGTCGGTGGGCGTCTGGAAGTTGATCTGCTCGATCGGATCCGACGCCGTGTGGAAGGTCTGTGCGTAGACCGTGTGGTGGCCGGCCGCGACGATGTAGGGCGTCACGTCGGCCCCGCTCGGCACCTCGAGCGTCCAGGCTCCCGCGTCGTCGGTCACGGCGACGAGGTCGGGGAGCTCGTCGACGCGGATCTCGGCGCCGACGATCGGGTTGCGCGTGTTGAAGGTGTAGGCCGTGCCGCTGAGCGTCGTGGCGGCCGGAGGTCGGCAGTCGTGATGCTGTCCGTCGTGGCCCCGGCCGTGGGAATGCGCGTGGCCCCGGCCCTGGGAGTGTCCATGTCCCCGCTCGCGACCCGGGCTCGGCTGCTTTCCGCGCGCCGCCGCATCCCCGGCCGCGAGCTGGGCCGCCGCGACCAGCGCCACGATCCACGCAAGGCTTCTGATCCAGGTCCCGCTGCTCATCCGCTTCGCCACCACGCTCCTCCTCGAGTCGAGAGCAATCGACGGCGGCGGAGAGTATCGGCGCGCCCTCACGACGCCAGGGCGCGCGCGGGCTCGCGGGTCACGCTGCGTCGTGGGGCGACGATCGGCCGCGCTGCAGCCGCGCGTAGCCCCACTGGAGCGGCAGATGGGCAGCCTGCGGCAGCAGGCGCTTCATCCACTCGCCGAGGTAGGAGTCGAAGCCGATCCGAACGCGCGCGCGGTTCGCCTTGGTCGCCCGCACGACCCGCCGCGCAAGCTTCTCGGGCCGCATGCCGTGGCGCTCCATCAAGCGCGCCAGCGTCTCGGTTTCCGCCTGGTTGACGCCCGAGCGCGGCACGGCTGCGCGCAGGATGTTGGTGCGGATCGTCCCGGGATGGATGCTCGTCACGCCGATGCGGTGGACGGCGAGCTCGGCGCGCAGGCTCTCGCTCAAGGACTTCACCGCCGCCTTGGTCAGGCAATAGCTCGCCTGCAGCGGAAGCCCGAGGAAGCCCGCGAGGCTCGAGGTGTTCACGATGTGGGCTTCCGGTCGCTTCTTCAGATACGGCAGGAAGTAGTGGCAGCCGTAGATCACGCCCCACAGGTTGACGCCCATCACGAGATCGAGCTCTTCCAGCGGGCTGTCCTCGAAGCTCTTGTTGATCGTGATGCCCGCATTGTTGAAGAGCAGGTCGATGGCGCCGTGCTCGGCCTCGATCTCGGCGGGCAACGCCTTCATGCGTCCCCGGTCCGAGACGTCGGCGACGTGCGTGCTCACACGCGTGCCGCGCTCCCGCAATGCAGCGGCGGTCTCCTGCAGGCCCTTCTCGCTGACGTCCACCAGCGCGAGCTGGCAGCCCTCGTCCGCGAACGCCCGCGCGAGCGCACGGCCGATGCCGCTGCCTGCGCCCGTGATCACCGCGACCTTCCCGCGCAGCTCCTTCATGGCGACCGCTTTCCCCCCGTCGTTCGCGGCAACACATAGCAGCATCGCGGAGGGGGCTGCCGCCGCGCGTCGCCTCGGGGCGCTCAGGTGTCCGAACGGCCCGGCAGTCTCGCGCGCGCGCGGCTCGCGGCCTTCGCCGTTCCTTCCGCGTCCAGGAGGCCGTGTCGCATCAGGCCGCCCACCTCGGCGAAGGCCTCGCTCATGGAGAGATTCGCGCGCGCCAGGAAGTCGGGCTGCATCACACGGCGCACCGCCACCATCATCACCTCCGCCACGAGGTCGGGATGGACGCCGCGGAACTGGCCCTGGCGCATCCCCTCGGCGACGAGGCGCGAGACACCGTCGGTCCGCTCGCGCTGGTGCCTCTCGAACAGCCGGCGTGCGGGCGGGAAGCTCTCGACGTCGGCCGAGAAGGTGGCGCTCGCGCTCCGGGTCTCGCTGACGCCGGGCTCGAGATACGCCTGGATGCGCTCCACGGGGTCGCTGGCGGCGCGCAGCCGCTCGTCTCCGAGGCTCCGGATCCGACGCAGGAAGCGGTCGACGACCCGGAGGAAGAGATCCTCCTTGGTCGGCGCGAGGGCGTACAGTCGCGTGCGCGAGCAGCGCAGCCGCGCGGCGAGCTCACCGATCGTCACGCGACGGAAGCCGTCCTCGAGGAAGATCTCCTCGAGGGCGTCCAGCATCCGCTCCTCGCGCGCGAGCGCGCTCGGAGACCTCTCCGCCTCGCGCCCCGCGCCGCCGTTCGGCTCCTGCTCCGCGCTCCGCTCGACCGTCCGCGCGATCTTCGGCCTGGCATTCCGCTCGCCCTTCCGCGTGGACTTCCGCTTCGCCGTGCCCCTCGTCGCCACTCGCCCTCCGCCCGACCGCCGGCGCCGCGCCCGCACGGTCCGTTGCGGAGCGACCCTAGCTCTCGCGGCTCTCCGCCTCCGCCTCGCGCACCACGTCCGGGATCTCATCCCCGAACACGTCCGACAGGCCGAATGCGCGCCGCAGGAACTGCAGCTCCGACTCGCGGTGCGGAAGGGGCGCCGTGTCCTGAAGCATCTTCGCACGTCGCAGCTCGCCCACCACGGCCTCGCTGCGCGGGAACGGATCACCGACCCGGTTCAGGAAGAAGCGCTCGTCGAAGGGCAGCTTCGGTCGCTGGCCGCCCGCGGCGGGATCCTCCGCCGGATAGCCGACGGTCTGCAGCAGCAGGATGTCGCAGCCTTCGGGCAGGCCGATCGCCCGGCGCAGCTTCTTGTTGTTGAACGCCGCGAGCACGCAGGTGCCGAGCCCCTCTTCGAAGGCCACGAGCGTCGCCTGCGCGATGCCCTGGCCGCAGTCGATCTCGGTGATCCCATTGTCGCGGATGCGCTCCGCGGACTTCTCGAAGAAGGGGATCAGCACCTCGTCGAGGTAGGCGTGGCTGCGTGCGCGATCGACGCCGATCGCGCCCGCGTCGACGAGCTCGTGCAGCCGCTTCGCCTGCTCGTCGACCATGCGCCAGTCGACGTACCAGACGATGATCACCGGTGCGAGACGGAACTGGAAGCCGCCGATCGCCGTGCCCTTCGGGATGCCGGCGAGCAGCTCCGGCGACGCCGTCGCGCGCTCGATCACGACCGCCTTCAGCGCCTGCACGTTCCCCCAGAACGACGCGAGGCGAGCGGCCTCGAGCATCTTCTGGATCTTCTCGCGCTCGACGGGCTGGTAGGGACGCAGGAATCGCGTCGAGCGGCGGCGGCCGATCGCTTCCTTGAGCTCCATGGGGTCTCCTTCTCGGTTCGGCGGGTCAGAGCATCGCGGCGCCGATCTGCGAGAGCAGGTGGTTCTCGCCGTCGGCGATCGTGAAGGCGGTGGCGTCGCGCAGGAACATCTCGACCGGGTAGGCGCGGGTCATGCCGTTGCCACCGTGGAGCTGCACCGCGAGGGTCGCAACCTCGAGCGCAGCGTCGGTGCAGAAGACCTTCGCTGCGATCGAGTGGTGGAGCGGCGCCGGGCCGCCCTCCCGCAGCCGCGTCAGCTGATGGACGTAGACCTGGCGCGAGAGCGCGCGCGAGGCCTGCACCAGCCGGAAGCTGCGGAACAGGCGCGCGCGCACCGACTGGTGCTCGAAGATCGGGCGGCCGCCCTGCACGCGCTCGCGGCAGTAGGCGAGCGCCGCCTCGTGGGCGGCGCGGGCGAGCCCGACCGCGAGCGTCGCGACGGCGGCGTTGAACGCGGAGAGGGTGCGCTCGACGTGCGCGGCGTAGTCGTCGCCGGCCGCGAGCACCCAGCGGCCGGGGATGCGGACGTCGTCGAAGAAGAGCTCCCCCTGTGGGAGCGAGCGCACGCCGTGCTTGTCGAGCGGACGGCCCCGGGACACGCCGGCCAGGTCGAGCGGCAGGAGGCAGACGGCGCCGCGCTCGAGCCCGGACCCATCTGCTGGCTGGAAGTTCAGCATCGCGTGCGTCGCGATCGGGCCGTTCGAGACCCAGGCCGATTTCTGGCCGCGCAGGATCCAGTCCGCACCGTCGCGCCGGCCCTGGAGCTGCCCGCGGCCGCTCCCTCGCAGCGCGGGCTGCATCACGGTGATCGAGTCCGAGCCGTGATCCGGCTCGGTGACGGCCCAGCAGCCGATGCGCGAGCCGTCGTCGGAGGCGTAGTACGGCACCGCGAACTCCTCCACGAGATCCGCACGCCCGCTGGCGAGCGCCATCTCCGCCGGTGTCGGCGCGAGGAAGATCGCCGCCGCGAGGCCGAGGCTCCCGCACGCGAGCTCCTCGAGCACGAGGTGCTGGGCGACGGGCGAGAGCTCGAGGCCGCCGAGCGCGGCGGGGCCGCCCGCGCGCGTGTAGCCGAGGCGGCTCGCCTCCCGCATCACGGCGTGGAGCGGCGAGCCGACCGCCACGACGTCGTCCGGCGTCATCCGGTCGAGGGCGATGCCCGCCGGGCGCAGCACGTCGTGGGCGAGCTTGCGTGCGGCCTCGCGCAAGGCGTCGTGCTCGTCGCCGAGCGCGAGGTCGTACTCGAGAACCGACATCGCTCTCTCCTACTCCGGCTCGATCTCGAGCAGCTTCGTCTTGTGGGCGCTGCGCGAGAGGGTCCCGGGCTCGAGCCATTCGATCTCGGGCGTGAGCTTGATGCGATCCTTCATCGCGCGACGCAGGTCGGCGTCGAGCTCGGCCACGCGGTCGATGGGCGTCGCCGCTCCGCGCTCGATGCGGAGCCGCAGCGGCGGCACGACGCGCGGCGGCGGCTCCGAGAGCCGGATCCGGAACTCGCCGGAGACCCGCGGCACGAAGCTCGCGACCACGCCTTTGATCGCGGCGGGGTACACGATCACGCCCTTCACCTTGAGCATGTCGTCCACGCGGCCGACGATGCGGAACCGCAGCCCGCTCCGGCCGCACGGGCAGGGCGAGACCGTCACCTCGTGCAGGTCGCCGAGGGTCGTCCGCGTCCAGCCGAGCCCGCCGCCGAGCAGGCTCGTGAAGACCGCTTCGCCGCGCGCGCCATCGACCAGCGGAACCGGCTCGTGGCTCTCGGGATCGACCAGCTCGTAGAGCGCGAGGTCGTCGCCGATCCAGTGCAGACCCTGGTACACGGGGTGGTCGCAGGAGACGCCGAGGCCCGCGCCGAGGTCGAAGAGGCGCGCGCCGTAGGCCGACTCGAGACGGCGTCGCACCGCGGGCAGGCCAGCGCCGGGCTCGCCGCCGCAGAGCAGGATGCGGATCCCGAGCGACGCGATCGGCTCGCCCAGCACGTCGGGCGCGCGCTCGATCAGGTGCTCCGCGAGCGACGGCGTGCAGGAGAGCACCGTGCCGCCGAAGAAGCGCGTGGTGCTGAGGATGCGCGCGGTGCCCGCCTCGGCGCCGACGGGGATCTGCATCGTCCCGTCGTCGTCGCGGGACTGCAGGATCGGCACGCCCGCGAGGAACATGGAGAGCGCGAAGGCGTGCACGAGGCGGTCGCCCGGTCGGACGCCCGCGCGCCAGCGCGCGCGGCGCAGGAACTCGCCCCAGAGGAGGTCGATGTCCTCGCGCGTCAGCGGGTAGGGCTGGGGCTCGCCGGTGGTGCCGGACGTCGCCGCCATGCAGACGAGCGTCTCGATCGGAACCGGCAGCAGGTCGTCGAGGGCGCGGTAGACGTCGCCGCCCGAGGCCTCGATCAGCCCGCGGTAGTCGGCCTTGGTGAAGGGCGGGAGGGCCTGGGGCCAGTCGTCGAGGGACGCGAGGTCGGCGCCGCGCGCGACGCCGCGCGCCCGCAGCGTGCGCGCGAAGAACGGGGCGTGGAGCAGGAGGTCGTCGACCCGTCGCTGGAGCCGGGCGAGCTGGATCTCCCGCATCCGCTCGCTCCCGAGCAGCGGCTCCATCTTCTGGTCCCAGTAGGCCCGCTCTTCCGCCATGCGCCATTCGTACCACGAAAATACGCTTGATACCAGAATTGCATTTCTGGTACTGATCGTACCAACACCGCCATCCGGCGGCCGGAGGTGCCCCGATGCGATCCCGCGCCCGTCGATCCGCCGCCCTCGTCCTCGCCTCTCTGCTCTGCGTCGTGCCCGCAGCGTCGTCCCGGGCCGAGCTCGCGCCCGGAGGCGTCGTGACGCACGCGAGCCGCGAGCAGGCGCGTGCGCTGCTGCCGGAAGATCTCTTCCCCTTCGTGGCGGAAGCCTTCCCGGAGCTCGAGATGCGGGTCGTCGAGAGCGCCGACTACACGCCGCACGCGAAGTACGTCGAGGCCACCGTGAAATACGCGTGCCAGCCGGCGCTCGACGAGAAGGGAAACCTGCTCCACTACACCGCGGGCCAGCCCTTCCCGTACTCCGAGTGGGCGAAGGAGGCGACCCGACACGCCTGCGATCTCTCACCCGACGATCCCCAGCTCGGCCTCAAGCTCGCCTGGAACGTCAACTACCGCTGGCAGGGCGGCTCTGGCCTGAACCTCCCGCACTGGGGCTTCTCGAACATGCGCAACTCGGGCAAGGAGACCTGGCGCGTGGCCGAGGGCGAGTACCGGCGCACCTACTTCAGCGCGCGCGCCGACCTGCTGCCGGCGGCCCACGAGCTCGAGCCCGGCACCGACGTCGAATGGGCCGAGTTCTTCGACGTGAAGACTCCCTTCGACCTGCGCGGCACGATGTTCCTGCTCTACCGCTACGTCACGTCGGGCAAGGAGGACGACACCTGGGCCTACATTCCCGCGCTGCGAAGGGTGAGGCGGATCGCAGCGACGCAGAAGTCGGACTCGCTCCTCGGCACGGAGTTCGCGCTCGAGGATTTCTACGGCTTCTCGGGCTACGTCTGGGAGCAGACGTGGGAGGCCCGCGGCGAGCGCACGCTGCTCGTCCCTCTCGCGTCGGTCCGGAGCTGCTTCCCGAGCAACCTCGGCGACGACGAGCGCACGCGCGTCTCGGGCATGAGCCGCCTCGGCACGACGGAGGAGTGGAAGACCTGCCGCTTCGGCCCCTACGGCGCCCTCGCCTTCGCCGGCGAGAGCTTCGAGCGGCGCACGGTGGTCGAGCTCGACGACGTGCCGCGGCGCCCCGGCCATCCCTACAGCCGGAAGAAGCTCTGGTACGACAAGGAAACCCTCGCGCCGGTCTACGCGATGATGTTCGACCGCTCCGGCAAGCCCTACAAGATCCTGAACCACGTCTTCCGCTGGAGCGAGAGCGCTGCGAGCCCGACCAGCCAGGGCGCCCGCGTGCCGATCCTGAGCTACACGCTGCTCGCGAACGTGCAGAACGGGATCTCCCACGTCGGTCAGTTCGACAACAGCAATGCACACGGCTTCGGTGTGGCCGAGAGCCGCTCGTACTACGACTTCACGCGCTTGAAGAATCTCGGGCGCTGAGCGCGGACTGGATCAGGCGCGGGAGCGGTCGCGCAGGCCGAAGCGCTGCTCGTAGCGCGCGAAGCGCTCGCGCAGCGCGCCGGCATCGAGACCGAACTGCGCGGCGTCGTAGCGGTGTCGCCCCCGGCCGTGCTGGCGGTCGTCGGCGCGATGGCGCTCGAAGCCGGCGACGACGTCGGGCGGGAGATCGATGCCGGCGGCCGCGTAGATGCGCCGCGCCGTGCCGATCGGGTCGGCGACCAGCGCGCGGTAGCCGACGTCGACGAACCGTGCGTCGCCGGCGGCGTCGCCCTCGCGAAACGCGAGGGCGCGGTCGAGCCAGAGCGCAGTCTGCTCGGCCTGGAAGCGCCCGACGTCGTGGGGATCGACCGCGTCGCTGTAGGTCGAGCGGAAGACGGCGAAGAGGCTCGCGCCGGAGGCGATCGTCTCGACGATGTCGCGGTGCAGGTGCACGACGCAGGCGCCCGGGAACGCGTCCAACAAGCTCGGGAGCTCGGCGCAGTGGGCGGGCGCCTTCAGCACGAAGCGGCGGCCGTCGCCCCGGTCGAGCGTCTGGAGCATCGCGCGGTAGCGACCGTAGGCGCCCGCGAAGGATTCGCCCGCGAGCCACGCGGCGTAGGCGTCGAGCCGCGTCGTCGACGTGAAGCCCCAGTTGCGGAAGTCGGTGCCCATGGCGAGCACGCATTCCTCGGGCATGCGCGCGCCCGAGTCGTGGACCACGGCGAGCTCCGGGTTCAGGCGATGGAGCAGGGCGTGCGCCCCGGCTGCGGCGTCGATCGCGGCCTCGCGTGCGTCACCCTCGAGCGCGGCGAAGCGCCATGGCGCCGAGAGCTCGGCGGGGAGCGGCGCGCGCAGGCGGGGATCCGTCGCGAGCATGCGGAAGAGGAAGGTGGTGCCCGTACGCCAGCCCCCCGTGATCACGATCGGCGCGAGGAGGGGACGCGAGAGCACCTCGGGATGCGAATCCAGGTGCCGCGCCATGGCGCGACGCGCGCGAAGCCGACCGACGGCGGTGTCGCCGGCCATGCGCGTGCCGAGCGCGTTCAGGCGCCCGTCGGCGGCGGCGGAGGCGAGGTAGCCCTCGAATCCCGCCCGCCAGTCGTCGTCGCCCAGCACCTTCACGTCGTCGTTGCCGAGGGCGCGGGCGAGGAGCGCATCCGGATCGAGCCGGTATCGCTCCGGGTGCGGATCGCGATCGGCCTCGGCGGCGGCGTACAGCGCCCGCGCTTCGGCCGAGCGCGCGGGAGGCATCCAGACCCCGCTCACGTCGCGCTCGCGATCTCGACCAGCGGCAGCACGCGCACTTCGGGCAGCGCGGGCGGGCGAACCGGGTGGAGCCAGCGCAGCACGAAGAGCCCGAAGGGCCGGCCTTCCGTATCGAGCCAGCCCGGAGCGCCGGGGTCGGTGGCGGCGAGCACGAGCCGGTAGCGGCCGTCGCGGAGCGGAATGCGGGAGCCCGTGAGCGACACCTGGCGATGACGGTGATCGAGGGAGTTCAGGAAGCGGCTGTAGAGCAGCACGTTCCAGTAACGGCAGGCGACCGCCTCGCCTTCGAGCACGAGCGCCTCGCCCGGCGCGAGCTGCCATGCGCCGCGCAGGTAGTGGATGCCGGGCTCCGTGAAGGCGGCGCCGCCCTGCATCTCGCTCCAGTGTCGCACCTGGTTCGGGCGCTCGCGCTCCTCTTTCTCCACCGCGCCGAACGCCGCTGCCACACGCGAGAGCGTTGGCCCGAGGCGTGCGAGGTGGCGCACGAATCGATCGGGCTCGATGAAGGGCGGCGGCGGCCCGCCGTCGAGGGGCTCGATCGAGCAGGTGCCGAGCGCGTCGTGGCGCACGTCCTCGTAGAACTGCCGCACCCAGAGCGCGCTCGCGCCCTCGGGCAGGCGCAGCCAATCGCCCGAGGCCGGGGGCTCGGCGGAGAGTGTGACGGAGAAGCGGCCCGCCTCGTCGCAGGCGAGCGAGTCGTCGTCGAGGCGGGCCGTCGCCGCCGCGTCGACGACACCCGACGCCGCGTAGGCAGTGAGCGAGACGAAGGCCGCGTCGCCGCGCGTCCCGCTCACGCGATAGCGGCGATCCGCGCGGATGTCGGCCACCCAGTACAGGAAGTCCGGGTTGTCCATGAAGAACTTCTGGCGCCAGCCGTTGAACGGCACGAGCTCGGGCTGCTCGCGATCGACCTCGAAGCGCGAGAGCTGGTTGTGGAGGGCGCGCAGCAGGGCGCGGAAGCCGTCGGCCTGCTCGGCGGGAGAGAGGCTCTCGGTCTGACGCGCGAGGCGCTCGCCGGCCTCGCCGAGGCCGGCCACGAACGCCCGCCACGCGTCGGCGGCGCGAGGCGCCTCTTCGTCGGATCGGCCCATGGGCGCTCGTCTCCTGGACGCTTCCGCCGGGCGTCCGCCCGGGGGCGTGCGGTGGTCGCTCTCGTGGCGGGTCGGGGCCGAGGATCGCACGAGCCGCGCGCGGGTTCACGTTGCGTCCCGGTGTCCCACGAATGCGCGACGGGCGTCCGGCCCCCGCCACTTCGGACCGCTCGCGACCACCTTCCTGCTGGGTACCAGGGAGCCTCCATGCGCCTTCTCCTCCGCGTCCTCGTCCGACTCCGCGTCGTGCTACCGGCCCTGGCTATCTCCGTGATCGCCGGCGCGGACGGCGCGCGGGCCGCGGACGGACGCATCGAGATCAACCAGGCGCGGGCCCTCGCCGGCGGCGTGACGCCCGCCGACGCGCCCGGCTTCCCGGTCAGCCTCACGGCGTCCGGGAGCTACGTGCTGACGGGGGACGTCGTGGTCCCGGTCGGGGCGTCCGGCATCGTGATCTCCGCCGACGACGTCACGCTCGACCTGGCGGGCTTCGCGGTCCAGGGCCCATCCGTGTGCACCGCCACGAGCTGCATCCAGTCGGCGCCGAGCGGCGTGTCCGTGAGCGCCGCCGGCGTGTCGGGCGCGGTGATCGAGAACGGCTTCGTGCGCGGCTTCGGCGCGGCGTGCGTCGCGCTCGGCACGCGTTCGCGCGTTCAGGGGATCCACGTGCGCTCGTGCGGACGGGACGGCATCGACGTGGGGCCCGACTCGCTCGTGCTCGACTCCCGCGTGGACCTGGTCGGGAGCGACGGGATCTCGTTCAAGGCCGCTGGCGTGCGCGCGGGGAACGTGGTCTTGAACGTGTCGCTCGCGGGCGCCGGCTTCGCCACGATCGCGGGCGGCGGCGGCACGCGCGGGAACGTCTGCCAGGACGAGCGCTGCTCGCGCCACGCGCGCCGGCGCTACTACCTCACGAGGAACGCCGTGCCGTCCACCGCGGCGCCGACGGCGTGTCTGCCCGGCTACCACATGGCCTCGTTCTACGAGCTCCTGGACCCGAGCGCGATCGAGTACGACACCGTCCTGGGTGACGTGGAGGACGATTCCGGAAGCGGTCCAGTCTCGAACAACTCGGGCTGGATCCGGACGGGCGGCGCCGCGAGCAGCTTCACGAACTGCACCAACTGGACGTCGGTCGCGGCGGCCGACGGCGGCACGGTGGCCATCCTGCAGTCGAGCGCCGCGACCCTGAACGGCGCGGCGAAGGTCTCGTCGCCCTGGAGTGTCTTCGCGGGGACCGCCTCCTGCGACAACAGCGTCAACGTCTGGTGCGTCGAGGACTGAGCATGCGCGAAACCCGGATGCGAAACGGCCGATCGGAGCGTGGGGGGCGGCGCGCCGGCGTGGCGCTCCTCGTCCTCGCCGCCTGCACGCTCGCGCCCGCGGCCGCGCAGGCAGGGGACGGTCGCATCGAGCTCGACGACGCTCGCGCGCTCGCCGGCGGCATCACGCCCGCCGACACCGCCGGCTATCCCGTCTCGCTGAGCCAGCGCGGAAGCTACGTCCTCACCAGCGACCTCCGGCCCCCGGCCGCGACGACCGCGATCCTGGTCACGAGCCCGGATGTCACGATCGACCTGAACGGCTTCGCGTTGCGCGGGAGCTTCGTCTGCGCACCGGGCGCCTGCGGCGCGACGGCCGGGCGCGGCGTCGAAGTCTCGCCCTCGACCACGCAGAACGTAGCGGTGTCGGATGGCACGGTGCGCGGCTTCGGCAAGGATTGCATCGCACTGGGACGGCTCGCGCGGGTCGAGCGCCTGCAGGTGCGCGATTGCGGCGGCGACGGCATCAACGTCGGCACGGCCTCCCACGTCGTCGCGAACCGGATCGACGCCGTCGCCCGTCACGGGATCGCGCTCGTGGACGCCGATGCCTACTACGGCGACAACCTGGTGGCGGCAACGGCGCTCGACGTCGCCAGCGGGCGCTCGATCGTCGGCGGCACGGCGCTCTCGGGGAACGTATGCGCGGACCTCGGCTGCTCGCCGCGCGGCACGCCGCGCTACTTCCTCTCGACGGGCACGTTCGCCGGCAACGCCGCCCTCGTCGCCTGCGGCGCGGGCTTCCACATGGCGTCGATCTACGAGCTTCTCGACACCACGGGTCGCGCGTACGACGCGACCCGCGGCACCACCGCCGCCGACAGCGGCACAGGGCCGCCCGCCCAGATCGCGGGCTGGGTGCGGATGGGCGGCGCCGCGTCGGGCGCCAGCAACTGCAACGGCTGGACCTCGAACCTCGCTGCGCAGACGGGCATGCGGGCCACGCTCCTGACCGGCATCAGCTTCGGCGCCGCCGGCACGAACGTGTCGCCCTGGCAAGTCGGGACGACGGGCACCTGCGACACGGCGGCGCGGGTCTGGTGCGCGGAGGACTGAGGGCGGCGCGGCGAGCCTCGCTCCGCGCCTCGTCGTGCTTGACAGCTCTCGAATACCGCTGGTATCAAATACCATGGGTATTCGAAAACGGCGAAGCCGGGCGGAGCAGACGGCCCACAACCGCACCCGCCTCCTCGAGGCAGCGCGCACGGTCTTCCTCCGCCACGGCTACCACGGGGCGACCCTCGACCAGGTCGCGCAGGCGGCGGGTCTGACCAAGGGCGCGGTCTACGCGCGCTTCGCGAGCAAGGCGGATCTCTTCCTCGCATTGGTGGAGGAGCGGGTCGCGCAGCGGGCGCAGGATCTCGCCGAGCTGCCGCTGCCGACGCCCGGCGAGGGCGGGGCCGATCCGCTGCTGCGGCAGTGGCTCGAGCGGGTCCGCGCCGATCGGCCGTGGGCGCTGCTCGTGATCGAGTTCCGCGTCGCTGCGGCGCGCGATCCCCAACTGAACGCGCGCTACGCGGCGCTGCACGAGCGGGTGCTGCGCGGGGTGGCTGCTGCGGTCGAGCGCGCGGCGGCTGCGCTCCCCGCCGAGCTCGCGGCGTCGCCGCTCGAGCTCGCGCGCATCGGGATGGCGCTCGCCAATGGCATGCTGCTCGAGCACGTCGCCGACCCGGCCGCCGCCTCGGAGGCGCTTGCGATGCGCGCGAACGCCGCGCTCTTCGATGCCTTCGCGACGCGGCCTGCCGTGCGCACGGCGCGCAGGAGGACGGGATGAGCCAGGTCGCTTCCTGGATCGAGCGTGCGGGGAACATGGGTCACGCGCTGCGACATCGCAGCGAGCACGACGCGCGGATGCGCTGGACGAGCGACCACCTCGCTGCCTTCCAACGGGCGCGTCTGGGCGAGATCGTCCGCCACGCGACGGCGCACTCCGCGTTCTATCGCGAGCTGTACGGCGGGCGGATCGACCGAGACGTCGAGCTCGCGGAGCTCCCGATCGTCACGAAGGCCGCCATGATGGCGAGCTTCGACCGCTTCGTGACCGATCCGCGGCTCCGTCGTGACACGCTGCTGGAGCATCTCGAGACGCTCCACGGCGACGAGCTCTTCCTCGGCGAGTTCCGGGTGATGACCTCCAGCGGCAGCTCGGGCCAGAAGGCGATCTATGTCTACGATCGCGCGGCGTGGCGCGCGGGCATCCTGCCGGGAAGCCTGCGTATGAGCCGGATGATCGGTCTCCGGCCGAGCCTCCCGCGTCCGCGCCTCGCGATGGTGGGAGCCGGCGACGGCAAGCACATGACCTACCGCGGCAGTGCGTCGATGAACGTCGGCCTGATGCGAACGCAGCGATTCCCGGCCACGCTGCCCGTGGCCGAGCTCGCCGCCGGGCTCGACACCTACCGGCCGGACTTCCTGTTGGGATACCCGTCCGTGCTCGCCCTGCTCGCGGAGGAGCAGCGGCTCGGGCGGCTGGACATCCGTCCGAAGGCGGTGGTGACCTCGAGCGAGCTCCGCACCGAACCCATGACGGAGCACATCCGTCGGGCATGGGGCGTCGAGCCGTTCAACTGCCTGGGGCTGACCGAGACCGGCATCATCGCAATCGACTGCGCCGAGCATGCGGGGCTTCACGTGTTCGAGGATCTGGGCATCATCGAGGTCGTCGACGCGGAGAACCGACCGGTGTCGAACGGCGTCCCGGGGGCGAAGGCGCTCGTCACGAACCTGTGGAATCGCGTGCAGCCGATCGTGCGCTTCGAGGTCTCGGACCTGATGACGCTCAGCCCGGCGCCTTGTGCCTGCGGCTCGACGCTCCAGCGGATCACGGCACTCGACGGCCGCAGCGACGACATGCTGGAGCTGCCCGGGCTGGCCGGATCGGTCGTCCTGCACCCGATGCACCTGCGGAGCGCGCTCGCGGGCGACCGTGCCGTGCTCCAGTACCAGGTCGTGCACGAGCGCGCGCACCTCGACGTATGCGTCGTGCTCGCGGCCGACGCGCCGACGACCACGGTCGGTTCACTCCAGCGCAGGCTCGAAGCCGCGCTGCGAAAGCACGGCGCGCGGGTCGACCTCACGGTCCGCGCAGTGGACGCGATCCCGCGGGAGAGCGGGCCCGGCAAGCTGAAGCTGGTGCGATCCGTCCGGTCCTAGGCGAATGCGGCGCCGTGCGCGCCTAGGGCCGGCTCTTCGCCGGAACGGCGCGCAGCTTGGGCGGCTGCTGCAGCGCCCCGGCGA
>Ga0209705_10000648_pt1 | contig 18094 bp, 18 predicted proteins | sample PPLLaktember2015_5_FD_187262 | JGI IMG/M metagenome (GOLD analysis project Ga0209705, IMG submission 187262) | Freshwater sediment microbial communities from Prairie Pothole Lake near Jamestown, North Dakota, USA - PPLs Lake P8 Core (1) Depth... | ecosystem: Environmental > Aquatic > Freshwater... | reverse complement strand
GGCGAACAAGGCTACGCTGTGGGGGGGCATGGCAGGCAAAGGCAAGGATGGGTGCAGCAGGTTTTCGACACGCGGCGCGGCGTGAGGCTGCCAGAAGCGCCGGGCCCAGAATCGACCCGATGGACTGTCTGCCGCTTCGAGCCCAAAATCCTCCAGGCGCAGAGCCATATCTTGCGGGTTGTCCCGCCAGTTGAACAGAGCCAGCAGATGCCAGCGGCCTGTGGCATTTTCCAGATCCAGGCGCAGGCGGCCGGGTTCAGAGTCATCGAACCAATCCAGCACGCGCGGCGTTTTCCCGATCAAGGGCAGCAGCACCTCAGCGATCCAAGACCTCTCCGGCGGCAAAAGGCTCAGGTCATCGGAGAGCAGCAGCGAGCCGCCGGTCAGGGCGATGGTAGTGGCGGCGCTGATCACCTCGTCCTGTGACAGGCGCGTGCCCGGGCCCAGCAGCAGGCAATCGGGGTCATTCACCCACCAGCGCCGGTGCAGAGGGGCGCGGGTTATGGCATTGTGTAAGGCTTTAGCCACAGATGGCAGATTGGGTTCGCCGCGCAAGAAGGGCTCCACCCCGCCAAAGCTGGCATACCAGCGCGAGCCCACATCCGTGCCAATGCGCATGGCATCCACCAACCCAATTGCAGAACCGAGCGGGCAGGAGCAGCCCAGCAAATATGCCTGCGGGCCGGCTGCCTGCCGCAAGGCCTGCAAGCCGGCGCGCAGCACCTGGGCGCGCGTGCGCGTGGCATCCCGGTAGCGCCCTGGCAGCGCCGCGGCGTATAGGAAATCCAGCTTCAGGTAGGGATACCCCCATTGGTGCACCGCGGTGTGAATAACCTGCTGTGCATATTCCAGCGCCGGCGGGTGGGTGAGATCCAAGGCAGTGTTGAAAACACCCCAGAAATAGCCGGCATTCACCGGGTTGTTCAAGCGCCCGCGCAGCAACCAGTCGGGATGCCTGGCGGTCAACTGCGAATAGGGGTGCACGATGAAGGGCGCCAGCCACAGCCCAGGCGTGAAGCCTGTCTGCTGGATTTCAGCGGCGAGCGGCGCGATACCATCGGGAAAACCAGGGGAAAAATGGAGCCAGTCACCCTGGTAGGCCTGGAAACCATCATCGATCTGGCAGATCTGTAAAGGCAGCTGCGAGCGGGCGGCTGCCATGGCTTGCAGATTGTGTTGGATATCCTGGTCGGTGATCTCACCGATGTAGGTTTCAGCGCTGTACTGGTACCACGAACACCAGCCGGTGGGGATGGCAGGCGCAACCGAGCCCCAGTCACTGCCATCCAGGGCATGCTCGCGGCGCACCGCCTCCAGGTAGGCGCCCAGGGGGTCGGGGTCGTCCGGATTCAGGAAGAGCAAGCAGGCCCAATCGGTGGTGGTCTGCATGCCCGGGTCCAGCCGAGCACGGTCGCCGTTGGCCCACATGCGCAGGGTCGGGTGGGGCAGATCGAGCCGGGCCTCCAGCGAGCCAAAGTGCTGCCTTTGGGAGAGAAAGCCTGCCAGCAAGGCGCAGCGTTCCTGGCGGTCACCCAGCACCGCGAACATATCGCTCGCAAAGCGTCCCGGACGAGTGGGCTGGGGCGTGCCAGCGTTGAAATCAGTGGGAGCGCGGAAAGGTCCCAGCCGCGTGCGCTGGTAGCGCTGGTGTGGACCATAGGCGCCCGTATACGACCAGGACTGCCACCCGTTCGTGAAAAATGCCAGCGCGCCGGGTGATTGGCTGCCAAAGCGCAAATCTTCCGCCCCGCTGGCGCTCAACAGCTCGAGAACATCCAGAAACACGGGATGAGCAGAGCGATTTTCGATTTCCAGCCGCATCAACAGCAGCGGGTGATCTTCGGGCAGGGCGAAGGTCAGGCAAAAATGCAGACCAGCCGGTTGACTCTCGAAGCGCACCTGCACCTGTTGCAGCAGCCCGTGGGGTGAGGACACAAGCTGCACCGCGCTGGTTTCGGCTTCCATCCAGGTTTCCTGTGTGCACCTGCGCCAACCGGATAGATGGTAAACCACGCGGGTTCGGACGCTGGCGATGGCAGGCAGCCCGGCGCCGGATGGGCGCAACCCCCACGTGGAGGCGGCAGGATCCAGGTTGAGCTGCAGGTGGGTGTTTTCCAGCGTGAGAGCCATGGCGTTTACCAGAGGAATATCGGATTTCCCGATTATACCTTGGCCCGCATCGGGTATACTGGGTGGATCGCTTATGAACAAAATTTACCTGCTGCGCCACGGTGAAAACCGCGCTAACCTGACCAAAGAGTTTTCTTCCCGTAAAGTCGATTATTCCCTCACCCCCAAAGGACGTTTGCAAGCCCAGCAGGCAGGCGAATACTTGCGCACTCTGGGTATCCACTTCATTTACGCCTCACCGCTAAAACGCGCCGCCGAAACGGCAGAGATCATCGGCGGGATCTTGAGCACGCCCGTAACCATCATGGAAAACTTTCGCGAACTGGATGTGGGTGAGCTGGAAGACATGCAAGGCAGCCCGGAAAGCTGGCAATTTCACAACAATGTCATCAGCGCCTGGATGCAGGGCGACCTGGGCAGGCGTTTTCCGGGGGGAGAAGATTGTCTTGACGTATTGGTGCGCATGCGCGCCGGGTTGGAGCATATCCTGGCGGGCCAGGAAGGGCGCAACCTGCTGGTGGTCGGGCATGGTGGACTGTTCATGACCACTATCCAGGATATCTGCCCCGGGATGGATTTTCCGTCCATCAGCAAAGACATCCCCAACTGCTCCATTGCCGAAATCGCTATGGCGCCGGACGGGCGCGGTTGGGTAGGGGAACTGATGCGTTGGGCTGATGCTTCCTACCTGCATGGCGAGGCGGCCCAGCTTGTCTCCGGTACCCCTTAATGGCCCGAGAATGACTGCCCCGGGCAGCAGGACAGCCTGCGCCTAGCCCGGCTGCTCTGCGACAGTTTTAGGGAAGATCCACATCAGGATCGGCAGGACCACCACCGTTACGACCAGGTTGCCAATAAAGTCTGGAGTAAAATAGCGCACCAGCGCGGTGTTCAAATCCGCGCCTCGGATCGACATTTCAGTCAGGGCGTACAATAACATTCCAATGGCAATGCCCAGTGCCCCAAACCCAATACCGGTAGCGATACCACGCCGGCTGCGATAGTCCTTGATTCTCATCATAGCCAGGCCTGCAACCAGACCGATGATGCCGCCAACCGCGCTCCGGTTCCAATAGATGCCCCAACCCGACAAGGCGTCGCCCAGCGTAGCCCCAATCAAACCCGCGGTCAGCCCCACCCACGGACCATAGGTGATGCCAAAGAAAATCAACACGGCAACTTCGGGATGAAAGGAAACGCTGCCAGTTACTGACAGGGGGAAAATGTTGAATGTCCATGAGAAGATACCGTAAAGGGCCGCACCGATGGCGCCATACAGCGCCTTCCGCATGCCAAAGCTCCAAAGACTCGCTTTTTTGTCCATGGGTAACTCCTTTATTTAGCCTGCTTGCTGGTCTCCACCTGAATGGGATCGCCCACACGCGCCCCGAGACGCTGGGCAGCGCTGCCGTTGACCACTGAGACGATCAAGTTTCCGGTGCTGCCATACAGCGCCACCAGCTCTCCGGGGGGGCGCTCTCCAAAAGTGCGCACTATGCCGTGAATTTCGGCGCCGCCCATCCTTACAACCACATCGTGGGGGTTTCCCATATTTTCCTGGCGAATATTGGTAGCGATATTGCCAAAGTGGTCGATGTGGATCACCTCGCCTTCCCACCCCGTGGAAGTGGCATGCGGGCGCGGCAGAGTGAGGTGCACAGGATCGTTAATGTGTGCGCCCAGCTCCACCAGCGGCACGCCGTTTGCCAGATGGGCAGCTACCGGCGCAAAGATATCGCGTCCGTGAAAGACATGGCTGACCTGTGGAAGCCAGTATTTGGGACGGTTCAGATGCACAATTTCCACCGGACCGCCCTCCTGCTGGGCGCGCTCCAGCACCATGGTGCACACCCCGTTATCCGGCGCGACGAAGAAATGCGCGCCCAGCCGCGCGGCGATGGGCCGGCGCTGCGTGCCGACGCCAGGATCGACCACAACCATGTGAATTGTGCCCGCTGGGAAGAAGGGGGCAGAACGATTCAAGATGAGAGCCGCCTCAGCGACGTTTTGCGGCTCGATCGTATGGCTTAAATCAGCAATTTGCGTGTGCGGAGCGATATTCCAGATCACGCCTTTCATCACGCCGACGTTGCCATCTTTGATCCCAAAATCTGTCAACAGGGTGATGAAGCTCAAGGAAGCCTCCGGAATGACCCTCAATATAGCATGCGGGGCACCAACCGTCAATATGATAAAATGAGACCCGAGGTTATCTCAAGAATAAGGGGTTTTGGGGTGTGTGCGGCGGCTTCGCCGCCGCACACACCCCCAATGACCTTTCTACAATATCCAATTCGCGTAACTTTTTCATCGAGACTGCATCTAATGAGTAGCAACACAAATGTTGAAACGATCAACCTGGAGGCATTGAAAGCCGGCGATCGCGCCGAATTTGCCCGCCTGGTGGAGAGCCACTACGAGCTGGTCTATCGCCTGGCAATCAAGATGCTCAATAACCCCCAGGATGCAGAAGATGTGCTGCAAGAGACCTTTACTAAAGCCTTCCGGCATATCGGTGGATTTGATGGGCGCTCAAGCCTGTCCACCTGGCTGTACCGCATCGCTACCAACGAGGCGTTAATGTTCCTGCGCCGCCAGAAACCCGGGCAAATATCCGTGGAGGAACCCCAGGGTGACGACGAAGAGCTGCAAAAGCCTTTAGAGATCGTGGATTGGTGCTGCCTGCCGGAGGAGGAGCTGATGTCTGCGGAGGCGCAGCGCTACCTGGATGAAGCGGTAAGCCGCCTGCCCTCCAGCCTGCGAGCAGCGTTTGTCTTGCGAGATATCCAGGGGCTATCCACGCTGGAAGCCGCCGAAGTGTTGAACCTGAGCGAAACTGCCTTGAAAACCCGCCTCTCCCGCGCCCGCTTGCAGCTGCGGGAAAGCCTGTCCAGTTATTATGGTAAGAAGCTTAGAGAAGAAGGAAAGCGCACATGAACGAGCACGCCGAATGTAAACATCTATTGGGGTCGCTCTCCGAGTACGTGGACGGCGTCCTGGAAGAGACTTTGTGCGCCGAGATTGAGCGGCACCTGGCTGATTGTGAAGACTGCCGCATCGTCGTCGATACTTTGAACAAGACCGTCTACCTGTACCACCAATCCGCCGCGCAGGTCTCGGTGCCGGAAGATGTCCGCCAGCGCCTCTTCCGCCGCCTGGATCTGGATGATCTCCTGGAACCTTAATCGACCCCCTGGATCAGCATGAGCAGTCCGGCGAACAAGAGCAAGTCTTCTCTGGATTCGAGCGGTGTAGCCGCTCAAACCCATACCCACGATCTCTTCTTCGTGCTGGAAGCTGGCGATTTGGAAGAAGCGCCTCAAACGCAGCGGAAGGAGCTGCGCTCCGGCGATATATGTCCGCTGTGTGGTGAGTATGCCCTGGATTACGATGGGCTGCTCAACCTGGCTTGTCCCAAATGCGGTCCACTGGCTGGCGGATGTTTCACCTGATAATATGATCCCCGCCCCGTGCGGGCGGGAGCACATGAGGAGTGTTATTTAAGATGGCAAATAGTTTGTTGAATGATGGAATCGTCCAGCAGGTACGGGAGGTCTTTACCAATTTGAAAGATCCTGTGCAAATCCTGTTCTTCGGGCGTAAAAACGATTGCGAATATTGCCCCGATGCCTTGCAATTGATCGAAGAAGTGGCAGCGATATCGGATAAGCTGAACGTGCAGGTCTATGACCTGGACGAGCACGCCGAGCTGGCCAGCCGTTATCAAATGGACAAAGCCCCGGGCCTGCTGATCGTCGGGGGCCAGGGTGAAGAGATCGTAGATTACGGCATTCGCTACGCGGGCATTCCCTCCGGGCACGAATTCAGCTCGCTGATCCATGACCTGCTGCTGGTTTCCGGAGGCGACTCGGGGCTGGAGGCGGAAACGCGCACCTACCTCAAAGACCTCCAGCAGCCTGTGCACCTGCAGGTGTTCGTCACGCCCACCTGCCCGTACTGCCCGCAGGCGGTGGTGCTGGCCCACCGCATGGCTCTGGAAAGCCCCATGGTGCAAGCCGAGATGGTGGAAGCAATGGAATTCCCCGAGCTTTCCGAGCAATACGGGGTAAGCGGCGTGCCGCACACCACGATTAACTATGGCGCCGGCAACGTCATTGGCGCGGTGCCTGAAAACCACCTGCTTCAAGAGATTCAGCGGGCGCTCAAAAATTGAGATGAAGGCACGCGGTAAGAAGTCCAACCACAGCCAGGTGCTGGCGCTGGCGCTGATCGGCGGAGGTCTGCTCTTGCTGGGGACGGCGGCGCTGGTGCTGCTGCCCAGCCTGAATCCGGACTCCGCCTCGGGCGCTCCGGCCCTGGTGATCCCGGCAAAGGTGGAGTTCCCCGCGCCGCGCCTGGAGCTGACCGACCTGCAGGGCGCGCCGGTCTCGCTGGTAGATTTCAGCGGGCAGGTGGTGCTGGTGAACAACTGGGCCACCTGGTGCCCGCCGTGCAAAGCCGAAATGCCCACCCTGCAGGCATACTACGACGATCACCGGGCGAAAAATTTTACCATCATCGCAATCGAAGCCGGCGAGCCGCTGGCTGAAGTGGCGGACTTCGTACACAGCTACGGCCTGACCTTCCCGGTGTGGCCCGATCCCACCCAGAAAGCGCTCAGCGCCTTCCGCAACGACGCCATGCCCAGCTCTTACGTCATCGACCGGGATGGGACGGTGCGCCTGGCCTGGACGGGCGCCATCACGCGTGAGGCGCTGGAACAGTACGTCACACCGCTATTGGAGAATTGAACTTGGAAGCGAAAGTGATTTGGAAAGGCAAGATGTCTTTCACGGGCACTGCCCGGACGGGTTTCGAAGTGCCGCTGGGGGCTGAAACGGAAGTGGGCGGCGACGAGGATGGCTTCCGCCCCATGGAGCTGCTGCTCACCGGGCTGGCGGGCTGCACAGCCATGGACGTGATCTCGATCCTGCGCAAGAAGCGCCAGGAGGTAACCGCCTTCGAGGTCAAGGTAGATGCGCCGCGCGCTGCCGAGCACCCCAAGGTCTTCTTGAGGGCGACGATCGAATACCATGTCACCGGGCGCAGTGTAGATGAGGCCGCCGTGCAGCGCGCTATCGAGCTTACTTCCACGCGCTACTGCCCGGCGCAGGCGATGTTCGGCAAAGTCTTCCCCATCGAGTTGAAATATTATATTTATGAGGACGATGGCGAGCCCCGCCTGGTGACCAGCGGGGATTTCCCCCCCGCACTTGGATGATCGAGGATCAACGTGCCAGGCACCTTGAAGGTGCCTGGCACGTAATTTTCAACGCGAGGCGCAGCGTCCCCTCGTCCATTCCGAATCGGGCGGCTAATATAGGGGCGATATCGCCCTGCAGGGGATGGTCGATGCGCCTGCCATCCACAAATTGCTCCAAATGCAAGGGGGTTTCCCAACTGTTAAAGCGCCAGGCGTGCCCATCCACCATCCGGATGAGGATGACGCGGTCCAGAAAACGACCCTCCGGGCCGTAATCGGCGATAGTTGCCGCGCGGTAGGCAGCCTCGTCCGCCGGGGTTTCGATCAGAGTGTAGGCGTAGGGGTTGAGGTGGCGGTCGCGCCTCACTGTATAGTGGTGATCCCCCTCGGGGATCAGCGTGTAACGATGAAAAATGCTGTCGGTATCGGTGACCTTGTAAGGGTCGATGGGCAGCGGGGTGTAGAGCGGCATGCCCACATCCGCCAACCAGCGCCCGCCGCCGATTTCCAGGATGATGGCGGTGTGGCAGGCTTTCCTCTCCTGCATGTCGTTGATGGTCAGGTAGCCCCGGTATCCCAGGGAGCGCAGCAGGTCAAAGAAGGCGTAATTGCTCTCGAAACAGGTGCCGCCGCCCCCGCGCTGTATGGCCTCCTGCCAGAACTCAGCGGGCCAGCGCGGGCAGAGGGTCGTATCTGAGACGCGAGCGCGGCGGGCGATGCGCGAGGCGCTCTCCCAGGGCACGCGCCGGGTGTAGGCATCGATCAAAGCCCGCAGCAGCTCCACATCCGGCGCGCCGGCGGGCACGCCCAGGAAAGCCAAAGCGTCAGCCAGCGCCTGCTCCATCAGGCTGCGGCGCTGCTGGCCTCGATCCCGGCGACGGGCTCCGCCTCGGGGAGCTGATCGTGGTCTGGCAGCAGGGTCTCGGCGTCGCGCACCTTGCGTGACAGGTAGCCTCCCAGGCACGTTAGCGTAGCCAGACCGCCAGCAAAAACAAAGATGAGGGCCATGCCGGCTCCCGGCCCGGTGCCCACCAGCCAGCCCAGGGCGCCTGTCAGACTGCCGCCGGTCTGCATGGCAGGTTCCAGCACCACATCCGCCAGAGGTCCGGCGATCAGCATGGAGAGCGGGTTGACGAACCAGGCGATCAGGCGGCGGATGGAGAATACCCGCCCCTGCACATCCGGCGCTACTTTGGATTGCCAGATAGCCTGGTTGGAGCCGTTGATCACCGGCACGAAGAAGGCGCCGCAAAAGCTGGCGACCACCCAGACCGGCAGGGCGCGCCCCAGGCCCATCAGCATCACGCCCACCAGGCTGGAGATCGCCCAGCCTGCCAGCACGCCGTGTACGCGGCGCTTGGGACCGCCCCAGGCGCTCATCACCAGCCCGCCCACCAGCCCGCCGATCGCGCCGGCCGAGCTGACCATGCCGAAGATGACCTCGTCGTTGCCGGTGCGCGCCAGGATCATGGGCGCCTGCACGGCGAAGGCGATGCCGACGAAAAAGTTACCCAGCAGAAAGATGATCTGCAGCCCCAGCAGGCTGGGGCGCTCCAGGATGTAGCGGAAGCCGTAGGCGGCCTCTTTCCAGATGCTGCCTTGCCCTTTGCGCCCCTCGGCGGTGATGCGCGGCTGCGGCACGTGCACCACCAGCAAAGCGCCGATGGCAAACACAAAGGTGACGATGTCGATGGTCATGATGCCGCCCAGCCCAATGACGCCCAACAGCGCCCCCGCCAGCAGCGGGGCGAAAATACCCGAACCCGATTCAGCCAGGCTCATCATGCCGTTGGCGCGCCCGTACTGCTCCTTGGAGACCATGGTGCTGATGGCGGCGGAATAAGCCGGCCATTGAAAGGTCTGGAAAAGACCCATGAAAGCGCTGCTGATGTACAGGTGCCAGATTTGCAGGTTGCCGCTCAGATGCAGGATCAGCAAGCCAATCGTGGCAATGCCCGAGGCCAGGTCGCTGATCATCATCATGAGCTTGCGGTTGGAGCGGTCGACGATGGCGCCGGCGATCGGGCTGAAGATCAGCATGGGAGTCACAAAGAAGAAGCCTACCAAAGCCAGCGCCGTGGCTTTTCCGGTGATCTCGTAAGCCCAGATGGTCAGGGCAAAATGCGTCATGCTGGTGCCCAACAGGGAGACGATCTGCCCGAACCAGACCACGCCGAAACCGAGCATGCCGCCAGGTTGTTTGTTCTGCATAGATGGGTGTCTCCTCAACGCTTGCTACCGATAAAGAATTTAGAAGTTACGCAGTTCAGGGAATATAAGGGGGTGTGTGGGCGGGCTACGCCCGCCCACACACCCCCTTTCCCCTCCAACTGCGTTCATCTTAGAATTATTATAAGCCCGCCCCTATCCCTTCGTGCCTAAAAGCTCCAGGGCCTCCTGAACCGACAGCTCGCCGCGTTCGATGCGCTCCAGCACCGGCAGGTGATCTTGCTCATCCGCCTCGCCCGCCTGTGCGCTCGGTGTTGCCTGGTGGGGCGTTCCGAGGTACAGATCACCGGAGACGCTCGTGTGCTTCAGACTCGCGCCGCCGCCCTGCAGTTCCAGGGAGGTATGCCGGGCGCCTTGCTGCCAACGAGAAATGGGCAGATCGCTGTGCACTTTACCGCTCAGGCTGTCGGATTGCAAGGAACAAGCCGTCTCTGCCGGGACGAGCAGGTGCACATCGCCTGATACGGATTTGAGCGTGTACGGCCCGGCGCCCAACGGAGTGTCAAATCTCAAGTCTCCGCTTACCGTGGAAGCCTGCAACCGATCAAGCTGGCTATCGATGAAAGCTGCATCTCCCGAGACGGTGTCCATCTCCAACAGCCCGCTCAGGCGGCGAGCGTGGACATCCCCGCTCACCGAGTGGATTTTCAGGCTGCCGGAGAGATCGCTCAATTGTACCTCACCGCTGACGGTATTGATCTGGATATCACCCTGCACGCCCTCTAGGGAAGCCGAATTGCTCACCCCGGAAAGCGCCACAGAACAGGCGGGCGGCACTTCCACGGTGTAATCGACGCGGCTGGGACGGCGCAGGAAAAATCCTGACCATCCACCTTCTGCAAAGCGGGTTTCTGCACGCACACAGCCATCCTCATCCTGGCTGATCGTCACCCGGGTGTGCTGCGCTTCTCCGCCTCCTGCATGATTCACAGCGCGCACATGGATCAACCCCGTCTCGCCGGGTCGCACTTGCACCGAGCCGCGAATATTCGCCAGTACCAGGCGGGCGGCCTGCGGCGCTTGAAAAACCTGTTCGATGATTTCGTCCGCAATTTGTTCGCTCATGGCTGCACCTATTCGATATAGATCTCGATGTGTTCGCCGTCTTCTTCATCCATCACATCGATGATTTTGCCCTCTGCGCCGGCATTGATGGCTTCCACCAGCTCATCGAAGGCTACCCCAGGTGCATACTGCGAAGCGATGTTCAGCCCTGCATCCACCAATCCCAGCGGCAGGTTCACGGTGGCTTTGGCCTTGCCGCTGGCAGTATCGGTAACGCGCACCCGCAGCCAGCGCGCCGTTCCGCCGGCGCCGCGCATGAAAGGCTTGCGCTCGGGCTTTAAGCTGGTAGCGAGAGCAGAGAGCAGCCTGGCGCCCTCCTCCGCCGAGATTTTGCCATCATCGATCATCTTCAGGATTTTTAGCCGTTCTTCAGTTGTTGCCATAGGATTACCTCCTCAATAAGTGTCTATTCGAAAAATAAAGGGGACCGGGGTGTATGGCGGCGCTCAGCCAATAAAGACCTGCACCTTTTCGCCATCTTCGCCCTCGTCCACTTCGATGTAGAGCGGATTATCGGATGATGTGGTTTTCTCCAGGGCCTGGAGCAGCTCGTCCACCGAGGTGTGCTCCAACCCGCGCATCTTGCTGCCAAAGTTGCGCAAGAACCAGCCGGTCAGGCGCACAGGCAGCGGGAAGCTGATGGCGATTTTCTGGGGCCATTCTCCGCTTTTTTGGTGAACGCGAATATGCAGCCAGCGGGCGGTGCGGCTTTGCCAGGCAAGCACCATCAGGGCCAGCCCGATCAGGAAGGGCACCCAGGAGCAGTAGAACCAAAACCCAAAACCGGAGTTTTGCTGGGCAGAGAACATCCACCAGCCCGCCAGCACAACGATACCCACCCCGATCCACATCGGAAGCATCCAAAATCGCCGCCATTTATCCAGCTCGGGAGCAGGCGGCGCGCTGGCGCTGGACGTACCCGGGTTGAAAGTGGTATCGGCGCGCGGCGGAGCGGCTGCACCCAAGCGGCTGCTGGCGCTCAGCTCAGCCAGGTCTTCCAGCGGAGCCGGCTCCTGGTAAGACTCGCCGGCAGATTCTTCTGGCTCGGCGGGCTCTTCCTCCCCGAGGGCATCCAGCAAACGCAGGCCCTCTTCGGCGGAGATTTTGCCGCTTTCGATCATTTGGAGGATCAGGTGTCGTTCTTCTTCATTCACCATCTCATACCTCACGTAGGATTGTTTTCCAAAGCCGCTAAGAGCTTTTCCGCTTCATCCAAGGTAATTTTCTTCTGTTGCAGCATGCGCAAGATCATCAATCGTTCCTCATCGGCTGGGGGCGCCGGCGGCCGGGGTGGGGCGGGAGGGGAAGAGGTCCATTCGACGTTCCAGGTGCGCCGGCGCTGGTCGTTGGCGCGGCGCTGAGCAGCCTGAGCGCGCAGCTCGGCTTTGCGCTGAGCGGCTGCCATCTTGCGTTCTACCTTCTCCTGTGCGCGGCGCAATCTCTCCTGGGCCTGGGCGTTGGCGCGCTCGCTAACCGCCCGCGCCCGCTCCTGGATGCGCGCCGCCTCGCTGTCAGAAAGACCGGCTTTGCTGGCTACATCCGCGATATGCGACATTTGCTCATCCAGCAGATTCATCTGGGACTCGATTTGAGCCTGGATATTCTCGCTGAACTGCTCGGTGAATTCCTCCGAAAACACGGAAAAGGCGTCATCGAATTCGCCCTGCAGATCGCCCATATCGGTCCAGGCTGACTCCTCACAAACGAAGGATAAAGAGCCGCCCGCCGAAAGCTTCACCTGGGTCGCGCCCTCACCCAGGCTCAGGTGGGTGGAGCTTTCTGTGTAGGTCTTGGAGCTGTCATGGGTGCGCACGCGGATGTTACGCGCACCGCTGGCAAGCTCCACCTGGGCGCTGGCATCCTCGGTAATGCGGCATTCCAGGTTGCCGCTGGCGGAGACGGAATATTGCTCGCCCTGCAGCATCGAAAGCTGGATGTGGGCATTGCCCAGGGCGGTGGCATCCACGTTGCCCTCCGTATCGCGCAAGACCAGATTACCGCCCACGCGTTGGAAAACACAGGCGCCCTGCACATCGCGGGCTGTAACGCTCCCAAACACTTCTTCCACGAACAGATCGCCTTCCACCTGGCGCGCAAGCAGCTCGCCGTGCACGCGGGTCACACGAGCATTGTCGATATCGCGCAGCACCAGCGAACCTGCCACCAGTTCGATCTGCAAGCCGTCTTCTAACATCTTGAAACTGGCGTTACCATTAATTTGCCCGGCGCGCAGGATGGCATCCTTGGGCACGCGCACAAAGCAGTCGCCCGTGCAACGAATCTGGTAGGAGTCTTCCCGCTGCTCCAGCACGGGATCCTCCCCGCTGCTGGCTTTAAGCAAGATTTCCGAGCGATCCCAACCCTTAACTTCCAATTTACCCAGGATCGATTCGATCTGGACCAGCGGTGAAGGGCCGGTGGGTAATGAAATTTGGCTCATGATCAACCCCCTTTCTCTTGCAGCAAAAGCATGGCTTTCTCAACCGAAATTCGCCCGGCGTCCAATTCTTCCAGGATATTCTGGCGCATCTCTCCGGATGGCCCAGCAGGTTCCTCACCGCCGCCAGGCTCGTAACCCAGGGCGCGGATCACTTCATGCAGCCGGTTGCGGATGGTGGGATAGGAGAGGTTTAGCTCATTTTCCATACGGTTAATCTTGCCCTCGCAGCGCACAAAGGTCTCGATAAAGTCGAGCTGTTCATGGGTGAGCAGGGCAAAAGGGCCGGCAGTGAAGCGCCCTTCAATGGTGGATTCACACTCACGGCAATGGAGGCGGGTGACAGCCACTTCACCGCCGCATAAGGGACATACGGTAGGTAGTTTATTCATGGATTTAAATCCTTTCCTTCCATCACTTTCTCTCTATTAACGAGATAATACCAAAAAATGCAAAAATGTCAATATTAAAATTAATAATCCTAATCAGGATATTAATTTTATTAAATTAGAATTGAATTATGGGAAGTCAGCTATCCGGGCCGCGCTACGCGGCCGGCAGACCGGTTAGCGCTGCTCTGCCTGGATGAAGCTGGCCTGGTTAGAGCATTCGCAGGCAGTGACGGTGTGGGAGAGGCGCGTGAGCGTGCCCAGGTACGGGGCGGGTCCATTGTGCGCTATCCAGCCATCCAGGTTGAATGCCAGCGTGCCCTGGGCTGGGATCCATTCGCCGTTATACTTGCGGGCGATGTGGACGTGGGTGCCGGTGCTGGTGCCGCCCTCGCAGGAGGGATGCCCCACCGGGTCGCCAGTCTTTAGCATTGCCCCGATCGGGGCGCGCCCTTCGGTTGCCACGTGCAGGTAGAAAATATTCCAGCCGGTGCGCTCATCTCCGTCGCCGTCCAAATCCAGCACCACCTCGCCGGTTTCAGAGCGCACAACCACGCCGTCTGCAACGGCAGTGACCCATTCTTCGGTCTTTTGACAGCCGGTAGTGATCAGCGGAGGGGCAAAATCCAGCGCGGCAAATGGCTCCCCGCTGCCCCAGGCAGAATGAGGTCCGCCAGTGAAGGCCCACAAATTGCCTGGCGCAAACGGCAGAGTCAACGGGGGCTGCTCCAGGCTGGCGGGGATATGCGCCTGGTCCGAGACCCACGGATCGCCAAACAGCGCCTGGTAGCTGCGCGCCAGTCCATCCGGCGAAATCGCTTCCTGGTACGCCGATTTAGCCATCAGGAAGTTGAAGAAGTATTGCAGGCTCACCGTGGCAGCGTTCTGCCAGGGGTCAAAGCGCTCCTGGCGCCCATCTTCGTGCTCGATGGAAGTCAACTGCCCCAGCCGGTAGTTGTAATAGCCGTTATTGAGCAGATTGGCCCCCCATAACAGCTGGCGGTACAGCCCGCGGCGGTTGCCCGCCCGGTAACCCAATGGGTAGGTGCGCGCTTCAGGGGCCGGGTCCGGCTGGCTGAGCGCTCCGGATTGGTATTCCAATAAAGCCAGCAGCAGGCGCGGGCTGACACTGAATTTGAGCGCTACCAGGTCGATGATGGAGGCCGCGCTGCGGTTCGCATCGGCGGCGTATTCGTAATAACCATTCAGCCAGCCGGGCTGGCTGGCTATAAATTGGGCGCTGTCGAAACCGACCTGCGCCGGACCATCGATGAACAGGCTGTCTGGCAAGATTTTAAACGAAGTGCCCCAAAAGGGCAGGTAATAGACAGGAATCTTCATCGGCATCCCTGGAGGCATGGTGGTTGCCGAAGCGGGGATAATCGGGTTGGCGGCGCGGATTTCTTCCACACTGGTGTTGAAACGAATTGCCAGCACCGGCAGGGTATCGCCGGTTTGAGCAATATAATCCACTAATTCGCCAGGGGAGTAGGAGGGGCGTTCGGGCAGCGGGGTGGGACCGAGGCCGGAGGGCTCCTGGGCGGGCGGGGCAGCCTGGGTGGCAATGCCAATCTCACCGCCGGTGAAAGAGGCCACCTGTGGCTGGCAAGCGCTGAGCAGCAGGCTGGTTATCGCTACCAGCGCCAAAAATGCGCCTTTCTGACGCGAACATAAATTTAACCACAAAGGACACCAAGGAAGTTCAGTATTACGCTTTATTCCCAGCCTATCCTCAACTTTGTGCCCTCTGTTGTTCAAGCTTCTTTCAGTTAACACAGCGATGTATTTCCGTTTCCTGAATTATTTGCACAAAAAACATTCAGGCAACGCTGATTCTAACACACAGTGCTCAATAACCGGCTTCGTAGGGGTCTTCGGGGGTGCGGATGATGCGGGTATCGAACGAGCCGCAGGTACAGGCGTTGACGATCTCATCGCCGCGCGTCAGGCTGCCCAGGTATGCCTGCGCACCAGCATGAGCCATCCAGCCGCTGAGTACGAAAGGCATGGGCCCATCAGCGGCGATCCATTCGCCGTTGTATTTGCGGGCGATATGCAGGTGCGTTCCGGTAGCCATGCCGCCCTCGCAGGACGGGTGCCCCAGCAGGTCGCCAGCGCCCACCCATGTGCCGACCGGCACGCGCTTATCATTCGAGACGTGCAGGTAAAGCAGCACCCAGCCGGTTTGCTCGTAGCCGTCGCCATCCAGGTCCAGCACCACCACGCCCTTGCCCGAGCGCACCACCAGGCCATCTGCCATGGCAGTCGCCCAGGCATTGGATTCCTGGCAGCCAGGTTCCGAGCTGGCGGGGGCAAAATCCAGCGCGGCGTAAGAGCCTTCATGCTCCCATGCGCCGTGCGGGCCGCCAGTGTAACTCCACAGGCGATCCATCTGGAAAGGCAGGATCAGGGCCGGTTGGGTGAGGCCAGGCGGGTAGAGGGGTTCTATCGTTTGGGCGCGGATCCAGGCGTTGCTGAACATGCGCTCGTGCAAGGCAGGCATGCCCTGCTCCAGGTCCAAGGCCTGCAGCCAGCGCTCGCCATCGTAAAGCTGGGCGAAATAATATTGCAAAGCCGCCGTGCCGGCATTCAGGTCGGGCGCCAGGCGCGCGGTCATCCCATCCGAAAAGCGCACTTCTGTCAGGCGGCCCTCCCGCCAGCTATAGTAGCCGATGGAAAGTTGATTGACCGCCCAGATCAGCTGGCGGTAAAGCCCATTGTGCTGCAGGCTGACCAGGCCCAGCGGGTAATCGGTCTCCTGCAGGTTGCCGGGCTGCCCGTACACCCAGTGGCTGTGATATTCCAACAGGGTGAGCAGCAGGCGCGGGTTGATCGAATTTTCCTCCGCCACGCGGGCGATGATCTCCGCTCCGGTGGTGGTCTTGGTGCTTTGCAGCCAATCCGAATACGTGCTCAAATAACCGCCGGCCTCATCCACGTAGGCCTGGATGTCGAAGTCAACCGTAGAGGGTGAATAAACCAATTCGCTGTCCGCCAGCAAGTGCTGAGAAGAGGTCGTATTCGCCAGGCGGCGCGGGATGATCAGCAGCTGGTTGGGCGGCAGCAAGGCCGTCTCCGGCAGCGGGTCAGGAGAGGTGATCTCCTCCGGGCGCACCCCGAAACGCACTGCCACAACCGGCAAGGTATCGGCTGCCTGGGAATAATACAAGATAGGAGCGGTATTAACGGGCGGCGGCGAGGAAGTGGGCAGCTGCGCCGGAAACGCGCTGTTCTGGCTGACGGCAGGATCCTGGGTAGCGGCGAGGTTTTCCTGGACAGGATCGAGCGTGGAGGAGGTAGGGGTGGGCACTTGCAGCAAAAAGGCGATGTCGGAGGTGGGAGTGACGACGCTTTTCGGAGCGATCCAGTAGCCGCTTTGTGAGCATGCCAGACTCAGGGTGGTCAGGAACATGGCGGCTGCCCATAACCCATGGCGTGCCCCCAAACGCCGTGGTAGCCGGCCCTCACGCCATTCCTTCGACAAGGAAAGCCCCATCCCGTGTTTAGCGTTGCACGGCATTATCGGCTGAGCGCCCTTCCCAGGCTTCGATGGTGTGCCCATCCCGCTCCAAAAACCCGTCATATTCTTTGCCAGCGCCACGCGAGACCCAGCCATCCAGGATAAAAGGCAGGGTCTGGTCAGCAGGGATCCATTCGCCATTGTAACGGCGCGCCAGGTGTACGTGCGTACCGGAGGACAGGCCGCCCTCGCACGAGGGGTGCCCAATCTGTTCCCCAGCCATGATATAAGCGCCAGGGCGCACACGGTCGCGCGTCTCGATGTGCATGTAGAGGATCACCCAACCGGTCTGCTCGTAGCCGTCGTTATCGAGATCCTGGATCACTGCACCATCGGCGGCGCGTAGAATAGTCCCATCGGCAACCGCCACCACCCATTCGTTGCTCTGCACGCAACCCAGAACATCGGTAGGTGGGGCAAAATCCAGAGCGGCCCAGGCTGATCCATCCCCCCAACCGCCGTGCGGCCCGCCGGTGAACGCCCAGGCTTTATCGGCTTCGAAGGGTAACTGCAGGGTGGGTTGGCGCAGCCCATCCGGTAGGAGCGGCTCGATTGCCAGGTCGAACGGGTAGCCAAACAGGTTGATATACGTGGCAAATACACCATTCTCGCCCACTGCCTGCTCCCAATCGGCGCGGCCGTACAGGGCGGCAAACATGTGCTGCACCCCCGCGGTGCCGGCGTTGATCGTGGCAGAGACAGGCACCACGCTGCCATCGCCCAGCAACCAGGTGGCAGCGGCATTTGCCCGCCACAGATAGTAGCCCCGGTTCAGGTTGTTCGCGGCCCACGAGAGCTGGCGGTACAGACCTTTGCGCCAGGTATCCCGCACGCCCATTGGGAAATCGAGCTTGCCTTCTTTTTGGTCGCCGCGGGTGAGCCACTGGCCCTGGTACTCTAACACCGCCAAAAGCAGGCGCGGGTTGACCGAGTATTCCTCCGCAACGCGCTTCACGATCTGGGCGCCGCTGAGCGAGTTCTCATCCAAGTCTTCCCGGTATTGAGCCAGCAAGCCAACCTGGCGCTGGATGAACGCATCAATATTGAATTGGACACTGGCAGGCCCGTACACCAGCTCTGAATCAGGGATTATCTTGAAAGATGGGCCGAGGCCCTGGGGC
>Ga0209705_10000647_pt1 | contig 18114 bp, 12 predicted proteins | sample PPLLaktember2015_5_FD_187262 | JGI IMG/M metagenome (GOLD analysis project Ga0209705, IMG submission 187262) | Freshwater sediment microbial communities from Prairie Pothole Lake near Jamestown, North Dakota, USA - PPLs Lake P8 Core (1) Depth... | ecosystem: Environmental > Aquatic > Freshwater... | reverse complement strand
TTCGGCCCGAACACCCCGAGGCCTAGCTCGGCGGCGATGTCCTGGATCGCCTTCATCGAGCGGATGCTGTTGCCAGCCTCGTTCAACCGCGGCGAGAACGCCGCGATGGCGAAGCGGCCCGGCACCACGGCGACGATGCCGCCGCCCACGCCGGTCTTCGCCGGCAGGCCGGCCTTGTACATCCACACGCCCGACTCGTCATAGAAGCCAGCCGTGGCCATCACCGCCAGCAGTTCCGGCACGTGCCCGGCCGGCATCACCTGCTTCCTGGTCAGCGGGTTCACGCCGCCGTTGGCCAGCGTAGCGCCCATCACGCCGAGATCCTTGGCGCTGACGCCGACGGAGCACTCACGCGTGTACACCCGCAGCGCTTCCTCGGGATCGCTGTAGAGGCGGCCCCAGTTGTACAGCAGGTTCGCGATGCCGCGGTTACCGAAGGCCGTCGTGTACTCCGACTCGTACACCTTCTCGAGCACGGTCAGCGGTCGGCCCGCGAAGTCGCTCAGGTTCTGCTGCACCTTGTTCCAGCGCTCCTGCTCCGACGTAGCCTGCACGAGGCTCACGGCCGCGATCGCGCCCGCGTTGACCAGCGGGTTCACCGCGTCCTCGTAGACCGCGAGTGCCAGCTTCGAGTTGAACGCCATTCCCGTGGGCTCGACGCCGATCTTCTCCTTCAGCACCTCGGGGCTCTGCTCCGTCATCACCAGCGCCGCCGTAAATGGCTTCGACACCGACTGGATCGAAAAGACGTAGTCGACGTCGCCCGCGCTGTAGACCTTGCCGTCCTTCGTGACGATGACCACGCCGAACAGGTCGCTCGGCGTCTCGGTCAGGATCGGGATGTAGTCGGCGTTCTTGCCGTCCTTGAGGTCCTTGTATTTGGCATACGCGGCGTCCACGACGCGCTGGAAGTCCTTGACCGCCGGGTCGGGCATCGGACCTTTTGCAAACGAGGGGGCGCCCACTGCCAGCGCGAGAGTGGCCGCCAGCGCGGCCGGGAACGAGATCCTGTTAAGCGTAGTCATTCTTGTACTCCTCGACTCGTCCGGCATCACAGCGTGGTGCCGAAGTTGTACTTGACGGTGAACTGGAAGCGCACGACGTCATCGGAGGCGTCGTCGTTGTTGGTGCGCTTGCCCCACAGCAGTTCGCCACCCACCATCAGGTTATCCAGCGGGTAATAGAGCAGGTTCCCCGACGCGTACTCGCCCTTCTGGAACGAAGTGGGATCCTGGAAATTGGTGTTGTCCACTTCCGTGAAGCTATAGCCGATCGAGCTCGACCAGCGCTCGCTCCAGTAGTGGTCGTAGTAGGCGAGGATGCCCAGCAGCGGAACCGCCTCCGCCTCGAGCCCGGTCACCGATCCGGCATCGAAGTCCGCCGACGGCGCCAGGTCCATGCCGCCGTCGTTCATGTAGTTGGCGATGCCCTCGCCGTAAACTACCTGCAACAGGACCTTGTCCTTGCCGACCGTGTTGATGGTTGAGCCGAGATTGAGACCCCAGCCGTTCTCGCTGCCATCGTCCCACGAGTCCGCCGGGGTCGCGCGGATCTCATAGCCCACCTTGCGTAGGATGCCACCGAGCTGCACGTGACCCCAGTCGCCGCCATAGCGGAACTGTGCCGTGAAGTCTGGCAGCTCCTCGTCGTTCTGTACCGTTACGCCCTCGAGGCCTTCGATCAGGCGCAGGTTGCCCGAGTCGATGTCGTTGCCCGGCCGCTCGATCGCAATCGCAAAATGACTGCGGTCCGTGCGGTACGGCGTCCAGCGGATCTGCACGTTGCGGTAGAACACCATGCCCGCCGGGCCCCAGTAGTCGATCGTGTTCGGGAACACGTCGATGTCCATGAACAGGCTATTGGTCTGGCCGGCGAGGATCGAGCCCCACTCGCCATAGGCGTGGCGCAGCCGGAACGTGGTCTGGCCCGCATCGACGCCGGTGCCGAACAGGTCGAATTCGAACTTGAAGTTAAGGGGCGTGTTGATCGCGCCGGTCGGCATCGTGCCCTTCACGCCGAAGCGGCTCTGCTTGACGCTGATGCTCGACTGTCCGTCGCCGCCGTACTGTCCGTCGATGCCGATCTTTGACGGCCGCAGCGCGTCGTCCCAGTCAGGCGACAGCCGCCCGCCGAAGTCCTGGATGTAGTCCGCCTGGGCGAAGCCGTAGATTTCGAAAGACAGGCCAGCTTCCTCGGCCACGGCGGGCGCGCTGGCAAGCAACGCAGCCGAGACGGCGGCCGGTAAACCGACAGCCAGCAAACCATTTGATTTCAGCAATTTACGAGTCTCCATTCGCAGTCTCCTTGGATCGAATCCCGCACGCACGCGGGGCACCGGTGTGGGCCGGTCGCATACGGCGCTGGGTTGGGGGCATGCGAGCTAATGTATGCTCGCGTCGGAGGTGCGACCTTTGATCCTGTGACAAATCGATGAGAGCTTTGAGCAACAGCCATAGGCATTTACGCTTACCCATAAGCGATACCGTCCCATCGACCGGTACCGTGCGGATCAGCGTCGTTTGGCAGATGCCCAAGGTCATGCGCGGGTTCGGCGTGGACCTCGGCGAGCTGCTCGAGGCCGCGGGGGTTCGCAAGGATATTTTCGACGACCGGGAGAACGTGATCCCGTACCCGGCCTTCGGACACCTGTTGTTCGAGTGTGAAAAGCGTTCGAACTGCGATCACATCTTGCTGCTGATCAGCCAGCACACCCGGCTGGCGGACTTCGGTCTCGCGGGCCAGCTCGCCCTGTGCGCCGAGAACGCCGGCGACGGGCTACAACGTCTCGTCGATCATTTCAACCTGCACAGCAGCGCTACGACCGTCAGCCTGATCACTTCCGGCAACTTCACACGATTCGTGTACGCAATCGCCGAGCAAGGTATGACCAGCACGGGGCAGTTCCAGCTCGGCGCGATGGTCATCTCCTACAACGTCCTGCAGGACCTCTTCGGTAGCGCGTGGCTGCCGACGGTGATCACGGTCGCGAGCCGACGCCCAGCCAACCCGCGGCCGGCTCAGAAGTTCTTCCACGCGCCGTTGCAATTCGACAGCGACGAGTCCGCCGTGGTTTTCGAAACGCGCTGGCTCGACCAGCGGCTGCCCCCGGTCGACCCGCTCGTTCGGCAACGGGTCGAAGGCGAGGCCCGAGCACAGCGAGCGGCGATCCTGAGTGACTTGCCGGCGACCTTGCGCCGCATCCTGCGCAAGCAATTGATCATCGGGGATTGCTCGATGGATCAGGTGGCCGCGATGCTGGGGGTACATCGCAGGACGCTCGACCGCCACCTGCAGGAGCACGGCGAGCAGTTCGGCGAACTGCTCGAGTCCGTCAAGGAAGACGTCGCGCGCCAGTTGCTGCGCGACACGGATTTACAAGTGCAGCAGATCGCCGAGGCACTGCACTTTTCCAGCGCGGCCAATTTCGCCACGGCCTTCCGCCGTTGGTCAGAGATGACGCCGAGCGACTACCGGCGCCGGGCGCGCTGACTAGCCGCCGAGCGGGATCAGGCTGGTAACTCGGCGATGCCGGTCCTGGCCTTCGCGTCTGCGCCGAACACCGACTTCACCTCGAGGAACTCCTCGAACCCGAACGCGCCCCATTCACGGCCGAGGCCCGACTGCTTGTAGCCGCCGAACGATCCGCAGACGTCGAGGCCCGCGCCATTCAAGTGAACGTTGCCGGCCCGGATCCGCGAGCCGACCTGCGCCGCGTGCTCATGTGTGTCGCCGAAGACGTACGCCGACAATCCGTAGGGCGTGTCGTTCGCGATGCGGATCGCTTCCTCTTCGGTGTCGTACGGCAGGATGCACAGCACCGGCCCGAAGATCTCCTCGCGCGCGATCGTCATGTCGTTGGTCACGTCGCTGAAGATCGTGGGCTTCGTATAGAAGCCGCGGGTGACGCCCTGTGGACGCCCGAGACCGCCACAGATGAGCCTGGCGCCCTCCGCGATGCCCTTCTCGATCAGGCCCTGGACCCGGCGCCACTGCAACTCGCTCGACTGTGGCCCCATGCCCGTCGCCGCATCCGCGGGATCGCCGACCACGACGGTCGCCGCGACGGCCGAGGCGATCGCTTCGACCTGCGCGAGACTGTTGCGCGGCACGAGCATCCGCGATGGCGCGTTACAGCTCTGCCCCGTGTTGTTCATCATCACCAGCACGCCGTGTCCCACCGCCTGCTCGAGCGGCGCGCCGTCGAGGATGATGTTCGGCGACTTGCCACCCAGTTCGAGCGCGACTTTCTTGACGGTCTCCGCCGCAGCCTTGTCGACGAGGATGCCGGCCCGCGTCGAGCCCGTGAACGACACCATGTCGATGCCCGGGTGAGCGGACAGCGCCGCGCCGACCGTCGGCCCGTCACCGTCGACGAGGTTGAACACGCCACGGGGCACGCCTGCCTCGTGCAGGATCTCCGCGAAGATGTGCGCCGAGAACGGTGCGATTTCCGACGGCTTCAGCACCATCGTGCAACCGGCCGCCAGCGCCGGCGCGACCTTGCAGGCGATCTGGTTCGCGGGCCAGTTCCAGGGCGTGATGAGCCCGCACACGCCGACCGGCTCGCGCACGATCTTCGTCGTGCCCTGCATCTTCTCGAATTCGAAGTCCTTGAGCACACCGAGCGCCACCATGAAGTGGCCAAGCCCGGACGGCGCCTGCAACGGCTTGGCGACGTTCACGAGCGGGGCGCCCATCTCCTCGCTGATCGCCTGCGCCATATCGTCCATGCGCCGCTTGTAGACCTCGATGATCTTGCCGAGCAACGCCATGCGTTCTTCGCGTGTGGTCCGCGAGTAAGCCTCGAAGGCCCGCTGCGCGGCAGCGACGGCCCGGTCGACGTCGGCCCGGCTGCCGAGCGATATCACGCCGACGACGCCTTCGGTGGCGGGATTGACCACGTCGAGCGACTTGGGCGCAGCGGGCTCGACCCACTGGCCGTCGATGTAGAACTTGCGGTAGTCGCGCATGTTGAATTCCTCGTCCGGACTCAGAACGAAGCGCTGTAGAAGATCATCGGCCCTTCGTAGGTCCAGTCCAGCGACCCGTCGAAGCTGTTCTTCTCGACGTCTACGTCAACAGTGAACTGGTTGTAACCGATGCCGATGCCGAGCCAGGTCTTCGGTTGCCAGTTCACCATCAGGCGAAGGTCCGTCAGGCTGCCGTCATACTCGTCGATCGAGAGCGCGAAGTACTGCGCCTGGGCATCGATCCAGAAGTTGTAAGGCAGCGCCCACAAGCCGCGCAGGCCGATCACCGGCAGTGGCGCGCCGACGCTGCCGCTCTCACGAATGTCCGCATCCAGCGTGCCGCCGGAGGACTCGGCCTTGGCCGAAAGCTCGAGATCCAGCTCCGTGTAATGCAGGCCGAACGAACCGGATACCTCGTAGTTGTCACGGCGCAGGAAGGCGTACTCATACGCGAGTTCGTAGACGGCGAAACTGAACTCGGATTTGACGCGCGCGCTGACCGGGAAGGTTTCGTCACCCCACTCGATATCCTCCTCGAGCGTGCGCGACGCATCACGCGACGAGTCGAACCACATGAAGCGCACCTTGTGCCGGTCTGCAAACCGCCATTGTCCGTCGAAACGGAAGCGGGTCACGTCGCCGCTGCCGAAGGTCTTCTCCCAGTCGACGTTGGTGCCCTGGCCAGACTCGCCGTCCAGCCTCACGTCCGTGTCGGTCTCGACGATGTAGGTGCCGAGAGCAAGGTAGAACGGATCCGTCAGCAGGTTAGGCGCGTCCTCGGCGAGCACGGCCATCGGGCAGAGCGCCAGGACTCCAAGCAGCGCGAACGCGCCGAAATGACGGGCAGGCCGATCGCCCGTTGCAGTTGATGACGGTTTCATTCGAATTTTCCCTTTGCCGGTATCCGGTGGTCTGTCGGCCCGATACTAGTCCCGATGTTTCGGGCTCACAATCCGCACGTCTGGCGGCCCCGGTTGTGGCGCACGCTAACCGACATTACGCTGCGTCAATGTGCACCATGGCGCGGCTGGCTGCTTTTTGTCTTGTGACATCCTGCGTCGGCGCGGGCGCGGCGACGACCGGGGAGGACTGTGCCGGCGCCGCCGTGCTGCGAATCGAGGACGCCAGCCTGCTCTCGGCGTCCGTGGTTCCAGCCTCGGTCGACCGTCCCGAATACAGCCGGGTGCTCGGAGTCATCCGCACGGCAATCAATTTCGAGATGAAGCAAGGTTGCGCTGATCGCCGAGGCCGCCGGATTCGACCCGCTGCCGGCCCTGGAAACCTGGGTCGAGCGCGGCGTCGCGCCCGATGCGATTCTCAGTGCCCGCATTGGTTCGGACGGCGCCGTGGGGTGGAGCCGGCTCGTGTGTCCCCACTCCGAGTCCGCCGGTTGCGGACCCTGACGATTCATCATTAGCGCCTTGGCGCGCAAGGACGACCTCATGCTGTTCCAGACGATGCGAACGGGCCTGACCGGGCTGGTCGGTGGCTGCCTGATCACCTGTGCGACCGGACTCGCGGCGGACCCCGCGCCTGCGCAGCCTTACGCGGTCGCAAGCACTGACCGACCGCGCATCGGCCTGGTTCTTGCTGGGGGTGGAGCGAAAGGCGGTGCGCACGTCGGCGTGCTGAAGGTGCTCGAGGAAATGAGAGTGCCGGTCGATTGCATCGCGGGCACCAGCATGGGCGCACTGGTCGGCGCGGGCTACGCGTCGGGCATCCCGGCGGCCGCACTGCAGGAGTTCCTGGTCGCCATCGACTGGAAGTCCGTCGTGGGCGGACTCGGCCAGCGCGACCTGCAGCCGATCGAACAGAAGCGCGCCGGCGTCACCTACAGCAACAACTTCGAGCTTGGGTTGAAGGACAAGCGCGTCCTCGTGCCGGGCGGCGTCGTGAACACCAGTGGTATCGAGGACCTGCTGCGCAGCTACGTGGCCCGTGCCCGCATGCAGTCGAGCTTCGACCGGCTGCCGATCCCGTTTCGCGCGGTGGCGACGGACATGATCACCGGCGAGATGGTGGTGCTCGACAAGGGTGACCTCGCGACGGCTATGCGCGCGAGCATGGCCATCCCCGGCGCTTTCGCGCCGGTGGTCACCGACCAGTACATCCTTGCGGACGGCGGTATGGTGCGCAACATCCCGGTGGACGTCGCCCGCGAGCTGTGCGCTGACGTCGTCATCGTCGTCAACCTGGTGGAGCCTCCCGCGCAGCGAGACAAACTGCAGTCGGCCACGCAGCTGATGAGCCGCAGCATGGACGTGATGCTGCAGGCGAACGAGACGCTGCAGTTGAGCACGTTGAGCGGACGCGACGTGCGCATCGACGTCGAAATGGGCGACATCGGCACGGCTGATTTCGAGCGGGTGCCGGAGACCATACCGCTCGGTGAGGCGGCCACGCGCGCCGCGGCGGATCGGTTGGCACACCTGGCCTTGCCCGAGCCGGAATACATGGCCTGGCGCCAGAAGGTGACCGCCTCACAGGACATCGAGGCACGCCTCGCCGAGGTGCGCTACGAAGGTCTCGAGCGGGTCAACCCGGCCTACCTGGAGCAGCAGGCGCAAGTGCGCGCCGGCGACACCGTCGACACCGCGAAGATCAGCGCGGAGGCGCAACGGATGTCGGCCCTGCAGGAATTCGAGTCGGTCGAGTACCGCCTCACCGGGGACCCCGCGCGACCGACGCTGGTCTGGTTACCCAAGGAAAAACAGGTGGGACCGAATTACCTGAAATTCGACGTCGGCATGTATGCCTCAGAGGGCGGTGACATTGCGTTCGCCCTTTACGCCAAGCACCACCGCAGCTGGCTGAATTCGCTCGGCGCCGAGTGGCGTAACGAGGTCCAGCTCGGCTCGGAGAACCTGCTGGCCACGAGCCTCTACCAGCCACTCGACGCAGCGCATCGCTTCTTCGTCGAGCCGCGTTTGGCATGGAACCGCAACTGGGAGTATGTGTTCCTGGACGGCGAGCGACTGGCGCGTTATCGCCTGAGTGACACGGGCGGCGCGTTCGACATGGGGATCAACCTGAACAATCGCGCGCAAGCGCGGGTGGGCTACCTCTATACGCGCCGCGATGTCGAGGTCAACACGGGCTCACCGTTGATGCCCGAAGTCGAGCGCGACGATGCCGGGTTGACCGCGTCGTTGACGTTCGACAGCCGCGATACACCGTTCAATGCGACGCGTGGCGGTGCGGCCGCGCTCGAGTACTTCCGCAGCGACGACTCGCTGGGGGCGGACAGCGACTGGGAGCGCATCGAGCTGGGCCTCGGCCTGGCCTTGCCGGTGCGCAATGACGTGATCTGGATGACGCTGGCCGGCGGCTCCAACCTCGACAGCGATCTGCCCGCGGACCGAACTTTCCGCATCGGTGGCCCCGGTAGCTTCCCGGGCTTCGAACTCGGCGAACTGCGCTCGGACGAGTATTGGACCGCGAGTGGCAGTTACCTTTGGAAGATCAAGGACATCCTCTCGATCCGCGGCCAGGCACTGTATGCGGGGCTTCGCCTGCAGGCTGGCCAGACCTATGATCGAATCGACCTGGTCGACGAGGGCACGATGTACGGAGGTTCCGTCTACGTCACCGGACGGACCATGGTCGGCCCGCTCACGGTCGGCGTCGGCGCCACGAGCACGGATTCCTACAGCGTCTGGCTCGCGATCGGCCGGCCGATCGGGCACGGCACGATTCTCGAGCGCGGCATCTTCCGCTGAGTCAGCGGTTCCGCGGCTTCAGGCCGTTGACCGCAGCGCGTGGTTCGCGATCAGCTCGCCGAGCCGCTCGAACAACTGGGCCGGGAAGTCGTGACCGAAACCATCGATCGGCACGAGCCGGCTGTTCGGGATCTTCACTGCGGTGTCGACGCCGCAGGCGTAAGGGACCAGCGGATCAGCCCGGCCGTGGATGATCAGGGTCGGGCAGGAAATGCTACCCAGTCTAGGACTGCGATCACCGTCCGCAACGATCGCGACCAGCTGTCGCGCGACACCCGCGGGGTGATACCCGCGCTCCACGGATTGGCGGATGCGCTGGCGCATCTCGTCGGGCGGGGTCGGATAGGCCGGGCTGCCGATCAGCGTGAACATGCGCACCAGGTGCTCGGTGACGGACTCGACGTCGGCTGGATTCGCCGGTCGGCGCAGCAACTGGCGTCGCACGTGCGCCTTGGGCTGGGGCAACAGGCGCGCGCCGGTCGTCGACATGATCGACGTGAGGGTCATCACGCGCTCCGGATACGACGCTGCGACCAGCTGCGCGATCATGCCGCCCATCGAGGCGCCGACGACGTGCGCGGAACGGATGCCAAGCGCGTCCAGCAGGCCAACGGTGTCGCGGGCCATGTCGTCGAGCCCGTAAGGCGGCCGCACCGGCAGGCCCAGGCGCGCGCGGATCATCGTGCGGACCAGGTGCGGCTTGCCGAGGTGGTCCATCTTCTGCGACAGGCCGCAGTCGCGGTTGTCGAATCGCAGGACGCGGAAGCCTCGCTGCACCAGCAGCTGGCAGAACGGATCCGGCCAGCTGACGAGCTGCATGCCAAGCCCCATGATCAGCAGCATGGCCGGGGCAGCCTCGTCCCCAAGTGACTCGTACTCCAGCGTGACTCCGTTTGCGACGACACTCGGCATGGTGCGTGACTCCAGCGTGGTCGGCCATGGTCGCAGGGCCTCTCGCATTTCTCCAGCCCGGCTGCGCTAGAGTGCCGGTTCGCATCCCGAGGTATCCATGCCCGATCCCGCCCTCGCCGACCGCCCCAAGAGCCGCTCGCTGAAGCCGCTGCGAGCGCTGCTGCCGTTCCTGCGCCCCTATCGCGGCACACTGTTGCTCGCGCTCGGCGCGCTGCTGGTCGCAGCCGCGGCGATGCTGGCGCTTCCGGTGGCGCTGCGTTACCTGATTGACGAAGGCATGGCCGCCGGCAACTCCGAGACGATCAACCGGTACTTCATCGCGTTCCTCGCCGCCGCCGGCATATTCGGGGTGTTCGCGGCGCTGCGCTTCTACCTCGTCAGCTGGCTGGGCGAGCGCGTCGTCGCCGACCTGCGCGAGGCCGTGTATGCGCGAGTGATCCGGATGGATCCGGGCTTCTTCGAGGTGACGCGTATCGGCGAAGTGCTGTCGCGACTGACGGCGGACACGACGCTCGTGCAGTCCATCGCGGGCGTCAACCTCTCGATCACGCTCCGTTCGGCGATCTCGATCGTCGGCAGCCTGGTGATGCTGGCGATCACGAGCCTGAAGCTCACCGGGCTCATCATCGTGCTGATCCCGCTGCTGATCGTGCCGCTGATCGTGCTCGGCCGGCGCGTGCGCAAACTCTCGCGCACCTCGCAGGACCGCATCGCGGACACGAGCGGGCTCGCGGACGAGACGCTGAACGCGATCCAGACTGTGCAGGCGTTCACGCTGGAGGCGTTGAACGTCCGGCGCTTCGACACTGCGGTCGAGCAATCCTTCGACGCGGCGGTGCAGCGGACCCAGGTGCGTTCCACATTGACCGCGATCGCGACGATGCTGATCTTCGGCGGCATCACGTTCGTGCTGTGGGTCGGCGCGCATGCGGTGATTCGCGGCGAGATGACCGGCGGCCAGCTGAGCCAGTTCCTGCTCTACGCGGTCTACGTCGCGGTCGCCGCCGCCTCGCTGAGCGAGATGTGGGGCGAGGTGCAGCGGGCCGCGGGCGCGATGGAACGGCTCGTCGAGCTGCAGCATGCCGAGCCGCGCATCGTGGCGCCGGCGAACCCGGTCGCTCTGCCGGTGCCGGGCCGCGGCGAGATCCGCTTCGATCGAGTCAGCTTCCGTTACCCGTCCCGCCCGGATGCCAAGGCGCTGGATGCCTTCGATCTCTTGATCCGTCCGGGCGAGACGATCGCATTCGTCGGACCGTCCGGGGCTGGCAAGAGCACGACGTTCCAGTTGCTGCTGCGATTCTACGACCCCGAATCGGGACGCATCCTGATCGACGGCATCGACATCGCGAGCGCCAATCCGCAGGACGTGCGTCGGCGTATCGGCCTCGTACCGCAGGACACAGTGCTGTTCGCGGCGAGCGCGCGCGAGAACATCCGCTACGGACGACCGGAGGCGACCGATGCCGAGGTCGAGGCAGCGGCACGCGCCGCGGCGGCCGATGACTTCATCCGCAAGCTGCCGGAGGGCTACGAGACGTTCCTCGGCGAGCGCGGCACGCGGCTCTCGGGCGGGCAACGGCAGCGCATTGCGATCGCGCGCGCGATCCTGCGCGATCCACCGATCCTGCTGCTCGACGAGGCCACCAGCGCCCTCGACGCGGAGAGCGAGCGGCTCGTCCAGGAGGCGCTCGAACGACTGATGCAGCAGCGCACGACCATCGTGATCGCGCATCGGCTCGCCACGGTGCTCGAAGCCGATCGCATCATCGTGCTGGATCACGGTCGCATCGTCGCGCAGGGCACGCATGGGGAACTGGTGCGGGGCAACGAGCTCTATGCGCGGCTGGCGGCGCTGCAGTTCGCAACCACTTGAGGTCGCTGCGGTGACGACACGAGTCAACGAGCTGGGACTGCCGGTCGGGCCCGAGTTGCCGGGCTGGACCGCTCGACCGCGGCCGCCTCGGGCGGTGATGCAGGGTCGCTATTGCCGGGTCGAGCCACTCGACCCCGACCGCCATGCGGCCGAACTGCACGAGGCGAACTCGCAGGATCGCGAGGGGCGCATGTGGACCTATCTGCTCTCCGGGCCATTCGAGACTTTCGACGCGTACCGGGCGTGGCTCGAAACGAAGCGAGGGTCCGACGATCCGTTGTTCTTTGCATTTGTCGTTGCGGCCAGCGGGCGGGCCGTCGGGCTCGGGTCCTACCTGAGGATCGACCCGGCCAATGGCTCGGTCGAGGTGGGTCACCTGCAGTACTCGCCGCTGATGCAGCGCACGGCCGTCGCGACCGAGGCGATGTACCTGATGATGAAGACGGCATTCGAGCTCGGCTATCGCCGCTACGAATGGAAATGCGATGCGCTGAATGCCCGCTCGCGCCGCGCCGCCGAGCGACTCGGGTTCACGTTCGAGGGCGTCTTCCGCCAGGCCGTGGTCTACAAGGGACGCAACCGCGATACGGCGTGGTTCTCGATCATCGATTCGGAATGGCCGCAGCTCGATGCCGCTTATCGGCGCTGGCTCGATCCGGCGAACTTCGATGCGACGGGTCGGCAATTGGTGAGCCTCGAGGAGACCCGTCGGCGGCAGCGGACGTCCAGGCGAGACGTTTCAGCTGAAACGTGTAATTTTCCTGACTAATCCTTGCTGACCAATGACTTGCCCAGAAAGGCGGCTGTCAGGTGACCGCGCCATTGGATTTGCACACAGCAAATCACATCACTACATTTAGCTCCATGTGCTAAGTGATGTAATATTACTTTTTTACGCATTAATCGCTCACTTGAGTAACTCTGGTGATCCCAACTGCTCGCAGCCTGATCCTGAATCTCTTGCTGGCGAGCGAAGCGCGGGGCCAGACCGCGCGAGAGACCATCGCGAGCTGCGCACTGTTCGGTATCCGCGAGAACAACGTGCGAGTCGCGCTGGCGCGGCTCGTCGCGGAGGGCCTGATCGAGCCTACGCGGCGCGGCGCTTACAGGCTCGGCCCGCGAGCCGCAGCACTCGCCGATGACGTCGCGACCTGGCGCATCGCCGAGGAGCGCGTGCGAGACTGGGCCGGCGGCTGGATCACGGTGCACGTCGGCCCGTTGGGCCGCAGTGACCGAGTCGCACTGCGCGCGCGCGACCGGGCGCTCGCGATGCTCGGACTGCGCGAACTCGACCGCGGACTCTACGTGCGCCCGGACAACCTCAAAGGTGGCGTCGACGAGGCGAGGGAACGACTTCACAGGCTCGGACTCGAGCCTGCCGCGGCAGTCTTCGTCGCGACGGGGTTCGACGCTGAGCGCGAAGCGCGCGCCCGCAACCTGTGGGACGGCGAGCGACTGACCCTGGCCTATCGAACCACCCGCCGTGAGCTGGAGCAGTGGCTTACGCACGCAGGCACGCTCGGACCCGAGGCCGCCGCTCGCGAAGCCTACCTGCTCGGCAACGAGGCGATTCGTCAAATCGTGTTCGACCCACTGCTGCCCGCACCGCTCGTCGACGTCGAAGAGCGTCGCGCGTTCGTTGCGGCCGTGCGCAGGCATGACGATGCCGGACGCGATTGCTGGCGACGGCTGCACCTCGGCAACGGCAACAACGATGCTGCCACACCCCACTCATTCCCGTTTGAATCGCATACCTCACCCACGAGGCCCTGACCATGGACATGCGCGCCACGACGACGCCCCCGACACCGTTCCTCGCCGAAACCCACGAAGTCATCAATGTTTCCCGCGAGCTGCAGGACTACAACCTGTACGCCGCGGACAGCGCGTTACGCGAGGCCGTCGTCCGCGAGGGCGCGCCCTGGGCCGAGGCTGAACTGAACGCGTTCGGCGCGCATGTCGGCACGGCCGAATACCTCGAGCTCGGCGCTCTCGCTAACCGCTTCCAGCCGGAACTCGACACCCACGACCGCTTTGGCAACCGCGTGGACCTCGTCAAGTTCCACCCGGCCTACCACGCGCTGATGAAGACGGCGATCGAGAACGGCCTGCACAGCTCGCCGTGGTCAGACCCGAAGCCGGGCGCGCATGTCGCGCGCGCAGCGAAGTCTTACATGCACTCGCAGGTCGAAGCGGGCCACGGCTGCCCGATCACGATGACCTTCGCGGTCGTGCCGGCACTGCGTGCGCAGGCGGACCTGGCGGCACAGTGGGAGCCGCTCATCACGGCGCGCCACTACGATCCGCGCAACGTGCCCGCGGAGCAGAAATCCGGCATCACGGTCGGCATGGCGATGACCGAGAAGCAGGGCGGCTCCGACGTTCGCGCGAACACCACCCGCGCCTATCCGGTCGGCGCAACCGGTCCGGGGCAGGCCTACGAGCTGGTCGGCCACAAGTACTTCGTTTCGGCGCCGATGTGCGACGCGTTCCTGGTGCTGGCGCAGGCGCCGGGCGGGCTCTCGTGCTTCCTGCTGCCACGCTGGCGGCCGGACGGCAGCAAGAACCCGCTGCAGGTGCTGCGCCTGAAGAAGAAGATGGGCAACACCTCGAATGCCTCGAGCGAGACCGAGCTGCGCGGCGCGCTGGCCTGGATGGTCGGCGAGGAAGGTCGCGGCGTCCGCACGATCATCGAGATGGTCGCGATGACCCGCTTCGACTGCATGATCGGCTCGACCGCCGGCCAGCGCATGGCACTGTCGCAGGCGATCCACCACTGCAGCCTGCGCTCGGCGTTCGGCGCGCGCCTGGTCGACCTGCCGCTGATGCGCAACGTGCTCACCGACCTTGCGCTCGAACAGGAGGGCGCGCTCGCGCTGACGATGAGGATGGCGCGCGCGATGGACTGCCGTGGCGACGACGAGTACGAGGACCTGCTCGTCCGGCTGGCCGTGCCGGTCGGCAAGTACTGGATCTGCAAGCGCACACCGGCGCACGCCTACGAGGCGATGGAGTGCATCGGCGGCAGCGGCGTCATGGAAGACAGCATGATGCCACGCCTGTTCCGCGAGTCGCCCGTGAACGCGATCTGGGAAGGCAGCGGCAACGTGCAGTGCCTCGACGTGCTGCGCGCGATGCAGAAGAACCCGGCTGCGGTCGAGGCCTTCTTCACCGAGCTCGGCCGCGCGCGCGGCGCCGACGCGACGCTCGATGCGCACGTTGCGGCGCTGGGCAAGGACCTGCGCGAGCCCGGCGAGCTGGAGTTCCGCGCCCGTGACCTCGTGGACCGGATGGCACTCGCGATCCAGGCGGCCCTGCTCGTGCAGCACGCCCCGACGCCGGTCGCGGCGGCTTTCTGCCGTTCACGCCTCGGGTCCGCCGGACACCACAACTTCGGCGCGCTGCCGCGCGGCACGGACTGCGGTGCCATAATCGCGCGAGCCTGGCCGGGCGCCAGCTGAGCGTGGAGCGATGCCGCAATACACCGTCTACTGGCAACCCGGCTGCACGAGCTGCCTGAAGACCAAGGAGTTCCTGCGCGCCCGCGGCATCGAGTTCGAGTCCGTCAACGTCCGGGAGGATCCCGGTGCGATGGCAGCGCTTGCGAAACTTGGCGCCCGTTCGGTCCCGGTGATTGCGCGCGGCACAGAGTTCGCCTACGGGCAGGACCTCGACACGGTCGCGAAATTCGTCGGCGTCAATTTCGAGCGCGCGATGCTCGACGTCCCGGTGCTGTTCTCGCGGCTGCTGGCGCTGCTCGATTGTGCCGCGCACTTGACGGAGCAGATTCCGGCGGACGCGCTGCGGGTCCGGCTGCCCGGCCGCGAGCGCACGCATCTCGACCTCGCCTACCACGTGCCGCAGATCGTCATAGCGTTCCTGGACGCCGCGCTCGGCGGGCGCCTGACGTTCGAGCACTTCGAGCGCAAGCCGCCCGAGCACGTCGTTACCGCGGCGGACGCGGCGAAGCTGACACGCAGCGTCTCGCAGGCGCTGGCCGTCTGGTGGGGCGCCAACCAGTCGAGGTTGCCCGAAGCGCTCGACACTTATTATGGTCGCCAGCCGCTGCGCGCGGTCCTCGAGCGCACGACCTGGCACGTGGCGCAGCATGCCCGGCAACTGCAGCGGCTGCTGGAACTGCAGGGCCTCAGCCCGACCCCGGGCCTGTCGCCGACACTGCATGCCGGCCTGCCGTTGCCCGAGGACGTCTGGGATGCCGAGGTGCCGCTGCAATGAGATTTCGGACTCTGATCACGGCTTTTCTTGCGACCGGGCTGTGCGCCGCACCCGGGGCCGCGGAAACGCTGCTGGTCGTGCGCAAGTCCGACGCTGCCGTCGACCTGATCGATCCCGGCTCCGGCTCGAGGCTCGCCTCGGTATCGCTCGGGTACGCGCCGCATGAAATCAGCGTCTCTCCGGATGGCCGGCTCGCTGCAGTCAGCAATTACGGCAGTCGCGAGCAGCCAGGTTCGACGCTCAGCATCGTCGACCTCGAGCAGCCGCGAGAATTGCGCCGCATCGACCTGGCTCCCCATACACGCCCGCACGGCGTCGCGTGGTTCGCGCCGGATCGGATCGCAGTCACCACCGAGGGATCGAAGCACCTGCTCGTCGTCGAACCAGCATCCGGCCGGATCGTCGCCGCGATCGCGACGGACCAGGACGTTTCCCACATGGTGGTCGTCGCTGTCGGCGGCCAGCGCGCCTACGTCACCAATATCGGCTCCGGCACGACGACGGCGCTCGACCTCGCGGCAGGCCGCAAGCTCACCGACCTGGCGACCGGTGCAGGGTCCGAGGCCCTGGCGCTGACGCCAGACGGCCGGGAGTTGTGGGTGGCTGCGCGAGCCGCCGGCGAATTGGCGATCGTCAATACGGACAAGCTCGAAGTGACGGCCCGACTGCCGCTATCGGGAATCCCGATTCGCATTGCGATCACGCCCGACGGCCGCACCGCGCTGGTGACTTGCGCCGGCACAGCCGAAATCGTCGCGTTCGACGTCGTGACCCGCAGCGAACGTGCGCGGCGCGAGGTGGACGTGCCCAGGGCCCCGGGAGCGGCGCAGCGTCCGCTCGCGAGGCTGGCGCCCGACAGCGTCCTGCCGATCGGCCTGCGGGTCTCGGGTGATGGCGCCAGTGCATTCGTCGCAGCGACCATGGGCGACGTGGTCGTACAGTTCGCCACCGGGTCGCTCGAGCCGCTGCGTACGATCGGCGTTGGCGGCGAGCCGGACGGCCTCGCAGTGACGTCCGTGCTGCCCAAGGCGCCCTGCCACGCCTGCCAAGCCGAAACAGAACTCAACTAACTGTTTTTAATAGAGTTGTTGGCGGCGCACCGGAGGTCGCGCACGGCGGACCTGTGTCTTGAAGGAACGCAGCCAGCCAGGACATCACGATGATCGTCCGGACCTTAAGTAGTTCTACGATTGAAGCTTCGGGTGCTAAAGCAAGACCATCCGCGTGTCCTATCAGGCGGGGCGGGTGCAAAGCTCTAGTCGAACGAGCACTCCTCTGAACGATTAAAGCCGGCGGTCACGGTGCTCACGGCGCCGTGAACGGACCGGCCGAATGCAACAACCAACGGGAGCACGAGATGGGTCGTCAAGAAACTTTCTATGAGTTGATCCGCCGCCAGGGTATCTCGCGGCGCAACTTCCTGAAGTTCTGCTCGCTGAGCGCGGCTTCACTCGGACTCGCGCCGCATTTCGCCGGCAAGATCGCGCACGCGATGGAAACCAAGCCGCGCGTGCCGGTCATCTGGCTGCACGGCCTCGAGTGCACCTGCTGCACCGAGAGCTTCATCCGCTCGGCGCATCCGCTCGCCAAGGACGTCATCCTGTCCATGATCTCGCTGGACTATGACGACACGATCATGGCGGCGGCCGGCCACCAGGCGGAAGAGATCCTCGAGGTCATCCGCACCGAATTCAAGGGCCAGTACATCCTCGCGGTCGAGGGCAACCCGCCGCTCGGCGACGACGGCGTGTTCTGCATCCCGGGCGGCGAGCCCTTCGTCAACAAGCTCAAGCACATGAGCGAGGACGCGGCGGCCGTCATCGCCTGGGGATCCTGCGCCTCGTGGGGTTGCGTGCAGGCTGCGAAGCCGAACCCGACGCAGGCGACGCCGATCCACAAGGTCATCAAGAACAAGCCGATCGTCAAGGTGCCGGGCTGCCCGCCGATCGCCGAAGTGATGACCGGCGTGATCACCTACTACGTGACCTTCGGCGAACTGCCGGCGCTCGACCGCCAGGGCCGTCCGCTGATGTTCTACAGCCAGCGCGTGCACGACAAGTGCTATCGCCGCGGCCACTTCGACGCCGGCCAGTTCGCCGAGACTTTCGACGACCGCGGTTCGCGCGAAGGCTATTGCCTCTACAAGGTGGGATGCCGCGGGCCGACGACCTACAACGCCTGCTCGACCACGCGCTGGAACGAAGGCGTGTCGTTCCCGATCGGCTCTGGCCACGGCTGCCTCGGCTGCTCGGAACCGGACTTCTGGGACAACGGGCCCTTCTACGAGCGGCTGGAGACCTTCCCGCAGTTCGGCGCGGAAACGAATGCGACCCGGATCGGCGCCACGGCGGCGGCGGTCGTCGGCGTCGGCATCGCGGCGCACGCAGGGCTCACGGCCCTGAGG
>Ga0209705_10000644_pt1 | contig 18130 bp, 17 predicted proteins | sample PPLLaktember2015_5_FD_187262 | JGI IMG/M metagenome (GOLD analysis project Ga0209705, IMG submission 187262) | Freshwater sediment microbial communities from Prairie Pothole Lake near Jamestown, North Dakota, USA - PPLs Lake P8 Core (1) Depth... | ecosystem: Environmental > Aquatic > Freshwater... | reverse complement strand
ATAGCCGAGCACCAGATCGAGCGACAGCGCGAACAGGATCATCACCAGCACCTGCGTGCCGAAGGCGAGGTAATCGGGAAACAGGAAAAACGCGCCGAGCGCCGCGAGCCACGGCAGCGCCTCCCAGGCGCGCAGGCGGTGGCGCGTGGCGGCTTCGAGCGTGGCGGCCGGGAGGCTCATGCGCGCTTGCCGAACAGGCCCTGCGGGCGCGCGAGCAGGAACGCGATGGTGAGCGCGTAGATGAACATCGTGCCACCCTTGGGAAAATGCACCTTGAGCACGAAATCGAGCACGCCGAGGGCGAGCGCGGCGAAGAACACGCCCGAGACGCGCCCGAGCCCGCCCACCGCCACCACGATGAGGAAGTAGGCCAGATAGCGCAGCGGGTACTGCGGGTCGAGGCCGAGGATCTCGGCGCCCAGGCCGCCGCCCGCCGCGGCGAGCCCGCTGCCGAGCGCGAAGGTCAGCGTGAACAGCCGCCGCACGTTTACGCCCATCGATTCGGCCATGCGGCGGTTGTCGACCGCGGCGCGGATCTGCGCGCCGATGCGCGTGCGCTCGAAGCCGAGCCACAGCGCCGCCATCAGCAGCACGCCGAAGGCGATGAGCGCGAGGCTGTAGGTGCGGTACTTGAGAAAACCAAGATCGGTCTGGCCGCGCAGCCAGGGGGGCAGCTGCACGCCTTGCGTCTCCGGGCCCACCGTGAGCGTGACGCCCGCCACCATCACGAACACGAGGCCTATTGTGAACAGCACCTGGTCGAGCTCGGAGGCACGGTACAGGCGCGCGTAGAGCGTGCGCTCGAGGAGCGCCGCGACCAGCGCCACCGCGACGAAACCGAGCGCGAGCGCGGCGCCGAACGGCAGGCCCCAGTGCCGCATCGCAAGCACCACGGCGTAGCCGCCGAGCATGGCGAAGCCGCCGTGGGCGAGGTTGACGAAGCCCATCAGGCCCATCGTCACCGACAGGCCCACCGACACCACGAACAGCACCATGCCGGCGGCGAGGCCGCCGAGCAGGATGCTCGCCAGATCCATCTACCAGGAGCGGCCGGGCGCTACTGCGCGCACTTGCCGGCCTTCAGCTCCTTGCACATGTCCTTCACGGCCTCGATGACGCCGATGTTCTTTTGCACCAGGCGCCCGTCCTTCAGCACCAGCTCGCTCAGGTACTCGTTCATGACGATGTCGCGCGTCGCCGGGTCGATCGAGATCGGGCCGCGCGGGCTGTCGTACTTCCAGCCTTTGAGCGCCTTCATCGCGCCCTCGGCGTCGATGCGCCCGCCCAGCGTGCGCACCACGTGCGCGATCGCCGCCATGCCGTCATAGCCCTGCACCGCCATGAAATCGGGCGTCGAGTCGGCGCCGTACTCCTGCTTCCAGGCGGCGACCAGCCGCCGGTTGGCGGCGTTGTCGAGGTCGGCGTTGTAGTGGTGCGCCGTGATCAGGCCCACGGCGTCCTTGCCCATCGACTGCAGCTTGATGTCCTGGGTGATGTCGCCGGGCCCCACCAGCTTGATGCCCGCCTCGCGCATGCCGAGCGCCGCATAGGTCTTCATCACGCTCACCGCATGGTCGCCCGCGGGCACGAAGACGAAGAACACGTCGGGCTTCTTGTCCTTGGCGCGCTGGAAGAACGGCGTGAAGTCCGGCACCTGCCCGGGCCCGCCCATCGGGATCGCGTCCACCACCGAGCCGCCCGCCGTCTCGAAGCCGCGCTTGAAGGCGTCCAGGCTGTCCTTGCCCGGCGGGTAGTCGGTGTAGCCGACCACCGCGGTCTTCGCCTTCAGGCTGTTCGCCGCGGCCTCGCCCATGGCGTGGCCCGCGTGCCACATGGAAAACGACACGCGCGAGATCATCGGCGAGAGGTTGGTGATCCACGCCGTGCCCGCGTTCATGATCACCATGGGCTTTTTCGCCGCGGTGGCGAGCGGCGCCGACGCGATGGCGTCGGGCGAGTAGATGAACCCGGCGAGCAAATCGACCTTCTCCTGCGCGATCAGCTCCTGCACCGCGGTCTTCGCTTCCGCGCCGCTCGGGTTCTTGGAGTCGCGCCGCACCAGCTCCACCTTGTAGGGCGCGAAAGCGCCCGCGTTCAGCTTCATGTACATCTGCATGCCGCGGTCGACCTGCTGGCCGAACTCGGCGCCCACCCCCGTGAAGGGCAGCACCACGCCCACCTTCACCGTCTGCGCCGACGCGCCGCCGGCGACGGCGAGCGCCGCCGCGGCGATCACGCCACCCCACAGCCTTCGTGCTTGCATGGCTCCTCCTCCCAGTATTTGGTGCTAGTAGCGGCGCGCGCCGCCGTAGTCTTCGTCGAACAGCGAGAACGGCGGCGTGCGGCCGACCAGGGCTTCGATCAGCGCGAGCTCGACGTCTGTGTGGTTGATGAAGGGCGCGGGCTCGATGCGGTTCTGCGTCACGTAGCGCGGCGCGTCGTGGTGCTTCGAGACGATGCGCTCGGTGACGCTCGCATCGGCGAGCGTCGCGATCTGCACATCGCCATAGCAGGTGCACACGTAGCTCCTCTCCGGCTCGGACTCGACGTACAGGCCGGTGCCGCGAATGCCGGTGGCCGAGGTGCTAGTGACGACGCGCTTGCGGCCGCTGCCGAACACCGACAGCAGCGCGCCAGTGGCGAGGCGCATCGTGTTCACGAGCACGCCGTCACCCGAGAGCTCGAGGCGGCTCCTCTCGCGCAGCAGGAACGCATCGAAGCCGACGACGAAGATCAGCTGCGCGCCGCGGCCGGTCTCGACGCTGCCGGTGGCGCCGATGCGCGTGGCGCTCGTCGCCGGCTGTCCGTTCACCGTCACCGCGCCGGTGGCCTCGTAGACGGATTGGCCCGCCGGCAGCTTCTGCGGCCGGCGTCCGAAGAACTGCGCCCAGGCGGCGGGCGTCGCGCCCGCGGCGAACACGCCCGCGGCCAATGCCTTCAGCAGGAACGCGCGACGGGGATCTTCCTGTTCATCGGACCGCTGGCTCATCGCACGCATCCCTTTCGCTGAACGGATTGGCAACGTATTATCACGCGCAAGCCCATCCGGGGGGAAGACGCATGAAGCGGACCATCGCAATTGCCACAATTGCCGGCGCACTGCTGCTGATCGCACCGCTCGCGCCCGCGCAGGCGGCCGAGGGCTGGCGCTTCGGCGCGTCGGGCGAGTTCGCGCACGACGACAACGCCACGCGCGGCCTGTACGACGCCGACCAGAAGGGCGACAGCATCCTGTCGGTGGGAGGCTCGGCCACGCGCAGCGTGCTGCTCGGCGGACGCAGCGGGGCACTGTTGCGCGCTGCGGCGAAGTACAGCCACTTCACGACGTTCGACGACCTCAGCAATCTCTCGCTGTCGGGGCGGGCAGCCTGGCGCATCCAGCCGGGCACCGGCTTCAGTTCGCCCATCTACGAAGTCGCGGGCACGCTGGAATGGTTGCGGCACGCGGAAAGCGAATTGCGCGACGGCACGATCATGACGCTCGAAGCAAGCGTCGGCAGCCACCTCACCGATCGTACGCGGCTGGGCGGGGGTTTCGCCTGGGACCAACGCAACGGCGGCGACCCGGGCCGTGCCGGTGAAGTGGCGATCTACGACATGGACAGCACGCGCTTCTGGGTCAACGTCGATTACCGCTTCGGCGCGAGGAACACGGCTTACGCGCGCGTCACGCAGATGCAGGGCGACCAGGTGTTCAATTCCGTGACCGTCGCCGGCCTCGCCCCGGGCGCCTGGGCCACCGATCCGGCATTCGCCGCCGAACTGGGCAGGGCCACCGATTCCTATCGGGTCGACTCCACCACCACGGTGTTCGACATCGGCGTGAACTTGGCGCTCGCTCGCGCCCACTCGCTCGACTTCCTCTACACGAGCTACAGCTCGAAGGCGAAGGAAGGCCCGCAGAACGGCAACAAGTACAGCGGCAGCATCCTCCGCGCGACCTACTTGTACCGCTTCCAATAGCCCCTCCGGTGCCCCGTGACCGGATGCACAGCCGGGAGCTCGGCTTGGTGCTGGCGCGCCAGCTGCTCGGCGTCGAGGACCTGCACTTCGGCCTGTGGGACCGCGACCTCGAGCTGCGGCCGGGCAACCTCGCCACCGCCCAGCAGCGCTACAGCGACCTGCTGATCGGCGCGCTGCCCCCGCCGCCCGCGCGCGTGCTCGACATCGGCTGCGGCACGGGCCACCTGCTCGCCCAGCTCGTGGATCGCGGCTATCGCGTCGACGGCGTGATCCCCGCGCCGAGCCTGGCCAAGGTGGTGCGCGAGCGCCTGGCGGAGCGCCCCGGCTGCGATTCGCGCCTGTTCGAGTGCAAGTTCGAGGACTTTCCGGTCGCGCAGATGGCGGGCGCCTATGACGTGGCGCTGTTCGCGGAGAGTTTCCAGTACATCCCCATGGCCGCGTCGCTGCCGGCCGTGCACACCCTGCTCAAGCCGGGCGGCACGATGGTGATCTGCGATTTCTTCAAGACCGAGCACCACGGCGACGGCGGCACGGGCGATCGCAGCTTCGGCGGCGGCCATGCCCTGAAGGATTTCCGCGACCGGATGCGCGCCGCGCCGTTGCGGCAGTTGCGCGACGAGGACCTCACGCCGCGCGTCAGCCCGAACCTGGACCTGATCAACGACATCCTGCTCAACAAGGTGAAGCCCGTGGGCGAGTCGCTCGGGCGCTACTTCGGCGACAATTACCCGCTGACGTCGTGGGTGGTGCGTAAGCTCCTCGCGCGCAAGATCGCCAAGGCCAACTACAAGTACTTCTCCGGCCACCGCAGCAAGGCAACCTTCGAGCGCTACAAGTCCTACCGGCTGCTGGTGTACCGCCGGTAGGCGAGCTCAGGTGCCGGCGATATGGCGCTGGAAGATCAGCGTCACGCCGAACGCGGCGAGCGCGCAGGCGGCCAGCGCCAGCGCGCCCGTGCCGGCGATCAGCAGCGCGTCGAGCAGCGAGATGCCCGCGATCAGGCTCACCACCGCGCGCGGGATGTCGCCCTTGGCGCGCCGGCGCAGGAACCACAGCGCCACCAGCATCCAGCCGCTGAACAGCAGCCAGAACGGCCACAGCACGGGCTGGCCGATGGCGAGCCAGGCGCCGTAGGCCACCGGCGCCGCGAGGAACGCGAGCGGCCAGAGGTTCTCCACCCTGCCCAGGTTCTCCTGCTTGGCGACGTAGGTGAGGCCGATCAGGTAGCACCACATCAGCGCGGCGCCGATCCACAGCGCGTCCGGGAGCGCGAGCGTGATGCACAGCCCTGCCGCGACGTAGACGAGCACGCGGCACAGTCCCATCACCACCGGGCCGAACAGATTGCCCTTGTGGTGCCAGTCGTAGAAGGTGATCGCCGCCGCGAGCGCGACGCCCGCGAGCGCCGGCGCCGCGCCGAACGGCGCCAGCAGGCCCGCCCCCAGCGCCATCATGCCGTATCCCCAGGCGAACACCGCGCGCCGGCTCACCTCGCCCGACGGGATCGGGCGCTCGGGCCGCTGCGCGGCGTCGAAGCGCGCGTCGAACGCGTCATTGAGGAACATGCCGCCCGTGTAGAACAGCGAGAACGCCAGCAGCATCACCGCGAATTGCGCGCCGAACCCGCCCGCCCCCGCCAGCACCGCGCCGGCGAGCGTGTTGCTCCACACCGTCGGCAGGTTGGAGACGCGCCCCAGCCTGAACGCGGTGCGCAGCTTCATTGCAGCAGCCGCGCCTTCACCCAGTTCAGCTCGCGCGCGATCGCCTCGCCCAGGCCGGCGGCGCGGTAGGACGCGGGCAGCACGTCCCAGGTATAGGTTTCCACTTCGAGGTGGCGGCTGATCGGATCCTGCCGATGCATCCGCAGGATTTCGGCGAGGAAGGCCTGCGTGGTGCCGAAGTGCTCCATCTTCTCGAGGAACACCGGCACGTGGAAGTGCACGCGCAGCTCCGCGCCGGCGGCAGCGCCGGCGAGCGCCTCGGGCAGGTCCGCGTAGCGGCGCAGCCGGCCGTCGGATTTCTCCACCGCCTGGTGCAGGTAGACGGGTTCGGCGAACGCGGCGAGAGATTGCCTGCTGTGCGCGTCGAGCGACGCCACCCGCAGCGCCGAGCTCAGTTGCAGCTTGCCGATCGCGATGCCCGCCGCGCGCAGGCTCGCCACGCTGGCCTTCGCGTCCTCGAACTCCACCGCGGCATGGCACACGTCGTAGCACACGCCGAGGTGCCGGCGCAGCGCGGCCTCGGCCACCGCGGGCGAGAGCCGGGCCAGCGCGGCGAGGCGCGTCACGCCCTCGCGGGAGAACAGGCGATCCTTGAAGAACGCGACCGACTCCTCGATGGTCTCGAGGTAGCAGTGCGGCTCGGGTTCCAGCGCGAGCACGATCGTCTGTCCGCTGCGCTCGCGCAGCGCGACGAGGTGCGCGACATGGCGCATCAGGTGCTCGACGATCGCCTCCAGGCGCCCCGCGGCCCAGGGCTTGAAGGTGCCCGGCACGGTGCTCACGCTGCCCTCCTCGCCCGGCGGCAGCAGCTCGGCCAGCAGATTGGCGGCATGGTTGGTGTAGGCGAGGCGCTCGGGCTCGCTCCAGTCGGGGCGGTAGGCGTTCTCCTTCACCGCGCGCCCGTGGAACGCGCCGTAGGGAAAAGCGTTGAGGGTGAAGACGTAGCAGCCGCCCTCGGCGAGCAAGCGCTTGAGCGCCTCGAGCGCGGCGCGATCGCGCAGGCCCTCGGCGGCGGCATGCCCGAGGCGCAGCCCGACGCCGAAAGGCCGGTCCGGCGCGACGGCCGCCTTGACGCCAGGCAGGTAGCGCGCGAGCCCCGCCGTCACCTCCTGCAGCGTCTCGCCCGCGTGGATGTTGGTGCAGTAGCTGAGGTGGCCGAGCTCGCCGCCCGCCGAGAGCCGCATCAGCCTGCCGCGCGCGCCTTGAGCCAGTGCATGGCCCCGCGCATGCGCTCGACGTCGATCTCGTGCACTTCCACCCCGGTGCCGATGCCCGCGAGCAGCGTCACCGTCAGCTCGCCGCCGAGGTGCTCCTGGAAGTCCTTCAGGCCCTCGAGGATCGCCCACTCGCCGTTCGCGCCGGCGCGCTCGAGCACCGGGTGCCAGAGCTGGAAGCCCAGGTACTCGAGCAGCGCGCAGATGCGCTCCTCCTCGCCCGCGGCGAGCAGCCCGGCGAGCACCGAGTAGCGCGCATCGAGCGCCATGCCGATCGCCACCGCCTCGCCGTGGCGCACGTGGTGGCGCGTGAGGCTCTCCAGCTTGTGCGCCGACCAGTGCCCGTAGTCGAGCGGCCGCGCGCTGCCGGTCTCGAACGGATCGCCGCCCTGCCCGATCTGTCGCAGGTGCAGCTCGGCGCAGCGCCGGATCATGTAAGCCATCGCCTCGCGCTGGAAGGTGGCGAGGTCGTCCATGTGGCGCTCGATCCAGCCGAAGAACTCCGCGTCGCGAATGAGTGCGACTTTCACCGCCTCGGCCATGCCGGCAACCTTGTCGCGCTCGGGCAGCGAGAGGACGAATTGCAGGTCGTTCAGCACCGCGAAGGGCGGCGCGAAGGTGCCGACGAAATTCTTCACCCCCTGCAGGTTGACGCCGTTCTTCACGCCGACGCCGGAGTCGTTCTGCGCCAGCACGGTGGTGGGGATGCGCACGTGGCGCACGCCGCGGTGGGTGGTGGCCGCCACCAGGCCGACCGCGTCGAGCACCGCGCCGCCGCCGACGGCGACGACGTAGGAATGGCGGTCGAGGCGCAGGTCGAACAGCTTCTGCTGCATGCTCTCGACGAAGTGCAGCTCGGTCTTGATCTTCTCGCCGCCGGGCACCGCCACCGGCGCGCAGGCGAGCTCGAGGGCGTCGGCGTGGCGCTCAGCGTAGGCGCGGATCTGCGCGAGCAACCCCTCGCCCAGGCCGTCGTCCACGAAGAATACGCAGCGGTGGCGCTTCGCCGGCTCGAGGCGGGCGAGCACGTCGCGCAGCGCCGGGTTCTCCGGGTCGAACACGCCCTCGGTAAACACCACCGGAAACTCGAACGGCACTGCAAAGCGCTGCCAGTGCGTGGTGGAGGTGGTGCGCGCGTGCGTAGAATAGGTCATATGCGCTACGTCCTGATCCTGCCCGGGTTGCTGATGGTGGCATTTGCCGCCGTCCAATACAACGATCCCGATGCGCTGCTATGGGCCACCATCTACCTCGTGCCCGCCGCCTGGTGCTTCGCCGCGGCGTTCCGCCCGGCGCGCGTGCGCTCCCTCGCCGGGGAACGGCTGCTGTGGGCGAGCGTGGCGGTCGGTGCCGGTCTCACGGTGTTCTACTGGCCGGCGATGCCTAATTTCTGGGTGAAGGACGTCTGGTGGGTGGAGGAAACGGCGCGCGAAGGCATGGGCATGATGGTCGCCTTCGCCGTGCTGCTCCTCGTTCTCGCGACCGCCCTGCTGCGCAAGCCCGCCGCCTGACGCCGCGTCACGGCGAGAAATCCCGGCTCTTGATGTAGGCCACCACGCTCTTCCTCTGCTCGACCGAGAACACGGCCTTCCAGGCCGGCATCTTGCCGAACCCGTTGGTGACGCGGTCGTAGATGAAATCCGGCGCGAGCTGCCCCGGGTTCAGCTTGGGCGCCTTGCCGGGATAGGCCGCCGCGCCGTGGCAGTGCCGGCACTGGTTGTCCCACACGTCCTTGCCGGCCGCGACGTTCTTCTTGCTCGACAGGAAGGCCTTGTCGAATACCGGCACCGGCTCCTTGACGGTCTTCTGCTCCTGCGCGAGCGCCGCGCCCGCCCACAGCAGGCAGAGCGCGGCAAGCGCGGGGCGCATGCACATGCGTCTAGTTTTCATGCTGGAAATCTACTCCGGAAACGAAGCCGCCGCCACGCGCTGCGTGGCGGCGGCGCTGCTGCGGTTGCTTACTTCGCCGCCGGGGCGATCTTGTAGATCGTGTCCAGCGACCCGTTGGGGCCCGTCGTGATCGAGGTCAGCGCATACACCTCGCCCGCGCGGTCCTGCGCGAAGGCCAGCACGTAGGGCAGCTTGCCCTTGTGGTTGGTCACCGCGGCCGTTTCCATGCTCCACTTGCCGTCGCCGCCCTTGGTGGCGATGAAGATCTGGCCGTCCATCTCGCCGAACGACTTGCTCCAGTCGCCGAAGATGTACTTGCCCTTCCACGCGGCGTGCGTGCCCTGGTACACATAGCCGCCCGTCACCGAGATCCCCTTGCAGCCCTGGGGCTTGGCCGTGCAGTTGTTGTACTCGATGATCGCGGGCGTGATGCCGGCCTTGTCGCAGTCTGCCGGATGGTCGTCGGGCTTGAGGTAGTCGAAGCAGCGCATCATGCCTTCCACGCGCCGCCAGCCCATGTTCTGGCCCTTGCCGATGATCTTCACCGTCTCGTAGCTGTTCTGCTGCACGTCGCCGCAGAATAGCTGGCCGTCCGCGGTGTTGAACGAGCAGCGCCACGGGTTGCGCACGCCGAGCGCCCAAATTTCAGGCTGGGCGTTCTTGTCGCCGACGAACGGGTTGTCCGGCGGAATGCCGTAGGCCTTGTCCCCGGTGCGCGCATCCACGTCGATGCGCAGGATCTTGCCCAGCTGCGTCGTCATGTCCTGCCCGTTGCCGGTGGCGGGGTTGTGGCCGATGCCCCAGTCGTTGGCGTAGCCGCCGTCGCCCATGGAGATGTAGAGCTTGCCGTCCGGTCCGAAGCCGATCCAGTGGCCGTTGTGGTTGAACTGCGGCCACGCCACCGAATGGATGCGGCGCGCCGAGTTCGGGTCGGCGGTGTTCTGGTCGCTCTTGGACACCGTGTATTCCTCGACCACGTTGCTGTGCGAGTACCACAGCATCTGCCCGAGGTCCGCGCCGTAGTCCAGGTGCGCGCTGTAGGCGACGTAGAACTTGCCGTTGCTCTTGAAGTTCGGGTGGAACGCGAGCCCGAGCAGGCCGCGCTCGTCGAAATCATGGTGCAGGGCGGGGATCCTGGTGCGGATGTCGAGGAACGGCGTCGGGCGCAGCTTGCCGCCCTCCAGGATCTTGATGCGGCCGTTCTGCTCGATGATGAACATGCGGTTGTCGCCGGCCGGCTGCACCATCGCGAGCGGCGTGTTGATGCCCGTGACCAGCGGCTCGAGCCGGATCTTCACCTGCGCCAGCGCGCTGCCGGCCACCGCGAGCAACGCCGCGGCGGTGAGCGCTCCACCCAACTTTGCGAATTTCATCTGCCACCTCCCAATGGTTTGTCTTGCCGTTCGTGCCGCAGGCGCCGCGGAGCGGGTTGCGGGGGGAGCGAGTATACGTAGCCGTCCGGGCGTTTTCCACAGCCGGATCGCAGATTGGTAAGACCAATTGCGCGGCGCCGGCCGGCACGGACGCCGGTTGCCGCACCGCGCAATGCGCGGGCGCGCGCGCTATTCGATGATCAGATCGTCCATCGTGCGGCGGCTTTTCTTGTCCTCCACCACCGGCTCGCGCCCGCCGCGCAGGATGGAATTGCCTTCAAAGACAGCGCGCTGGTCGATGGCCTGCGGGCTGGTCCAGTCGTCTTCCTTCATCTGGCCGCTCTGCCCGTAGGCGGTGAGCGCGTTCTGGTAGCAGGCCAGCCTGACCTCTTTTTCAGCGATTCCTTGCTGCAGTGCAAGCTTGGCGGTCTTGGCGACGCCCAGGGGTTCGGAGATGCCCCAGTCGCAGGCGGAGTCGACGATGACCTGCTTCGCGCCGTATTGGCGCAGGATCTCCACCATGCGCGCATTACCCATCTTGGTGCTGGGGTAGATGGAGAACGCCGCCCAGTAGCCGCGTTCCAGCGTCTCGCGCACCGTCTCCTCGTTGTTGTGGTCCACCACTACCTTGGACGGGTCCAGGCCGTGCTCGTCGCACACGTCCATCGAGCGCGTGGTGCCGCGCTTCTTGTCGCGGTGCGGGGTGTGGATCATCACCGGCAGGTCGAGCTTCTTGGCCAGTTCCAGCTGCAGGCGGAAGTACTTGTCCTCCAGCTTGGTCTGCTCGTCGTAGCCGATCTCGCCGATCGCCACCACGCCCTCCTTCAGCGCGAAGCGCGGGATCAGCTCCATCACGCCCTCGGCCAGCTCCTCGTTGTTGGCTTCCTTGGAGTTCAGGCCGACGGTGCAGTAGTGGCGGATGCCGAACTGGCTCGCGCGAAAGCGCTCGAAGCCGACGATGGAGGACAGGTAGTCGAGGTAGGAGCCGACGTGGGTGCGCGGCTGCCCGAGCCAGAACGCGGGCTCGATCACCGCCACGACGCCGGCCGCCTGCATCGCCTCGTAGTCGTCGGTGGTGCGCGAGATCATGTGGGCGTGCGGGTCGATGAGCATCATGGCGGGCCTCTCCTTCGCTAGAGTCTACTGCAGCGTCGCCCAGCTCAAGCGCTTCAGCGAAATGTCGCCGGCGAGGCCGGGCACCGCCTGCAGCAGCTGCGCCGCCCTGCTGTCGGGGCACGCGGCGAGGGCGAGCGCTGCCGCGCGCTTCTCGATCGCCTCGCCCTTTTGCAGCACGCGCGCCAGGTCCTCCAGCGCCGGCCCTTCGGCGAACGGGCCCACGCAGCGCCAGATCTCGAACGGCACCGGCCGGCCGGCGGCCCAGCGCTCGTGGGCGAAGTCGCACATGATGCGCGCGAGCTCCGCGTTGGCGCGCGCATCGAGCCCCTGGATCGGCGCGAGCGGGCTGCCGATGAACAGCGCCTTGAGCACCATGTGATTCCAGCGGTGCGCATCGAACTGCGCCTGCGGATAGGGATTGCGGTGGGCGATGGCCTCGAACACGGCGCGCACGTTGCTGCGCAAGCCTTCGCCGACCTGCGGCTCGAGCGCCGCCGGCTCCGGATACAGCGGCAGCCCGCGGTACAGCGTGGCGAGCTCCTCCACGTCGGCGCTCTGGCACAGCGCGCGGAAACGCTGCGCGAAGGGCTTGCCAGCGGCCGGCAGGCTGGCGAGCAGCAGGATGCGCGCGGCGTCGGTGACGCTCCAGCCGCGCGGGTCCCAGCCCGGCAGGGCAGCGGCCGCGGCGGCGAGGTCGGCGTCGCCGAGTTCGAGCGCCGCCTTGCCGAGCTTGCGCGGCGCCATGCCGAGTGCGATGTCGAGCGTTTCGTCGGAAGGGTTCGCCTGCAGCGACGCGAGCTGCGCATCGAGCCAGGCGCCGCGTCCGGGCTCGAGTTGGCGCAACAGCCACTCGCGCAGCAGTTTCGTCGGCATGGGCTGATATTCTACGCCGCGTGAATCCCGCGCTCGTCCTCCTCGCCGTGGGGCTTTCGCCCGCCCTCGTCGGCGAGCACACGCCCCACCTGAAGCGCCTCGCCACGCGCGGCGCCCTGCGGCCGCTCGCCACCATCACGCCCGCCGTGACCTGCAGCGTGCAGTCCACGCTGCTCACCGGCCTCATGCCGAGCGGCCACGGCATCGTCGCCAACGGCTGGTACTTCCGCGACCTGTCCGAAGTCTGGCTGTGGCGCCAGTCCAACCGGCTCGTCGGGGGCGAAAAGCTCTGGGACGCGGCGAAGGCGCGCGATTCCAAGTTCACCTGCGCGCAGATGTTCTGGTGGTACAACATGTACTCGAGCGCGGACTGGAGCGCCACGCCGCGGCCGATGTACCCGGCCGACGGCCGCAAGATTCCCGACCACTATGCGCATCCGCACGCGCTGCACGACGAGCTCGACGCGAAGCTGGGGACATTTCCGCTGTTCAAGTTCTGGGGGCCGATGACCGACATCAGCTCCACCGACTGGATCGCGCGCGCCACGCTGCACGTGATGCAGACGCGCGACCCCACGCTGACGCTCGCCTACCTGCCGCACCTCGACTACAACCTGCAGCGCCTGGGGCCGGACCTTGCGCACCCGCGCGTGCAGCAGGACCTGCGCGAACTGGACGCCGCCTGCGGCCTGCTCATCGACCACGCGGCGGCGAGCGGCCGCGAGGTGATCGTGGTGTCGGAATACGGCATCACGCCGGTGACGCAGGCCGTGCACGTCAACCGTGCGCTGCGCGAGAAGGGCCTGCTGCGGGTGCGGCCGGAAGAACACGGGCGCGAAGTGCTCGACGCCGGCGCGAGCGCCGCTTTCGCCGTCGCCGACCACCAGGTCGCGCATGTCTACGTCAACGACCGCAGCCGCCTCGGCGAAGTGCGCGCGCTGCTGGAGAAGCTCGACGGCGTGGAGCGCGTGCTGGACGACGCCGGCAAGAAGGCCTTCGGCCTGGACCACGAGCGCTCCGGCGAGCTGGTGGCGATTTCCAGGGCCGACCGCTGGTTCAGCTACTACTACTGGCTGGAGGACCGCGTCGCGCCCGATTTCGCGCGCACCGTGGACATCCACCGCAAGCCCGGCTACGACCCCGTGGAACTGTTCTTCGACCCGGCGCTCGCGGCGCCGAAACTCGCGAGCGCGTGGCGGCTCGCCAGGCGCAAGCTGGGCTTTCGCGCGCTGATGGACGTGATATCGCTGAAGGACACCGCGCTGGTGAAGGGTTCGCACGGCCGCCTCACCGACGACCCGCAGCACGGGCCCCTCGTGATCAGCTCAAGGGCGGACCTGCTGCCGGCCGGGGCGGTGCAAGCCACCGCCTTCAAGCAGCTGGTGCTCGATCACCTGTTTTCCTGAGCGACCAGTTCCACCCCATCAGGATGTCGTGCACTGGGAGATACCATGGACCTGCCCTCGAGTCTCAAATACAGCGAATCGCATGAATGGGTCGCCGAGCACGGCGACGGCACCGTGAGCGTGGGAATCACCGCGGTCGCCGCCGAGCAGCTCGGCGATCTCGTCTACGTCGAGCTGCCGGAAGTTGGCAGGACGCTGTCTCGCGGCGAAGTCTGCGCGGTCGTCGAATCGAGCAAGGCGGCCTCCGACATCTACTCGCCGGCGGCAGGCGAGGTCATCGGCGTCAACGACGCGCTCGTCAAGAATCCGCAGCAGGTCAACAGCTCGCCTCATGCGGACGGCTGGCTTTTCAAGCTGCGGCTTGCCGGCCCCCTCGAAGGCCTGCTCTCGCGGGACCAGTACGCGAAATCGAACGCCGTCCAGCCATGAGCAGCCTGGGCGATCTGCTGAACGCCGGCGAATTCGTCGCGCGCCATGTCGGAACCGACGCGTCGGACCAGCGGGAGATGCTCGACGTGCTGGGCCTCGCCTCCATGGAGGAGCTGGTCCGCGAGATCGTCCCGGCGCGCATCCTGGAAGCCGCGCCGCTCGCGCTCGATGCGCCCGTCTCCGAAAACGACGCGCTCGCGGAGCTGAAGCGCATCGCCGCGCAGAACGAGGTCTGGCGCAGCTTCATCGGCATGGGGTACTACAACTGCCTCACCCCGAGGGTGATTCAGCGCAACGTCATCGAGAACCCGGGCTGGTACACGGCCTACACGCCTTACCAGGCGGAGATTTCGCAGGGACGTCTGGAAGCGCTGCTCAATTTCCAGCAGATGGTGATCGACCTTACGGGCTTGCCGATCGCCAGCGCCTCGCTTCTCGACGAAGCAACGGCGGCCGCGGAGGCGATGGCCCTCATCCGCCGCAGCGCAAAGAGCAGGCAGAACCGCTTTTTCGTCGACGGCACCTGCCATCCCCAGGTCATCGCGGTGCTGCGCACCCGCGCACGCCCGCTCGGGATCGAAATCGCGGTCGGCGATCCGGAGCGCAATCTCGACCCCGGGACCCTCTTCGGTGCGCATCTGCAGTACCCGGACACGAATGGCCGGGTACGGGACGCGTCGGCCGCGATCGACGCCGTGCACGGCGCCGGTGGCCTGGTGTCGGTGGGCAGCGATCTGCTTGCGCTCGTGCTGCTGCGCTCGCCCGGCGCGCTTGGCGCCGACGTGGCGATCGGCTCGGCGCAGCGCTTCGGCGTGCCGATGGGCTACGGCGGGCCGCACGCGGCGTTCATGGCCTGCCGCGACGAATACAAGCGCGCCATGCCCGGCCGCATCATCGGCGTGTCGACCGACGCCGCCGGGCGGCCGGCGCTGCGCATGGCGCTGCAGGCGCGCGAGCAGCACATCCGGCGCGAAAAGGCGACCAGCAACATCTGTACCGCCCAGGCGCTGCTCGCCATCGTGGCGGGCCTCTATGCCGCCTACCACGGTCCCGCGGGCCTGCGGCGCATCGCCCTGCGGGCGAACTTCATGGCCCGCCTGCTCGCCGCAAGCGTGCCCGATCGCCTGGAACTGGCGCACCAGGCGTTCTTCGATACGGTGACCTTCAAGGTCGCCGACGGCGAGGCGATCCGGGCCCGGGCCGAGGCGAAGCGCGTCAACCTGCGCTGGAGCGGCGCCGGGACTGTCGGCGTCAGCTTCGACGAGACGACCACGCTCGCCGATGTCGCCGACGTCGCCGAAGCGCTGGCCGGGCGGCGGCCGGACGTCGAGACGCTCGCGCGCGGGCTCGCCGTCGAGCCGTTTTCCATTCCGGCGTCCCTGCGCCGCGCTGATCCCGTTCTCGCGCACCCGGTGTTCAACCGCTATCACACCGAGACCGAGATGATGCGTTACCTGAAGCGCCTCGAGAACCGGGACTTCTCGCTGGTGCACGGCATGATCCCGCTGGGCTCCTGCACCATGAAGCTCAACGCTGCCGCGGAGCTCGAGCCGATTTCCTGGCCCGAGTTCGCCGCCCTGCATCCGTTTGCCCCGCGCGCGCAGGCGAAGGGCTACGAGCGCATGCTGGCCGACCTCCGCGGCATGCTCGCGAAGATCACGGGCTTCTCGGCGGTATCGCTGCAGCCCAACTCCGGCGCGCAGGGAGAGTACGCCGGGCTGCTGGCGATCCGCGGATATCACGAAGCGAGGGGTGAGCACGGCCGCGACGTCTGCCTGATCCCGGCCTCGGCCCACGGCACCAATCCGGCGAGCGCGCACATGGCCGGGCTGCGGGTCGTGGTGATCGCCTGCGACGATGCGGGCAACATCGACCTGGGCGATCTCGAGCGCAGGATCCAGGAGCATCGCGACAGGCTCGCGGCGCTCATGGTGACCTATCCGAGCACGCACGGCGTGTTCGAGGAATCGATCGTGGATGTCTGCGAGCGTGTGCATGCCGCCGGAGGACAGGTGTACCTGGACGGCGCGAACCTGAACGCGATGACCGGCCTCGCCAAGCCGGCCCGTATCGGCGCGGACATCTGCCACATCAACCTGCACAAGACCTTCTGCATCCCGCACGGCGGCGGCGGGCCGGGCATGGGCCCGATCGCCGCGGCCTCCCACCTCGCGGACTACCTCCCCGGCCATCCTTGCAGCGGCGACGGCGAGCACGGCACCGTATCCGCCGCCCCCTTCGGCAGCGCGCTGATCCTGCCGATTCCCTGGATGTACATCCGCATGATGGGCGCGCGCGGCCAGCGCCAGGCGAGCGAGGCGGCAATACTCCATGCCAACTACATCGCGGAGCGCCTCAAGCCCTACTACCCGGTGCTGTACACCGGCAGAGCGGGGCGTGTGGCGCACGAATGCATCCTCGACCTGCGCAAGCTGAAGCCGACGCTGGGCGTGAACGCCGAGGACGTGGCCAAGCGCCTGATGGACTACGGCTTCCACGCGCCGACGCTTTCCTTCCCCATCGTCGACACGCTGATGGTCGAGCCCACGGAGAGCGAATCCAGGCGCGAGCTCGACCGCTTCTGCGAGGCGATGATCGCCATCCACGGCGAACTCGAAAAGCTGCGCAGCGGCGCCTGGGATCGCACCGAGAACCCGCTGCGCAACGCGCCGCATACCGCCTTCGAGATCGCCGGAGAATGGCGACATCCCTACAGCCGCGAGGAAGCCGCCTTTCCCGTGCCGGGCTTGCGCGCCGCGAAGTTCTGGCCGGCCGTGAAGCGCGTCGATGCCGCGACCGGGGATCGCAACCTGGTGTGCACCTGCCCGCCGATCGAGGCGTACGCATGAGTCGGCTGCCGCTGCACGGCCTGCATGCCGCGCAGGGCGCGCGCTTCGGGCCCTTCGCCGGTTTCGAGATGCCACTGCACTACCGCGACGGCTTGCGCGTCGAGCACTTGCATACGCGGGCTGCCGCCGGCCTTTTCGACGTGTCGCACATGGGACAGATTCGCGTGCACGGGCCCCGCCTGCACGCGGCCCTCGAGCGCGCCCTGCCGCTCGATTTCGAGGGCTGGCCCGACGGCGAGCAGCGCTATTCGCTGATCGCCAACGAGCGCGGCGGCATCGAGGACGATCTGATGGCGACGCGGCTGGGCGACGAAGTCCGCATCGTCGTCAACGCCTCGCAGACCGCGAAGGACATAGGGCTTCTGCGCGCGCTGTGTCCCGAGCTTTCGTTCGAGCTGCTCGACGACGGCCTGCTTGCGTTGCAGGGGCCGGCCGCAGAGCGGGTCCTCGCGGCCATCGAGCCCGGCGCAAGCCGGCTCGGATTCATGCGGACCATGAAGTGCAGCCTGGGCCTCATCTCCCGCTGCGGCTACACGGGCGAGGACGGTTTCGAGATCTCCGTTTCGCGGGACAAGCTCGAGCCGCTCGCGCGGCGCCTGATCGCCAACCCGGCGGTAAGGCTCGTGGGGCTCGGCGCGCGGGATACACTGCGGCTCGAGGCAGGCCTGCACTTGTACGGCCAGGACATGGACAGCACGACCACCATGGTGGAAGCGGCTCTCGGCTGGGCCGTGGCACGCTCGCGGCGCGCCGGCGGGACCAAGCCGGGCGGCTTCTGCGGCGCAGAGGTCTACCTGCACGAAGCGGCGACCGGCACCGCTCGCAAGCTCGTCGGCCTGGTCGGCGAGGAACCGGTTCCCGTCCGCCACGGCGCAGTGCTCGTCGACGCCTTTGAGCGCGAGGTCGGGCACGTCACCAGCGGCACCGTGTCTCCGTCTACGGAGAAAGCAGTGATGCTCGCGTACCTGTCCACGGGCCATCCGGCGGACGCGCCCCTGTTCGCCGTGGTCCGGGGCAAGCGCAGGTCAGTGCAGCGCGCTTGCCTGCCCTTCGTACCGAAGCGCTACAAGCGTTCTTAGCGGCGGCGTGGTTCTGCTAGGCCTGCGGCAGCGTGATGCCGTTGTAGAGCCACGCCATCGCCTCGAAATCGGGGGCGGCGCCCGGCACCGGGGCAAGGATGTCGTTGCGCAATTCGCGCACCACGCCGGCGGCGTGATAGGCGTCGCCATAGTAGCGCGACATGATCTGCACGCGCGCGGTGCGCTTGTAGCGCGCGTCCTCATAGAGGCGGAACGC
>Ga0209705_10000642_pt1 | contig 18141 bp, 16 predicted proteins | sample PPLLaktember2015_5_FD_187262 | JGI IMG/M metagenome (GOLD analysis project Ga0209705, IMG submission 187262) | Freshwater sediment microbial communities from Prairie Pothole Lake near Jamestown, North Dakota, USA - PPLs Lake P8 Core (1) Depth... | ecosystem: Environmental > Aquatic > Freshwater... | reverse complement strand
TGTGCGACCAAACTCTGTCTGCTGTAGCCGGAGCATACCATAATATTTTCATCCTTCACTGTGCAAGGCCCTTACATGGTTCGTTAACAAACTAATCGAGTTTCGTCAAGCCATTTATGCCAACGCTTTGTTTGCCCGGCGGGATGCGCTGTTCGATCTACTGGATGCCCTGCTCTCGGCAGGTCCAGTCTCATCCTTTGCGATGTTGAGCCAGTCCGACCAGTTCCGGCGAAAGTGGTCCAGCCTGTATGCTGCGGTTGAAGATGGCGTGATCGACAGCAACTGGCTGCGGTGCTTTCTGGGGCAACAGGTGCCTCAACAGGGTATCTGTGTCTTTCCAATTGACGGCTCACCCTGGCCCCGGCCAAGATCACGAGTGCTGGACGACCGGCAGTATGTGTACCAGGCGACCAGCGACGTGAACGGGGGGACAGTCACGATTGGCTACCCCTATTCGCTGCTGGAATGGTGCGCCGAGCCGCACTCCAGTTGGTCGTTGCCCGTGGACGTGCGCCGGGTGCCGAGCACAGACACCGCTCAGGAAGTTGGTGCAGAGCAAATCAAAGCTCTGGCAAACGCCCGAATAGCCTTTGTGGAAGCGCTGGACATCATTGCAGCGGATGGTAAGTACGGGAATGCCGGGTTCCTGCGTTCAGTGAAAGGGCTGCGCTGTGGCATCCTGGCTCGTTTACGCTGTGATCGGGTCCTCTGCGGCCCAGCTCCAGCTCCAACAGGCAAAAAGGGTCGTCCCAGAGTGCATGGAGCACGCTTTGCCTTCAAAGAGCCAGAGACTTGGAGCACGCCCGATGTGATCGAGCTGGAAGACCCCTGCTGGGGGCAGGTGCGCCTGGAGCGCTGGAACAGTCTGCACGAGAAGAAGGGTGCTGACGTGCCTTATGCTGTGATCCGGGCCAATGTTCATCGGGAACGCAGCAGCCAACCGCCGGCAGCTCTGTGGCTCGCCTGGTTATCTCCAGACCCACTTCCTGGCAGCGTTACGGTTACGGTGGAGACGATCTGGCGAGCGTACATCTCTCGTTGGCCAGTAGAAGCGGGCATCCATTTTCGCAAAGAAACGCTGGGCTGGACGATGCCACGCTTCCAAACCAAAGAAGCAGGAGACCGTTGGACGGAGCTAACCGCTATCGCCTGTTGGCTGCTTTACTTGGCCCGTCCAATTGTTGACGACACACCGCTTCCCTGGCAGAAACTGCAGCAGCGTTTGACGCCCCAGCGGGTTCAGCAGAGCATCTACCCGATTTTTGCGCTGGTTGGTACTCCGGCTCACCCACCGAAAAGGCGCGGAAAAGCACCAGGATGGCCGCCAGGCAGGCAAAGAACGCCAAAACAACGCTATGCGGTGGTCAAAAAGACATCTGCAGCGGCTAAAACGGCTTGAATCTCGATTGGTAAGGTGCTGATTTTCAACCCGACCGAATGTCGGGAGTGTTACTTTTGTCTAAAGACGAGATTAAAACTTGTTTATCGAATTTATTCGCCACATGGCATAACATGGATTTTGCCGTCCCTAGCAACTCATCGTGTGCTCACGGGCATGTCAGACCAACCGTACGTGGGCCACCTTGGGGCTTGACCGCGCGAATATCCAGGCAGGAGCTACGGAGAAAATTTGATTGCCGGCTTTGGGGGGAAAATCGGTGATCTGTCAGAATATCCAAATGAAACTCCCGATGAGGCCATGGATCGTGAGTCCGACGAAGAGATCGGAGTGAAAATTGTCGAGAAACGGAAAATGGGGAAGGTCAGATTTATATTTTATCAAAAGTCACCTGACAGCAATTGGAATCAGGAGATGAGGATTTACGCTATCACCAAGTGGTAGGGAGCGCCTTCTGAAACTGCAAGCACACAACCCGAGTGGTTTGATCTTGGCGACATCCCTTGGGGACGTGCGCCAAAAGCGTGGCTTTACGGCGCGGCCGATTACGCTGGCTGTGCATACGCGATGAGGCGCTGACTTTCCTGCGCGAAGCCCCTGGGGAGACCGTGCTCGTGCATGCCGTCCGCGCGGACCACAAGCCCGTCCAGATCCCTGTCGCGGTTGTGGGATCCGAGCTGGCAGGTCTCGCTGGTACCGCAGACCTGCGGGCCAATGCCGGTGGTATGATCACACTTCCCGCAGATGAGCCGGCATTTGGGATGTGGCGACGGTCTGAAACCGGAGGAAAGGTCACTTGATTTTGATTCGTTTTTCATATAAGCTATAGAGGATAGCGATCCTGGGTAGATCGTTGACAGCAGGGGAGAAGGGAGAATACATCGATGGAGGTAAAAGTTGGTAAAGTGACCCATTTTTACAACCGGATTTCTGTGGCTGTTTTAAAGCTAACTGGAGAATTAATGGTCGGGGATAAGATTCTGATCATGGGGAGGACAACCGACTTAACCCAATACGTCACTTCACTGGAGATCGAGCATCGCAAGGTGCCAAAAGCTGGCCCGGGAATGGAGGTTGCTCTCAAAGTCGCGGAATCCGTGCGCCAGGGGGATATCGTCTACAAGATCGTTGATGAACAATAGACGCGGGTATTGGCTGTCGAAGTTCTAACCAAGGTGGTCCGATGCCTCAGAAAAAATATGGCCAAGAAATATTCAGTCCATATAGAGAATGATGAGGTGGTATCCGTCGAAGTGGACGGGGTGATCTATGATGATCCTGACCAAATCCCCGATGCCGAGGACCGCGCCAAGATTCAGGCGCTGATCGGCCATTCTCCGGATGGTAGTTTCGATCCGGAATTCGATAAGGCATTCGAGAACTTCGACGAGGAATTTCGCGAGCTGGAGAGGCAGTCGGCTAAATTCCCAACCCTTATCCTGGCGATCTTCCTGTTCGTCGCCGGGATCACCCTCACGATCGCCATCATTTCGACGATCAACATCAGCCGCAGGGTTGCCAGGGAGCAGAGCGCGCCAGGCCAGGTGGTAGACCTGACCGTGCAGAAATCACAGGGCGGCTACGATTCGGAGGGCACCTACCAGGCGCCCCAGGATTACTACTATCCCATCGTGGAATTTGCTTTGCCGGATGGTACCCAGAAGACTGTGCAACTCTCCGAGGGGAGCTGGCCGCCAGCCTACGAGAAGGGTGAGCCGGTGACCATCCTGTACGATCCGGACAAGCCCATTGATGCCCGCATCCAATCTGGTTCCAGCAACATTTTAATGTGGCTGCTGCCTGGCATCACGGGCGTAGTAGGGGTTGGCTTTTTGATCGCGGCTGTGACGGTTGCCTGGTTTTTTAAATCCAGCTCGGATGAGAAAAAGACCAGCAGTGGATAAGCTGCATTCCGAATGGATTGCCCTTTGCTCTACCAAAACGGCTACTTAAGCTCGTAGGCATCTTTCAGGGCGTGCACCTGCTGCCAAACCCTGTCGAAGCGTCCGGCATCCACGACCGGCTTGCGCAGCATGCGCAAACAAAGCTCCATCTGGCGGGGCGTGCTGCTCGGTTTCGAATAGAGCTGGAGAGCGTGCTTGGAGAAGTCGCGCACCAGGCAGTCGAAGATATGTTCTAACAGATCGTCGTTGATGTCTTCCTGGTAAATGTGGGTGTTCTCGAGGATCAGTTGGGCGTAGACGACCAGGGCAAACAGCTCACCAAGCGCCAGGAGGAAATCCACATCCTTCTGCTGGGCTTCGTCGGGGGTAGCGGTCGCCAGGAATTCCTGCAGGATGGAAGTTTGCTCGGCGAAGAGCTTCACATTCGGCAGTTCGAAGCCTTCGAACGCACTGCGGAAATCATTGAAGCGAATCTGACCCAGGCCGCGCGCAGGACCCTGGTTCCACAAAAAAATGTCATCCTGCGGATCGGAACGGCGCGGTAGAGGCGGGAAAATTGACGGGTTGAAGAAATAATTGGGCATGAACTTGACGATCAGAGCGATGTTGACATGCACAGTGCCTTCCAGCTTGGGCAGAGAGCGGATGTCGCGGGCTGCCATCTCGAAGTAGGTGTCTTTCTCGAAGCCTTTAGCGGCGATCACATCCCATAAAAGGTTGATCACTTCCTCACCCTGGGTGGTGACCTTCATCTTGACCATCGGGTTATAGAGCAAGTAGCGCCGGTCAGCGGGGGAGGCCGAGCGTTGGTAATCCGCGGCGCGCAGGGTGAATAGCTTCATGGCTGTCAGGCGGGCATAGGCATCGGTGAACATCTGGCGCACATGGGGGAAATCCGTGACAAATATATTGTACAGCCGGCGGTTGGCAGCATGGCGGATGGCCTCATAGAGCGCATGCGTGCAGATACCGATCGAAGCCCAGCCCAGGTTGAACTTGCCTACGTTGACAGTATTGAGCGCTGAATCCCAGGCTGCCTGTCCCCTGGAGAGAATATCCGCCTCGCTAATCGGATAATCCCGCAGGGCGTATTGGGCGACATAATTCTGGCTGGCGGTCACGTTTTGCAGCAGGTGGTAGCTGGGACGGCGGTAATCAGCGCTGAAGAAGACATACTCGCCCGTCCCGCTGATCTTGCCAAAGGTGGAAACCATTGGCGCCAGGTTGGCATTGCCGATGTAATATTTCTCGCCATTTGCCAGGTAGGTGCCATCCGGTTGGGGGGTGAGGCGCATCTCGGTGGCGTAGATATCGGCGCCATGCGCCCTTTCAGATAGACCGAAAGCAAAGACGTGCCCTTCGTGCAGCAACCCCGCTGCTTTACGCTTAAGCGCCTCGTTCTGACTCATCCACACCGGTCCCAGGCCCAGGATGCTCACCTGCCAGGTGTACCAATAAGCCAGGCCGTAAAATCCCAGGATTTCGTTGAACTCGCAGTTACGCCAGGTGTCCCAGCGGCAATTGGGGTCGAAACCATACGCGGCAGGTGTCAGCAGGGTGGCAAACAGGCGTTTCTGTTTTTGGAACTCCAGGAAGTCACCGTACCATGTCCGGTCGCGATCATCCTCCTTGATACGCTGCTTGCCTTTGCGCTCAAAGAATTCAATGGTTTGGAGCATGATCTGGCGCGAGCGTTCGTCCGGGTAGAACCGGTGGGGGGAATGGGGATTGAGCAAGATCATCTTGACGCTCCTTCCTTTATTCTGAACTCAGGCTGTTGGGGGGAGGTCAGGGTGGGGAGTGCCTGCGGTGACACACCCATTTTCACCTGAACGGCGTTTTCTCACCTATTGTAAAGTTTATCACAAGCAGAGGGCGATGATTCGTTGATTTCTGAGTTGTTTTGCTATGATTATCAAGGATGACAAGCCCGATTGTCCGGTTGCGCTGATGCTATCCACCTGACTGGCGACCAAGTTCTGTTTTCCGCCTGCGCGGCCCAGCCCCCTGGCGCGCCCGCGGCTGATGGAAGTGCTGGGGTTGCAAGCCCTGATCTGGTATAAGAAGCCCAAGCCTGACCAGGCACTGGCAGTCCTGAAAAGGGCCCTGGTATGGGCTGAACCAGAGGGCCAGGGATCCACCAACCCCGGATTTCGCCGCTCAGTAAACGCGAATTAGAGCTGCTGCGATGGATCGAAGACGGGCATTCAAAATTTACGCTCTCTAAAGATGGAACGAGGATTGCCTTTGATGTAACCGGCAACGGCCCGGCACTCTTTCTGCTGCATGGGGCCGGCAAAGACCGGCGAGGGGATACCTGATCCAGCCTGTGGAATAGCTCGTATAGATGGCTATATTTACCGCTAATGGATAGGCTTGCATTAATGCGATAGTTTCTGTACAATTTCCAGGTGAGAAATTCCATCCTCCGCCTGGGTGAGGTCTTGCCTGAGGAAGAATCTCGGGTAGGTCGCAAAGCAGCCACCTTGAACTGCTTGATGCAGGAAGGGTTCCCCGTTCCACCCGGGATCTGTATCCCCGTCGATTTTTTCCTTGAAGCGATTACTCCATACGCAAAAGGTCTGCGAACGCTGACAGCCGCGCCTGACCTGGAAGATGCCGGGCAGGCATTGTTGGCATCCCGAAAGATCGGGGCACTGCTGGAAGACCTGGCGCTCCCGCCCGGCCTGCTCGACGAGATCGTCCTTGCTGTTCAACCCATTAGCAGTACTGCCCTGGCGGTGCGTTCTTCTTCAATCCTGGAAGATCTTCTATCCAGCAGCTTCGCCGGGCAGTATCAGACGCGCTTGGGCGTTGTGGGGAAGGGGGAAATCGAAAGAGCTGTACTGGCATGCTGGAGGTCTTACTTCTCGCCCAATGCGTTAACCGCGCGGGCCAGATTCCTGGGACCTTCGTATAGGGAATGGGAACGGAATGCCCAGGGGATAGCGGTATTGATCCAGCCCTTGATCGATGCGGAGTGTGCAGGAGTTTGTTTCTCGGTCGATCCAGTGAGCCTCGACCCGGAGATGATCCAGGTCGCTTCTACCTGGGGACTGGGGATGGGGGTGGTGGATGGGCGCCTGCCCGTGGATACTGCGCGCGTGCGGCGCACGAACCTGGCGATTGAGGAGATCAACCTGGCTGATAAGCGCGAGCGCCTCCAACCAGAGACTACAGGCGGGCTGCAGCGAGTCCCCGTTCCTGAGGAGCTGCGCAGAATCGCTTGCTTGCCGGAGAGCTGGCTGCAACGGATCGCACAGTTTGGGCTGGCAGCCGAGCAATTCCGCGATCATCCTCAAGATGTTGAATGGGCGATTGCCAAAGGGAAAATGTGGATTTTGCAGAGTCGCCCGATTACAACTCTCTCAGCGAACGTGGCAGCCGCGGTCCGATTTCCAGTTGACTGGGCGAATGGAGAGGAGCCACGCCATTTTTGGCAGTTGGAGCCCATTCACGACTGGGCGGAGACCGCCTTGCTCCCCATCCAGGTGGATTTTGTGAGCCTGCGGACGGAAGGGGGACAGGAGGCTGTCGCCTACGCTGGATATAAGGAAACACGCTGGCGCAAAGCGATCAACGGTAGGATTTATATCGCCCGGGCAGAGAGCTCCCTCGATCCTGAAGCGCAAAAGAAGCGTTCAGCAGCGTATCGCTCGTTGCTGGAAGGCTTCGAGACGCAAGGCATTACTTTGTGGGATCATTGGGGGCCAGAAATTGTGGGAGCGACCGAGAGATTGGCAGGCTTTAGCCCTGATCATGCCAGTGGTCAGGACCTGGCTGAGCACATAGAAGACACGCTGGCGGCTGCCAGAAGGAATTGGATGATCCATACGCTGCTGCCCCGGAGGTTTGGGCTTGAAAAGTTGGTTACAGCCTACCAGCAGATCTCCAGGCAGGAAAGGGCGGCAGCGGAGGACGAGATTTGGTCTTTGATCCAGGGAGAAGAAAGCGTTCACTCGCGCCTGGTCGAGGCGCTTTACGACCTCGCCCGTTTCGCCCAGCGCTATCCTCCCATTGTCAAACTCCTGTTGGATCGGCCTTCCGACGTTTTCACAGCGCTTCATGAAATGCCAGAAGCAACGGTTTTCTTATTTCACTTTGGGCAATTTATGGCAGCGTATGGGAGCAGAATGTTCTGCGGCTCCTTCGGTGGTCGTTCAATGCCTGTTCCCTGGCGTGAAGCGCCGGAACTGGTCCTCGAGATGATCACCGCTTATATTCCCAAAGGAGGCAGCCTGCAGATCGATTCCCCCAAGAACAATCGGGAGCGCGCCCACCGAGAGGCAAAGGGCAGAATCGAAGCGATGTGTTCCATGGCGAAAGATTCTGCTGAGGTCGAAAATTTTCGCCGTCGCCTGGCGTATGCACGCAGAAATACGGTTTTCCTGGATGAGCACAATCACTATATCGACCAACTGGCCGAGGGGCAATTTTTACAGGCTGTGATCTATGCCGGGCGTTGGCTGGCCAGGCGCGGCGACCTGGCTCAGTGGCAAGATATCTATTGGCTGCGGATTGTCGAGACTCTCGAGGCGCTGCGCGCCCCGGGAAACCAAGACCTGGAGTCGATTGTAGTAGCACGAAAGCGCAAATTTGATCGGTGGGTCGAGAGGATTTCCCCGGCTTCTTTGGGACTGCCAGATCCAGGGTTGCCCGAGCGCGGCCAAGAATGGTCCCCTCCCCAGGCGGATGATATTGAGGAAACGCTGGAGAATCGGCTGCGTGGGCAGGCTGCCAGCCGAGGGATCGGCTGGGGGCGGGCACGCATTATATTTGAATCTGCGGTGCTCCCGGATGTTGCTCCCGGTGACGTACTGGTGGCGAAATACGCGGGACCCACGTGGACGCCGATGCTGGCGTCCTTATCTGGATTGGTATTGGAAGGGAGCTCCATCGCAGACCACGTTGCCATCACGGCGCGCGAGTACGGCATACCAGCGGTGATGGGGGTTTTCAAAGCTGTTGAACGCATCCCTGAGGGCGCGTGGGTGAAGGTGGATGGGACCCGTGGATTTGTGGAGTGGGAAGAATAAGGAGGAGTTATGGCATATCGCGATTGGTACTGTGAAGATGTTCTTTCGGGCAAGCTAGAGATTCGCAGAGTCTGGGAGGATGAGCGGGTGTTGGCGTTCCACCACCCGCAGCCGCAGGCTGAAATCCATGTGGTGGTCATCCCTAAGGCGCACGTGCCAGGCCTATTGGACCCCATGGCGCTGGATGGAGCACTGTTGTCCTCCATGCTGCAGGCGATTCAGCAAGTCGCACGGGAGCTGGGTCTGGATAAGAAGGGATTTTATGTGAGAGCGAATGCCGCTGCACCTGGGGTGACCCCGCATATGCACTGGCATATAAAAGGTCCAGGAATACCTATGGGGGAGATATCATTCCTGGATCATCCTGTGCCTAAATACAGACAAAGCAAGGGCTATTTGGAATCGAATATCACGGATCGTATAGATCGAAGGTGACCAGATCCATGGTATCCGTGTTCATCATTTTATCCCTGAGATAAGGAGGCATGCATGAATTCCGAGACCAACTTCAAGGATGAGAGGGAACGAGAGCGGATCGAGCTGGAACGGCAGCGGTTGGAATTGGAGAAAGAGAAGTTGAAACTGGAACGCGAAAGAGCCAGATGGGCGTTCCTTTCGGTATTCGTCCCTCTGCTGGTGTTAGCGATGACCTTCCTGGCTAATGTCTGGATCCAGGCAAAGCAGGCTCAGAATGACTTTGAGCTGAGGGCGGCTGAAATTGTCATGGATACAGAGAGCCCAAGCGCGACAAGAAACCGCGCTGAAGCTCTGGCAGCTTTGTTCCCCGGACGCCTTCCGTCCGGCTTCGCCGGCTCTTTTGACCCCGGTTTATATGCTGGCAACCCTCCGCTGGAACCGACCGTCGAGCTATTCCGTCAGCTCGTGGCGCAGATGGACCAGAAACAAGAGATCCTTGCTTTGTGGAATGAAGTCTTTCGGGATGGACCCTATTATTTTTCACCGGATATGCCTTGAGAAGGCGACCCAGTTCTTGACCCAATGCCAGCGCTTCGAAACTGACAACTCGAATCCTGCCGATGTACGGACTGGATGAGTCGATGGTATACTGCAAGCACCCGGCCAGGCAGTCCCAAAATCGTGGTATTCGTATTCTCAAGCGTCCAATGGGAGGGTTATGTTCAGGATAACGGCAAGCGAAGATTGGTCCAGCATCCATCCCGACGCTGTGATCGGGCTGTTGGAGCTTTCGGGAGTGGATAATGCTCAATCATCTCCAGCACTGGATGAACGCAAACGGGAAATCGAGGCCCGCTTGCGAGAGCGATACCGCAGGTTTACCCGGCAAGATTTTTTAGCGCTACCGGTCATGGTCAATTATAGAGAATATTACAAGCGCTTCGATAAGACGTATCATCTGTTATTGCAGGTTGAGTCTATTGTATTGAAAGATAAAAACCTGCCGGATGTCTCGCCGTTGGTGGGCGCCAATTTCGCCGCGGAAGTTGAGACGTTCGTCCTGACCGCCGGCCACGATGTTGCCAGGCTGCACGAGCCGGTCTGGATCGATGTATCCCGACCAGGGGATCAGATCACGCAGATGAATGGAGCTGTGACTGCCATGCGGGTGGGCGATATGATCATGCGGGATGCAGAGGGGATCAGCTGTTCGATCATCTACGGGCAGGATAACCGTTCGCCCATTTCAGCGCTCACTTCGCATGTCCTCTTTGTCACTTACGTTCCTGCCGGTGTGACGCCGGAAATCGTGATAGCTCATCTGATGCGCATCGAAGAGCATGTGCGCCTGTTTTCTCCCAAGGCAGTCCTGGAGCAGCGCCAATTGCTCCAGGCTTAAGGATAAGGTTCAATTCGGGAGGCTGTATGACTTCTCTGAAATTTGGCTTGGCTTCTCCCAGTAATAATGCCCGCCAGGTGGCGAACCTGGCTCATCTGGCAGAGGGCGCCGGCTGGGACGGCTTTTTTCTAGGGGATGCCATCTGGTGTGAGGATCCAATGATTGCTTTGGCGGCGGCAGCGATGACCACCAGCCGCATCCGCCTGGGCACCATGGTCATCCCGGTGCCGTTGCGGAAGCCCTGGAAGATCGCCAGCGAGTCGGTCGCCCTGGACCTTTTATCAGAAGGGCGCTTGATCCTGGGACTGGGCCCGGGTGCAGTCTGGATGGGCTGGCAAAGCTTTCAGGATGAGTCAACGGATAACCGATCGCGGGCAGAAATGCTGGATGAGACCATCGATATCCTCACCTTGCTCTACCAGCGCAAACAATTCGACTACGATGGCAAGCATTACCATCTCAAGCTGACATTAATGGATGAGATGCATTACCCTCCCAAGCCGGTACAACAGCCGCGCATTCCGCTATGGGTGGTGGGTATTTGGCCGCGACCGAAGTCCATGCAGCGAACTCTGAAATGCGATGGACTGCTCCCTGAAAAGCGAGATGCGGATGGAAAGCCGGCAGACCTGACGCCCGAAGACCTGAGGCAGATCAAAGCTTACGTCGAGGAGAACCGCACCTCGACCACCCCTTTTGATATAGTGGTCAGCGGGAAAACAGCAGGTCAGGATCCCGCAAGAGTTAAGGATAAGTTCCTGGAATGGGCGGATGCAGGGGCGACTTGGTGGATAGAAGGGCTTTGGGGTGATCCTGAAGAAGTGGTCATCGAGCGTCTCCGGCAAGGTCCGCCGGTTCTGGACTGATCCCGAATGCTATCCGGCAGGGTGACAAATTGAAGATCATTATTTTCGGCGCATCCGGAAGGACGGGCCTCCACCTGATTAAGCAGGCTTTGGAGAGAGGCCATGAAGTAACAGCTTTTGCGCGCACCCCCAACAAAATCAGTATTGACCATGACCGCTTGCACATTATCCGGGGAAATGTCCATGATGCTCGGGCGGTTGAGAAGGCGATTGCTGGGCAGGAGGTTGTTCTCTGCGCGTCAGGGACAAACCAGGGTGAGCCAGCGACAGCCTTTGCGGAGGGCACGCGCAATATCCTTACCAGGAATTGGAACGCAGCGAGCTGAAATGGATCGCAGTTCGTCCCATATTACTCGATGGAGGACCGCGCAAGGGGAGATACCGCGTGGCGACTGACGGTATTCCGAGCAGAGGTCTTCGGATCAACACCGGCGATGTGGCTAAATTCATGCTCGATCAGTTAAACAGCGATGACTTTGTACGAAAAGCCCCTGCTATTGCTTATTAAAACAAAACTTTTCGATCCCTGGGGGAACAGGAAATTTTCATCAGAATCATCGTTTTACCACCTTGACTTTCCCATTATGGGAGGGTGTAGGATTGCATCCAATGTTCAAAATCCGTGATTTCTCTCGCTTCACACGCGTCTCTGTAAAAATGCTGCGGCATTATGATGAGCTGGGTCTGCTCAAGCCTGTTTCGATAGATCCAGTCAATAATTATCGCTACTACTCTTCGGATCAGCTACCTCGACTCAACCGGATCATCGCGCTGAAAGACCTGGGCTTTAAACTCGAGCAGATCAGCATGCTGCTGGATGAAAATCTTTCACCGGATGAGATCCGCGGCATGTTCCGCATGCGGCAGGTCGAAATCGAGCAAAACCTCCAATTGGAGCAAACGCGTTTGATGCAGGTCGAGGCAAGGCTGCGCTATCTTGAACAGGATGCCAATCACCTCAACTACGATGTTGTGCTGCGAGACATAGCCCCTCAAACGGTTGCCAGCATCCGGCAAAAAGTAGAGAATGATAGCGACCAGGTCTATCAGATGTTCGAGGAGATCGAAGCTTACATTCACCGATACCAGGCGCGCGCTGCCAGGAGTCCTTTAACCATCCACTACGACGAGGAATACAATGAGAGTACTGCGGATATCGAAGTAGCTGTGCCAATCGTAAAGCCCATTCCGACTTCTCAGCGGATTAAGGTGCGCGAAGTGGTGGGGATTCCCCTGGCAGCCTGCGTGGTTTACACGGGTGAGTACGAACGCTTCGATGAGGTGCTCAATGCGTTGATGATCTGGATCGAGACAAATGGTTATCGTAGTGCAGGACCGTTACGGGAGGTCTACCTGCGTTTTGGGGCTGATTCGCCAGATGCGATGGAGCTCCCGGAGGCGTTTATTGCCGATGACAGCGGGCTTTTTGTTACAGAAATCCAATTACCGGTTGAGAAAATATCGGAGGGCAACATAAGGAGTGGAGAACTGGACAATTCAGGCAGGCTGGGGGATGGGAAACAGGTAGGTCAAATACTTATACCCGTACAGGACTTGAGCAGGGCCGTTGATTTCTATCGAAACACGTTGGCTTTGAAGTTTTTGTTTGATATCGAGAGAGCAGCTTTTTTCGATTGTGGCGGAGTCCGGCTAATGCTCTCCCTGCCAGAAGAGCCGGGTTCGATGCAAGCAGCTTCGATCATCTATTACCGGGTCAAAGATATCCAGAGTGAGTATGAATTGCTGGGCTCGCGCGGTGTGCGCTTCGAAGGCAAACCTCATCTGATCGCCCGCATGGAGGATCACGACCTATGGATGTGCTTCCTGCGCGATTCAGAAGGGAATTTATTAGGATTGATGAGCGAAGTCTCAAAAGGTTGATTTCATTGGAAAGGGTTCAGTACATGCGATACAAATTGCTCGGTCAAAGCGGTTTGCGTGTTTCGGAATTGTGCCTGGGGACAATGACTTTTGGTGAAGATTGGGGCTGGGGAGCCGATCAGGTTACCAGCCAGAAAATTTACGAGCGCTTTACTGAAGCTGGCGGCAACTTTATCGATACTGCCAATAATTATACGAATGGCACCAGCGAGCGATTCGTGGGCGCTTTCATCAAAAAAGAGCGAGACCAGTTCGTAGTGGCCTCAAAGTACAGCCTGAGAAACCGAGCGGGCAACCCCCGGGATGTAAACCTGGGCGGCAATTCGCGCAAGAGTATGCTGCGCTCGGTGGAAAACAGCCTGAAAAGGTTGGACACCGATTACATCGATATCCTCTACTTACACATGTGGGATTTCACCACGCCAGTAGATGAGGTCTTACAAGCTGCTCGTGATTTGGTAATGGCAGGCAAGATCCTGTATTTTGCTTTTTCAGACACGCCCGCCTGGGTGGTTTCCTACGCATTGGCTAAGGCGGAGGTTTTTGGTTGGCCACGCCCGGTTGCACTTCAGATTCCCTATTCGTTGCTGGACCGGGGTGTGGAGCGGGCGGAGTTGCCCATGGCACGCGCCTTCAACCTCGGCATCCTCACCTGGGGGATGTTGGAAGGGGGTATTTTATCGGGTAAGTACTCTCACCCAACGGAGGAGCCGCGCCGGGAATCCGACGTAGGGGAGCGAGAACTGGAGGCGGGTGAATTTGTCGCAAAGGTGGCAAAGGAGATTGGATGTACTCCTGCCCAGGTGGCGATTAACTGGATACGCCGCCAGCCTGGCAATATCATCCCCATCTTAGGCTGCCGAACCGAAGCTCAAATCCTGGATAACCTGGGTTGTTTGGAAGCTCCGCTCTCGGAAGAACATATAACCGCGTTGAGTGGGTTGGTTGATTTCAAACGCGGCTTTCCCCTGGATTTTCTTAACAGCGAGCATGTACGCGGATTGGTCTTGGGTGATAGCGCGAAATCTCTGGACTATTCACCTCGATCGCCCTGATGCGATTGATCCAATGGACCGCAACCTGACCTGGCAGAAAGACTGAAGCTTTTCGGGCAATTTGTTGGTAGCTGGGAACTTGAGGTCATCACTCAACGTCCTGATGGCACGCCAAGCGTAACGCGCGGCGAATGGTATTTTACCTGGGCGCTTGAAGGGCGCGCCATCCAGGATGTCTGGATCGCACCTCACCGCGAGCTGCGCGCGGCAAATGCGCAATCGACCGGTGAATATGGCACTACCATCCGATTCTATGATCCGGAAATCGACGCCTGGCGTTCTACTTGGATTGGTCCTGCAAGGCACAATGTTTTTGAATTTATCGGGCGTCCAATAGATGGTGAAATTGTCTTGGATGGCAGAGGTGGTTATTAATGGGCTGCCGGGAATCAAGTACACTTATGGTAGTGACAGAATCGAATATTACCTCCCCCATCGCGGTCAAATCTTGCGCATAGCCACCAACTGCGTAACTTCTACCCATATTATTTGTAGATCAGGAGCCGAAATGGACGAAAAGATCCAATCACGCTAGAGGAAGCCCATCTGCACTTTGCCAAATCATTAAATGGTGAGACCTGGAGACTTTTAGATCAGCAGAGCCGCCCTGAAGAAGAAGATGAGCGCTTGCTGGCAGCGGCTTTTGCCTCTTACTTTCATTGGTTGGAAGTTGGAAAAGAAGTCAACAAACAACGCGGTGAATACATGATCGCACGCGCTTATCTCGCTCTGGGGAATACCGGCGAAGCGTTGGCGCATGCCAAACGCTGTTTGCGGTTGACCGATCAATTTGCCGACCAGATGGCGGATTTTGATTTTGCGTATGCCAATGAAATGTTTGCACGCGCCAATGCCGCCGCGGGGTTCCTGGAGATTGCGCTAGAGTACCGGGAGAAAGCGCGCAAAACCGGGGAAGAGATCAAAGGCGAGGAAGACCGCAGCATTTTCTTTTCCGATTTGACCGGCGGAAACTGGTTTGGTCTAACTGGATAGAAGCTATCTCAAAAGCAGAATGGATTGGGGTGTATGCGGCGGCTTTGCCGCCGCATACACCCCAAATTACCATTTTTGAGATGAGTTCTAATCCGCTCGTTGAGCCGCGAAGCGACCAGGATGTTCTACTTTTCCCAGGTGATCTCTGCCCAGTGAACTGGGTGGTCCGTCCAGGATTCGGGCGGCAGCCGATATCCAGATTCTCTGGCGCTGAGATGCGGGGAAATGAAGATATGATCGATACGCTTATCCCCTGACATATCCAGGCCCTGTGCATCGATTCCGCTGGGGAATACACTCAACCAGGCGTTGGTGTAGGCTTTTACGATCATTTGGTAGGCAGCTTCGCTCTGGCGCAGATTGAAATCGCCTAAGGCGATCACATTGGCTTGAGCCTCAGAGCGATTCAGCAGGGTTTGGGCAAACACCTGCAGAGCAGTATCGGATCCATCTGGGTGGACGTTATAAATGGTAAAGGTGCGCCCAGCAACTTCGATCTCCGCCTCGGTGATAGCGATTTCATCCTGGTCGCTGAAGGTGAACACGGTGCGCGGGTTCTGCAAGGTGTAGCGCGATAAGAGGGCTGTGCCATACGTACCTGCCACAGTGGACGGCCCATAATAGCTGTAATAGCCCAGCCGGCTGGCGAAATAGCGCACATAATCGTTATTATTGAGACCAATGCGTGTGGAATCGTTTTCTTGCAGTGCCAGAATATCGGGGGAAATTTCCTGGATCAGGGCCAGCTGGCGCTCGTACGATTTTTCGCCGGAGATATCATTAGCTTGTTGGATATTGTAAGTCATCACCATCAGGGAGGCATTGCCTGCATCCTGAGATGTGCTGCGAAGGGGGCGCAATGCAGCGATTACCGTGAGCATGAAGACCACACCCAGCAACCCAAACCGACCCCACAGGGAAGCACGCTGTAAGCCTTGATGGGAGTCCGCCATACCCCGTTTGGGACGAATGGTCAGCAGGGTCAGGCCAAAGCCCAAAAGTGCAAACGGAAGCCAATATTTATTGCGGAACCAGGGACTGACCGGCTCGATGTATCCCCACACATTGGTGAAAATGTTCATGAAGATCAGGACGATCAGGACAAGACTGCCGAGCAGCATGCCTGGGACCCAGGAACGGAGATTGGCATCGCCAGATTGGAGGGCGCGGGCGAACACATTCAAATCCACAAAAATAATCGGGAAGGATAACAGCATCACCACCAGGGGAATTTGTTGGAGCCAGGTGGTCGAGGTGACTACGATGGGAGGCGATTCTGGAGCAATTGGAAACGGCACCCGGTGAGCCAGGAGTGTAGCAGTCATAGCAAGGGTGAAAACCAGGTTCAAGGTGAATAGAAGAGGCAGGGGAACATGGGTGAGAAACGCGGGCTTGTACAGCACAACAACAACCCAGCTCAAGGACAACAGGCTGATCACCAGCGTGATCCAGGCGTAATTCCCAGAAGTCCAGCGGGAAATTACGGCAGGCGCTGAGAAAGCAAAATACACCAGGGTGAACACCAGGAAAACGCCAAGAATGGCGGAAGCAGGTGGTGAGCCAACCGGATTCCTCAGGTCGCTGCTCCAATCAAACTGGTAAAGCATCAAGCCCAGGAGTAAACCGAGAGCCCAGCCTGCCCAACCGCCACCGGAGGTCAGGGAGTAATCCAGGCCAAAGCCCAGAGCGCGCAACAGCACCGAGAGCCCGACTGCCAGCGCCAGCCCTACGGATAATTCAACACCGGAAGGTGGATGGGGGAGCCCTTTGGACCTGGCTGTAAACAGGAATGGCAACAGCAGCAACGCCGCGCCGGTACCGGTCCCGGCAGCTAAAAGGCGGTGACTCGTGCCCAGATAAGGTGTCAACCCGCGCGAGATCATCAGAAGCGCCAGGACCAGCCAGACCCACCATCGAGGGACAGGCTTGCGAGTGAAGATCAGCAGCACAGGCGCGAAGAAGAACAACAGCCCCAGGGCCTTTTCATCTAGAGCTGTGTTCAACAGGTCCAGGATATAGATTGATTCGATCAAAGTACCCGTCAATTGGATGAAAAACAGCAGCAGGATGCCAGATGCAAGGACCAGTGACAGCGATTTTCTCATGGAACAGACCTCCGGGGAACAAAAAGGGTTGGCACTTCGTCTCAGTGATTAGAACACCGCGGCAATGACAAAGTCGCATTCCAAGATAATTGTTCGAATTTTTGAAGCCTATCAAAATAGTAAGAGCGTTGCAGAATAATTTCTGCTATAATATGATATATAGCCTCTGAACAAGGAGGGTAAGGCTATGATCGAAATACTGGTAATCGCGGTTTTCGTCGTCCTGTACATTTTCTACATGAATAAGGGAAGCAAATTCCAGGAGATCGAGCGCCAGCAGGCGTTGCGCCGCGCCATGCTAAAGCTGAACGAGAAAAACCAGCACTTAAGCCATTAAGTCTCGATGGATTTTCATCCATCTTAGGTTAACGCAACCCGCGCAAGCCAAGACTACCGCAGGTTAAATCTTTGCCCCCTTCTCGGTTTAGGAGAAGGGGGCAAATGCGTATTGTAGGATTGACTTAAAGGTTTCCTGATCTATAATGAAAATAATCACAACAGGGGTTTTTTTGTGCACGAACGATTCACCCCAGTGGATTGTGGCCCACACCAATCGAGGCTAAGTTAAATAGTAGGTAAGGGAAACTTAGAGATTCAGACTGCACGATGTACTATGGTGCGGTCTGATTGCCGTCGCGCAAGAGTAACTGCGGGAAGGTTTGCCTGGCCCAGTGTATGAAAATGGAGGGGAGGAATGAAAATCAACCAGCGTTTCTATTCGATTGAAACTGTAACGATAGTGGTGGCTTTGCTGTTGAGCCCGTGGTTGCGGTGGAATTTCGTGCCCACGACCTCTGAGGCGAGTTATCCTTTTTATGACGGCTTTGAAACCGGGACGTTGGGTAGCGATTGGACGATATCCACGACGAACCAGGGGCGTGTCCAGATCGGTTCTTCTTACGCATACGCAGGAACCTATAGCTTGCTGCTGGATGATTCCCAAAATGACTCCACCTATTCCACAGCGGCAGCGATCCTGGCGGTCGATCTGAGCGGGCAGGCGCAGGTGGAGCTGGACTTCTGGTGGGATGAGTGGGATGAGTACAACAGCGGGGACCACACCCAGGATGGCGTCTTCATTAGCGA